>Ga0066604_10000649_pt1 | contig 21420 bp, 19 predicted proteins | sample Higcelwee11metaG_FD_59501 | JGI IMG/M metagenome (GOLD analysis project Ga0066604, IMG submission 59501) | Freshwater pond sediment microbial communities from the University of Edinburgh, under environmental carbon perturbations - High... | ecosystem: Environmental > Aquatic > Freshwater > Pond... | reverse complement strand
TCGCCCCTGCTCGATATCGAAGCCGTGTATACGCCTCCAGATGAACCCTGGATCCGCCGGGTCCAGCTCATGACAGAAGCCGCACTTGTGCCCAGCATTTCACCGGCGATCGTCAGCTACTTCACTGACGCTGCAGCACTCAGACCGCTGCTTGGAATGCCACCTACCGTCATCCTTGGGCCTGGGGAGCCCAGTCAGGCTCACCAGACAGATGAATATTGTGAAGTTCGAAAAATCGAGGAGGCTCGCGGCCTCTATGTCGATCTGATCAGGGACTGGTGTGGTACCGAGGGATGAAACAGCCACCACTTCATCGCTTGGGAGCGGCTGACGCAGCTCGGCTGCTTGCGCGCAGGGAAATCCGTGCAGTCGATCTGGTGCGCAGTTGCCTTGATCGGATCGATGAACGAGAGCCTGAGATCCACGCATTCGTCCACCTGGATGCAGACGCAGCCTTGGAACATGCGCGACGTCTTGATACCGGTGCGTTGCATGGGCTGCTTCATGGTCTCCCCTTGGGGGTGAAAGACCTCTTCGACACCTACGATATGCCCAGCAGCTACGGCTCTCCAATGTACGCGGGGCACAGGGCCATGGCGGATGCTGCAGTTGTTGCCATCTGCCGTGAGGCGGGTGCCGTTGTGTTGGGCAAAACAGTGACAACGGAGTTCGCCACATTCAAACCCGGTCCGACACGCAATCCTTTTGATCTGGCGCGCACGCCAGGCGGTTCTTCCAGCGGCTCCGCAGCTGCGGTGGCGGATTGCATGCTGCCACTGGCGCTTGGCACACAAACCGCCGCTTCTATTGTCAGACCGGCAGCCTATTGTGGTGTCGTGGGCTTCAAGCCCAGCTTTGGAAGGGTGCCCCGCTCTGGCATGAAACTTCTGTCAGAGTCACTGGACACCGTTGGATGCTTTGGACGCTCAGTGGAAGATGCTGCGTTGATGGGCGCCGCGCTCACTGGAGATAAGGATCTGCTTGTTCAGGGAATGCCTGAGCTGCGTGGTCTTCGCATCGGTCTCTTCCAAGGTACTGCTTGGGACAGAGTGAGCCCTGAGACGGTGCAACTGTGGGAAGAGCTGGTCGCACGCATGAACGCAGAAGGCATTGTGGCGCGAGACGTACCGATACCTTCATGGTTTTCGGGACTTTCTGACCTTCAGGCTGACGTGATGGCAGTCGAGGCATCCATGAGTCTGAGCGATGAGCTTCGACGTCATCCCGAACTGCTCAGTGCCAACCTGATGACGATGCTGGAAAAGGGTCAACAGACAGATGGACGAACGCATAGCCAGAACATGGTGGTAGCGAGTGCCGCCAAGGCCAAGGCTTTTGAATTGTTCAGAGATCACGATGTGCTTCTGGCTCCGAGCGCTGCAGGCGAAGCGGGATGGGCACATGAAGGCACGGGCGATCCGATGTATGGCAGAAGCTGGTCGTTGATTGGATTGCCCTGTCTTCATCTACCGCTGGGGCGTGGAAAGCATGGGATGCCACTGGGTTTTCAGTTGATCGGAAAAGCGTTTGGCGATGCGAACTTGCTTTCGGTAGGGGCATCGATTCAACGCCAGTTTGGCTCCCTGTAATTTATCGCCTCTGGTTATTCACTCAGGAAACGGTCAATTGCAAAGCTGGTCAGTAGTGTGCCCTACAGGCCCGCTCGCTCACAGCCGCCATTCGGGCCAGCGCCGGTCGCCATCCCGAACTGAATCGCCCCGGGGCGATTCATTCTGGTTGCCGCGCGCGCTCTCTTTCTCGACCGAGGAGTGGATGTCACCACAGGCGACGTGGCAGCAGCTGCAGGCGTTGCAAAGGCAACGCTCTACGCGAACTTCAAAGATAAGGACGAGCTGATCGAAGCAGTCATCAGCCGGGAGTCGGAGCACGTAGTCGCGGACGACCTGATCCAGGTCCAACCAGGCACCACGTTCGGGCAGGTTTTGCGCAACTTCGGTGTCCAGTACGTTCGGTTCGTCAACCAGACGGACATCGCCGGGTGGGACCGCCTGATCGCTCACGGCTCGAAGTGCATGCCGGAATTGCGCCTTCGGTTTTATGACGCGGGCCCCGGCAGGTGGAATCGGCTCCTGGCGCAGCTCTTTGGTAACGGGGTGGAACGAGGCCGCCTGCGACCGCTGAACGACACCCAGGCGGCGGAGGACCTATCGGCTCTTTGGATGGGCTCGACCAGCCTGGAGGTCAAACTTGGCGTGAGGCATCCCTTGGATGACGAAAACCTTCTCGCGAAGGTTGACCATGGAATCGATGTCTTCAGCGCTTTTACGGGGCAGCTGAATACCGAGAGAGTCTCGGACTTACGGCATAAAACCAGACCAAGTTTCTATCCGCACCCCCGTATTGGCGGCTCAGTGAGGATTGCATCTGCAGGATCACATGCCTAAGGCTTCGGTGGCTTTCAGAACCTGGCGTGCCACATTCTCGATCGGCTGGCGTTGCAACATGGCCCGTTCGCGCAGGACCTCGTAGGCTTCGTCCTCCTTGAGCCGACGTGCATCCATGAGAGCGCGCGTGGCTTTGTTGATGACTTGCTGGTGCGCCGACTTCTGCTCCATGCGCTGGATATAGTGCTCCCTGGATCGGCGTTGTTTGCTCTGATGGAGCGTCAATGCAAGTGCAGTCAGCACGCCAGCTGGCCTCACGGGTGACGCAATGGTCGTGAATGCGTTCAGGTGCAGAACCGCCGCCAGGGTGATGGGATTTTCAAACGCGACGATGGGAATGACTGGAGGGGCATTGGGTCTTTCAAGCCATGGGCAGGGTTGGGACAGCGTGTCCGGGTGAACTGCCATGAGGACCATGTCGGCACCTTGTGGCAGCGCGTCCAGTAGAGGCCATGTGCAGGTGAACGAGCACCCGATGCGAGAGAGCTGGGCCGCCAGTTCTTCCCGGTCTCTGTCATCCGGGTGTACCACTAACAACCGCAGCAGGCGGATGTCTTTGAGAATGGTCTGGCTGTCGTTGACCCTCGTCATGCGGCACCCACTGCAAGCTGGACTGTTGCGCTTTGGCGTTTCGGGTGAGATTGGCCTGTCCATGTGGACGGGACATGCGACATCACGTATGGGTCTGCGATCACGGGTTCGGGCGCTTCGGCCAGGATGTCGAAGCTGCCGTTGGCGTTGCAACGTCCAATGCGAGGGTTCAGGTGGGTGTGGTGGTTGCTGCCATCCACGCAGATCCGCCCTTGAGGTGCGTCCATGCCCAGACCGGTCATGGCGCGCGAGATATGAACCGGCTCTGTGCTGCCGCACGCGCTCATCGCCTGGGCGAGCAAGTGGGTCTGCACGTAGGCCGCCTCCCAGCAAGCGTTGGTGCGTGCGTCGGCCCCAAAACGCTGGCGATATCGATGGATGGCCTTGCGGTTGGCGTCCGTGTCCACAGACTCGAAGTAGGTCGCACAGGTGATCAGTCCCTCGGCCAATTCGGCGCCAATGGTCTCGATGTCGGCCTCGCAGCTCATGTGGCTGGCGATCGGCATTTTTTGGCGATCGACCCCGGCGCGCTCCAGCGCCTGGTGCAGCCGGGCCATGCCTTCCCCTACCACGGTCGAATAAATGAAATCGGCACCACTGCGCTGGATGCTCTGGGCCACGGCTTCGTAGTCATGGGCACTGGCATTCAGTGGCAGGTAGGTTTCCAGGGCCTTGCTGCCGCCGCGCTCGTAGATGAGGTCGCTCATCACGCGGTTGGCTTCGTAGGGACAGACGTAGTCTGATCCGATCATGGCAACGCGGCTGCCATGGCGTTCAAGCATGTAGCCCGCCAGCGGCAAGATGTTTTGGTTGGGCACAGCGCCGCCGTAGAACACATTGCGGCTGAACTCGAAGCCCTCGTAGGCGGTTCCATAGAACAGCAGTGCGTCGTGGCGCTCCACCATCGGGATGACCGCCTTGCGGGAGCTCGACATGTAGCACCCTAGGAACAGGCGGATGCCGCGTTCGATGATGAGTTGCTCACTCAACTGCCCATACAGGCGCGGGTTGGAATTGGGGTCGACACACACCGGTGTGATCTCCCGGCCGAGCACGCCGCCGACGTCGTTGATTTCCTCCATGGCGAGCAACACGGCTCTGCGTTGCGTCTCCTCGACAGTGGCCGTCACGCCAGTTGAGGAATAAAGAATGCCAATCTCGATGGGTGCCATGTGTGTGGATCTGCCGTGCTGGTGCACCTTTCAGCACCGCGATGGTGCCTTGGGTGTGCTTGTGTTGGTGCGTATGCGTTGCATGCCGCCGTGGAGCAGACTGCGACGCAAAAAGCGAACCACTGGCTCCAGCACCCACCGCTGCGGGGAAGTCCGCCGAAGATGCGCGACTTGCGGAGTGTCCGCCTGCCTCTTTGATGAAGGTTGGCACGTCGATTGCTTGATGGTGAGGGTCTCTGGAGTGCGCACCACCATCAAGCATCCAGGACACGTTGCCGGGGACAAAGACGTCCATGGCGACAACGGCAAAAGAGCCCGACCCCTTGCAGGGGTGCGGGCTCTTTTTTTTTGGCGAATTTCTTCAGTCGGAGTGAAGCAATGAAAAGACGCAATTTTTTGTCTGCAGTGGGCTCGGGTGTCGTAGCGGCCTCGGCTGGCAGTATTTCCCAAACCGCGCTGGCGGCGACGCCCTCGGGCAATGGTCCTGTCAAGCTGGGGCTGCTGTTCTCGCAGTCCGGCGCCATGGCGAACAACGAGTCGCTGTTGAAGGACATCTCTCTGATGACCATCGACCAGCTCAACGCCAAGGGCGGCGTGATGGGCCGCAAGGTTGAAGGTGTCGTGGTCGATCCCGCCAGCGACTGGCCGATGTATGCACAGATGAGTAAGCAGCTGATTCTCAGTGAGAAGGTCGCGGCCATCTTCGGTTGCTGGACCTCGGTATCGCGCAAGTCGGTGTTGCCGGTGGTCGAGGCGCAGGACAGTCTGCTGTTCTACCCACTGCACTTTGAAGGCGAGGAGCAGTCCAAGAACGTGGTCTACCTCAACTCTCCGCCCAGCAGCTCGGTGCTTCCTGCGGTTGAATATCTCATGACCCCCCAAGGCGGTGAAGCCAAGCGCTTCTTCATGGTGGGCAGTGATTACGTCTGGCCGCGCACCATCAACAAAATGCTCAAGGGCTATCTCAAGACCAAAGGAGTGCCCGACAGTGCCATCCGTGAGCAGTACGTTCCCTTCAGCCATTCGAACTTTCAGTCGATCGTGCGCGACATCAAGGCATTTGCGGCGCAGCCAGGTGGACAGGCCATCGTGGTTCTGACAGTGGTTGGAGATTCGATTCCGGCCATGTTCAAAGAGGCCATCAACCAGGGCATTCGTGCCACAGACATTCCGATCCTTGGCCTGGACGTGGTGGACAGCGATCTTGAAGGTCTGGACACGGCGCCACTGGTGGGGCATCTGAGCTGCTGGTGCTACTTCCAGAACATCGACACGCCGGCCAATCGCCAGCTCAAGTCCGACTGGGCGAACTACGTCAAGGCCAAACAGCTCAAGCACCGCCCAGACATGGTGATCGACCCCATGGTGAGCACGGTGATGGGCATCAACCTGTGGGCTCAAGCCGCCACCAAAGCAAAGTCGTTCGAGCCTGCAGCCGTGCGCAAAGCCTTGGCGGGCATGACAGTTGTGGATCCCGCAGGCTACATCGCGAAGATGGATTCAACCAACCAGTACCTGTGGCGCGGCACCATGATCGGCTCCATCAATGCCAAGCAAGGTTTCGACATCCTGTGGAAGTCCAAGGACATCGTTGCTCCGGTCCCCTACAGCCCTTTCGTCAAGGCGTGATTGCCCGGTGTGCGGCCGACGTGCGGGGCACGTCGGATTTTTCTGACTGCGGAGCTCTTTCATGAAGTCTTTGTTCGACCGCTTGCGCGGATCCGTGCGGTGGCGGTGCTGGCTCCAGCATGTGCTGATCGCGTGCCTATGCGCGCCGGTGCTGCAGGCGCAGGCTGCCATGCCCGCGCAAGAGCGGCTCTCCATCGTCGTATCCATCTGTACCGATCCGGGGTCGTATCGCAGCGCCATGGATCGCGTCGTTCAAGTGGTTGTTGGCACCTCTCCTGAGGACGCTGACTGGGGCAAGACATTTCTGGAGCGGCTTCAAGCCGTCGCGCTGATCTGCCGCGAGCAAGGTGGCCCGGTGTTCAAGGTGGAGCATGGTCATGTGGACGCGGTCACGCTTGAACCCGTCACGGACGCCGTCGACGAGTTGCCCATGGTGCCAACGCTGGTGTTGGCGCGGTTGCTGAAGAATTCGCAGGCAGAGACGGAGCTTTTCAGCCCCGATGTGCTTACTCGCCGGGCAGCGGCCCAACGCATGAGCCAGGCATACGCGCAGATCAACGAGCCTCTAGTGCGTTTGGCGCTGTCCAAGGCCGCAGATGCCGAAGTCATGGAGACGCTTGAGCTGACCCTGGCCAAGCGCAGCCTCGCCAGCGAATCTGCCGACCTTCGCGTCGGGGCCATTCGCGCCATGGGCAGTGCGCCCAGCGAAGGCACACGCACCCTCTTGAAAAACTACCAGGAGGATCGCCCGGACATGGGTCCTGGCGAGCGCGCGGCACTGACGCAGTCACTGTCGCAGATCAATCGTGTGCTGTGGGTCGGCAAGGCAGCCTCGATCATCTTCAGCGGACTGAGCTATGCGGGTGTCCTTCTCATCACCGCACTGGGTCTGTCCATCGTGTTTGGTTTGCTCGGTGTGATCAACCTTGCGCACGGCGAATTCATCATGATTGGTGCGTATGCCACCTTTGTGGTCGAAAAATGGCTTCAAGCTCACGCACCCGGCTGGTTCGATGCGTACGTGTTCCTCGCCATTCCCTTTGCCTTCGTTGTTTGCGCGCTGATCGGGATGGTGCTCGAGATGACCATCATCCGTCATCTCTACAAGCGGCCGCTGGAGACGCTGTTGGCGACCTGGGCTGTGAGCATCGCCCTGATCAAGCTGGTGCAGATTCTCTTTGGCTCGCAGAACGTCGAGTTCATCACGCCGTCGTTTTTGCAGGGAGGGGTGCAGCTGTATCCCGCACTCTTTGTCACGTGGAATCGCGTGTTCGCCATTGCGCTGGCACTGGTGATCTTTGCGGCCGCCTATGCACTCATCCGCCACACCCGGTTCGGTCTGTTGATCCGCGCCACCACGCAGCGGCGGGATACCGCGCGAGCACTCGGTATTCCTGCGCCCTCAATTGACCGCATGGCCTTCGGATTGGGCAGTGGCCTGGCAGGCTTGGCTGGCGTTGTGCTTACTCAGATAGCCAGCGTGAATCCCTCCATGGGCACCAGTTTTGTGATCGATGCCTTCATGGTAGTGGTGCTCGGTGGGGCGGGGAGCCTGGTGGGGACGGCCGTTTCCTCCCTGGTCCTGGGCGAGGTCAACCAGTTGATCGAACCGTTTTACGGCGCTGTGGCCGCCAAAGTGGCCGTGTTGCTGCTCATCGTTTTGATCATCCAGCGCCGCCCGCAAGGCCTCTTCGCGCTCAAGACCCGGGGTTAAACCATGCCGACTGCAGCTATCTCACTTAGACCGTCTTTTCGCATATCCAGCCAACTCGGCTTGCCCGCGTTGCTGGTGTGCGTTGCGCTTGTGCTACCGCTCTTCAATGCCGTCTTTCCCCCGGGCCACCCACTTCACCTGTCCTTGTTCGTCGTGAATCTGGTGGGGCAGATCATGTGCTTTGCTTTGCTGGCCCTGGCACTGGACTTCGTATGGGGCCTGTTGGGCGTGCTGAGCCTGGGACACGGCATCTTCTTCGGCATTGGCGGCTACGTGATGGGGTTCCACCTGCTCAACTCGGCCTATGCAGACACACAGGTGTTGCCGGACTTCATGCAGTTCATGGGTTGGAGCACATTCCCGGCGGCTCTGCAGCCCTTTGCTGAGCTCCCCGTGGCCGTGCTGTTGGGCCTGATGATGGCGGTGCTGGTGGGTGGTGTGGTCGGGCTGGCGGCATTCCGGTCCCGTATCAACGGCGTATATTTCTCCATCATCACCCAGGCCTTGACGTACGCGCTGATGCTGCTGCTGTTCAACAACGACCTGGGTCTCGGGGGCAACAACGGTTTGACAGGTTTCACCCTGTTGGCAGGCTTCGATTTGGCCCACGAGTCGACCCAGGTAGGGTTGGCCAGTTTGTCGGCGGTCGTGCTGGCGGCGGTGTTCTTTTTGTTGCGCTGGCTGGCACTGTCCAGCTTCGGGCAAGCCATGGTGGCCGTGCGCGACGATGAGGCGAGGTTGCGCTTTCTGGGCTTCAGGACCGACCGCATCAAACTCGCCGCCTGGTGCTTGTCGGCCGCCGTGGCCGCGTTGGCTGGCATGCTGTATGTCCCCCAGGTCGGGATCATCAATCCGGGCATCGTCTCGCCCATGCTGTCGGTCGAAATCGCGGTGTGGGTAGCCATTGGTGGGCGTGGCACCTTGATCGGCGCAGTGCTCGGGGCGGTCATCCTCAATTGCCTGAAGTTCTGGCTGAGCGCGGAGATTCCCAGCGCATGGCCTTTCGTGCTGGCAGGCATCACGCTGCTCATCACGGTAGCCTTGCAAAACGGCTTGTGGGGCGGCTTGCAGCAGTTGCGCGCTTTGAGGGCTACAGCATGAACCCGACGACCGCTTTGTACATCAATGGTCTGAACGTTCGGTTCGGCGGTTTCGCGGCCATCACCGATCTCACGCTGGAAATCCGTTACGGCCAAACACGCGCCCTGATTGGGCCGAACGGCGCCGGCAAGACCACTTTGATGGATGTGATCACCGGCAAGACACGGCCCGACAGTGGCGAGGTCTTTCTGGACCGCACATTGGACCTGACGGTACTCAACGAGGCCGAGATCGCCCGCAGCGGTATCGGTCGCAAGTTCCAGAAGCCAAGCGTCTTCGAGGCATTGCCCGTGTCGCAGAACCTGGAACTTGCCGTGCGGCGCGGGCTGGGATGGAGTGCGATGGTGATGTCACGGCTGAGCAGCGTGCAGCACGAACGCATTGACGAGGTGCTCGAGACCATTGGATTGCAGCAAAAGCGTGCGCGCAAGGCAGCCGAACTCTCACACGGTCAGAAGCAGTGGCTGGAGATCGGCATGTTGCTAGTGGCCGACCCCAAGGTGTTGTTGTTGGACGAGCCCGTGGCGGGCATGACCGAGTCGGAGTCCGAGCGAACGATCGAGTTGATTGCCTCCCTGCGCTCCCCCGACAGGGCCATCGTGGTCGTCGAACACGACATGGAGTTTGTCGATCGCGTGGCCGATCTGGTGAGCGTGCTGCACGAAGGTCGCCTACTGGGCGAAGGGTCGATGCAGGCGGTGCGAACCAATCCGAAGGTTATTCAGGTCTATCTGGGAAGGTGATGGTGATGCTCAAGATTGAAGGTCTGAACCAATACTACGGCAGCAGCCATGTCTTGCGGCAGGTGAGTTTGCAGGTGGCGGATGGCGGCTGCACGGTGCTGCTGGGGCGCAACGGCGTCGGCAAAACAACCCTGTTGCGCTGTCTCATGGGTCTGCTTCCCATCCGGTCGGGCAAGGTGATGTTGGGTAGTCACGAGGTGGCTTCCTGGACACCTGAAGCCCGGGCTCAGGCCGGCATGGGCTATGTGCCTCAGGGCCGCGAGGTGTTTCCCGAACTTACGGTACGTGAAAACCTGCTCGTAGGCGAAATCACCGCTGAGCGGCGGCGCCGGTGGACAGGGCGCACGGACGGTGCTGGATTGAATCGCCAGCCTCGCCACACCCACGAAGACGTGGTGAATCTGTTTCCCGTGCTCAAGAGCATGGGGCACCGGCTGGCTGGAAATCTTTCGGGCGGTCAGCAGCAGCAGTTGGCCATTGCTCGGGCGCTGCTGACCCAGCCGAGCCTGCTGATCCTCGATGAACCCACGGAAGGCATCCAGCCCTCGATCGTGCAGGAGATCCAGGCCGTTATCGCCTCACTCAAGGGGCAGATGTCGATCCTTCTGGTGGAACAGTATGTCGACTTTGCCGAGTCGGTGGCCGATCATTTCACCGTGCTGGTGCGCGGACAGGTCGTGGCCTGCGGAGAGGGCAGTGACATGGCCGCCACCGACATCCGCTCCCTGATTTCGGTCTGACCTACCCAGCCGACCACCCCTCATTTCAACCCTACCCAACCAAGGAAAAACAATGGACTGGATTAAACAATCGATCATGCACAAGCGAGGCGTCGCTCGCGGCCAGGTGGGGCAGACCCATGAGTTGAGCGAGGCCCGTCAAGGCACGTTCCACTACACGATCGGCCCGTATTCCCAGCCGGTGATGCAGGTCGCGCCTGGTGACCGAATCGTTGTGGACACCCGCGACGCATTCGACGGGAAGATCCAGACCGAACAGGACCTCCCCAGCCAGAAGCTGCGCGTGCCGTTCCTCAATCCTCAAAGCGGCCCGATCATGATCGAGGGTGCTGAAAAGGGCGACGTTGTGGCTGTCTACATCGAGTCAATGTTGCCGCGCGGCGCCAACCCCCGAGGCACTTGTTGCCTGATTCCGCGCTTTGGCGGGCTCGCCGCCACGGATTTCACGGCACTGCTCAACGATCCGCTGCCAGAGATCACTCGCAAGATCGACCTGGATGAAGACGGCGTTTACTGGAGTCGCCGTGTGACGCTGCCCTACCGGCCACATATCGGCACCCTGAGCCTCTCGCCCGAGATCGACTCCATCAATTCGCTCACTCCAGACAACCACGGGGGAAACATGGACATCCCTGACATGGGGCCGGGCAGCATCACCTACCTGCCGGTTCGTTCGCCCGGCGCGCGTCTGTTCATCGGCGATGCGCACGCCTGCCAGGGCGATGGTGAGGTCTGCGGCACAGCTGTGGAATACGCCAGCAAAACCACGATCCACGTGGACCTCATCAAGGCTTGGGAGATTGACTGGCCGCGCCTGGAAACCGAGGACAAGATCATGGTGATCGGCAGTGCCCGGCCGTTGGAAGACGCCACCCGCATCGCCTACCGTGAGCTCGTGCTCTGGATGGCCAAAGAGTACGGCTACGACCAATGGGATGCCTACATGATGCTAAGCCAGTGCGGCAAGGTCCGTCTGGGCAATTTTGTGGACCCCAAGTACTCTGTGGCGGCTGGCGTGGAAAAGAAGTACCTCGCTGACCTGGCCTAAATCTGTTGTTCAAAACAAGGGAGATCGATATGGACCTGCAATTACAAGGATTGAAGGCGGTTGTCACCGGCGGCACCAAAGGCATTGGACGGGCCATCGTTGAAACGCTGCTGGCCGAGGGCGCAAAAGTCGCCTTTTGCGCGCGCAACGCCACCCAGGTGGCGCAAGTGCAGGCCGAACTTTCGGCTGATAGCGCGATGGTCCGCGGTCACGCATTGGACGTGGGTGATGGTGCCGCGCTCAAAGCATGGGTTGCCGAGGTCAGCGACGATTTCGGTGGCATCGATATCGTCGTTGCCAATGTGAGTGCGCTCGCCATTTCGAACGACGAATCCGCATGGCGCAGTGGATTCGAGGTGGACTTGATGGGCACGGTCCGTTTGGTGGAGGCGGCCATGCCTTCGCTGGAAAAGAGTGCGCACCCAGCCTTGGTCACCATCGCAAGTGTGTCAGCGCGAGAGATCGACTTTGCCTCTGGCCCTTACGGCGCTTTCAAGGCCGCGATCGTGCACTACACACAAGGCTTGGCTTTTCATCTGGCGGGTAAGGGCATTCGCGCCAACTCCGTCTCACCGGGAAACACTTACTTTCCCGGCGGTGTCTGGACGCAGATCGAAATGGGCAATCCCAAACTGTTCGCAGAAGCCCTTGCATTGAATCCAACAGGGCGAATGGGAACCCCACAGGAGATGGCCAATGCAGCGGTGTTCCTCGCCAGTCCAGCAGCGAGCTTCATCACGGGCACCCACCTGGTCGTGGACGGTGCGCTAACCCGTGGAGTTCAGCTGTAACGTGACGCCTGTGAATGGTTGAGTGGGGCTTCCCTTGCCGCCCATTGACAGGTCTTCTCCTCCCGGGCCGTTCCGCCACAACCAGGAGCAGAACTTCACGCGTTTCGATCAGTGCACGAACTGCATCGAGTTCAGTGGGGAGCCTCAAGCACACCTTGCGTTGATGGCGTCGAAGTACATCTGAGCCACCTGGGTGCTGGTGTTAGGGCGCCCGATCCGGTGAGGCTGCTCCTCTCGCCAGCGCCGGGCATTGACCTGAGAGGCTTTGATGGCGATTGTCATGTGGCTGTGGAGCTACTGAAACCAGATCAGTCGGTTGCAGCAGTCACAACGGCCAGCAGTGCGGCCAGCGCGGGTGAGTGCGCCGGGCCTTGCGGCCACACGCATTGCAGGGTCGACAAGATTTTTGTGCCGCTCAACGGTCGGAACACGACGCCGGCCATGCCGGACTGAGCCAGCGGCTCGGGTACGATCGCCACGCCCATGCCCTGCGAAACCAAGGCCACGACCGAGAGCCAGTGACGCAGTTCGTGCCGGACCTTGGGATCGAAGCCGGCCTCGGCGCAGGCCTCGATGATGCGCGCGTGGTAGTCGGGCGAGACCTGGCGCGAGAACAGCACGAAGGGTTCGTCGCGCAGGCGCGCAAGCGATAGCCGTCGTGCCGACGCGGCAGCGTGTCCTTTGGGCAGGCAGGCAACAAAGGGCGCCTCGTGCACGGTCACCACCTGCAAGGTCGGCGGCACACGCCGCGCCAGCACGAACCCGGCGTCCAGCTCGCCGCGTCCGAGCGCATGCAGTTGTTCCTGTGAGTTGAGTTCGACCAAGGCGACCTCGATGCCTGGGTTCGCCTCCTGGTATTGCTGCAGCCATTGCGGCAGACCACCAAAAAGCAAGGAGCCCACAAAACCAATGCGCAGGCGCCCGCGAGCGCCGCGGCCAATCTCGCGCGCCGTCAGCGCGGCCTCGGCCGCTGCAGCCAGCACGGCCCGCGCCTGCGGCAGCAGGGCCTCACCAGCCGCAGTGATGCGCAGGCCCCGGCTGGTGCGGTCGATCAACCTCACGCCAACGGCGTCTTCAAGCTGTCGGATCGCCACCGACAGCGGTGGTTGGGTCATGGCCAGGCGCGTTGCAGCGCGGCCGAAATGCCCTTCTTCGGCCACAGCCAGAAAACAGCGCAGGTGTCGCAGGTCGAAGCTCATTCGAATTTCGAATCAAAGTTACCAATCTTTGAATTGGACTCGAATCGATGAGGCCGGGATACTGGGATTTCACCCAAGCACGAGACAAGCCGAGGCCACCCCATGAATGCCAACAACATCGCCGAAACCACGGCAGTCGCCGCAGCTACCGCGACAGCATGCCACCCGATTCCCGACGCTCACGGCACCAACCTCTACACCGCCGACCCGACCCTGGGCGCGCTGCTGGGCCTCTATCTGCCACCCGAGCTGCGCGCACACCTGGAGCCGCACCTGCAGCGACTGGGTGGCCAGGCCGGCGGCCCGATGGACGAACTGGCGGCCGAGGCCGACCGCAACCCGCCGACGCTGAGCCTGCGCACGCGCACCGGGCTGGACGCCGAGAAGATCCACAAGCACCCGGCCTATGTGGCGCTGGAGAAGATCGCCTTTGCCGAATACGGGCTGGCCGCATTGTCGCATCGTGGTGGTGTGCTGGGCTGGCCCACGCCCATGCCCGCAGCGGCCAAATATGCGCTGAGCTACCTGTTCGTACAGGCCGAGTTCGGACTCTGCTGCCCACTGTCGATGACCGACTCGCTCACGCGCACGCTGCGCAAGTACGGCGATCCGGCGCTGGTGGCGCGTTACCTGACCGCGTTGACCTCGCAAGATTTTGAGCAGTTCAGCCAGGGCGCCATGTTCATGACCGAACAGGGAGCGGGTTCGGACATAGCAGCGACCGAAGTGCGCGCCCAACCCGATGGTGACAGCTACCGCCTCTGGGGTGACAAGTGGTTCTGCTCCAACCCCGATGCAGGGCTGGCCATGGTGCTGGCGCGCATTGATGGCGCCCCCGCCGGTCTCAAGGGCGTGTCGCTGTTTCTGCTGCCGCGGCAGTTGCCTGAGGGCCGCGTCAACGACTACCGCATCATCCGTCTCAAGGACAAACTGGGCACGCGCTCCATGGCCAGCGGTGAGGTCCGTCTGGAAGGTGCACGCGCCTGGCTGGTCGGCGAAGCGGGTCGAGGCTTCCAGCAGATGGCCGACATGGTGAACAACTCGCGCCTGTCCAATGGCATGCGCGCGGCCGGCCTGATGCGCCGCGCCTGTGGCGAGGCGTTGCATGTGGCGCGCCACCGCCAGGCTTTTGGTCGCCGGTTGGTGGACATGCCGCTGATGCAGCGGCAACTGCTCAAACTCATCCTTCCCACCGAGCAGGCGCGCACGATGATGTTCCAGACCGCCGAAGCGCTGCGCCGCTCGGACGCGGGCGAAGACGGCGCCTACGCGCTGGTTCGCATCCTCACGCCGCTGATCAAGTTCCGCGCCTGTCGCGACGCACGGCGCGTCACCGGCGATGCGATGGAGGTGCGCGGTGGCTGCGGCTACATCGAAGAATGGAGCGATCCACGCCTGGTGCGCGATGCGCACCTGGGCTCCATCTGGGAAGGCACCAGCAACATCGTGGCGCTGGATGTGATCCGCGCCGCGCGGCGCGAAGGCTCGCTGCCCGTGCTGAAGGCGCATCTGGAAGCCTTGCGTGCCGAGGCGTCGCTGGCGCCCCGCACGCGCGATGTGCTTGAGCAAACCGCCGAGCGTGCCCTGGCGCTGACCGAACAGCTCGCCCAGACCCGCGGCGCCGACGATCATGCGGCCCGTCAAGCCGCTTCGGCGCTCTATCACATCACCAGCGCCACCGCCATGGCCTGGGAAGCCTCGAAGCTGGGCGATGCGAACCGGATGCGCCTGGCGCAACTCGTGATGCACCACCGCTTGCTGCCCCATGACCCGCTGCAAGCCGAGGCGCCTGAGCCCTGGCTGATCCAGTTGCTCGATCCCGATGCCGGCGACGGCGGCGTCGGACAGGTCCCGGTCGAAACCGTGGACCTGCTTTGAAACCCACCGCGCAACCTATCCACCATAAAGAAGGAGACAAATCATGAACAATCCCCAACGCCGGCGCCTCGCCGGCCTGCTGGCCGCCTTGTGCGTGACCACCGGCCTGGCCCACGCAGACGACTTTCCATCGCGCACCGTGACGCTGGTGGTGCCCTTCTCACCGGGCGGGCCGACCGACGCCATGGCGCGCACGCTGGCCAATGCCCTCCAGCCTGCGCTGGGTCAGACCGTGATCGTCGAGAACAAGCCTGGCGCTGGTGGCAACATCGGCGCCGACGCGGTGGCCCGCGCTCCGGCCGACGGCTACACGCTGCTGTTCGGCACCTCGGGCCCGCTGGCCATCAACCAGTACCTCTACCGAAAGATCAGCTACACGCCGGACAAGAATTTCGCACCGGTGATCCGCATCGGCCACTTGCCGAACGTGCTGCTGGTGAACCCGCAGGTGCAGGCCAAGAGCGTGGCCGAGCTCGTCGCGCTGGCCAAGGCCAAGCCCGATGCATTGAGCTTCGCCTCCTCGGGCAATGGCGCCAGTTCCCACCTGGCTGGTGTCATGTTCAACCAGCGCAGCGGCACCCAGGTCCAGCATATCCCCTACAAAGGCACAGGCCCGGCGCTCAACGACCTGCTGGGCGGACAGGTCGGCATGAGCTTCACCGACGTGCTCACGGCGCGGCCCCACGTGCAGGCGGGCAAGCTGCGCGCGCTGGGCGTCACCACTGCGGCCCGCTCAAAGGCCATGCCGGATGTGCCGACGCTGCAGGAGCAGGGCGTGGCCAACATGGACGTGAGCGTTTTCTTCGGCATCGTCGCACCCGCGGCCACACCCAAGCCAGTGATTGATCGGCTTAACGCGGCATTTGCCAAGGTGCTGGCCGACCCTGAAGTGAGCGGGAAGCTGACTGGCCAGGGCGTGGAGCTGCCGCAGGACACCTCGCCGGCGCATCTGGCTGCCTACATGCGCCAGGAGGCCGAGCGCTGGCGCGACGTGATCGACCAGGGCGCCATCCGGGCGGATTGACATGACCCCCCCTGTGCAAGATGCGCCCACCGGCGCCTTGGCCGGCATCCGAGTCGTCGACGCCTCGCGCATCCTTGGCGGCCCGTTCTGCGGCCAGATCCTGGGCGATCATGGTGCGGACGTGCTCAAGATCGAACCTCCGCAGGGCGATGACACACGCCTGTGGGGCCCGCCCTTCAACGAACAGGGCGTGGCCTCGTACTACCTGGGCCTGAACCGCAACAAGCGGCTGATGAGCCTGGACCTCGCCAGCGAGACAGGACGTGAGGTGTTGCTGGCGCTGCTGGCGGAGGCCGACGTCTTGATCGAGAACTTCAAGACCGGCACGCTGGAGCGCTGGGGCATTGGTCACGAAGTGCTCGCGACCCGCTTTCCGCGACTCGTGCATTGCCGTGTCTCCGGTTTCGGCGCCGACGGCCCCCTGGGAGGCCTGCCCGGCTACGACGCGGCGATCCAGGCGATGTGTGGCCTCATGAGCGTCAACGGCGAAGCCGATGGCCAAGGTTTGCGAGTGGGCATGCCGGTGGTGGACATGGTGGCAGGCCTCAACGCCGCGCTGGGCGTGATGATGGCGCTTCAAGAGCGTCATCGAAGCGGCCGCGGACAGTTCGTCGAGGCGGCGCTGTACGACGCCGGCCTGTCGCTGCTGCACCCGCACGCGGCCAACTGGTTCCTGGACGGCCAGCCGCCAAAGCGCACCGGCAACGCCCACCCCAACATCTACCCTTACGACTGCCTGCGCACCGGCACCGAACCGGTGTTCTTCGCAGTCGGCAATGATCGGCAGTTCCGCATACTCACCGCAGAGATCGGTATGCCCGCGCTGGCCGATGATCCGCGCTTTGCCACGGCCGGACAACGCTCCGTCCACCGCATGGCACTCAAGCAGGATTTGGAGGCGGCGCTCGCGGCTCACGACGGCGCAGTTTTGGCCGAAACCTTGGTGCGCAAGGGTGTACCGTGTGCGCCTGTGCTGGACGTGGCCCAGGCTCTGCAACATCCCCACACCCGACACCGCGGCATGGTGGTGGAGATGCCGGGCGGCTACCGCGGACTGGGCTCGCCCATCAAGCTCTCGCGCACGCCGGCGACTTACCGCTTTGCTCCTCTGACAGAGGCCGATCCTCTACAACCGTTTGCCTCAGATTGATAGATGACTCAGGGAGGGTTCTACCCGATCGGCCACGGCGTGACTTGATCCGCACGACTTGCCAAAGAGCAATCGCTGCAAGGCCACACATGGAACTTCGCAGGACGCTTCAAAGGCTGGGTCCAGACATTCTTTGACTCCCTAGAACCTTACGGCACTCGAACCCTTCAGCACCAGCATCTCCCGCGCTTCCTCAGGTGTAGCGATCTCATGGCCCAAAGCCTCCAGAATGCTGCGGATCTTGGTCACTTGGTGGGCGTTCGATTCGGCGAGCTTACCGCGCGAGATCTGCAATGAGTCCTCCAGTCCGACCCGAACGTTTCCTCCCAGCATGGCCGCGGTAGTGGCCAGATTCATCTGCGCGGCGCCAGCACCCAGCACCGACCAGCGATAGCTATCGCCGAACAACCGGTCGGCGGTGCGCTTCATGAAGACAAGGTTGTCCACTTCGGGGCCGATGCCCCCCAGGATGCCAAAGATGAACTGGATGAAGATCGGAGGTTTGAACATGCCGCTGTCCATACAGAACTTCAGGTTGTACAGGTGCCCCACGTCATAGCACTCGTGTTCGAACTTAACATTCTCTGCTTCGCCCAATTCGCGAGCCACCATGCAGATGTCGCGAAAGGTGTTGCGGAAAATGTAAGTGTCGGAATTACGAAGGTACTCCTCTTCCCACGGAAATTTCCACTCCTTGTACTTGTCCGCCAGCGGGTGCATGGAGAAATTCATGCTTCCCATGTTCAGGGAACACATCTCCGGCGAAACGCGCTTGGCAGGGGCGATTCTCTGTGCAACAGTGTTGGTGAGACTCCCTCCCGTGGACAGGTTGATCACGGCATCAGTCGATGCCTTGATCTGCGGGAGGAACGCCATGAAGTGTTCAGGGTCGATCGACACGGAGCCGTCCTCAGGGTTTCGCGCGTGCAGGTGCAGAACAGCAGCGCCGGCGTTCGCGGCGTCGATGGCTTGGCGCGCGATGTCTTCCGGCCGATAGGGTAGGGCATCTGACATTGTCGGCGTGTGGATCGCGCCGGTGATGGCACAGGTGATGATGACTTTTTTGCCGGGCTTTTTCATGCAGGTACCCCATTTGTCAAAATGCCCTTGTCCGCCAGGCTCAAGATCGCCTGGTCGGTCAAGCCCAACTCCTGAAGCACTTCACGGTTGTGCTCGCCGCGGTAGGCAGGGAGGCCTGGGTGATCAAGTTGTTCTCCCGAAAAGCGCCAGGGCTTTCCTGGGATGCGGATGGTTCCACCCGCGCGGCTGTCCACCTCGTCGATGGCGCCCCACCATTTCACCCATTCTGATGCGGCAAATTCGTCAATGCTGCGCACTACGCCAAATGCGAGTTTGGCTTCGTCGAGCTGCGCGTCCAAGGTTTCCAAGCTTTCGAAGGTGAGTATCCAGTCCTGTACGATCTTGAAGAATGCATCGATGTTGACCAACCGCAAATCCGGCGTCAGGAAGCGAGGGTCTTGGGCCAGATCAGCGCGCCGCATGGCACCAATGTAGAGCGGAAAGCTGAGGCTGCTGGTTACGCTCGTGGCGATAGTGATCAGCTCCCCTGTCGCCACTCGGAAAAACGGTGACAGCGCTGCGCCCAAGGCAAGCGGCTCCGCACCCATGTCGATGCCCGACAAGTCAGCGTGAACCCGTTCGTTGATGGCCAGGATGGACGCGGCCATCGCAACGTCCACATGCTGTCCGCGGCCCGTGCTCTTCTTGCTGTGCAGCGCCGCCAGGATGCCGATTACGGCTTCAAGCCCGGTGTAGATGTCGGCATGCGAGTAGGCATCGTGTCGGGCGGTCGCGAGGTCATCGCCCATATGTTTGATGGCCGTTGAGGTAAAACCGGACTCTGCCTGCACGGTGGGGGCGTAGGCAGCGCGATGTGATAGCGGGCCGTTTTGCCCGTACCCACTGATCGACGCATATATGACACCTGGGTTTACTCTGCTGATCGATGCATAGTCCAGGCCGAAAAATGCAAGCGTGCCGGCACGGAAGTTCTCAACGATGACGTCGGCTGTGGAACACAGTTTCATCGCGATTTCTCGCGCTTCCAAAAAATTCAGATCCAAGCTCAAGTTGCGCTTGCCCGCGTTCTGTTGGATGTAGTAGTGCGACATGCCCTCCGTCTGTGGGTAGGCGGCGCGCGAGATGTCTGGACGCGGCGGCTCGATCTTGATGATGTCGGCGCCGAGGTCGTGCAATGTCTTGGTACAGTGCGGCCCGGCGAGAACGCGCGAGAAATCGACGACCTTGATGCCATTCAGGGGTCCGTTTGCCATGGTTGTCCCCTTAGTTGCCAGAAAAGACCGAGTTGCCGGGACCTTTGGCCTTGAAGCCTTCGAGGCCGCGCATGAGGTCCTGACTGGCGAATATTGGCTGCTGCACCCGGTTCATCGCGTCATCGCTGGCTTTCATGCCTTCATTTAGGAAGATGGTGGCCAGCTTCTTGGTGGCGACATGGGCGATGGTCGGACCGGAGGCCAACTCATGCGCTAGTGCAAGGCTGAGCTCCTGCAGTTGCGCATCGGGTACCACGCGGTTAACGATCCCCCACTTTTCCAATGTGGCGGCGTCGTGGCGCCGACCGAGCATCACGATCTCCTTGGCGCGTGCAACGCCAGCGCGGTCAATGACGCGTTGCAAGCCACCCATTAGCGGGTGTAGGCCCAACGATGCCTCCACAAGGCCGAACTTGGCAGACGCTGATGCGACGATCAGGTCTGCAGCCAGCGCCAGCTCGAAGCCCCCCCCCAACGCCACACCGTGCACGCTGGCGATGATTGGGAAAGGCGCTTCATCAAAGGCGCGAAGCACTCCCAGAGCGTCGAGTTCATCATTCAACCGAGCGCCGCCGTTTTCAAAGAGGCCCAAGTCCGCGCCAGCCGAGAAGTGCCGCAGGCTGCTATGCAGCACGACAGCGCGGCAACCCGCTGCTGCCGCCAGGTTGAATGATTCGATCAGTGCCGAGCAAAGGTCACGCCCGACAAGGTTGTGCGGCGCGAACTGCAGCGTGACGATACCTACATCGCCATCTTGGGAAAACGAGACAGCATTGGATGAGGAGGGCATGGGAAAACTCCTGAGGGTGATTGCTACAGATATAGGGGGAGGCGTCACACCTACATCCACTGCGTGGCGTATGCGAGCAGCATGAGTACACCTGCGATCGCGGCGATGAGATGCGCCCGGTAGAAGTCGGCCACCTGGTTAGACGGGACCAGGTAGAGGCCGCTGCAACCCCCGACCAGTTGGACGTCAGGCGGTGTGGGTGAGGGTTGTGTATTCATGGGGATTTATCTCTCTACATTTCGTGCTTGTGAGAGTCAGTCGACTTTGATCTTGTATCGCTCGACCACCTTGGACCATTTGCTGCGTTCCTTTTGCACCAGGGTCTTTAATTCGGCGGGGGAGCCGGGTTGCAGGTCCATGGCCATTGCGGCAAACCGTTCGCGCAGCTCTGCGTCCCCCAGCGCTTTGGCCACATGTTGGTTGAGGAGTGTCACGACAGCGGATGGCGTGTCGCGCGGCGCCACCAGTGCAAACCACACAGCAGCGTCGACCCCGGCAAGTCCTTCTTCGGCGAGAGTGGGTACTTGCGGCAGCACGGACGTGCGCTTGGGCCCGATGATGCCGATGGGCCTGAGCTTCCCAGCCTTGATCTGGGGCAGCGAGCTCAGGACGATGTCACAAGCCATCTGAGTGTCACCGGCTAACAAGCCGGCCATCGCCGGCGCTGTGCCGTTGTAGGGTACGTGCAGCATTTCGATGTTGCCCATGACGCCAAACAACGCGCAAGCCAGGTGCAGCGGATTGCCGATGCCGTTGGAAGCATAGGCAAACTTGCCCTCGCTTGACTTGATGTATGGCACCAGCTCGCGTAGGTTTTTGGCCGGGACACTGGCATTCACAACCATCACCAATGGGGCTTGGGCAAGCAAGGAAATGGGCGCGAAGTCATGGTCTGGGTCGTACGACATTCGTGCATAGATCAAAGGATTGACGGCCAAGCTCGCGCTTGAACCCATGAAGAGCGTGTAGCCATCCGGTGGCGCCTTGGCCACGTATGCGGCTCCGATCATCGCGTTTGCACCCGGCTTGTTTTCAACGATGAAGGGTTGCCCTGTGGACTTACCGAGCCTTTCAGCTAGGCCGCGCGCGAGCTGGTCAACCGGTCCACCCGCTGCATATGGCACCACGATCTTGACGGGGCGAGTGGGGTA
>Ga0066604_10000648_pt1 | contig 21421 bp, 19 predicted proteins | sample Higcelwee11metaG_FD_59501 | JGI IMG/M metagenome (GOLD analysis project Ga0066604, IMG submission 59501) | Freshwater pond sediment microbial communities from the University of Edinburgh, under environmental carbon perturbations - High... | ecosystem: Environmental > Aquatic > Freshwater > Pond... | reverse complement strand
CTCTCCCCTCTACGAGCCGCCATCCGCTGAAGACGCCCCAGGCGGCATCCTCGGCGCCATCGCCCAGCTTGGGCTCGCCGCGTACATGGTGCTCCTGCTCACCGTCGCTGGCAGCGCGATCCTGTGTACGGGCCTCGCCGGGTATGGCGTCTACGTCACCAGCACCTTCGGCAGCCCCTTGACCGGCGGCTCAAAGTTGGAGGCCTGGCGCCTGAATGAGCTGCGCCGCTGGGGTGTGCTCGGCGCGGACGAGCTGCCCGCGCTCTACCACGACGACTCCCCGGCCATGGACGGCACCGCCGGGTGCCTGGTGACCGGCGACGCGCTCCTGCGCTGGGATGACGGCAAAACCACCAGCGAGGCGATCATCGCCGGGGGCTCGGTGAGCTCGTTTGGTGACCCGGAGGCCCCCACCGTCGTGCTGCGCCAAGGGGTCACCGAGATTCAGTGTCGTTTTAATGAGGACGAGGGCGGTGACCGCTTCTTGGTGCAGCTCCAGGCCAGCGCGGAGGCAAAATGAGCGCCCAAGAGGTCCAGATCACCCTACGCTCTGAACAAGGCGCCACCCGCCCGGCGACGGCCACCCTGACCCGCTACGAGCGCGGCGAACGAATGGGCCGGGCCGCCGGGTTTGGCGCCTTGGGCCTGCTCGGCGCAGGGATCTTCGTGTTTGTGCCCGCGGTTCACCTCATCACCACCTGGCTTCTGCCCCTCGCCGGGCTCATCGCCGCCCGAAGCGCATGGCGCACAGAGGCCAAGCTCACCGACGCCCGCGGCGAGTGCCCCGCCTGCGGCGCGAAGATCACGCTCTCCGGCGGGCAGCTCACCGAGGCGCCCTTGTGGGACGCTTGTACGGCGTGCAGCAGGCCGCTGTTGATGGGGGTGCCGACGGTGGACGCCGAGGCCACGAAGGCGTGATTTACAGACGCCCCGCCGCCAACCTCTGACACGCCGTCTCTACGGCGCCCTCGATCCCCAACGCCTCGGTGTCCAGCGTGAGATCGGCCTGGGCGTAGATCGGCTCCCGGGCGGCGAGAATGCCGCGCAGCTCACCCAGCGCGTCGGCCCGGCCCAACATCGGGCGCAGATCGCCTTGGGCTTGCACCCGGCGAAGGTGCTCCTGGGGGCTCGCGCGCAGCCACAGCACCCAGGCGCGCTGGCGAAGGCGGAGGAACAGGGCCGCGTCGGTGACCGCCGAGCCGCCGAGCTCGATCACCGCCGGGCCCGGCGCGGCGAGGAGCGCCGAGAGCACCTCCCCCGCCAAGGCGCGGTATCGATCGGCGCCGTGGTACTCAAAGAGCTCGGCGATGCGCATCCCGCCCCGGGCCTCGACCTCACGGTCAAGCTCCACGAACGGGCAGCCCAGGCGCGCGGCCAAGGCCGCCCCTACGGTGGACTTGCCCGCGCCGCGCAGGCCGACGAGGGCGATCTTCTCCCGCGGGGCGCCCAAGGTGCTGAGCAGGGCCGCGCGCTCCTCCGGGGGCAGGGCCAAGGCCCGCGCCGCGAGCTGATCGTCAGGATCGTCCCCGGGCCCCAGGCCCACGACGAGCTGGGTCAAGGAGACGCCCAGGGCCTCGGCGAGCTCGGCGAGGCGCAGCACGCTGAGGTTGCCCTCGCCGCCTTCGACCTGCACCAGAAAACGCGGAGACACGCCAGCGCGCTCGCCGAGGGCTTTTTGGGTGAGGCCGCGGCGCTGGCGTAGGTCGCGGAGGCGGCGGCCCAGCTCCGTGAGCAGGGCATGCCCGTCTTGGGGGAGGCTCGTCTTGGTCATGGAGTGCAGTATAATTCACTACGTTTCATTTGCAAACCTGATCTTCCGCATTATACTGCGTGCCAACCCCATGCGAGGATGAGCCAATGGCTGAAGGTGTCGAGACCCCCGTGTCCTTTGAGGTTCAACCCTACGGCTGGACCCATTGGCAGCTCGCCATTGAGGGCGAGGTCGCGACGCTGCGCATGAGCGTCAACGAAGACCGTGGCTTACGTCCGGGCTACGAGCTCAAGCTCAACAGCTACGACCTCGGCGTAGACATCGAGCTCTACGACGTCGTCGAGCGCCTCCGTTTTGAGCACCCCGAGGTCAAGGTGATCGTCGTCACCTCGGCCACGGACCGCGTGTTCTGCGCCGGGGCCAACATCAAGATGCTCGCCCAGTCCACCCACGCGTTTAAGGTCAACTTCTGCAAGTTCACCAACGAGACGCGCTGCTCCCTGGAGGAGCCCGAGGGCCCCCGGGTGATCGCCGCGGTGAACGGCGCCTGCGCCGGTGGTGGGTATGAGCTGGCCTTGGCCTGCCACGAGATCTACCTCGTGGACGACGGCTCCTCCGCCGTGTCTTTGCCCGAGGTGCCGCTTCTGGGCGTGCTGCCGGGCACCGGCGGCCTCACCCGCCTCACCGACAAACGGAAGGTCCGCCGCGATCTCGCCGACCTCTTCTGCACCAAGGCCGAGGGTTTTAAGGCCCGCGACGCCCTCAAGGGCCGCTTCGTCGATGGCGCCTTCCCCCGCTCCCGCTGGGCTGAAGGGGTCAAAGGCGTCGCGCTGGCGGCCGCGGCCAAGCTGCAAGGCCCCGCCGTCGGCTCCAAAGGGGTCACCCTCAACCCCCTCAAGATCAGCGCCGTGAAGGGCGGCCTCGCCGGGGAGCACGTCTCCGTCACCTTCGACGACGCCGGGCGCACCGCCACCCTCACCGTGAAGGGCCCCACCACCGCGCCGCCCACCACCCACGAGGCGCTCTTGGCCTTGGGAGATGGCGCGTGGTCCATCGCCGCCTTCCGTGAGCTGGAGCGTGTCATCTTTGAGCTTCGCTTCAACCACCCCACCCTGGGCCTCTTGCTCATTCAGACCGAGGGTGATCAGGCCCAGGTGCTCGCGTGGGACGAGGCTCTGGCCAGCCTCGCCGCCGAGGGCTCTTGGCTCGCCACACAGACGATCTGCCTCCAGCGCCGCACGCTGCGCCGCATGGACAACATGTCGCGCTCGATGTACGCCGTGCTGCGCCCCGGCCACGCCTTCGCTGGGGTGCTGTTTGAGCTGGCCGTCTCCGCCGACCGCTCGTTCATGCTGGCCGATGACGACGGCAAAAACAGCCTCCGCTTGGGCCCGGCGAACTTCGGCGCCTTCCCGATGATGAACGGCCGCACCCGCCTGCAGGTCCGCTATTACGGCGAGCCCAAGAAGGTCGCCGAGCTGGAGGCCATTCACGAGGCGATCACCGCTGAAGACGCCGCCGAGCACGGCCTCGTCACCTCGGCGCCCGATGAGATCGACTGGGACGATGAGCTGCGCATCAGCGTCGAGGAGCGCGCCAGCCTCTCCCCCGACGCCTTGACCGGCATGGAACAAAACCTGCGTTTTGTCGGCGCCGAGAGCTGCGACACCCGCATCTTCGGCCGCCTCACGGCCTGGCAGAACTGGATCTTCCAGCGCCCCAACGCCGTCGGCGCCCAGGGGGCCCTCACCCTCTACGGCCACCCCGAGCGCCCCACCTTCGATTACAAACGCACCTGACCACCAGCCCCCGCGGGCCACACACCACACAGACGGAGTGACCATGAGCTCGATCGACTACCAAGAGAGGATCCCCAACAACGTGGACCTCTCGACGGATCGGCGCCTCCAGCGCGCCTTAGAGAAGTGGCAGCCCGCGTTCTTGGACTGGTGGAACGAGATGGGCCCCGAAGGGTACCAGGCCTCCGACGTGTACCTGCGCACCGCCGTCTCCACCGAGCCCGGCGGCTGGGCCAACTTCGGCTTCGTCAAGATGCCCGAGTACCGCTGGGGCATCTTCTTGGACGCCCCGGAAGAGGGCCGCGTCATCCCCGGCGGCGACCACGCCGGTGAGCCCGTGTGGCAAGAGGTGCCCGGCGAGTATCGCAACGCCCTGCGCCGCATCATCGTCACCCAGGCCGACACCGAGCCCGCGTCGGTCGAGCAGCAGCGCTGGCTGGGCAAGACCTGCCCGTCCGTGCTCGACATGCGCAACCTGTTCCAAGTGAACGTCGAGGAGGGCCGCCACCTGTGGGCGATGGTCTACCTGCTCCACGCACACTTCGGCAAAGACGGCCGCGACGAGGCCGATGATCTCCTCGCCCGCCGCTCCGGCGACCCCGACAAGCCCCGCATCCTCGACGCCTTCAACCAGCCCTGCCCCGACTGGTTGACCTTCTACTGCTTCACCTGCTTCACCGACCGCGACGGCAAATACCAGCTCGGCGCTCTGGCCGAGTCGGGCTTTGACCCGCTCTCCCGCACCTGCAAGTTTATGCTCACCGAGGAGGCCCACCACCTCAGCGTCGGCGAGACCGGCGTTGAGCGTGTGCTGCGCCGCGGGGCCCAGCTCGCCAAGCTCGACCCCAACGGCGACGCCCGCAACCAAGGCGGCATCGACGTCGGCACCGTGCGTAAGTGGATCAACTACTGGTTCAGCTACTCGCTGGACCTCTTCGGCTCGGAGATCAGCTCCAACGCCGCGGACTACTTCGCCTCGGGCCTCAAGGGCCGCTGGCGTGAGGCCAAAGACTTCACCGAGCACAGCGCGCTCAACCAGATGTACAGCCTGCCTGTGGTCGAGGGTGGCCGCCTGAAGGTGGAGGACGTGCCTCTGCGCAACGCCATGAACGAGGTCTTGCGCCAGTCCTACATCAAGGACTGCGCCCGCGTGGTGAAGCGCTGGAACGAGGCCTTGGCTGAGGAGGGCTCGGACGAGCGTATTGAGCTTCCGTCCTCGCGCTTCTTCCGCCGCCAAGGCATCTACGCCAGCGCCCACTTCACGCCTGCGGGTGAGCTGATCTCCGCCGACGAGTTCGGCGCCCGGGCGCATGAGTGGCTGCCCACGGACGCCGACCGCGCCTATGTCTCGAGCCTCATGCAGCCCGTCATCGAGCCCGGCAAGATGGCGAACTGGGTGGCCGCTCCCCGGCGTGGCATCGACGGCAAACCCGTCGAGTTTGAGTACGTCCGCCTGGCCTGATCTTCCGGCCTCATCCGGTCAAGAATCGGCGGTGAAGCCGCTGATCTCGTGACGCACATCCCTTCGGCCCCGGACAGCGTTTGGCCTGTTCCGGGGCCGTCTCATGTTATGTTGTTTGGGCTGAACGAAGAGCCCGCGACGATCGCGGGAAGCTGCCGCCCAAGCCCCGAACGACCACCTCCAGGGCCGCCCCCAGCGCGGTCCTCACTGTGTCACGTCAGGTCATGCCATGTTCCGCCTGCGCCTAAAAACCCCCAAGAAGGGAGCCCTGATGCCCGAGATCTCTCTCACTGACTTCGTGAACTTCGTCACCCGGATCGGCAGCGCGCGGCTCACCCTGGTTCGTGAGATCCGCAGCCGAGGCGATTACGACCCCATCCGCGACTTCTGGCGCGATCTGCGCGATGGTCTCGTCACCTCTCACCGCGAGGGCCTCATCGACAAGCACGATCTCGATGAGCTGGTGAACAAACAGCCCGAGCCCCGCCGCGAACATTACCGCGCCGCCGTCGCCGGATACAAACGATTCTTGGGCCGCAAGAGCGCGGTCTGGTTCGAGCCCCAGCCGGTGATGTGGCAGCGTGAAGACCTCGGCATCCGCGTGAACCCCGAGCTGGGCCTCCTGCTCAACGGACAACGCACGGTCATCAAGCTGCATTTCCGCAGCCGCAGCCTCTCCAAACGGCAGATCGAGTGCATTCTTTTGCTGATGGAGGACGCTCTTCGCCCCACGTCTCAGCCCGGCGACCGCTTCGCCGTGCTTGACGTACAGTCGGGCAAGCTCTTTGTGAGCGAAGACCCGCGCTGGGGCCTGCGACCGTTCTTGGTGGGTGAGGCCCAGGCGTTCCTGACGATGTGGCGGGAGATCGACCGTGAGGAGCGCCTCGCCGCCGCCGAGCGCTGGGCCGCCGAGCGCCCGGTCCCCGCCCCGGCCTTACGCCTCAGCGGCGAGGCCTTGTTACGCCTGGGCTGATGAAGCACAGACTCGGAGGAGGCGCCGGCTTCATTCCGGCGACGGCGGCGCCTCTCCGCGACGGTCCTTGAGCGCGCTGCCGGGCTCCGCCGGGGTGAGGCCCGCGTTGACCTCAAAGGGCAGGGTCACCTCGATCCCGCCCGGCGCCGGGGGCCAGGCCTGCTCGTAGACGGCGGTGGAGAAGCAGCCGGTGACGGCGGCGGGCATGTCCCGGCGCTCAGAGAGCCAGGCGTCTTGAACCCCGTCGGGGCCCAAGGTGAAGCTGAGCACGACGCTGCCGGAGATCGACGGGTCCACTTCGGCCCAGGCGTCGATACACTCGGCGATGGACTCGCGGAGCTGGGGGAACACTGAAGAGATGCCCTCGGCGTTCAGGGGGATCGAGGGGTCAACGCCGCCGGAGGGCGGGTCGCTGTCGTCTGCGCCCTTCGGGGGGGTGCTCGGCGCCCGAGGGAGACGCAGCAGGCCCGGCGGCGCCTCGGGGTCGCGGGCCGCGCTGGGCGGCGTCTCGGGCGGCGTCTGAGCGGAAGGCGGCGCGGTCGGCGTCTCCGACGCCACTCCCGGCGGGGGCTCGTCGGGGGCCAGGGCCTTGTCGGGCGCCGGGGCGCTGGGCGTCTCTGGACCTCCGCCGCGCACCAAGAGCAAGGCGAGGCCCAACAACGCGCAGGCGCCAAGCCAGAGCACGATGAAGCGCTTGAGGCTCATCGGCGACTCAGCGGCTCGCCGGGACGTAGCTCAGGCTGACGTAGCTGCCCGAGCCCATGGGGTTCGGCATCGTCGTCACCGAGGCCACCTCGCCGGTCATGCGGTAGCCGCTCACGCTCACGGTGACGCCGTCGGAGGTCTCGCTCGTGGACTCGCTCAGCTCCATCTTTCGGGCGACGAAGTCCCGGCGATACTTCTCTACGAGCTTCTTGGGGTCGCCGTCGGTGGTGAAGGTCACGGCGTAGCTCACCTGCCCGTTGGAGCTGTTCTTCGCGCCGTAGATGATCTCCGCGTCTTTGGGCACCTCAAAGGGGAAGCCCGCGGGCACCTTGCCCGCGCCGAGGCCCGGGATGGTGGTGGAGCCGCCGCCGCCCTGCTGCTCCACGGTGTCAGAGACCCCGGTGAACAGGGTGTCTAAGGAGCTGCCCAGCGCGGTGAGCGCCGCGATGGTCGCGATCGACCCGAACCCACACAGGGCGACGAAGGCCACGGCGACGCCGATGGCCACCTTCGCGCCCGTGCCCATGCCGCCGCTCGGCTTCTGAGCCCCGGTCTTGTTGTCGCTCACCGGGGGCCGGGCGTCCGTGGGCGGGCGCGGCGGGAGGCTGCTCGTCTCTCCACGCGCGGCGCGCAGCGCGAGCACGAGCTGCTCCAGGTCGTGTAGACGGCTCTCGCGGATCGGGTCCGTCGCCCGTCGCACGGCGTCCCGCACGGCCTCGGGAGAGCCTGGGCCCGGGTCCATGGGCTCGGCGCTGAGCTTGGCGCCGATCATACGCGCCACCACGGCGCCGCCGGAGTCGTTCTCCCCACCAAACGCTGACTTGCCAGTGAGGGCCTCCCACAGCACCAGGCCCAAGGCGTAGATGTCGGCGCGGGGGTCGGCCTGGGCGCCCTGAAACACCTCGGGGGCCATGTACGCCAAGGTGCCGGCGACGCTGCCGTCTTGGGTGTACCGCTCGGCGCCGGTCTGCACGGCCACGCCGAAGTCGAGCAGCTTGGGGCGGCCCTCCCGGGTGATCATGATGTTCTCGGGCTTGATGTCGCGGTGGGTCACCCCGGCGCGGTGGGCGAGCACCAGGCCGTCGCCCAACTCCGAGAACAGGCGGCAGGCCTCGTCCCAGCCCAAGGGCCCACGCTTGAGGCGCTCCGAGAGGGGCTCGCCCTCGACCAGCTCCATCGCCATGTACAACAGGCCGCGGGAGGGGTCTTCACCGCCGCCGAGCACCTGCACCACGGCGGGGTGCTTGAGCGAGGCCAACACCTCGACCTCTCGCACAAACCGCTCCCGGGCCGCGCCGAGGTCGTGGGGCTTGAGCACCTTGACCGCCGCGCGCACCCGCTGGCTCAGCCCGCTGTGACAAGCGAACACCGCGCCCATGCCGCCCTCGCCGAGCTGGCTCTCGACGACCCATTCTCCGATACGATCACCCGCGACGAGCATCCTCACCTCACGCGCAAGAGGCTACTCTACCGCACCCGCGGAGGCGAGCTTTGAGGCGTGTCATTCTCCAACTCTTCCCCTCCTCTGACCCACGGAGCGCCCCGCGATGATCACCCTCTACGCCTGGAACACCCCCAACGGACGCAAGCCCCTGATCCTGCTTGAAGAGCTCGGGGCGCCCTACACCTTACGCCCGGTGCCGCTGGACGGCGCCCAGAAGACCCCCGAGTTTCTGAAGCTCAACCCCAACGGCAAGATCCCCGCCCTCGTCGATTCCGACGGCGGTGAGCCGATCGTCGTCTTTGAGAGCGGCGCGATCCTCCAGCACCTCGCCGAACGTTTCGGCGCGTTCTTGCCCACAAGCGGCCAGCCCCGGGCCTCCACCTTGGCCTGGTTACACTTCCAGATGTCCGCCGTGGGCCCCATGGCCGGGCAGCTCGGGCAGTTCTTGCGCCGCCACGCGGACGACGCCGTGGGCATCGCGCACTTCCGCGAGGAGGTGGACCGGGTTTATGGAGTGCTCAACACCCGGCTCGGCGAGGCGCCGTACCTCGGCGGCGACGAGGTCAGCATCGCCGACTTCGCCACCTGGCCTTGGGTAGACGGTCGGCGCTTCATCCAGCTCGACCTTGAGCGCTTCCCAAACGTGTCCGCCTGGTTCAACCGCCTCGGCGAGCGCCCGGCGCTCCGGCGCGCCATGGACATCAAGTTCACCGGCGCCTGAGCGGGCCTAGCCCTCGTCGCCCGGGGCGAGGGCTTTGCCTTTGAGGCCCAAGAAGGTCTGCACCCCGTCGGGGTAAACGTGCAGGTTTCGTGAGGTCGCCGTGATGTTGAACCGAGCGCAATAGGCGGCGTAGAAGGCGTCGTTTGGCGTCCAGCCCTCGGCGTCGGCGCTGTACTGGGGCTTGAGGCGGTCGAGGAAAAACATGCCCACCTCGCCGATGTTCTTGACCTCTTGAAGCCCCCGGAAGCTGGAGTCGAAGAACTCGTGAATCTGCTCGTGGGTGGCCGCGGAGATGTTGATGCGCCCGGGCTCGCTGGCGCTCTCCATGCGGGCGGCGACGTTCACCGAGTGGCCCCAGATGTCGAAGAAGTACTTCTTGTTGCCCACAACGCCGGAGATGCACGGCCCGGAGTGCATGCCGATGCGGATGTCCCAGTTGTTGAGGTCAAAGCCGCCGACCACCCGGGGCTCGCTGCGGATCTCTTTCATCAGCCGCATGATGTGCAGGGCCGCCAAGGCGCCATCGACGGCGTGGGACTCCTTCTTCATCGGCAGGCCCGACGCGCACATGTAGGAGTCGCCGATGGTCTTGATCTTCTCGATGCCGAAGCGGTCCATGGTGTCGTCGTAGGCTGAGAAGTAGGCGTTCAGCTTACGCACCAAGGTGACGGGCTCTAAGTAGTAGGCGAGCTTTGAGAACGCGACGACGTCGGTGAACAGGATGGTGCAGTCGCGGTAGGCGCGGGGCCGTACGGCGCGGGTGTTGATCAGCTCCCCGGCGATGTGCCGAGGGATGATGTTGAGCGCCAGCTCCTTAAACAGCAGGCTCTCTTTCTGGAAGGTCTCCATCAGGCCCACGACCGGGTCCCAGTTGGCGGTCACACACTCCAGCACCTCCCCTTCAGGCGTCATCACCGGGATGATCTGCCACTTCACCGAGACCACCTTGCCGTCTTTGAGGCTGAGCTCGGCGTAGAGCTCCTCCCCCGCCGCGAGGTGCTGCTGCACCTCGGGCACGGTGGCCTTGTTGAACAGGGCCTGCAGCTTGGGCTCGGGGTTGACGAGCGCGTCGAGCAGCTTCACCGCGCCTGTGTTGCGCGCGCTGACCTGGCCATCGCCTCGAACCTCGAAGACGACGAACTCAACCAGATCTAAAATGCTGCGCGAGCGCATAGGTCCCCTCTGACGCAGGACGCTCTGAGCGCGAGGCTCAGAGCTCCTTCACGTCCTCGAACCGGGTGCGAGCGCCGACCTCTTCTTCTTCGATGTCAAGAAGGATAGGCAAGGTCTCCTGCTGCCAATCGTCCTCTTCTAGGCGCTTCACGACGACCGGGCCGTCTACCGACTGGTAGATGAGCTCGGTGATGTCCATGATCACGTAGAAGCCGTTCGAGTTGCAGAAGGACAGCCCCGTGAAGTCCAAGGTGACCTTCCTCGCGCCGCAGTCTGGCAAGATGCTAGACAGCTCGTCGAGGTAGTTCTTGAGCTCCTTGTGGGGGTTCTCCACGCGGATGACGCCGTTGAAGGCGACCTCCAGGTGGTCGCCGTCCAAGCGCGCCACCGAGGTGAAGACGGACTGCCCACCGTCCATGATGTCCCCGTAGGTGAGCACCCTCATGGCGTACCTCCCACGTCGAGCTGCGAGGTGACGACCAGATAGCCGCCCTCGTAGCTGACAGAAAGCTGCGACTTGTTCTCTGCGACCAGGCGGATCAGACCGAGGCCCCCCTTCTCTTTGAGCCGCCTACGCTCCCGGATGGTATCTCGCATAAGCCTCTTGAGGTCCTCGGCCTGATTGATCCTGTCCACCTGGACACGGACTTTGTCGAATTGGTCTGAAGTGACCGCGTTTTTGACGCGGATGATGAGCCGGTCCTGGTTCACGTCGAGGTCCAGCATCATCTGGCTCGTCGGCTCGACGGTGTTCTGGAGGACATTGGTGACCAGCTCGCTGATAAGGATGTTGGCCCGCTTGCTGACGATGCGCGGGTAGAAGGCGCCGAGCAGCTCTTGGCAGAAGTTGCCGATCAAGCCGCTGAGATCACACAGGATGAACTGAATCGGGGAGAAAGCATACGAGATTGAGATGTTCGCCTTGGCGAGCTGACTCTCAAGCTCGGATCCGCCTATGGGAGAGGGCCCCACCATCACCCGACCTTCCTCAGCACCATGAGCGTGATGTCGTCGGAGTCACGCCCGCGGAAGGCCTGGTAATCGGCCACGCAAGCGTCTACGATCTCCTGGACAGGACGATCACGGTGCTGTTCAACCAGGGCGTTCACCCGGCGGACGGTGTAGTCGTGACCCCCGGCGTCTTGGGCCTCGACCATGCCATCGGTGTAAAGCGCCAGCACGTCGCCGGTCTTAAACGGCAGGCTGTGCTCGACGTAGGGCTTCTTGCGCAGGCCCAAGAAGTGTTGGCTCTTGTCGAAGCTCGTGTGCTGATCGCCGCTCAGCAAGAGCCCGAAGCCGCCGCCGCAGACGTAGCGCAGGTGACCCTCGCCGAAGACGACGAAGTTCACCGTGGCGTACTTCTTGACCTCGCGGAGAAACTCGTAGCTGACGTCGTTGACCTGGGAGAGGATCTCCGCTGGGGAGTCGGAGTGGCCCATGGCCTGAGCGAGCTGCGACTTGAGCCAGGCCATCACCAAGGCCGCCGAGACGCCGTGGCCGGAGATGTCGAACACCCCGGTGGCGACGCTGCCGTCCTTCACCCGGTAGTAGTCGTAGTAGTCGCCGCCGACCTCGGTCATCTGACGATGGTAGACCGCGACCTCAAAGCCCGGGCCCAAGGCGCTGGCGTCCCGAGGCATCAGCGCCTGCTGGATCTGACTGCCGACCTGGAGATCGTCCTGCATGATCGCGTTGGCGCGAGCGAGCTCTTGCTCCTTCTCGTCCAGGCGCTCATAGGCGTGCTTGAGGTTGTCGTTCGTCGTGCTCCAGTACGCGTTGGCCCGCTCACGCTCCTTCACCAAGCCCTTGTACTTCCAGAAGAAGCGCACGAGCTCTTGAGGGCTGAGGTTGGTCTCCGCTGGGGGCGCGTGGAGCGCGAGCAGCTCTTCGAGGGTCATGTCTTTGCCCCCCCAGGCGAGCGCGACACGATCCTGTCGTGGGGTCGCCGCCATGTTGTGGAACCGATCATCCAGGACTCCGCCGCAGGAACGCGGTATCTGACGCTTGGTTGGGCGGGCTCAGTGGAACTCGACGATGTGGCAGTTGGAGGCGCGATCATACGTCACATCAACGAAGTCGAGATCACCCGGGGCGCTCATGCCGCCGATGAGCACGCCGCGCTCCATGTCACGGTCAAAGGGCGTGGTCGAGAGGATGCGGGCGTAACCGCGCTCCGAGTTGACGTCCTCCAAGACGAAGGAGCCGACCTCGTGCACGGGCCCTTTGACGACGCTCGCGTAGCCTTGAGAACCAGTTTGGAAGTGCAAGAAGTCGACTCCGGTCTTCACGATGTCCTTGCCAGGGCCGAAATGATACCACGCGCGCATCATCTCGATGCCGACCCGCTCCAAGATCGGCGCGCCGTTCGAGTAGGCCTCAAAGAAGTTGACCTGCAGCTCGCGGAACTGGCCGTAGGGATACCAGGCGCCGAACTCGTAGTTGGCGAGCAGGCGCGTGGCGCGTTGTCCAGCGACGATGTTCAGGTTCACGCAGGACTGGGCAAATCCTGCCAGGAAGATCCCAGAGATCATCAGGGAATCGTTGGGGGGTACGCTCATCCTGTCTCCTAAGGTGCTGGATTCAGTACATGGTCTGCGCGAACACCGCGATGACGCATTGTCCTCTAAAGCCTAGGCGCGCGAGGCCATCAGAGTACTCGATCTCGCAGTTGTCAGGGACGATCAGCTCGGGCTTGAAGTCGCAGACCGGCTTGAACCCGGAGCGGGCGAACCGCAAGAGCCAGGTGTCGTAGAGCTCATGGCGCTCGCAGCGGAAGCGGTCTGAGGAGCCGAAGATGTCACGGATCTCCCGGCCGAAGAACTTCTCCTTGATGTTGAACTTCTCGCCCGAGGAGAGCTCCGACTCGTCGATCAGGTCGAAGACGGTGCCGAAGTGGTTCCAGCAGTGGTGGAAGCGGCGGCTCAGGCTCTCGGTGTCGTGGTCAGAGTTGGGCTCGATGAGCGTGAAGACCCGGGGCCGCAGGCGCGCGAAGCGCTCAAACAGGCGGAGGCGCGTCGTCTTGTCGTCGGGGGGGGAGTAGGTGTGGTGCAGGGTGTACGCGGCGTTGACGAAGAGGTTCTCGCCGCCGCTCACCATCGCCGCGAGCTCGGACTCCGAGAAGTCCTCGATCATGCCGCAGACGGGCTTGTAGGTGACGTTGAACGGGAGGATCTTGCGCAGCTTCGCCAAGCTGGCGCCGGTGTCCTCTAGGTTGGCCGGGTCGGGGTCGACGCCGATGACCCGCACATGCTCCACCCGGCAGTTCCAGTCCAACATCAAGAGCGTGAGCAGCTTCCAGAGCTGCACCCCCTTGCCGATGCCCAGCTCCAAGATGGTGATGTCGCGCAGCTCCTTCATCCCGTGGGCGAGGTGCTGGTTGGCGATGTCGTGGCTCACGAAGATGTGAGGGTAGGCCTTCGCCATCTTGTAGAACATCTTGATCTGCGGGATATCGAAGGACTGAACGTAGATGTTCTTGCCTTCGAGCAGATTGCTGTCGAGGCGCTTGAACAGCGACTCGGCCATGATGTGGCTGAGCAAGGCCGCGTTGGGCGTGCCCACGTCTACATGGCGCAGGATGAAGTCCTCCACCACGGGATAGGCCAAGGCCTGGCGGTGGGTCATCATCTGACGACAGGCGCGGAAGAACGCCTCGTATGTCTCCTGCTCGACGTGGATCGAGCCAGGAGGCGACGGGCGATACGGTGGAGGGGGGACGCTGAGCACGCGCTCCGCCGGGAGTGATGGGGGGCGAGGAACAGATTCGCAGGCAAGCGCAGAGAAGTCAACTCGAGCGAGTGACCGCTCGCCAACTCACGCCGCACAAGCGTGTCCTAACTCATAGAAAGTTCAGCGGAAGTCGCCCCTCTTGAGTTAGGGTGGGCCAGGAGGTGACGGATGGTGGGGTTGATGCTCACCGCGATCCTCGCCGGATGCGGCCTGTTCGAGTTCAACGTGAAAGACAAAGACTCTGGCGCGGCGGATGACTCCGTCCCGGGCCAGAGCGAGACCGACGACCCTGAAGGGGACGCCGACGCCGACGGTGACGCCGACTCTGACTCCGATGGGGACGGAGACAGCGACAGCGACAGCGACAGCGACGCCGACGGCGACACCGACTGGGACCCTGGCCTCGACTGCGACGCCAGCTACTCCACCGCCGCGCCCGGCGCCGGGGACTGCCTCACCGGGGCGCTGAAGTGCGGCGACATCATCACCGCCACCACCCAGGGCGGAAGCGACGTCTACGACGGCGACTTCTACACCGCGGCGAAGTGTTTTGTGCCGTTCTCAAGCTACGACGGCCCCGAGCGGGTGTATGAGGTCGAGCTGCCCGCGGACGTCGTGGCCACGATCTCGCTCTCCGCGCCGTGCAGCGACCACGCCATCGCCTTCGCCCGCTGGGAAGACGACACCCGCTGCCCCACCAAGGACACCTCGATCACCTCCTGCGAGGGCCACGAGGACTCCAGCGGCGCCGAGATCACGACCTGGTCCGACCGCGAGAGCCGCTACCTGCTCATCGTCGATGGCGCCGAGGCCTCACCCTTCGCCGTGAAGATCGAATGCCAAGGCACCTGAGCCTCCTCGCCGCCATCAGCGCGCTCGGCCTGGGCCTCGTCGCCTGCAAAGGGGATGGGGACGGGATCTTCAGCCGGGACTCCGGCGGCGGCATCTTCGGCGGAGACAGCGGCGACGGCGACGGCGGCGGCGGCGGCGGCGGGGTGGATCCCCCGGATTGTGACGACGATCAGCTCTCGACGGATCCCTCCCCCGGCCCCGACTGCCTGACCGGGGTGATCTCCTGCGGTGACCGCATCGAGGGCACCACTGAAGGCGGCACCAACCAGATCGAGGGTGAGGTGTACGAAGACTCGTACTGCTTCGTGCCCTTTGAGAACTACGACGGCCCCGAGCGCGCCTATGAGCTGATGCTGCCGGAGTACACCACCGCCAAGATCTACTACAGCTTCCCCTGCCAAGACATGGCCATCGCCGCGTTCCGCTGGGCCCCCGACGAGTGCCCCACCTTCGGCGGCGAGACCACCTTCGTGTGTGAAGGCGACGGCTTGGGCCGCTCAGGCTCGGTGGAGATCAGCAACGAGTTTGAGGAGAAGCGCTTTCTGGTGGTGGTGGACGCCCCAAGCGGCACCGAGGCGCCCTTCGCTCTGCGGGTGGAGTGCTCCTCCGTCGAGTAGGGCCTACTCGTCGCGGGTGTAGGCCTCGCCGGTGAGGGGCAGCTCAGAGAGCAGCGCCCCGTCGCAGCCCAGGGCGCGCACCGTCGTGGCCGGGTCTTCGCCCCAGGGGTCAAAGCCGAGGGCCTCCAGGGCGCAGACCTCACCGATGGGCTGGTCAAGCCACACCCGCGCGTCGCGGGAGAAGTGGTGGTGCTCGGGGTTGTAGACGAGCGACCAGTAGTCGGTCTGGGTGAAGGGCTCGCCGTTGAGGGTGCCTTCAGCCTTGAGCAGGATCGCGGGCTCGGTGCTGGCGAAGCTGTCGCCGATGCGCAGCTCTAGGCCCAGCTCACCGCCCTCAAAGGTGAGGTCGTGGTGTTGGCTGCTCACGCCGTCGAAGGTGCAGGAGCCGAGCGCGCGCTGATCCGTGTAGTCTCCGCAGTCTCCACGGCAGAGGGTCACGCTGATCTGGGGGTCGAGGAACGGGCCGCCGTAGTCGCCGTGCAGCTCGAGCTGCTCGGGTTTGCCCGTGCCGCTCATCGCGACACGAAGCGTCCACACCACGCCGTCCGGGCCGACCATGGGCTGCTCGATGAACAGGTTGAAGTAGGTGTCCGCGCCGTAGGGGACGACGGTCATGTTCAGCACGCCCTCGCCGCTCGACTGCAGGCCCTCCTCGTCCGGCGCGAAGGCCGCGCAGGCCGGCAGGGTGATCAGGCCGCTGCCGCCTTCGATGGGGAAGTCCAGCGCCGAGGCCATGAGCATGACCTGCGCCTTCGCGGCCTGCTCTTCGTCGAGGCTGCGGTCTTCCCGGGACTCGCCGCAGAAGAGCGCGTCTTCAGTGATCGTGAGCGCGCCGTCCCAGCCGCCGCCGACCCCGGCGCCCGCCGCGCACCAGCTCCACTCGGGCAGGCTGGTGTTGCCGGTGTCGTCGCCGCCGCTGTCATCCGCGGCGGTATCCTTGTCACCACAGCCCAAGAGGCCCACGAGCCCCACCAGCAGAGTCCAGCGCATGTTGTCTCCGTCTCGCCCTGACCGCACGACCTCGTTTTACACGGCCTCTCGCTGGGGTCGCAAGCGCGACGTCGTTATCGTGGCCGCGCTCCTCTTTAGCTGTGGCTGTCGAGGGGACGACTCACCCCCTTCAGCGCGGCTGCCCGCGGGCGTCTGGGCGCTTGAGGGCGAAGGGGTGCTCGGGGAGCTTCGGGGGGACGGCTGCACGCTCACCCTCGCTGGGCCGGGCTGGTCTACGGCGGGGGCGGCGCCTTGTGAGGTGCGGGTGGAGGGGGCCGAGACCTGGCTCTACACCCCCGTGCGCTCGGGGTTCGGCGAGGCCGTCGCCGCAGCGCAGCTTCACGAGGACCGGCTCGTCATGCCCAGCGCCGGGCTCGCCGGAGACCTCAGCCTCGCCCGCGCCCCGGGCCCCGCCGACGCCGCACGTCTGCAGGCCGCGCTCACGCTCAGCCAAGCCGCCCAAGCCGAGACCTCCCTGGCCTGGGAGCGAGGCGTGTTTCGCCTGCACGACGGCGCGGGGCAGCTCGTCGGCGCCTTGGCCTTTGAGCCTGAGGGCGTGGTGAACGTCGAGGTCTATGACACCACCTGGATGAGCCCGGGCCCGCAGCGGGTGCGCCTCGGCGAAGACGGGCCGCTCCTGCTCGTGTCTTTGCCCGTCGAGCCCAGCTTTGAGGGGGAGGAGGGCCTGTTGCGGGTGAACCGCCTCAACGGCGCCGTCACCGTGGCCACGGGGCCGACGGTGAGCCCCGGAGACCGCCGCCTCAGCCTCGTCGGCGGCGGGGTCACCGCGGAGGAGCGAGAGGCCGCCCGCGCCCGGGCCGTGGCGGAGTCGCTCCGCCAAGAGGAGGAGGTGCTCCGCGCCATGTTGCCCGAGGTCGTGGGGCTCGTCGGCGCCTTGGGCTGCCCGGCCCTGCCGCCGCCGAGCGTGCGCCTGTGGCTGCCCGGCTACGCCATCGCCGGGGAGCCGGGCGCCGGGCGTGACGGCGAGACGGCCTGTGTCGTCGCCGTCGAGCCCTCGCCGCCTCAGCACCAGCGCCGCCTCTCGGCCCGGGCCACCGACGGAGGGCCCATTGAGCTCCTCCGCCGGGGCCAGTAGCCTCCTCAGCGCACGAGCACGTCGATGTAGGCATTACCAGGGTTGTCGCTGGTGGTGCAGCCCGCGATGCCCTCCAAGGTGCCCAGGCGGATCGTCGTCGTCGTCGAGCTGCCGTAGTCAATGACCCAGTCATAGCCGCCGACGTAGGTGGTCGCCGCGGTGTAGGACGTCGTGGCCATGCCACACAACGACGAGCCCCAGTTGAGCGCCACACCCCAGTTGGCGCTGCCGAACTGGAAGCCGATGGGGTTACAGCCGGTCATCGAGCCCGGGAACGAACAATGCGCCGAGACCGAGCCCGAGCTGTAGGCGAAGAGGGCCTCCTGCCAGGTGAAGCCTTCGCTGTTGTAGTAGCTCGTGTCGTACGAGGTGCCGTAGACGTGGGCGGCCTCCTTCACCCGGGTCCAGCCGCCGCCGTCCGTCGTCATGTCGCAGTAGTAGGTGCCGACCGACGTGCTGCTCCCGACATAGAGGCTGTAGCTGCCGTCCGCCGCTGACGGGTTGTCGGCGAGGATCTCCGCGCAGTCCACCGCGGCGCAGGACGCCCCGGTGCCGAGCAGGCCGTCGTCGACGTCGCCGTCGCAGTCGTCGTCAACGCCGTCACAGACCTCGGTGGCGCCGGGGTAAGCCGTGCTGTCGCTGTCGCGGCAGTCCGTGCTCACGCTGGAGTAGCCGGTGGGCAACGAGCAGGACTTCTTGGTGGAGCTGGACGTGCCGTAGCCGTCGTTGTCGGCGTCGAGGTAGTAGGTGCTCGCGTCGCTGGCGTCGGACTCGTCGATGGTGCCGTCACAGTCGTTGTCTTGGCTGTCGCAGATCTCCGTGGCCTTGGAGTTGATCGCCGCGTCGGTGTCGTCGCAGTCCTTCTTGTTGCCGATGTAGCCAGTAGGCCGGGAGCAGGCCTTGCCGATGACCGAGGGGTCGCCGTCGCCGTCGCCGTCGCTGTCGGCGTAGTAGGTCTTGGCGTCGGTGGCGCTGGAGTCGTCGATGAGGCCGTCGCAGTTATTGTCTTGGCTGTCGCAGGTCTCCGACGCCGCCGGGTTCACGGCGCTGTCGCCATCATCGCAGTCTTCAGTGTTCGAGACGTAGCCCGTGGGCGGGCTGCAGGCCTCGACGCTGAAGTCGGCGTCGCCGTAGCCGTCGTTGTCGACGTCGGCGTAGTAAGTCGCGAAGTCGGTGGCGTCCTCGTCCACGCTGCCGTCGCAGTCGTCGTCTTCACCGTCGCAGGTCTCCACAGCGCCGGGGTAGACATCAGACTCGCTGTCGTCGCAGTCGGTGTTGTCGGTGACCGCGCCGGAGGGGGCGTCACAGGCCAACACGACGCTCTCCGGGTCGCCGTAGCCGTCGTTGTCGTCGTCGGTGTAGAAGCTCGTCGCCGAGGCGCTGTCCAGGCTGTCGTCGTCGCCGTCGATCAAGGCGTCGCAGTCGTCGTCGAGGTCGTTGCACACCTCCGTCGCGCCGGGGTTCACGGCGCTGGCGTCGTCGTCGCAGTCCGTGCCATCGGCGGTGTAGCCCGAGGGCGCGGCGCAGGCCTCGGCGGGGAAGTCCACGTCGCCGTAGGTGTCGGCGTCGCGGTCTTGGTAGAAGGTCGAGGTGACGCCCTCATCCGTCGCGCCATCGCAGTTGTTGTCGCGCTCGTCGCAGACCTCGGCCGCGTCGGGGTTCACCGCGGCGTCGCCGTCGTCACACTCTTGGCAGGCCGCGAAGCCGTCGCTGTCGTTGTCGGCGAAGCCCGTGGAGCCGTCGCAGTTGTAGTCGTTGGGGTCGTCGCAGTCGGTCTCCGAGGCGCCGGGGTTAAACGCCGCGTCCTCGTCGTCGCAGTCATCGCCCAAGGCCGAGGCGCCTTCAGGGGCCTCACAGGCCTCGACGGGCTGGGCGGAGTCGCCGTAGCCGTCGCCGTCCCCATCGACGTAGAAGGTGCTCAACACCCCCTCGTCGATGCTGCCGTCGCAGTTGTTGTCTAGGCCATCGCAGGACTCCGCCGCGCCTGGGAAGACCTCCGCGTTGTTGTCGTCGCAGTCCTCATCGGCGGGCACGCCGTCGCCGTCGTTGTCGGCGGGGGCGCTGGTGTCGTCGGGGGCGTTGGTGTCGTCGGGGGTGTCGGAGTCTGTGCCGGTGATCGTCGAGTCGCTGCCGACGTCGGAGCTCTCGTCTTTGCAGGCGGCCAAGGTGAAAAACAGGGCCAGGGCGAGGGATGAAGCCTTCATGGCGTTCTCTCCAGGGAGATTGGGTGCATCACGTCGCTGTTAGCGTACCACCGCCGGGGCCGGGGCCTTGATCCATTCGATGGGCGGCGATCCCTTGCCCTTCGTCGCCGCTCGTGTCACCATACCCCCGGCTAGGAGCGCAAAAGACCGATGATCTGGGTCTCCCTCGTGCTGAGCGTAGCGGCGGCTGAGCTGCCATCCGTAGACGAGCCGGTTCGCACCGGCGCGCGAAACACCAAAGACACGGCGGTGGTGATCGGGGTGCAAGACTACGATCACCTCGGGACCGCCCTGCACGCGGGTCGAGACGCCGAGGAGGTCGCGGAGTGGCTGGAGTACACCCGGGGGGTCAACAAACGTTACCTCTTCGTGGCCGAGGATCCCAACGATGACGAGCTGCGCTCCGTCGTCGCCCGCGGGGTCGCCCGCGTAAAGCCCGGCGGCACGCTTTGGATCTACTACTCCGGCCAAGGCGCCGTGGTCGATGGCACGGCGCGCATCTTCGGCACCGACACCACCAAAGACGAGCTCTCAAGCGCCCTCTCTCTGCCTGAGCTCGAGGCGATGGCCGCCCGCTCCCGCGCCGACCGCGTGGTGATCATCATCGACGCGCCGTTTGATCTCAGCGGCCGCGACGAGCTCCTCGCTCTGGACGCCCCGCCGCTCACCTTTAAGTGGGCCGAGGCCGACAACAACAAGGTGACCGTCTGGGTGGCCGACACCCGCGGCCACGCCCAGATCTACCCCGCCGCTGGCGCGCACGGCCTGTTCACCTACCTCACCTTGGGCGCCCTGCGCGGCTGGGCCGACGGCGCCGACGGCAGCGCCGCCGATGGGGTGGTCACCGTGGCCGAGGCTCAGCAGTACGTGCTCACCGCCGGGGTGGCCATGGGCCGCCCGGTGACGCCGTCGGTAGAGGCGCGCCCCAAGGTGGCGGCCTTGCCCCTGGCTGAAGGCGCCACCGAGAAGGGCCCCAACCCCGCCACCTTCACCACCTTGTCCTTGGCCGACCGCGACCGCCGCCTGGCGAACGCCATCGAGGGCCTCAACGCCGAGGCCGAGGCCGCCCTGCAAGACGCGGTGCAGAAGGCCCAAGCGGGCGATCCCCAAGGCAAAGCCCTGGTGGAGGACGTGCTGCGCCGCTACGAGGCCTCGAGCGTGTCGATCACCTGGGCCGTGCCCGTGCCCGCGGCCGCCCAGGCTCGGGCGCTTCTGGCCGATCCCTCCAAGCTCAGCGCCCCAGCCGGCGCCACCACGCCACCGCCCGCGGACGGCGGCGGCAAGAAGCCCGAGGACGGCAAGCCCGACGCCGGGACGACGAACCCGACCACCGCCGTCGTCGTGGCGCCCACAGGCCCCGCCAAGCCCCAGCTCTCCGACAACACCTGCGCCGATCTGGTGGGCATGGAGCCCGACGCCTTGATGGGCATCTTCTCGCCGGGCCGCATCGAGTGTGTCGAGCGCCGCCTGGCGAACATGAAGGAGCTGCAGACCACCCGCGACAAGCTCTCGCGCCTGCTCATCGCCAACGCCGAGGCCAACCAAGACTGGGAGACCTGGGAGCGCCTGATGAAGCGCCACCTAGAGGACATCAGCCGGGCCGATCCCGACATGTGTTTCCGCTACGCCCTGCACCTCTCCAAAAAAGGCGTGGCCTATGGCGAAGAGGTGATCCGCTGGACGGGCTACGCCTTGGAGAACAAGCAGAAGTGGACCGGCGACGTCTACAAGAAGCGCCTGTACCACCTCTACCGCGTGCGCACCGAGGCCGCCGCCGAGCTGTGGAAAGACGCCGAGCAGGTCCTCATCGTCGAGCCCACCGACGAGAACGAGGCCACCACCGACCGTTACCGCTCCTTGGCCAAAGAGTACGCCCGGGAGTGGCTGGACTACGCCAAGGCCTCGGAGCAAGGCACCGAGCGGCCGCTGCAGCTCTGTCTGAGCG
>Ga0066604_10000638_pt1 | contig 21723 bp, 17 predicted proteins | sample Higcelwee11metaG_FD_59501 | JGI IMG/M metagenome (GOLD analysis project Ga0066604, IMG submission 59501) | Freshwater pond sediment microbial communities from the University of Edinburgh, under environmental carbon perturbations - High... | ecosystem: Environmental > Aquatic > Freshwater > Pond... | reverse complement strand
CCGAGGGCGTCCGGGCGCGGGTGATCATCGACGGGGAGGCCTACTTTCAGGCCGTGGCCCAAGCCGCCGCCGTAGCGGAGGAGCAGCTCCTCATCACGGCCTGGGCGATTGACCCCGACGCGGTGATCCTGTTTGACGCCGCCGGGCCGGTGCGGGTGGTGGACCTCTTCGCCCGGGTGCTGGAGCTGCGCCCTCGGCTACGAATCACCGTCTTGGCCTGGGACATGGCCCGCACGATGGCCTGGGGTCAAGGGGGCGCCCTGGCGCTAGACGACCCCCGCCTCGCCGGGCGGCTGCGGGTGGTCTATGACAGCGGCACCCCTCTGGGCGGCAGCCACCACCAGAAGCTCGTCGTCATCGACGACGTCGTGGCGTTCTGTGGTGGGCTGGACCTCGCCGCCGGGCGCTTTGACACCCCCGCGCACCGCGTTGTCGACACCCGCCGGGTGAGCGCCCGCGGCGGGCCGCTGCCCCCCTTTCACGACGTGATGATGATGGTGGACGGCGAGGCCGCCGCCTCCCTGGGCCAGCTCGTCCGTGAGCGATGGTGGCGGGCGACGGGGGAGGCCCTGCCCGCGCCGGGTCCGCGGGCGCCGATCTGGCCTGAGGGGGAGGGGATTCAGTGGTCTGACGTGCGGGTGGGTATCAGCTTGACCGATCCCAAGGCCCAGCCGCCCCGGCGCCAAGTACAGACGCTCTTTGTGGATCTCATCCACGCCGCCCAGGATCGTCTGTACGTCGAGAACCAGTACCTCACCTCCCGAGACCTCGCCCTGGTCATGGAGGCGCAGCTCAAGGGAACCGAGGGGCCGGAGCTGCTCATCGTCGGCCCCGAGCACCCCCGCGGCCCCCTCGCCGGGGTCACCGTCGGCTTGGCCCGCTGGCGGCTGTTTGATCGCCTGCGCCGCGCCGACCGACACAACCGACTGCGCCTGATGTGGCCGGTGGTCTCCCGCGCCCGCGGCGTGGCGCTCTACGTTCACAGCAAGGTGATGATCGTTGATGATCGGTACGTTCGTGTGGGGTCCGCGAACCTCGCCGCCCGCAGCCTGAGCGCCGACACCGAGGCCGATCTGTGTCTGGAGTTGACCCGCCCTGAAGACCGCGCTCTGGCCACGGCGCTGCGGCGGCGTCTTGTCGCCGAGCACCTCGACCTGCCCGAGGCGCGGCTGGCCGAGGCTGAGGATCGCCTGGGATCCATGGTGCGCGCCGTAGACGGCCTGCTCAGCGGGGACCGCACCTTGGTGCCCTTCGGCGTGGCGCCCGAGGCCCTGCGCGGGAGCTTCGCTGAGGAGGCGGAGCTGCTCTACGACCCCCCCGAGCCCTTTCAGCTCCCGGCGCTGATCGAGGCCGTGCTGGGACGCGGCGCCCGGGAGCGCCTCTCCGCGCGGCTGCCGCGGGGTCTGTGGTCTGTGCTCGCCTTAAGCCTCGGCTTCGGGCTGTGGCGGGTGGGGGTGGTGCGCCCTGATGACACCATCCGCCTCGCCGGGGCCACCATCGAGGCCATCGCCGCCACCTGGGACGGCTGGATCCTCCTGGCGATCTTGGGCGGCGTGGCCCTGAGCGTCGGTCTGCCCGTGGCCTTGGTGGTCACCTTGGCCGCGTTTGAGCTCGGCGCGCGAAACGGCGGCGCCTTGGCCGCGGTGAGCCTCACCTTCGGGATGACCACGACCTGGGGCGTGGGCTACACCTTGGGGCGTCGTCGGGTGCAGCGTCTTGTGGGCAGCGCCTTGAACCCCATCGCCCAGGCGATCCAGCGCCGGGGCCGCGTGGCGTTCTTCTCGCTGCGAATCTTGCCCGTGGCGCCCTTCGCGCTGGTGGGCCTCGTCGGCGGCGCGGCCGGGGCGCCGCTCTCAGGGATGCTCTTGGGCTCGTGGCTGGGGCTTCTGCCCTACGTCGCGCTGTTCTTGGGCTTGGGCGCGTCTTTGCGGCGCTTCTCGATCTCCCCCGACCCCGTGGCCTTCGCCCTGGTGCTGGGCGCCGTCGCGCTCATCCGAGGCGCCCAGGCCGCGCTCTCTGCCGCCCTCGACCGCGCCGCCGCCCGAGGCGCGACCCTACCGGAGGCCCGATGATCTTCACCCTCACGCTCTTGTCCTGCGCTGGGGGCGACAAAGCCCCCAACGACGACTCCCCAGCCGACAGCGATCCCGTGGACAGCCGCGTCGATGACAGCGCCCCCGACGACAGCGCCCCCGACACCGGCGTCCCCGACCTACCCTGGACGGATGACCCCTGCGCCCTGGTGGACGTGGGTGACGACCCCTTCGCCGCCCAGATCGCCGTGTGGACGGCCCAGGACGACGCCGCGCCGCCGCCGAAGGGGGGCCTCGTGCTCGTGGGCTCCTCGACGATCCGCCGCTGGCGCACGGCCCAGCGGGCGTTGGGGCAATACGCGCCTCTGCAGCGCGGCGTCGGCGGCGCCCGCTCGGCGGACGTGGCCAAACACCTCCCCGAGCTGGCCATCCGCCACGCGCCCTCGGCCGTGCTCATGTTCGCCGGGACAAACGACCTCGCCGATGGCCGAAGCGTGCAGTCTGTGGTGGATAACGTGCGCTGCGTGATGCAGCAGCTCCACTCGGTCCAGCCCGGCGCCAAGCTCTTTTACGCGGGCATCACGCCTACACCCTCCCGCTGGTCGATCTGGGCCGATCAAGACGCCGTGAACCAGGCCATCCAGAGCCTCGCCGCCCAGCACCCCTCGATCGTGTACATCGACACGGTGAGCGCGCTCCTCGCCACGGGCAGCCCACCCGACGAGGCGTATTTTGTGGACGGTTTACACCTCAACGCCGCGGGCTACGCGCTGTGGGACGCGGCGGTGATCAACACCGTGCGCCCCAACATGCCCGACGTGGTCGCCGTCGCGCCGGTCGGCCCACCCTCGGGGAGCTACCTGCGGGTAGACCTCGGCCCGTCCAACGTCGAGGATGGCGCGCAAGCCCCAAGCGTTGACGACTTCGGCATCCGCTGGAACACCTGGCACACGCTCCAAGGCGGCGAGCAGGCCCTCGCCGGGGAGGCGCTGCGGGGCCTCGTCACCACCACCGGGGCCATCACCGAGGTAGACCTCGTGCTCTCCGGCGGCTTTCGCGCCAACGGCCTCCGCAACGGCGGCCTCAGCAGCCCCTCTGGCGACAAGCTCGGCACCTTGGCCGTGTGGCAGGCCACGGCGGACTTCTTCTACACCGGTGACCCCGACGACCCCGGCGGCCTCATGCTCAGCGGCCTGAGCCCCGACGCCCGGCACACCCTGCGCCTGTTCGCCAGCCGCGCCACAGACGAGGAGACCCGCATCACCCGCTTCACCGTCGAGGGCGGTGAGGAGGCCGTCTCCGCCGAGGTCACCACCACGGGCCCAGACATCGGCGAGGGCGGCTATGACGGCAACGAGGGCGCGCTGGTGGTGTTCACCGGCCTGGTGCCTGACGCCTATGGCCGCCTGCACCTCGACGTGGACCGCGCCGCCGGGGCCTTCGCGTACCTGAACTTGTTGGAGCTAGAGGTCGAATAGGCGGCCCTCTCTCAACCCTTCGCCGCCCTGGCCGGGGGCCGCCGCCGGGGATAGCCACGCCCCCAGACCCAAGGCCGGAGGCTCCTCATGGACGTGCTCGCCGTCACCCACACCCAAGAGCCCAGCGCGGCCTGGGTCGCCCAAGCCATCGCCAAGCGGGGTCACCGGCTGATCCGCCTCGACACCGACCTCTTCCCCAACGCGCCGATGGTGCGCCGCACCCAGCGCGGGACGGAGCTGCGCTCAGCGATTCAGGTAGACGGCGTGTGGGTGTCGCTCGACGCCAGCACGTCGATCTGGTGGCGCCGGGTGAACCTCTCGTCCAAGATCGACCCGTCCATGGGCCAAGACGCCCACGCCGCTGCGGTCGAGGAGTCTCGGGTGACGATCCGGGGCCTCGCCAGCGCGCACACGGGCCTCGTCGTCGATCGCCCCCACCACATCCGCCTCGTCGGCGACAAGGCCCTGCAGCTCGGGATCGCCGCCCAGGTGGGCCTCGACGTGCTGCCCACGCTCGTGACCAACGACCCTGAGTCCGCCCGGGCGTTCTTCCATGAGCACAACGGCCAGGTGATCACCAAGATGGAGCACGCCTTCGCGCTCAAGATGGAGGACGGCACCGGCGCCGTTCACACCTCCGTGGTCAAAGAGGAGGATCTCGACGGCCTCGACGGCCTCACCGCCTGCCCGATGATCTTCCAGCCCCGGGTACACACCCGCCGAGAGTACCGCATCACCATCGTCGGCCAGCAGGTGATGGTGGGCGCCCTCGACTACAAGTCCGGGGAGTACGGCACCGACTGGCGCCTCGCCAGCCTGCGCGACAAGGGGGTTGTGCACGCCTGGAAGAAGGCCAGCCTGCCGGACGCCGTGTGCCAGGCGATGCTGCGCTTGATGGACCGCCTCGGCCTGAACTACGGCGCCGCCGACATCCTGGAGGACGAGGAGGGCCGCCTGTGGTTCTTGGAGGTCAACCCCGCCGGGGAGTGGGCCTGGATGAACCACGTCGGGCTGCCCATCGTCGACGCCCTCGCCGACCTGCTCACCGGGGCCGTGCCCGCCCGAGACTGCGTCGTCCCGCGGGTCTAGGCCCGCTCAGTACAGCTCCTCATCGGCCCCCTCAGTGGTGGTGACGATGAGGATGGCGTCGCCGCGCAGCTCGGCGTCTAAGGTCAGCCAGCTCTCCTCGATGAGCGCCGCGTGCTCCGGGGTGTAGGCGAGGATCGACAGGAGCTGCTTCACCCAGGCGTCTTCAGGGGCGACGTTCGCCGTGGAGAGCGGCAGATCCCCGAGCTTCTTCGTGAGCAGCTCCGTGGCCAGGGCCAAGGTGTAGGGGTCGTCGGGCGGGTAGTGGTAGGCCCGGGTGACGCTCACGCCGAGCTTGAGGCCGTCGATCTCCACCAGCAGATCGGTCTTTTTGCCGCCGGTGTCGGTGTAGACGATCTCCGCTTCGGTCTTGAGCAGGGTGGCCAGCTCGCAGCGGTAGAGCACCTCATAGGCGAAGACCTCAGAGAGCAGGCTTGAACCGCCGAGGTTGCCCGCCTCGTAGATGATCTGGCCGCCTTCGCTGAGCAGGCTGGCGTCGAAGGTCTCCGTGCCGAAGTCTAAGGTGTTGACATAGAGGCCCGGCGCCGTGTCGCTGAGCAGGGCCTCGGTCAACACGCCGCAGTCGCCACTGAGCGCGCCGAAGCCGTCGAGGGGCTCAAAGCTGGGCTCGCCGGTGTCGGTGTCGCTGGTGTCGCTGGTGTCGTCGGTGTCTTGGGTGTCGCCCGTGTCATCGGGGTCGCTGTCTTCGTTCGTGTCGTCGCCGCCGCTGTCCGTCGAGTCTTGGGTGTCGTCCGTGGTCAGCGCGGAGTCGTCGCCGTCCTCCTTTGAGCCGGAGCAGGCGGCGAGGGGGATCAGCAGGGCGAGCAGGGCGAAGGTTGGGTGGCGCATGCCCGCAGTCTAACGAAAAAACCTTGATCGCGTCGCCGCCTGCGCCCCGCAACTTTTAGGCCCGATGAAACCAAAGCTCAGAGGCGCGCTTGCGCTCATCCTCCCCACTCGTGTAGACTTCAAGCCCCTCCAACACCCAGGAAGATGCATGGCCTACGACAGCATCCCGTCCAAGATCATCTCGAACGGTCAGAAGTTCGCCGACAAGCCCGCCTACTTCGTTCGCGGCGCCGCCGCCTGGGAGCCGACGAGCTGGAAGACCTACGCCGCCGAGTGTGTGCAGGCGGCTCGTGCGCTCATCAGCCTCGGGTTTCAGCCCGGCGGGACCGTCTCGATCCTCGGCTTCAACCGGCCAGAGTGGGTGATCCTCGACGTCGCCGCCATGTGCGCGGGCGGCGCCCCGGCGGGCATCTACACGACCTGCTCCCCCACGGAGGTGCAGTACATCGTCAACCACGCCGAGTCTTCAGTGGTGCTCGTCGAGAACAAGGCCCAGTGGGAGAAGATCCTCGCCAAGATTGACGAGCTGCCCCTGCTCAAGCACGTCATCCTGATGAAGGGCGCGGAGAAGGTCGAGCACCCCCTCGTGCTCACCTGGGATCAGTTCATGGCCAAGGCCGAGGGCACCCCCGAGAAGGAGGTCCACGACCGGATCGCCAAGCTCGAGCCCCAGGGCCTCGCCACCTTCATCTACACCTCGGGCACCACCGGGCCGCCCAAGGGCGTGATGTTGTCCCACGAGAACCTCGCCTGGACGGCGAACCTCGCCATCAACGACATCGTCGGCGGCGCGGGCCCTGAAGACTGCTCGGTGAGCTACCTGCCGCTCTCCCACATCGCCGAGCAGATGTTCTCCATCCACGCCCCGGCCTGCTCGGGCTACGCGGTCTACTTCGCCCAAGGCATCGAGAAGCTCGGCGACAACCTCAAGGAGGTCCAGCCGACCATCTTCTTCGGCGTGCCCCGCATCTGGGAGAAGTTCCACGCCGGCGTGTCGGGCAAGCTCAAAGAGGCCACGGGCGTCAAGGCCAAGCTCGTCGAGTGGGCGCGCGGCGTCGCCGTTCAGGCCAACGCCCTGAACATGCGCGGCGAGAAGCCCTCGGGCTTCTTGGGCTTCCAGTACGCCTTGGCGAACAAGCTCATCTACTCCAAGCTCAAGCCCGCCGTAGGCCTGGGCCGCGCCCGCGTCTGTGTCTCTGGCGCCGCCCCCATCGGCAAAGACGTGCTGGAGTTCTTCTCGTCCCTCGATCTCACCGTGCTCGAGGTCTACGGCCAGTCCGAGGGCTCGGGCCCCACCACCATCAACCGCCCCGGCCGCACCAAACTCGGCACAGTCGGCCCGGCCCTGCCCGGCGTGACGGTGAAGATCGCTGAAGACGGCGAGATCCTCGTCAAGGGCCCGAACATCTTCTTGGGCTACTACAAAGAGCCCCAGGCCACCGCCGAGACCCTGGTGGACGGCTGGCTGTGCTCCGGCGACCTGGGCGCGTTTGACAGCGACCAGTTCTTGAGCATCACCGGCCGCAAGAAGGAGATCATCATCACCGCCGGCGGCAAAAACATCGCCCCCAAGAACCTGGAGGCGGCGATCAAACAGCACGAGCTGGTGAACGAGGCCGTCGTCATCGGCGACCGCCGCAAGTTCCTCATCGCCCTGGTGACCATCGACCCCGAGAAGGGGCCGGCCTGGGCCAACGCCAACGGCGTGAAGCCCGAGGAACTGGCGACGAGCCCGGCCTTGCAGAAAGAGATCCAGCGTCACATCGACGAGATGAACCGCGAGTTCGCCCAGGTAGAGCAGATCAAGAAGTTCAAGATCTTGCCCCGCAACTTCACCATCGCCGACAACGAGCTGACCCCGACGCTCAAGGTCAAGCGGAAGAAGGTGAACGAGAACTGGTCGAAGGAGATTGAGGGGTTGTACGCGGAGTGAGCCGCGTGGTGTGAGACCGCCGCCGCTGCCCTCGGAGGGGGGTGGTGGCGGTTGTCGCGCTGCTAGGACGAGTGGGTGTGGAAGAAGAGCTTGAGGGCGCGATCGGGAGTCTCTTCGGAGGCGAGTAGCGCCGTCAATTCTTCATCGGAAAGGCGCTGCGGAGTCGGTGCGGGTCCGAGGCGCTTGGCAATTTCTTGCGGGTCGATGAAGTCTTGAAGCTGATGATACGAATTGATAGGTGCGGACTTCCCCGTATGCTCCAGGTTAGTGAAGAATACACGAACGACGAGTTGAGCACCGGTGAGACCATCTCGGTTGCATTGGTCTATCTGTGATAGAATTCTTGCACGCTGGGTAGCGTCCGAACCATGCCAGCCCATGCGGCGCGCGAGGACAGCCCGAAGTTGGGGCGACGGGCGCTCAGAAAGCCAAGACGCCAAACCACCGAGCCCACGAATATACTGCTGGAAGGCATCTGGATACTGCCGCCTTATCTGCTCTAAAGGACCTTGGGCCTCAGCAGACGGATCTCCATATTGCAAAATGAGACGCAGACGCTCATTCTCCTTCGTTATGCGATCTTCCATTTCCCCCAACAACGTCACGCTCGTGGAAGCCTTCATCCAGTTCTCTGGCTTCAAATCTGGCTTCCTCAACAAGAGGCCAACACAAGCCTGCGCCACAGCTATCTCTGGACGAACACCGCGACCGCCGCCGCTCTCCTGCAAACCGTGCTTGCTCTGATCCAAGATGATCTGGAGAATGCTCTCAGCGGCGGCCCCATCATAGTTTGACGACTCCAGACGTATTCTGTGAATAGCTGCAAGCCATGACCCTGATTCGTGGACAACTGTGTCAAAGTAGGTCTTGGCCTGGACTGCGAGCGGAATAGACGCTCGAGCGTTTGTTGGTGAGGACTGATCACGCCAGAAACTTACCGTTGACGCATCTGTGCCCAGATTGAGAACACGCCTCAAGCTTGATGAGCTGGCAAATCGATCCGTATAAAATTGACGCAATGTTAGGGCGTAATTAGTTCGAATCAGCACTATCAAATCTATGAGCGCCTTGTATTGGTGGGTTTCAATGAGATTGTGAGCCTTGAGCGAGTCGATAATCGGGGCGTCGATATTGGTGGGTTGATTTTTGTCAACCTGAACAGAGCGCCCTATCACCAAGTCGGACTTCAAGCGTAGCCACGCGAAGTGCGCCGGAGAATATACCCGAAGCGCCTCCACAAGAACCAGATCAACAGGGTTACACTTGCCCTTGACCAACGGCATGGCCACGCGAACAGCGTTCACAATACGTTTGGCTTGGCGAACATCAGCAATTCGATAGCCGAACACGAGTCGCCACTCAGAATCAAGCTGTTCCATGTGGCGACCAGCCTCGCCATCTCCATAGTTTTCATGAATAATACTCCAAAGCTGTTCCAGCGTGTATTCACAGATCACGTCCACCCGAGGCGTTGGCACCTGAACACTAAGCTGAACGATCTTCGCGAGATACTCTTTGCCCGACTCGTGACCGTTCGTCTGCGGCCCAGCCTTCGCCAAGCACCCCGCGACGACCTCTTGATCGAAACCCAAGAGGTAAGAGACAAAAGGCAGGTCACCGACGAGGCGGACGAGCTTCATCATCGTCAGCACGTCGTCTGCGTAGAGCCGGTCGATGTCGTCGATGAGCACGACGATCCGCACTTCGGCCTCTCGCAGCAGGGATCTCAACCTCTCGCGTTGTTCGCTGAGAGAGGGCGGTGTCTCGCCGATGGCCTCCCGGGTGCCTTTGGCGACCTCGTAGGTCTGATTAGCGCTATCCGCGATTGCGGCCGCCATTGCAGCGCCCAAAGGTCCGCCAACTGCCATTCCTGCCACTACGGTCGCGACAGTGGCAACTGGCATCAACCAAGCGGAGTACTTCTTGATCGCCTCAACGATCTGCGTACCTAAGGGGATAGACGATTGGCCAATAGCCGCGCCCAGCTCTTGAAAGAATGCCTGAATCAGCGCATCTTCACCCTTGAAGTACCAAGGATTGAAGCGGACGATGACGCAACGCGGAACGGGCTGAGAATTGGGGGACTGGCGACCGCTCGTTTCGCCGCCGAGTATTCGTTGGAGCTCAGGATCGGGGGCACTCCGCTTGGCTACCTTCGGGGCGTCGCACACCTTCGGCGCCCGCTCCTCCAAGCTCTCCGCCACCATGTTCATCAGGCTGCTCTTGCCTGAGCCCCAGGCGCCATAGAGCCCGATGACGATCGGGTCCTCCGAGGTCAAGGTCAGCGCATCGCCAAGCCGCTTCGCGAGGTCACCCCAGCCGAAGAGATCGTCCTTCGCGCTGTGGACCGGCTGGTCAGGGTTGGGTTCAGAGGAGGACCCCTTCGGCTGGCTCACGGGCGACATGCTCAAACCTCAGCGCGTTCGCGGTTGAGGCGCCCCTCTAAGGCCACCCCGCCCCTTCGTCCACCACCTCCCCTACGCGCGGAATCGTCGGTCCATTTATTCGCGACTTGTTCCTACGCGGGCCTTGCCGTAGACTCCCCTCCATCTCCTGGGCCTTGACGCGCCCCCACGCCGGTCCGCTCATGCTTCGCCTGCTCCCCGCCCTGCTCCTCGTCTCTTGCGCCGCCGAGGTGCCGCCCCGCGCTGACGTTGGCGGCCCCCGCGCGCTGCCGCTGGGCGCCGTGGCTGCGCTTGACGGCAGCTTCTCCGAGGGCGACGACCTCAGCTTCGCCTGGTCCGTCGAGCCTGCAGAGGGCGCCGTCCTGCAAGACGCCGACAGCCCCTTCGCCAGCCTCACCGTCGAGGCGCCGGGCGTGTATACGCTGCGGCTTGAGGTCTGTGACCCCGCAGGGCGCTGTGATATGGCCGAGACCTGGGCGTGGGTGGACGACCCGGCGAGCGTCAGAAAGATCACGGACTTCGGGATCGACGAGTTCGCCAGCGCCACGAGCGGGGCGGGGGCGCCGCTCTCTGTGGCCGACTCCAAAAAATGCGCCGACTGTAAAGCGGCGGCTGAAGGAGATCAGGAGGCCTGGGACGCCTTCTGCAGCAAGGTAGCGCCAGGACACACCGACGCCGCGCGGCAAGAGCGCGCGGCCTGTCGCGCCAACAACCATCAATCGGAGAACAACAAGAAGGGGTGGTGTTATGAGAGGTACTGCAATTGACCTCCCCCCTCCGCGCTCAGCCGCTCCTCCACACCCAGCTCCCCCAAGACGGCGCGCTGCGCCTCCTCGACGCTGACCGCGCCGTCTGGCTCGGCGCGCAGGCCCTCCTGTGGCGCTCAGACGGCGTCGTTGAGCCGCTGCCGTGGACGACGCTCAGCGAAGACGCGGGCCTCACCGTCGTGGACGGGCTCGTGGTCTTGTGGGAAGGCGCCGCGCTGCAGGTGTTTGACCACGCCACCCTCACCCCGCTTCGGCGTCTGTCTCAGCACGATGGCCTCATCTTTCGCGCGGACGCGCTCCCGGGGCGGCGTCTGGTCACATGGAGCACACAGGATCGCGTGACCGTCTGGGATCTGACGACGGGGGAGGTGTTGGCGCGACACCGTCACGCCGAGGTTCGTGCGCTCTGTGGATTCGGAGGCCCGCAAGATCCATTGATCGTGGCGCGTGGCGCGCTCGTTGGGCGCCGGGTGCGGCTCACGAGGGTGGACGCGCTCACGGGTGAGACGCTCCGGGCGCACCATGTTGGCCTCACCCACCGCGAGACCCTGCTTGACGTGGTGGTGATTCCTTGTCCCGGCGGGCTGATCTCGGCGATCTCGACGATCCGGGGCGGGCGGCAGAGCACCACTGTACGGGAGCATCGGGCAGAGGTGACCCGCACCCTCGGGACGTTTGAGCCTCCCCAGGCGCGCGGGCTGCCGAGGATCTGGGCCTTGGAGCTCATCGCGCCGGAGCTGCTCGTCTGTATGGGGCGCGGCGGGGAGTTTACGCTGAGCCTACGCTCAGGACGTTGTGTACACGCGCCGCCCCCAGGCGCCACCACAGGACGCGGCCTGCGGCTCACCCACGACGGCGCCCTGATGAACCTGCACAGCGGCCTGGCCCAGCGCCCGTTCGGCGCGGAGGCCCAAGGGGAGGCGCTCTGGGAGGAGGACGGCGCGCTCTCCGCCTTGACCCGTGAGGGGGAGACCGTGACGTGGTGGCGCCTCGGCGCGCAGGATGCGCCTGATTAGCGCCGGTCGCCTGCCCTCCATTCCGCACATCCTCTGACTCGCGAGATTTTAGGAGCCTTGATGTCGATCCACCAGTCTTCTCTTTGCGTGATCGCGCCTCATCGAACGAAATAGGGACGCTCGCGAGACCTCCGCCGGTTTCGACCTGTTGGTCGATCTGCAGCGCTTCTAAGGAGCGAAGGAGAGGCGTGTAGAAGAACCACTGCAGCGCGCAGGAGATCGGTTTGCCCTGCGCTTATGCCCGCAGGGACCGATCGCTGGGTATCGCCCTTCACGAGGGAGGACACACGCCCGAGGTTTGTTGCGAAGTGAGAGAGGCCTTCAGGAGATTGAATCTCCATGATGCGCATCTAGACCTCTTGAACACTCAAGCGAAAGCGCGCCTCGCCCAAAAGCGCTGTCGAAGCGTCGATTCTGGCAGAGACGGCAACTTCTCCAAGCCCGGGCTCTCCAGAATCCCCAACCCTAATCCTCCGGCAACATCGTGTCCTCAGGATAAAACGTCGCCCCTCGGCTCCCCTCACGTCCCAGCACTCTGGACAACATCGACACCGCCAAGGGGGAGAGCACGGGCCCCGACTGTGCGTCAAGCTCGACCCGGGCGTGTACGGAGTCAAACGAGGCGCAGAGGCGGCAGGCGCCGGTGAGGGTACCCCAGGTGAGGACCGCGCGCAGCATCGCTGAAGGCAGGGGGATGGCGCGGTGGGCGAGGCCGAGGGGGCCGCCGTAGCCGTCGTGGCGCTCAAACGCGCCGCAGAACAAGGCGGCGGTGCGGGCGCCGCGGCCGCCGCTCTCGGCCTTCGCCGCCGCCACACGCAGGGGCAGGCCCTCACACCACAGGCGCAGGGCGTCTTTCATGCGGCGGCGATCCTCGATGGGCAGCATGAGCTGCTCCCAGGCCTGCTCTAAGCGGGCCTCGCTGGTGAGGCGTAAGGACTCGCTGGACGTGGACGGCGGCGGCCCAGGGCGCAGGCGATCGGCGCAGATGGCCGAGCGGATGCCCAGGCCGAGGCCCTGGACCATCAGCCGCGCCGGGGTGAGGTGAACGTCCTCCTCACGGGTGGGGCGCGAGAGCACGAGCAGCAGCTCCGCCGGAGGGCCCGCGGCCTCGGGGAGATCGATCGGCAGGCGCAGAACCCGCAGGCGTGGACCGGGGGCGCCGAAGTAGCTCTGATCGATGGGGGGGAGCTCTTCCCCCTTGAGGGCCAAGGCGCCCACGGCGTCGAGGTCGAGGCGGGCGAACATCGCCGGGTGCGCCCGCTGAAGCTCGATCCAGCGGCCTACGGCGGGGTCGTGGGCGGCGATCAACACCGAGTCCGCGCCGAGCTGGGCGCAGACCAAGGCCGCGGCGTCTCGTAGGGTGGTGTTGAGGGTCTCTCGGCGCATTGAGCGCGCCACCCGCAGCGCCACGGCGGGGCCCTCCAGCCGCGCGGCCTCCCGGGCGTCTCGGGCGGCCTCGGCGGCCTGGACCATCGCCCGATGGGCCTCGCGGAGCTTAAACGGCTTGTGGAGGTAGTCCGCGGCCCCGGCCTGGAGCGCGCGCACCGCCGAGGCGACGGCCCCGGCGCGGCTGGTGATCAAGGTGGCGACGCCCCGGCGGCGTAAGGCGTGGAGGTGCTCGACGAGCTCACCTCCGGCCAGGCCCTCGTCGAGCACGACGACGTCGAGGTCTACACGGGCCAAGGCGTCGGGGAGATCCTCGGCGCGGCGCACGACGCGCACCTCGTGGCCGCTCACGCGCAGGTACTCCCCGAAGAGCTCAACGATCGTGGTCTCTTCGTCCGCGAGGAGGACGTTCAGGGGGGTGAGCGGCATGGGGCCCAAGTATACAGCGGCGGCCCAGGAGTCGACGTCCTCTCGCCGGGCGCCCTCCGCTCGCCAGAGCCTCGCGGGATTCGGCCTCGCGCCTGCTATGATGGGCGCGGGAGGTCTCGTGGCGAGGCTGCAGAAGACGGACAAGGCCCTGGACGGGCGCATGGAGGAGGTGGAGCGTGGGCTCTTCCTCCTCAAGGTCGCTTATGACAAGTACTTCTCCGGGCTTGAGCCCATCGAGCCGATGAAGGAGCGCGACGACATGCGGCGCGTCTTTCGGGACCTCACCCAGGTGAACCCGACGAACGCCACGCAGCTCCACAAGCTGCGCACCCTGCGCGCGCGATGGTCGAACCTCGACCTCTACCTCACCCGCAACCTCGTGCAGATCGAGCGCGGCACCCACGCCAAGTTTCGGTTTCGCGCCGACGCCGCCGAGCGCGCCCGCCTCGCCGCCCAAGGCGCCGCCGCGAACGAGGCCGAGGCCGCCGCGAAGGCCGCCGCGATCCAGGGCCAGGCCCAGGCCGAGCGCGCCCGCCGCGAAGACGCCGCCTACCGCGACGTGTACGACCGGTACATGGAGGCCCGGCGATCCTGCGGCCAGCCCGGCGATCTCGACTTTGAGAGCGTCAAGAAGCAGCTCGCGCAGCAGGTTCGTGTGCTCAAGAGCCAGTACAAGTGCACCTCGGTCAAGTTCCGGGTTACCGTCGAGGACGGCAAGGCGCGTCTCAAGGCCGCGCCCCAACGCGACACCCCCGACCCGGCGTCTTCGTGATCCTCCTCCTCTCCGCGCTCCTCTCTGGCCCCGCCGCCGCCGCGCCCGGCTGGACCCAGATCCTCCCCCTCGGCGTGCCCCAGCTCGCCCAGGGCCGCCCCAAGCCGGCGTTGATCTTCGGCGCGCCCCAGCTCCTCGGCGCCGCGGCGTCCACCTGGGCGATCACCGAGATGCGGGAGGCCACCTTCTCGGGCGACGTCGACCGTGAGCTGAACTATCGTCTCGTCTCCATGGGCACGGTCACGTTCACCGCAGCGTTCTGGTTCGCCTCCGTCGTCGAGAGCGCCAACCACGCCGAGCAGGCCCAGGCCCAGGCCCAGGCCGCCATGGCCTGGCAATCGAGCCGCGTCGAGCTGACCTCCTCCGTCTCGGAGCGCTGACCCGCGTGTTTGACCCCGCCGAAGTCCACCGCCTGCCGCTGTTCCGCTCTGTCTCCAAAGCCAAGCTCATGGAGGCCCTCGCGGCGTTTATGCCGTCTGAGGTCGATCCCGGCCAGGTGCTCATGGTGGAGGGTGAGGCGGACCGCTCGATGGTGCTCGTGCTCGACGGTGAGCTGAGCGTACACATCGGCCGGGACAACGTCGAGGTCGCGCGGATGGGCCGGGGTGAGGTCGTCGGCGAGATGGCGCTGTTCGGCGTGCTCGACCGCCGCGCCGCCACGGTGCGCACCCTGAGCCCCTGCCGCCTGCTCATCCTCGACCTGTCCGGGCTCACCTTCTTGCGCCGCAAACGCTCGCCGGTGGTGACGCTCTTAGAGGAGTACGCCCTCGTCATCATGGCCCGCCGCCTGCGGCAGACCAACGAGCGCATCGGCCAGGTCGGCCAAGGAGAGCCCCTGCCGCAGAAGGCGGGGGTGGGCCTCTGGGGCCGGGTCTCGTCGATCTTCGGCGGCGGCCGCGGCGGCGGCGGCCCAACCCCCGACCCCCTGGTCTTTCTGGTGAACCTCCCCGCCTTTCGCGATCAAGACCCAGGCTCCATCGCCTCCTTGGCCGCGCGTCTCAAGCCCGAGGCCGTGCCCGCCGGGCAGGTGATCGTGCGAGAGGGCGAGACGGGTGATCGTGCGTGGCTCCTGCTCAGCGGCCAGGTGCAGGTGTATCGCTCCTGCGGCGGCGATCACCACGAGCGCATCGCGCGGCTGCGAGAGGGCAGCTTCTTCGGCCTCGCGTCGGTGGTCGATGGCTCCCCACGCTCGGCGACCTGCCTCGCCGAGACCCCGTGCTGGGTGGCGGTGGTGCCCGGCGAGTGGCTGCGCACGAGCGAGCTGCTGGAGCCCCACGAGGCCTCGCTCCTGCGCCGCGGCGCTCTGGAGGCCCTCGCCGCCCAAGTGCGCCTGGCGAACGCCCACGTCGAGCACCTCGAGCAGCAGCTCGCGAGCCGCCCCACGGTGGAGATGTCGGCCTCGCCGATGCGCCCGCCCGCCCAGCCGAGCGTCGGCCTGCCCCCGATGGGCGCCGCCCCCGCGGCCCCGCGCCCGCAGCTCCCGCCGAGGCGGCCGAAGGGGTGAGGAGGCGGGGGTCTCGACCTGTCCCGCGCCCGGGACAGGCCGCGGGACGGTCCTCGGGTTCAACGGCGCTCCGATGAACCCGGCGGACCTCGCCGAGGACATCCACGCGCCGACCCTCCTCCTCACCGGCGAGCACGATCCACGGGTGCTGCCCCAGGAGGTCGAGGCCATCCGGGCGAGGCTTGGGGGGCCGGCTGACCTTGTCGTCTTCCCCGGCGCGGGGCACGTCGGGCTTCACTTCGCGGACACGGCGCTGTGGCGCTCTTCCGTCTCGACCTTCCTCAACCGCCAGGCGCCGCACACGGGCAGGGATCTCGGCGTGAGAACCCCGCCGCCGACGCCGTGAATCACGGCGAGGTCTGCCGCGCATCGTGGGTCAGACCGTGTCGAGGGCGCGGCGGAGGTGACTTGAGAGCCCAGGCTCCGACACAATGGCTAAGAGTTTGTCAACGCTGGGTTTCTTTGAACGCGCCACGGATCGCCGCGCGCGCCTCTCCTGGCGCTTGACCTGAGCCCCCGCTCAGCCAGCCCGGGCGCCTTCGGGCGCTCCAGGCGTTGACGCGCCGCCCCGGTCGGGGCATCCTGCATAAGCACCCTCCGCCCGAGCCCCCCATGCCGAGCCTACGATGCTGAGCCCCGACCTCATCCGGTACACCACCGAGCCGCTCCCGCCCTTTGAGCTGGTTCGGGTGCCGAAGGTGCCTACGGCGACGCCTTGCCCGGCGGAGCTTCGTGAGCGGATCCTCATCGACACGGTGCATGACGGCCCGGTGCTGCCCGAGCAGTTCTTGCGGCGCCAAGACGGCAGCCGCGTGCCCGATGAGGCGTTTCTGGGCGCGTACCTCAGCGAGCGGGACTGGGGCGCGAACATGGTCGCCGAGAACCTCGCCATGGCCTTGGGCATCGAGGGGTATCACCGCGTCAACCTCGCCCGGGTGCTCATGGATTATGGGCGCTTTCCGGGGCTCACCCGGCAGACCGGGGATCATCTTGGCCGGTTCGCGCTGAATTATCCGTTCTCGGAGCTGCTCTCTTGGGAGCAGAAGCGGATTGTGCTTGAGGATTATTACGACCGCATCTCGGCGGGCTACGATCACGCCGTGCGCGGTAAACTCATCAAGATCGCGGTGCACACCTACGACCGGTGCAACGCCTCGGGCACCGTTCGGCCCCACATCAGCCTCGTCACGCTCTCAAACGCCTACTCCGCGAACAGTCGCCTGCCCTTCGGCGTGTTTGACGCGCTGTTCCCCGACATCCTCGGCGAGTTCACCTGCAACCGGATGCTGCGCGACCGCCTGTCGCTCACCATGGAGAAGGCCGGCTTCCCCGTGGCGCACAATTACCCCTACCTGCTCCCCGAGGGCAGTATCGAGGTGCGCGCCCAGGTCTGGTACTTCTTCGATTACCTGCGCCGCCGGTTTGAGGTCATCAACCCCGCGTCGAGCTACAGCCCCGCCTTCTGTATGGTGTGGGACATGCTCATGGACACCAACCTGCGCAACTCCGAGTCCGAGATGCTGCGCAGCTACATCCACATGTTCCGCCGGGCGCCCAAAGGCCAAGAGGAGACCTTCCGCGAGGCCCGTGACGCCTACCAGGCCATCGCCGACTTCACCGCGCACAGTCACATCGTCGAGGAGTACCGCCACTCCGACGAGCGCCCGAGCTGTGTGGGCATCGAGGTGCGCAAAGACCTCGTCTGGGACTTCGACAAGGACGGTCGCCCCGTCGCGCCCAAGCCTGAAGTCGCCGCCCGGGTAGGCCAGGCCCTCGCCCGCGCCGTCTACACCCACCTCACTGAAGACCGTGACGACGAGGTGAAGCTCACCCTGAGCGAAGACGACCTCCGCCAGCCCTGGTATCGGGACGTCGATCGTTAAGCGCCGCGCTCAGGGCGTCGTCGGTCTCGCCGGACGCCGCCCGTGGTGAAGGAGCTGCAGCGCGCCCAGTGAGAACACGAGCTGCCGCACATAGGGCACCTCCGCGACGAGAACCCGCAGCACGTCGCCACGATCTCCGTCTCGCCAGTTGTCGACGCCGGTGCCGCTGGGGTGTCGATGATGGCTCACCTTGAGCAGGTCATCGTGGTGTCGCCAGTCGTTCCATCGTGTGTCGTGAACGAAGGTGCGGCAGCGCCCCGAGTCCATCACCTCCGCAAGCGGATCGAGCTGCGCCTGGTGGTCAAGCTCCCCCGGCCACGGATCTGTGAACACACGCCGGTCCAGGCCGAGGCTGCGTTGGGCCTCTACGGCGGCGCTGCACAGACCGATGGGGTTGGGCACCTCGGCGAGCAGGCGCGGGAGGGCGTCCGGCGGCCCAAGCCCCAACAGAATGTGCTCCATGTCCCAGAACATCCCACGCGCCGCCCAGTCGTCCTCTACGCTCAATGAAGGCCGCTCGCCGGGGGTGAGCAGGCCACGCGCCTCGGCGTCTCGCACCGCGGCGCCGTGCATCACCAACAGCTCCCGGGCGGTGACCAAGGCGTATTGATCCTCTGTGCCCACGAGCAGCCGCGCGACGTGGGCCACGTCGTCAAAGGCGGGCAGAGGATTCGCCGAGGCCGCGCCGACCACGAGGTGGGCCTCGGCGAGGGTCACCAAGGCGCCAAAGTCAGGGCTCGTCTGCGCGTAGAGCGGCCGCCAAGGATCCGGCGGCGGGATCGTGATGCGGTCCACGTCGCGTAGGCGGGTGATGAGGCTCGTGTCTAAGGCGCGGAGCTGGTCCGCACACTGCAAAAACTTGGGCCGTGCGGCGTCCGGCGCCTCTTTGCAGGCGATCGAGCGCTGAATCGGGCGCCAGCGCTGTTGATGGGGCTTAAACTGCGCCGCTGTCCATGGAGAGCTCGCGCCCTCGGCCATGAGGATCGGCGCGACCATAAACCAGCCCTCTTGGCCGTCCTTGGCGCCCTTCATCGTGAACAGCCCCGAGGCCGTGAGCCGCGTTTGTGTCTCGATGAGCCGGGTAAAGTCTTCCTCACTCATGACGAGCGCCGCGCGCTGGGCCTCGTGCTCCTGCACAGAGGAGACGCCCAGGCTGAGCCCGGCGATGGTGGTGAGGGTCAAGGCGCCAAAGGCGACGAGCATGGGGGTGGAGGGCATCGGTGCTCCTGCGGTGAGCGTCCTGGCGCGTGGTCTCTGTGAAGGGGGGACGCTCAGCTTGAGCCGGGGACGGTGGACACCTGAAGGGTGTCCAGAAGCGCCTCGCTGAGCCAATAGAACCGAAGGTAGGGCACCTGGGCGAGGGCCTCCTCACGCGCGGCGCGGGCCTCATCCTGTCTCCAGTCGACCTCCCACCACAGCTCATGGCGCTGGTCGATGAACAACCGGCGAACGTGCTGCAGGTCCTGCTCCTGCGCCCGCCACGACGCCATGAGCTGAGCGTCGTCACATCGTCCGCTAGCGCTGACGTCCTCTAAGTACTGTGCACGAGGTCCGAGGTCGGGCTCGCCGGGCCAACGGTGTTGACCCATCCAACGGTGCGCGCGAAGCCACTCTGAGCCCGCGGTGAAGCTCTCACAGAGCCCGACCGGGTTGGGCACTTCAGCGAGCAGCCGCGCCAAGGCGCCCTCTGGAGCGCGGCCATAGGCCATCGCCGCCATACCGTCGAAAGCGTCTCGCAGCGCGTACCGCTCCTCATCGGGACGTGAGGTCCACTCGCCCGGCTGAATCAGCCCCAGTCGCAGGGCCTCCTGGGCGCCACGATGCTCAATGCCCAACAGCGCTAGGCCGATTCGCAGGCCGAGATAATCCTCTGTCGTCAACGTGAGCTCGGCGAGGTGCCGCACCTCAGCCAGCGCCGCCACCACGTCCCCGCGGCGCATTCCTTGGGCGATTCGCAGCTTCGCGAGGTGTTGTAGGGGGATGAGGTTCAGCCACGGCGCGCTGCCCAAGGCCTCCTCAGCGGCTTGGCGGTTGGGAGGGCTGGCGAGGGGGCCTGAGGCGGTGAGGCTCCAGGTGTCGTACTCCAGGAGCGTCCGCAGCAGGCTGAGATCGCCGTCAGGCAAGGTGTCGACGCAGCGTAGATAGGTCGAGCGCTCGTCCCGGGGCGCGCCTTGACACCTCAAGGCGATGGCGGCCGCGTCTTCAGCCCACCAGGCCGCGACGGGCGCGGGCGAGGCGAGCGGCGTGTGGTGCTCCACCGCAAAGTACGAGTTGAGCAGCGGCCCGGCGTCCCGTTCGCCCGGCGTCGGCATCACCCCCGCGCGCGTCACGAAGCGCTGGGAGTCAATCACAAGCTGGAGCTGGTCCTCGGTGAGCACCACGGCCTCAACCTCAGCGGCCACGGTGGTCATGTGCCGAGACGCGTGGCCCAACCCAGCGAGGGCCGAGAGCGCGAAAACAACGGATAAGAGCTTGAGAAGCTTAGGTTTCATGGCATTAGTCTACATCAAGCTCGGCGGTGTAGACCTCGCCTCGTTCTTCAGCCTAAAGATTTTACGTCTCCGCCTCCGCCGCCGCGTCAGGCGGTGGTCGGGAGGCTGAGCCCGGCGCGACCCAGCACCGCGAGGACCTCCTCAGGCAAGGGGATCCTGCGGGCGCTCGCCTTGTCAACGGCGCAGTGAACCAGGGTGACCGTCGCGCGAAGTTCACCCTCGGCGCCCCGCACCGCGTACCGCAAAGTGACGGTAGACCCCCCGACATCGGTGAGGCTCGCCTCCACCCGCAGGCGCTCCCCAAACCGCATCGGACGCCGATAATCGGCCTCGGCGTGAATGAGCGGCAGAATCCACGGGCGCCCGGGGATGGCCTCGTGTAAGGGCAGCCCACCGGCGCCGAGCAGCTCCTCCCAGGCGAGGTGGGCGTAATCAAACGCCTTCGCGAAGTACACGATCCCGGCGGCGTCTACGTCAGGGAACCGCACAGAGAGCTCTGTGGTGAAGGTGCCGACGGCGGGGGGGTGGCCAGAGCGGTGTGTTGGGGGGACAGACACGGGGTCACCTCGGCGAAGGAGCGTACAGGACGGCCTCCCTATAACCCGAGGCCGCGCCCCCGTCGATCAGTCGAAGACCGCCCCGGCGTCGATCCACTCGGCGATCTCGGCGAGGTCTTCATCCGACACAAACGAGTAGCTCAGCGGCATCGCCTGGCCAAACGGCACCTTGTCTGCCACGAGCTTGAGGTAGAGCAGAGACTTCTCGGCGTCACCCGGCACCACGAGGGTGTATCCGCCGACGCTGCGGCTCAACAGCGTGGCCTGCAGCGCGCTCGTGTTTGTCGGCCCGGCCTCGCCCCAGGCACGATGGCAGTTCCAGCAGCTCCCCGCGCCTTTGTACAGCTCACCAAACACGGTCCAGAGCTGATCCTCAGGGGCGCCCTCGTTGATCCAGTCGCGGATCGCCTCGATCTTCGCCTCCGAGACCGCGGGCACCTGCAGCGGCATCTGGCCGCCCTTGGGCGGTGAGGCGCCCAGCTTCTGGTAAAACAGGCTGCCCGCGGCGTCCCCAGGGGTCACCAAGGCGGGCTCCGCGCCACGAACCTCGGTGAGCCGCTGGTAAGCCAGGGCGGACTCGGGGCCCCAATAATCGTGGCAGTCGTCGCAGCGCGCCTGGATGAGCGGGAACACGAGGTTTGACCAGCCGGGGGTCTGCTCCTCGCCGCTGTCGTCACTGGCGCTGTCATCGCTTCCGCTGTCGTCTACGGCGCTGTCATCACCGCCGCTGTCGCCCACGACGTCGCTGTCTTCATTGGCCTGATCTTTCACGCCCACGTCGTCCTGCCCCCCGACGCAGGCGCCGAGGAGCAGAACGAAGGGGAGCAGACCGAGCTTAAAACACCTCACGGAGACCCATCATCTTCGTGCCGAGGTACGGATCGGTCATCGCCGTGAGGTTGCCCACGGCGGCGGTGCCCGAGGTGTCGGGGTTGGAGCTGCCGTAGAACAGAGAGCCCGTCTCCGAGATCGCCACCGAGGAGGGATACCCCGCCACGGTGATGTAGGAGGCGTCGCCAGCGCCATCGCCGTCTGTGTCGATCGCGCCCTCACAGTCTTTGTAGCTCAAGCCGTAAATCCGGCCCTCGCCCGCCGTGCAGCGGTCGGAGGCGGGGATATACGTCGAGAAGTAC
>Ga0066604_10000636_pt1 | contig 21773 bp, 15 predicted proteins | sample Higcelwee11metaG_FD_59501 | JGI IMG/M metagenome (GOLD analysis project Ga0066604, IMG submission 59501) | Freshwater pond sediment microbial communities from the University of Edinburgh, under environmental carbon perturbations - High... | ecosystem: Environmental > Aquatic > Freshwater > Pond... | reverse complement strand
CCTTCGGCGTACACACCGCCCAGGAGGGCCTCCAAGCCCTCATCGACGCCGGAGCGCGGGCGGCCGTGGTCACCGACGAGGGGCGTGACGCCTGGTTTCGGGTGTGTGGGCGCACGTTTCGGGCGCGGCCCCCAGCGGTGGACGTGGTGCACAGCGTCGGCTGCGGGGACGCCGTGGCCGCGGGCTTGCTCAAGAAGATGGGGCGCCCGGCCCGGGAGATGGTCGCCTTCGCCATGGCCTGTGGGGCCCACGCCGCCGGGCGCGCCGACGTGGCGAGCCTCAACCTCACCGACTGCGAGGAGCTCGCCCGGGAGATCGAGGTTCAGGAGGTGAGCGGGTGACGATGCTCCTTCGTTGGGGTCGCTCGGACTACGAGACGGCGGAGGATCTCGCCCTGGAGGCGCGTCTCCTCGCCGAGGACGGGATCACCACCCGCCACGCGGTGGGGCCGCCACCGGATCTTCGCGGCGTCGAGGTGCTCGTCACGACCTCTAAGGTGAAGGTGACCGAGGCTGTTCTGGCCAGGGCTGAGTCGCTTCGGCTGATCATCACGACCACCTCGGGCTATGAGCACATCCACCTGCCCGCCGCCCAGGCCCTGGGGGTCACCGTGGCCCGCTGCCCCCTCGCCCGGCGCGACGCCGTGATCGAGACGTCTTTGGCGATGGGCCTGAGCCTCCTGCGGGATCTCCCGAGGCTCCAAGCGCGGGCCGAGGCCGGGATCTGGGCTCGGGCGGAGCTGCCCCAGCGCCCGATGCGCCGCCTCTCGGGCCTCGTCGTGGGGGTGGTCGGCGCGGGTGTCATCGGGGAGAAGGCCGCCGCGACCTGGCGCGCCTTGGGCGCGGACGTGCTGGTCCATGACCCGCGCCTCGCGGACGGCGTAAGCCTTGAGACGCTCTTCGCTCAAGCGGAGCTGATCACCCTGCACTGCGCGTTGACCCCAAGCTCTCGGCACCTGATCAACGCCGAGACCCTCCGGTGCCTCAAGCCCGGGGTCATCCTCCTGAACACCGCCCGGGGCGAGTGTGTAGACGTCGACGCCCTGCTCGCTGTGCCCCCGCTGGGTGGGCTCGGCCTCGACGTGTTCCCCGACGAGCCGTTCCCGCGCCTCGCGGAGCTGGCCGCCCGGCCCAACACCTGGCTTCTGCCCCACGCCGCAGGCTTCTACCAAGGTCTGGGGCGCGCCGTCGCTGAAGAGCTCGCGGCGAGCGTCGGCGCGTTCTTACGCACGGGGTGGCCCCACCACGTCGTCACCGAAGACGAATGAGCTTCTCTACGGCGCGCATCACCGAGGCGTCAGACTCGACGGCGTTCACGTCCTCCAGGCGCACCCAGCGGGCGCTGTGCACCTCGTCTCCGGCCACAAAGGCGCGGGTGGACGCCTGAAACAAGAAGCGCAGGTCGTGGTGCTCATGAGCTGGGTCACCCTTCATCGCCGGGATGACGTGGATGTCGCAGTCAAAGAGCCCGTCGCCCAAGGCGGTGAGGCCGTCTAGGCCTGTCTCCTCCAGCACCTCACGGCGGGCGGCGCTCATGGCGTCATCGTCGTCGGCCTCGACGTGCCCGCCGGGCTGCAGCCAGCGGTTGAGCTTCTTGTGGTGGATGAGCAGCACCGCGTCGGCCTCTGGGGAGAGCACGAAGGCGCTCGCCGTGAAGTGGCCGGGGGTGAACTGGGCGCGGGAGAAGGGGGCCTCCGCCTGCTCCAACAGGCTCACCATGCGGGTGATGAAGCCCGCCTCTTGAGCATCAGCGGGGGGCAAGCGGCGCAAGAGGGCCGTCAGAGCGGGGCGATCCATTCAGCCTCGGCGCAGCGCGAGCAGGTGATCCACGGCCTCAGCGAAGCCTAAGCCCCCTTCAGCCTCGGTGATCCAGGTGGGGCCATGGGCCATGCGTGGCAAGAAGCGCCGCACGTTGGCCACGCCGACGGAGCAGGGGAAGAAGCGGAACATCGGCTCGTCATTCGCGGAGTCGCCGAAGAACGCCCAGCGCTCACGCTCCTCATCAAGGTTGGCGCTGAAGGCCTCGTCCAGCATCCGGCGGCAGCCCTCGAGCTTGTCGAAGGCGCCAAACCAGCCGTTCACATGAATGGAGGAGACCTTACACGTCGCCCCGGCGGCCTCAAAGCTGGCGACGATCTGGTCGATGGCGGCGTCGCCCAGGGGCGGCACGTCCTCGCAGAAGTCGATGGCGAGGTCGAGCTCACGGTAGGGTTGGTCAGACGCCAAGGCGGTGCCGGGCACGGCGGCCAAGATCGAGCCAGCCAAGGCGTCGAGGCGGGCGCGATTTGTGGCGCGCACCTCTGCGCTCTGCACAAACCGGCGGACGAGCTTGCCGTTCTGCATCAGAAACCACAGGCCGCCGTTCTCGCCCACCACGCCGTCCACAGGCCAGATCCGCGCGATCTGGTCCACCCAGCCGCCGGGGCGCCCGGTGACGGGCACCACCTTGAGGCCCGCCGCCTGCAGCCGCGCGAGGGCCAGATAGGCCTCGGGCACGAGGCGACCATGGTGGGTGAGGGTGTCGTCGATGTCGCAGAGCACGCCGGTGAGGCGGGCGGCGTGCTCGGCGGGGAGCTGGGCGAAGGGGCGAGGTTCGGTCACTTCGCTACTTCACGACCCAAGACTGGCTGCCGTGGATGAGCTTCGTGAGGTCGCCGGGGCCCTGCTTCTCGATGGCGTCGGTGACCTGCTGGTTGAAGCCGTCCTCGTAGCACGGGCGCTGGGTCTCGTAGAGCACACCCATCGGCACGGGGAAGCTGGGCGGCTGCATCCGGGCGAGCATGCCCGCGAGGAGCGGGTTGTGCTTGTCGTGGACGATGCAGTCGGCCTCGGTGAACTCACCCCCGGCGAGGTCGATCACCTCAAGCTGGAGGTTGTGCAGGCGAATGCCCTTGGGCGCGTCTTTCACGCCGAAGGTCATGGGTTTGCCGTGCTCCAAGAAGATGAGCCGATCGTCGCGCACCTTGCGGGCGACGAGGTCCTCAAAGGCGAGATCGTTGAAGATGTTGCAGTTCTGGTAGATCTCGACGAAGGACGAGCCCTTGTGGTGGTACGCCGCCTTGAGCACGTCGCGGAGCTCTTTCACCAGCACGTCCGCCGAGCGGGCGATGAAGGTGGCCCCGGCGCCGAGCGCGAGCTGCACCGGGTCGAAGGGGTGGTCCACGGAGCCCATCGGCGTAGACTTCGTCTTCTTGCCGACCTCAGACGTGGGGCTGTACTGGCCTTTGGTGAGCCCGTAGATCCGGTTGTTGAACAGGAGGATCTGCAGGTCGACGTTGCGGCGCAGCAGGTGGATGAAGTGGTTGCCGCCGATGGAGAGCGCGTCGCCGTCGCCGGTGATCATCCACACCGAGAGGTCGGGGTTCACACACTTGAGGCCCGTGGCCACCGCCGGGGCGCGGCCATGGATCGTGTGAAAGCCGTAGGTGTTCATGTAGTAGGGGAATCGGCTGGAGCAGCCGATGCCGCTGACGATGGCCACGTTCTCCCGGGGCAGGCCGAGCTCAGCGAGCACGGTCTGGGTCTGGGAGAGGATCGAGTAGTCGCCGCAGCCAGGACACCAGCGGATCGTCTGATCCGACATGAAGTCTTTTTTGGTGAGCTGCGGGGGATCCTCGGTGATGGGGGCCTCAAGGCCGATGGGGGACTCGGTGGGGTGGCTCATCTCAGCCCTCCTTGGCGACGACGTCGTCGATGGCGGCGCGAATCTCGCTGATCTTAAACGGCTGGCCCTGCACCTTGGTGAGGGACTGGGCGTTCACCAAGAAGTCGGCGCGCAGCATCCGGCTGAGCTGGCCGAGGTTCATCTCGGGCACGATCACGCGGTCGTAGCGGCGCAGCACCTCGCCCAGGTTCTTGGGGAAGGGGTTGAGGTGCCGCAGGTGCAGGTGCGCCACGGCTTTGCCGTCTTGACGGGCGGAGATCACGGCCTGGCGGATCGAGCCGAAGGTGGAGCCCCAGCCGACGACGAGCACGCCGTGGTCATCACCGACGGGCTCGGCGAGGGGGATCACCGCGGCCAAGGCGTCGACCTTCTGCTGGCGCAGGTGAATCATCCGCTCGTGGTTCACCGGGTCGTAGGAGACGCTGCCGGTGTTCTCGGCCTTCTCTAAGCCGCCGATGCGGTGCTCCAGGCCGGGGGTGCCGGGCACGATCCAGGGCCGGGAGAGGCTCTCGGCGTCACGTTTGTAGGGCAAGAGCTGCCCGCCGGGGTTGTTGTGCTCGGTGGTGCGCCGGGTGGGGATGCTGGGGATGGACGCGACGTCGGGCAAAAGCCAGGGCTCGGAGCCGTTGGCGAGGTAACCGTCGGTGAGCACCAGCACCGGGCCCATGAACCGCAGGGCCAGACGGACGGCCTCAAAGGCGATGTCGAAGCAGTCTGACGGCGTAGAGGCCGCGAGCACGGGCATCGGGCACTCGCCGTTGCGCCCGAAGATCGCGATGTTGAGGTCGGCCTGCTCGGTCTTGGTGGGCAGGCCCGTGGACGGCCCGCCGCGCTGCACGTCGATGACGACCAGCGGGATCTCGGCCATCACCGCGAGGCCCATCGCCTCACCCTTGAGCGCGAGGCCCGGCCCCGACGTGGCGGTGATGCCCAAGGCCCCGCCGTAGGACGCGCCGATGGCCGAGCAGGCGGCGGCGATCTCGTCTTCAGCCTGGAAGGTCGTGACGTTGTAGTTTTTGTACCGCGCCAAGGAGTGCAGGATGTCTGAGGCCGGGGTGATCGGGTAGCTGCCGAAGAACAGCCGCAGCCCCGCCTTCTGGGTGCCGGTGACGAGCCCGATGGCCAGGGCCTCGTTGCCGGTGATGTTGCGGTAGGTGCCTGGGGTGAGCTTCGCGGGGGCCACGGCGAAGCTGCGCTGCAGAAGCTCCATCGTCAGCGCGTAGTTCCAGCCCGCCTGCATCGCGGCGAGGTTGGCGCTGAGGTAGGGCTCCTTAAACTTCGCCCGGATGTAGTTTCGGGTGTACTCGAAGTCGCGGTTGTAGAGCCAATACGCGATGCCCAAGGCGAAGAAGTTCTTGCAGCGGTCGCTCTCTTTGGCGCCTAAACCGAACGGCGCGACGGCGTCTTTGGTGAGCGTCGAGAGCTTCACCGGGATGACGAGGTAGCCCTCGACCGTGCCGTCATCCAAGGGGTTCGACTTGAGGTCGGCCTTGTCGAGATCGGCCTGGGTGAACTTGTCGATGTTCACGATGACTGTGCCCGCCGGGCGCAGGCGGCCGAGGTTCGTGACCAAGGCCGCGGGGTTCATCGCGATCAGCACCTCCGGCGCGTCGCCGGGGGTGAAGATGTCTTCAGAGGAGATCTGGATCTGGAAGCCCGAGACGCCCGCCCGGGTGCCGGCCGGGGCGCGGATCTCGGCGGGGAAGTCGGGCAGGGTGGCCAGATCGTTGCCCGCCAGCGCTGAGGTGCTGGTGAACTGGGACCCGGTGACCTGCATGCCGTCGCCAGAGTCTCCAGCGAAGCAGATGGTGACGCTGGTACGCTGCTCGACGGGCTTCTGGGAGACGCCTTCCATGCTTCTCATCCGGGCTTTGCCATGAGCGCGCCGGGGCGAGATGCGCCGCGCGCCGGGCCTGTAGGGGTGCTCGGATAACACGGGCGGGGGGCTGCCCACATCTCCGAGCGCGTGATTTTCCCCACCGATGTCCGACCTGAGGTAGAAGGGTGGGTGAGGATCATGACGATCGCTGAGGAGTAGGACGTGAGGTACCGACTGCTGCGCTGGCTCTCTTGCCCCCACTGCCCGGACGAGGAGCTGGTGCTGGAGACAACCAAGACCCGCACCACGGCGACCTACACCGGCGCCTGGCGGCCTGAAGATGTCGGCGAGAAGGGCGTAGATCTCGATCGCCAGCTTCACACCGACATCTTGGAGGGCACGCTTCATTGCCCGAGCTGCGCCCGCAGCTACCCCATCGTGGACGGCATCCCCCGGCTGCTGCCCGACGCCACGGCGCAGAGCCCCAGCTCAGGCCACCGCTGGACGACCTTCGACGGCACCGAGCCCGAGTACGAAGAGAACTTCCGCGACATGGCGGACCCCCTCAAGCCCCCGGACTACGTCGGCCAGCTCGTGCTCGACGCTGGGTGCGGCTTTGGGCGCCACGCGTTCTACGCCGCGCGGTATGGCGCTGAAGTTGTGGCGATGGACATCTCCGCCGACGCCGTCGCCTCGGCCCAGTCCAACTGTGATCGCCTCCAGCACGTTCACATCGTCCAGGGTGATCTTCGTAAGCCGCCCCTGAAGGCCCGCAGCTTCGATCTGGTGTACTGCTTCGGCGTGCTGCACCACATCCAGGCGCCTCAGGCGGCGTTTAAGGTCTTGGGAGAGCTGGTGAAGCCCAACGGCCGCGTGCAGGTCTGGGCCTATGGGCCGCGGGCGGGCTCGGCGGCGGTGATCTCCGGGGCCTTACGCGGCGCGGCGGCGACCATGGACGACGAGCGCCTCTACGGCCTCTGCCGGGCCATCGCCTCAAGCCTGCGCCTCTTCTCACACACGCCGTACCGCCTCACGCGGAAGCTGCCGGTGTTGGGCTCCATCGCCTCGCACCTCCCGGCGCATGACCACCACAAGTGGCCCTTCGACGTCGTGGTGGCCGACATCTACGACCGCCTGCGGGTGCCGGTGACGGCGACCTTCACCGGCGAAGAGCTCGAGCGCTGGTTTGTCGACGAGGGCTACGCCGACATCCGCGTGACCCGCCGCGTGCGCAACAACGAGAGCTTCCGGGCGACGGGTGTGCGGCGTTAGCCGACGCTACTTGTTCGTCGGCAAGGCCCAGCGCACGACGTAGCCCACAAACGGCGGGCCCTCGTTGTAGCCCTCAGACCGCAGGTAGGGCATCACCAGGCCGGTGTGGGTCCATTTGCCCTCATGGCTGATCCAGGTCAGCATCAGTCCCGTGCGCAGCACCTCGTCCTCGGTGTCGCCGAGCGCCATTCGCCAGTTGGTGAGTGAGCCCACCCGCAGCTTCCAGCCGTCGTCTTGTTTTGGGTCCCACTCGTAGAGCAAGGCGCCGTTGTTGTTCAGGGTGTAGTCGTTCCGGCCCACGAGCAGCTCATACTCACGCTCGTACCAGTAGTCGCCGGGGACATCTGAAGTCGCGCCCCAGTGGCTCAGCTCGCTGCTCAACAGCACCAAGACCGGCCCGACCTTGGCCTTGAGCGTCGGCTGAACGCCCCAGCTCAGCGCGCTCCCTTTGCCTTGGCGACCGGGGTTGTCGAGGACGTACTGCTCGATGTCGCCGTTGGTGCCATAGCTCGCGAGCGGATCGTCAAAGCCGATGAAGGTCTGGAAGTTGCCGAAATAGCTCGTGTGGAAGGCGTAGGCCTGGAGCTGAAAGATGGCGATGGGCTCAAAGGTGACGCGGCCGCCGAGGCGCACATAGGCCGGCGAGGTGAAGGCCTCGGCCTGGGCGATGAGGTAGGGGTCGGCGAAGAGCGTGCTCTCGGGGTTCACCCACAAAGGCACCTTCACCCCGGCGCGCACGTTGCCCAAGAGGCCCAGGCGCGCCCCGGTGATGTTGCCGCGCACCTCGACGGCGGGCGTTAACTCCCCCGCGAGGGCCACACCGAGAGACATCAAACTGATCAGGCTCATCACACCTCCGAAGCCCGGGATTGTACCAGGGTTCACGGTGAGGGTGACAAGCCGGTGTCAGCGCATCCAGTGCGGCTTGGGGCGCTTCCAGGCGTTGCCGTCTTCAGCCTTCTTGATCCCGTAGCGCATGACCTGAAGCGAGAAGATGAGCTCGACCTTTGGGTCTTCGCGGGCCCAGATGGGGTAGGGCTTCGTCTCCAGCGCGCGTGTGCGCTGGCCCACCACCTGCTTGTGACCACAGTTCCAGTAGATCTGGGGCAAGGCCGCGTCGGGCACCTCATGGCGCTCTTCGTTGACCACCAAGGTGGGCAAGATGCCTCGAGGCGAGACCTCCATCTCGACGTGGGAGCGCTCGTTGGCGCGGTAGACGAAGATCGGCCCAGCCTTGCCCGGGAAGGGGCTGTCGGGATCCCGGATCAGCGGGCCGTGTTTGGTCACCACCGCCGTGACCCCGTCAAAGAGCGCGGCCAACGCGGCGACCCGAAGGGGATCTTCGTCCTCTTGGTTGCGAGTATGGCTGTAACCAAGCGGAAACTTCATCGTCCGCTCGGTGAACTCGTCGAGGGAGAACATCAAGAAGAGCTGCATTTGCTCTTCGTCCACAGCGCACCTCCTCGGCGAACCCAGTCCGCCCCGTTGACGGAACAGCCAACAGGGGATCCCCAAGCCTACCACAAGGCGCAGCGGATGTCAGCGACTCACCAGTCGGGGCGCAGCCGACGACGCTCAGAAGTGCGACCGCAACATCAGGTTGAAGCCGACGGCGTTGGTCACGCGGGGGTCTTCACGCTCGCGGATGCGCACGCCGTCATCGGACTCGATCACCCGCGACTGGTTGTTGTCGAGGTTGATGAGCAGCTCGCCGAGCACGACGGTGGACTTTGAGAGCTCGTACTGCGCGCCGATCACCGAGCCGAGGACCGCGTAGGCGGGCTCACCCGTAGGCACGCCCTCTTTGTTGCGGGCGTCGTACTGCACATAGGTGCGGCCGTCCGTCGTGGTGTACGTCGCGGGCTGCATCAGGCCCACGCCCACGCTGGGCGTGAAGTGCGCCGCGGGGAAGTTGTGCGCCACACGCACACGGCCATAGACCTGGGGGGTGTGGCTGACCTTGTCGGAGATCGCCGAGCCCGAGGTGAGGCCGGGGATGTTGAACACGATGTAGGGCAGGTCTTTGTAGACCAGATCCGCGAAGAGCTCGGTGGAGCCGAAGATCACCGCGGTCTGGATGTCACCGGCGAAGCCCCGCTCAAGCGTGGTCGCTGAGGTGTCGTCGGGGTCGAGGAGGTTGTGCACCAAGGAGTTGATCTCGGCCTGCACCAAGAACCCGAAGCCGTCCAAGAAGCGGTTCGTGATGTAGGTGTCGCGCATGTACTCCGGGCTGTTGCGGTACAGCCGGAGCTCTGAAGACTGGATGAACGGGATGTCCGTCGTCGAGCGGTAGCTCACCTGGCCGCTCGTGCCCCAGGCCGTGATCATCTCGCCGTACAGCGGCGAGGACGTGTCTTGCACGTTGATGATCTGGCCCTGCTGGAACAGGCCCGTGCCGGCCTCGATCCGCAGCTTGCCCTGGAAGTCGAGGCCCGCGCCCGCGAGCACGCTGTAATAAGCGGCGTTGCGGGTGCCCTCCCACTCGGCGCTCTCGGCCTGGTTCACGGCGGTCTTCGCGCCGACGAAGGCGTAGCTGCCGTTGTTCTGGTACTGCAGGCGCACGCCGGGCATCGCGCCGGGCTGGGGCGAGATGATCTCGCGGCCGCCGTAGCTCAGGTCGAAGGAGTAGCCCAGGCGGAAGCGGCTGGCGTCTACGGCGTAGCCCGTGAGCGAGAGGTTGTGCTTCTTGTCGCCGTTAAACGACCGGATGATCCGCACATAGCTGCCGTCATCGCGGACGTTGACGCCGGGGCGGGAGACGTCGGGGTTGAGGAAGGGCGTGTACTCCAGCACAAACGCCGCCTCCGTCGTCCAGTTGGGGCGGAAGCCCTCGTCCTCGCGGTAGAGCACGAGGTGGCCCTGGCTGATGTCGTCGGTCCAGAACGCCTCGTAGTTCTCGAAGAAGATCTGGTTGCCGCGCTGCACAAAGTTTGGCGAGGGGGAGAAGTCGCCTGGGCCCGCCCGGAGGTTGGTGTCCTCGATGGCGGTGGTCACCCAGATGTCCATGAAGTCGCCGGCGAGCGCCCCGTTGGAGGCCAGCGCGAGGGCAGTGAGAAACATCAGCGTCGCTCCAGATCAGGGGCTCTTGGGCCGGGCGGGGAGGCGGGAGAGGCGACCCGGAGGGCCGGAGGGGGTCAAGTTGAGGTCGGTGGCGTCGCGGGGCTGGATGATCCACTTGCCCCAGACCTCGGAGAGCGTGCCTTGCACGAGGCCGAGGGCGTCACCGCCGCGTGGGATGTACTCGGGCACCGCGCCGCTCTCGACATAGAGCGTGCAGCCCGTGCTCAGGGTGATCGGCCACTGCCCATAGGCGAGGTAGTCGTCGTACTCTTCAGTGCCCGACTTGAACGACGTGGGCACCGTGGCGTCCTCAACCCGCACGAGGCCGCCCTCAAAGCCCTCTAAGGCGTCGTTGTCGCCGCAGGCCGCGGACGGCAAGAGCGCCGGGTCGGGCATCGTGATCTCGGCCTCGTCGGAGACCTCGTAGGTGGGGAAGCTGAGCTGGGTCGTCGCCAGGTACTCCTGGTTAGAGCCCGTGAGCAGCGTCAGCCGCCGCCCGACGTAGATGCCCCGCTTGCCCGTCTCCGCCGAGTCTTCATCAGGGCGGTTGAAGGTGTAGATGAACATGCTGTTGTAGGACCCCTCAGGGTCCGCCATGTCCGTCACCCAGAAGCCGTCGGTGCCCACCGTCGTCACCCGGACCTCACGGTCGAGGCAGCGGACCTCAGTGAACTGCTGGGCGAGCTGGTTCGTCTCGTGGTCATCCGTGCGGTTGAGCTCGGACAAGGTGGGGATGGTGAACCAGATCGGCTCGCTCACCCCCGTCGCGAAGCTCGCTTTGCGGCCGGAGTCGATGTCTTTGTCGCCGAGGTCCGAGAACCACACCCGGGTGGGGCCGAAGCCGTTCTTGAAGGTGACGTCGGCCTCCAGGGTGCTGCCGTCGATGGGCACCCAGGGGCTCACGGTGAGGTTGCCGGGCTTGATCTCGACGGTGAGGTCGCCGGTCATCGTCCAGGGCTGCTGCTGGATGTCGAGGAGCTCCACCCGCATCCGCCGCGTCGTGGGCTCCGACGAGAAGGGCAGGGGCGCCTCAGCGGAGCCCACCTCGCCGTCGAGCACGCTCACCATGATGAAGGTGGGCTCGACGCGGTCGCGGGTGGTGGTGTTGGTGCAGCCGGTGGCCACCAAGGAGAGGCCGAGGCCGATCACGACCCCGACGCGGCGGGGGGGTTGAGGGCTCATCAGTACTCCGTCCGGATGCGCCCGTCTTCTTCGCAGATGCCGGGCTGGGGCAGCACATAGATGTCGGTGATCGCCGCCCGCACGGCGTCGCGGATGCTCACCCCGGTGTCGAACTGGGTCGTGTTGCGCTCCAGCATGTAGAAGCCAGAGCCGCCCCGGGCGATGTAGTTGTTCGTGGCGACCTCATAGGAGCCGTTCGGGTCCATGGGCTCGCCGTTCACGAAGATGTCCTCGGCCACGCCGTCGCGGCAGTTCATCGTGAAGGTGAGCCCGGCGACCTGGGCCTGGGAGTTGCAGCCACGATCCGTAGACCGGCTGGAGACGTAGTCCAGCGTCTCCTGCAGCTCAGCGCCCGAGAGGTACATCGTCGTGATTGTGTTGTCGAAGGGCATGGAGTTGAACAGGTCGTCGAGCGTGATCGGCCAGTTGGCGTCGCCGGACTCAAGCTCAGCGCCGATGTCGGAGCGAATGCCCAAGGTGTTCGTGATCGCGATCTCGGTCTCGACGCCTGGGAAGTCCCGCATGGCCTCAGCGGCGAAGTTTCCGAGCATGGAGTCGCCGCCGGTGGAGCCGTAGCGCAGGAGCTTCTCGCTCGCCTCGCCGATGACCTGGTCCATGTTGTAGGTCTGGTCGATCAGCTCCTCGTAGTCCTCCATGATCTCGGAGACGGCGGGATCCTCAGCGGGCACGGTGCTCGACGAGATCGGGAACAAGGTGTAGCTGTGGGAGAGCAGCACCCCGTCGCGCACGACGATGTCGAGGCGGCCGATAAACTTGGCGAAGGCGCCGGAGTGTACGACCGGCACCCGTTTGCCGGTGTGTTTGTTGGTGACGACCAAGGGCGGGTCGATGGCGACGTGGTGGTGGCCGCCGAGCACGAGATCGACCATCTCGACCTCTCCGGCGAGCTCGATGTCGTCGTCTAGGCCCATGTGGGAGACGACGACGATGATGTCCGCGCCTTGATCGCGCAGGAGCTGGCCCTCTTCATTCACGACATCGACGTGATGAAGCACCTTCACGCCTAAGGAGTTGTCCTCGTCGTAGATCGAGTTCAGCGAGCTGAGGTTCGCGAGGCCGATGACGCCGACCTTGAGCCCGTCGAGGTCGTAGATCATCGACGGCAGGCTCAGGTGCTCCAGGTCGTTCGCCCAGGGCAGGTCGCTCGCCTCAAAGTCGTAGTTGGCGGCGAGCAGGCTGTAGCCCGCGGCTTTGGAGGCCTGCACGGCGAGGTTGTGGGCGCCGTTGTCGAACTCGTGGTTGCCGATGACCGCCGCGTCGAGGCCCGCCTCGGAGAGCGTCGAGACCTCGGCCTCACCCATGAACTCGTTGAAGATGATCGCGCCCTGGAAGCAGTCGCCGCTGTCGAGGTGCAAGACCCGCCCGGCGTTGGCCCGCTCTCGTTTGAGCACATAGGCCATGCGCGCGATGCCGCCGTAGTTCGTCGCGCCATCCGCCAGGCCCAGGGCGTTGTCGGTGAAGCTCGGGTCGAAGCGGTAGGGCAGCAGGCGAGAGTGGATGTCCGAGGTGTGCAGGAACGTGACCCGCACGTCTTGCCCGCTGAGGTCTGGCGCGCCTCCGTCAACCGCGAGGGGCACCATGTCGCAGCCCGTGAACCCGGCGAGGAGCCCCGAGAACATCGCGACGCGCCACGACAAGGATCGAAGGTGCAGCGTGAGATCACCGACCATGCTAGGTGCCTGTGCGCGGGAAGGGGGCCCGCTATCGCGGACGGGGGGGCCATGCAAGCAGACCCCTGGCGCCTGTCGCAGGATCGCCATTAACATGCACGCCCCATCGAGCCTCTCTCGCCATGAGGCTCTTGAGGTATCCCAATGACCCCGCTGATCATCTTCGCGCTCCTCACCACACAGCACGCCGCCGCTGGCGTTCTCGCAGACAAGACCATGAGGGAGCCGCTCTCCGCGCGTGAGGTGGAGCGGGAGCTGATCCTCGGAAAAGGCTGGTTAGAGCTTGGCCTCGGCGCAGACATGAAGCGCGCCAACGGCTACTGGGGCCCCGACGGTGAGGCCCTGGACTTTGACTCCGCCTCGTTCCTCTACACCCGGGAGCGGGTGCAGCTTCGGTACGGGATCTCCTCACGCTCCGATCTTGTGCTGTTTGTGCCATTTCACTACCTGCAGCTCACGAACGACACCCTGGGCACCGACACCAGCGGCTTTTACCTGGGCGATCCCCGCATGGCCTGGCGTTGGCAGCCCTGGACGACGGGCACCGCGGGCTCCGTGAAGGCCCTGGCGCTCATCGCCGAGGTGAAGGCCCCGGCGGGCAACGAGGCGCCGGGCTCGAGCATCGCCGGGCCGAGCACGTTTCAGGAGTTCGTCACCACGACGGGCACCTACGACGCCCGCCTCGGCGTCGAGACGAAGATGCAGCGCGGCAACCTCGCCATCGGCGGCCAGCTCGGCGGCGTGGTGAGCGCCTCCAACCTCGCCCAGTTTGTCGTCGAGACCGACACCAACCAGTTCTTGGGCCGCATCAAGCCCGGCAACAGGGTCTACGCCGCCGTCGATCTCATGGCCCAGCTCGGCCCCGTCGCCCTGGTCGTGCAGCCCGGCGTCGAGGCCCACGGCGCCACCCGGCTCGGCGTGAGCGCCCCGGGGCTCTTCCCCGGCAAAGACCTCGCCCCCGTCGAGGGCAGCGATGGCTGGAGCGCCGATCTCGACGCTAACTTGATCGTGAACGTCTCCCGAGGGCTCGACCTCACCCTCGGCGTCAACCTGCCCCTCCGCGGCGAAGACCTGATGTTTTTCCCCCTGGAGGACATCCACCCCACCCGCGGCCTCACCTCCTCAGCCACCCTTGAGCTTCGGTACTGAGCCATGACCACCCGCCCTCTCTCTCAGGTCTTGCGCCGCCTCACCACCAGCGCGCTGGTCGCCGCCACCGCCGCGCTCGGCGTCGCGTCTTGGTCGAGCCCCGCCGAGGCCAAGTTTGTCTTCCCCTACAACCACCCCGATCTCGACTGGTACACCATCGAGACCGAACACTTCTACGTTCATTACCCGGTGAGCAAGAAGACGGAGGAGGAGGGCAACGACCACTACGTCAACGCGGAGTGGTCGGCGCGGAAGTCGGCGAAGATCGCTGAAGAGATGTACGAGCCGATGTGCGCCGAGTTCAACTACTTCATCAAGGAGAAGGTCCACATCGTCATCTTGGACCAGTCCGATGAGCTGGAGGGCTTCACCATCCCCTCCTGGGACTGGATCGAGATCTCCGCTCACCCCGGCAGCTACTTCTACCGGATGCGCGGCCGCATGGAGTGGTTCTCCGACGTGCTCGTTCACGAGTACGCCCACGTCGTCTCGCTCAAGGCCAACTCCTCCTTCGCTGAAGGCACCGGCGGCATCTCCATCGGCGGCCTCTACGACGACGGCATCCGCGATCAGGCCAGCGGCGGCGAGTTCAACCTCGGCGACGGCGAGCCCTTCTGGTGGACTGAAGGCGGCGCCGAGTACTGGTCCGACAACACCGGCTACAACTGGTGGTCCTCGTCCCGCGACATGAACATCCGCACGACGGTGCTGGAGGGCCGCCTGCTCACCTACGACGAGTGGGTGACCCGCGTCGACAAGTCCGACTGGGGCGACGGCGAGCGCGGCTACCAGCAGGGCTACAGCATGGCGCTCTACCTGCGGGAGCGCTTCGGCGACGAGACCTTCGCCCGCTTCGCCCTGGAGTACAGCGAGGGCTGGCGCGCGAACTGGGAGTCCGTCATCCCCGAGGTCACCGGCGTAGACGCCCGCACCCTCTACAACGACTGGGTGAAGTGGCTCACCGACAAGTACAGCGCCGTCTACGACCGCGTTCAGGCCGAGGGTGAGGTCGAGGGCTTCGAGATGACGCTCAAGCCCGGCGGCTGGGACTACATCACCCCTGAAGACGAGGACGAGTGGCTTGAGCGCCGCTCCCGCGACCGCGAAGACGAGCGTGAGGCCACGGGCACCTGGGCCTTGGAGCCCCGATTCTCTGGAGATGGCCGCTACTACGGCTACAACGGCAACGGCTACGTGCGCATCAGCCTCTTGCCCGAGACGGCGTTTTACCCGTTCACCGGCGAGTACTTAAGCGACCCCGAGCTGCTCCAGCGCTCCACCGAGATGAGCGTGGCCTTGCCGTCAAACCTCGGCGGCGCCTGGGACTTCGTGCCCGGCAAAGACCAGGTCGTCATCACCGGCACCGAGCACCTCTTTGACAGCGCCTTTGAGGCTTACACCGGCCTCACCCCCGAGCTCGACGGCTACGACTGGAACCAGCTCTGGCACGTCGATCTGCGCACCTACGAGCACAAAGAGAAGGGCCGCACCTATCAGAGCCTCACCCCGGCGCCCAAGGCGGGCCGGATGGTGTTTGACCCCGCCGCCGTGCGCCTCATCCCCAACACCCTGCGCGGCTCCGACCCCGCGGCGAGCCCCGACGGCGAGCGCTTGGTGTACCTGGAGTACGGCGACGGCACGATGAACGTCGTCACCATCAAGCTCGACGGCAGCGAGAAGAAGCGCCTCACAAGCTTCCACGACGGCACCTGGTTCCAGCGCCCGGACTGGTCCCCCGACGGCCGGTCGATCATCGTCTCCATGTTCCGCAACTACCAGAACGTGCTGATGATCCTCGACGCCCAGACCGGTGAGATGACGCCGATCACCTGGGACTCCCACGAGAGCTTTGACGCGCACTGGGCCGCCGATGGCCGCATCTACTTCTCTTCAGATCCCGGCGGCATCTTCAACATCTTCTCCTACGACCCTAAGACGAAGGAGATCCTCCAGCTCACGAACGTCATCGGCGGCGCCCAGCAGCCCTGGCTCACCCCCGAGGGCAACCTCGTCTATGTGAACTTCACGGCGCACGGCTTCAAGATCTACGGCGTGGACCGCGACCAGTGGATGAACAAGCCCGCGACGCACCTGTTCAACACCACCATCGACATGGGTGAGGTCAAGCAGTCCTTGGCCTTCGCTGAGGACTTCTCGCAGTACGAGGCCGTCACGACGCCCTACGGCGTCAAGAACAACATCATGTCGCCGACGGTGGCGCCGCTGATTCGGTTCTCGAACAACACCCAGACCAACTTCGGCCTGCAAGGCGGCTTCCAGCTCTACATGCAGGACTTCGTCGAGAAGCACGTCGCTGTTTTCCAGGCGCTCGTCGGCGAAGACACCGACCTGCTCTTCCAGTACTTCAACCAGTCCACCGCCGCGAACATCATGCTGTTGGGGCGGCGGGGCGTCTCCAAGTTTGACTTCGGCTACGCCTTAGACGCCGACAACGACCCGGCCACCACCGACGACATCGAGACCTACCAAGGCAAAAACGTCCAGCAGTACACCTTGGGCGCCGCGGGGGTGTTTTTGCCCCTGAACAGCCGCCTGCAGGTCGGCGTGATCGGCCAGGCGATGCAGTTCGGCTTCAAGGACACCACGGCCACCCGCTACGAGCCGTTCTCGATGTCCGCCGGGGTGTCGGGCTTTGTGACCTACCAGACCATCTCCGACTACTACGGGATGAGCGCCAACCCGCCGCCGGGCAAGGTCATCAACCTGAGCTACGCCAGGAACTTCACCGACATCCAGTACAAGGCGTTCTACGGCGCCGACGTGGATGACGGCCAGCTCCTCGACGAGTACAGCTTCAACCAGATCGACCTCTCGTACACCCAGCACCTCCGGGTGCGGCCCATCGCCGGCTGGTCACCCTTCGGCCTGCTCGCGCTGGCCCAGAAGCACCGCCACGCCTTCCAGTTCAACTTCTTGGGCGGGTTTGTTGACCGGAACGTGCAGAACAACGACGAGTACTTCGCCGGTGGCCGCCACCCCTACTGGTGGGGCAACGGCGCGCTCAACCCGAACACGATGTTCGCGGGCTACCCCGCGGGGAGCCTCCAGGGCGAGACCATGCTCATCTTGAGCGCGGCCTATCGGTTCCCGGTGTGGACGAAGATCAACAAGAAGATGGGCCCGCTCTACGTCTACGACCTGCACGCCCAGCTCATCGGCACCGCGGGCAACCTCTGGTCGTACCGCCCGCCCACCGAGCCCGGCACCTACTACGTCAACCGCTCCGACGCGAACGTGGCCTACAACCCCGACGACGTGCGCCGCGAGATCCCCTTCGTTGACTACTCCTACAAGAACTCCCCGGTTGACCCCCTCACCGGGCAGCCCAACCCCAACTACCTGCTCTATGACGTCGGGGCCGAGCTGCGGCTCTCTAGCGCCTTGTGGCGCGGCAACTGGAACAGCTTCATGCGGGTGTCCTACGGGTTCAACGAGATCCGGGGCATCAACGACGTGAACGGCGACAACATCATCAGCACCTCTGACTCAGGCCTCGGCGACTCGTTCTCCAACGAGACCGAGCTGCCCGGTCTCCGCGTTTACTTCGGTTTTGGCACCGGCTGGTAGGAGCGAACCCCCATGCCTCGTCCTCTCTTCGCGCTCAGCGCGCTCTCCGCTCTCATCGCCCTCGGCGGCCTCACGGCCTGCGGCCTCGACGCCACCGAGGCCGACGTGAAGCTCGCCGGTGTCGGCCTCAACCCTGACGAGATCGGCCCCAAGCCCACCCTCGCCGGGGGCCTCGTCGAGTACGACTGGTTCAACTTCGCCGGCGGCGGCCTCTCCTTGGCGGCCTTGGGCTTCACGTCGTACGACGAGGTCGGGCCCACGATCACCACCTTCGCGCCGCCCTACGCCGTGGTGTATGGCCTCGCGTTCCTCTTCGACGACCTCGTGCCCGCCCCTGACGTTCACCACGGCGCCGTCGCCGTGCCCCCCGCCGTCGAGGACACCTGCTGGACCAACACCGAGCCCTTCTCCTACCTCATGGCGAGCACCGCCGAGGCTGGCGACAAGTTCGTGTTCAGCGACAGCACGGGCAGCACACGCTTCAAGCTGGCGCGAAACCCCGAGATCTACCCGCCCGATCCCCAAGACGTCTTCGTCTACTACATCAGCGTCGAGAGCTGGCACCCCGCCGCGCTCAGCGCGCCTCTGCCCAGCGGCGGTGAGCGGGTGCTCAACCCCGCGAACTTCACCCACGGCGCCACGGTAGACTTCTCCTTCGCCGGGGGCATCCCGCCCGTCGAGGCGCCCGTCTCGTCGATCCCGCGCCCGAGCGCATCCGCGCCCCATGAGGCGCTCACCTTGCCCAACCGGGCGAGCGCGCTGCGGATGTCGTGGAACGGCCCGCTCTACGGCCCCAACGGCGCGACGGGCGAAGAGGGCCCGCTCACCACATGTGTACAGTACCACTATACACCTCTGGAGCAGGCCGCCTTTGAGGCCCTGACCGCTGAAGAGCAGGCCGCGCTGTGTAAGACCACCGCACCCCTGCCCGAGACCCCTGACGAGCTCATCGGCCAGATCTACACCGGGCCCTGGGACACCAGCGACGGCTCGGTCACCCTTCATTGGGAGCCCGGCGCCGCCGGGGAGACGGTCTCGTTCAGCGTGCGCTTCTTGGGCCCCATCGATCGGGAGTCCGAGGCGTTCATCCGCGCCCAGGTGCCGATGGAGGCCCCGCCGGGCGTGCAGAGCGACTGGGATCGCCTGCTGAGCCGCGGAGATGTGGAGGGTGGGCTGCCCCAGGGCACCCGCGCGCCCTTGCCCTGCGACGACCCCGATGAGATTCAGTGGGTGTTTGACCCTTCCTTGGTGGACGCGAACGGCGACACCAACGTCGAGCTCCAGGGCGACCCCAGCGTGAACCTCGCCGAGGTCACCTGCCGACTCACCGACGACGGCGAGTTCACCCTCACCCAAGAGCACCTCGCGGGCGCCCTCGACTACGCCGCGCGTAAGGGCTCTGAAGGGGCCTTGTTCTACTTCTCTCGCTCCACAGGCGTCGACGTCAACGTGCCCCCGGTGCGTGACCAGGCCGGACGCCGGGTGGAGACCTCCCCCGTGCTCGTGCGCAGCAACTCCGTCGAGATCGGTCGTTTCTGGGTCTCCGGGGGCTTCAGCGCCGCTCAGGAGACCAACTGATGCGCCACCTCCTCCCCTCGCTCCTGCTCGTGCTCGCCGCCTGCAACCAGAACGCGCGCCCGCTCTACTATGACGGTGACCCCCCGACGATCTCCGGGATCGGCGGTGAGTCCAGCACCTTAGGCAACCTCGGCGGCGCCGAGATCGCGCTCCAAGGCAGCGGCTTCGGGGATGATCCCACCGCTGTCGTTGTGCAGTTCGGCTCCCAGAACGCCGAGATCGTCGCCGTCTCCGACACCGAGCTCACCCTCATCGTGCCCAACGGCCCCATCGAGGGCGGCGCGGTGGACGTGAAGGTCGCCACTGAAGGCGGCGTGGCCCTCGCCGAGGGCCTCTACACCTATGAGGTCGGCACGCTCTACGAGGGCGAGGCGTCCTACGTCCACGTCAATGACTACTACTACTCCTGCTATGGCGGGGCGGCGGCGGACTCGGCGGGGGTCGGCTGCCAAGACATCGTCTACCTCGGGAACACCGGCCTCACGGGCACGGCGGCGTTCTACGACTTCATCTTCCCCCGGGTTCACACGCCGAACATCGGCTTCTACTCCGGCACCGACCTCTCCCCCGGCGTCTGGGGCGTCACCGCGCCGGCCTACACCCTGTTCACCTCCGGCGTGAGCGAGCTGCGGCAGAACGTGCCCAACTTCACCCTCGTGAACCCGGTGATCGAGGGCGAGGAGTGGTGCGCCGACCTGTCCTCTTTGGCGAGCTGGACCTGGAACGGCACCGACACCCTCGATCCCGTCACGCTGCGCGCCGGCGGCGACCTGCTCAGCGAGGCCGAGGACTGCACCGTCCCCAACACCCGCCTCTACGACCAGGGCGAGCTCCAGTTCTGTGAGGTCGCCGAGTACCAAGAGAACCACTCCAACGACTACCAGGCCGACTGGCCCGTCGGCGCGCCGTTCTTTGTGCCCGCCGGTGAAGGCGGCGACGTGTCCCGGGCCTCCCGCGACTGCCGTGACGGCCGTGACAACAACAGCGACGGCAAGATCGACGGTGACGATCCCCTCTGCCACCCCACGGTGCGGTTTGACTCCAAAGGCACCGGCCTCGACGGCGCCGAGCTGGTCCTGCCTGAGCCCGTGACGATGCTGCTCACCCAAGGCGTCACCCCCGACGACGAGCCCTACCAAGACATCTGGGCCGTGCTCGGCCTGGAGACCTGCCCCGGCGTTGACGGCCCCTTCGACCCCGCCGCTCCGGCGATCAAGGTCGAGTGGACGCCGTCAGGGGTCACCTACTCCGACGATCCCCAGGTGCTCGCCGTCGACACCAACGTGCGCATCACCCTCACCATCGTGAGCCTCGGCTGGCTTGGCGCCGACTCCACGCCGATCCGCGCCACCATCACCGTGCCTGACGCCTACGCCGTCGACCCCGAGACCGGCCGCAGCGTCGTCGAGGTGCCCGCCGAGGTGCTCTACCAGCTCCCCGACGTCACCTTCGACACCGGCGGCTGCACCCAAGGCACCTTCGGCGAAGAGATCTGCTCCTTCGGTGACCCCACCAAGGTGGGCTTTGGTTACCTCGTCATCACCGCCGACCGCGTGACCGAGTACCGCCTCGACGCCGGCCAGCTCTACGGCGACCTCGTCTTCTCCTACTCCAGCGGCGACTTCACCTTTGTTGAGTGGGACAACCCCTTCAACAACGCGAGCTGCGACAACTGCCAAGACGAAGACGGCGACGGCTGGATCGACGACCTCGACCCCGACTGCGCTGGCGACGGCGAGGCCGAGGACGGATCCTTAGACGGCCTCGACGGCGCGACCTGCTCCGATGGCCTCGACAACGACAGCGACGGCTTCATCGACTACGACGACGACGACTGCGAGAGCGGCCTCGACGGCGAGACCAACTGCGGCGACGGCGCCGACAACGACGGCGACGGCTGGACCGACCAAGACGACGGCGAGTGCGACGACGCCTTCGGCGTAGAGCTCGGCGAAGATGACGCCGCCTGGCAGTGCACCGACGGCCTCGACAACGACAGCGACGGCTGGATCGACGGCGACGACCCCGCCTGCGCCACCGGGGCCGACCCTGAAGACGACGGCTTCACCGAGGCGGTGTGCAACGACGGCCTCGACAACGACGGCCACGGCGACATCGACGCCGCCGACCCCTACTGCCAGCGCAGCGGCGCTGAGGGCGACTCGGAGCTGCCCCGCAGCTACGGCGGCGACTGCATCGACGGCGAAGACAACGACGAAGACGGCTACACCGACGCCTTCGACCCCGACTGCGAGTACAGCCAGAGCATCAAAGAGAGCGAGCCCTTCCACGACATCGAGGATCGCCCGGCCACGAAGGAGTGCTACGACGGCGCCGACAACGACGCCGACGGCCACATCGACGCCGCCGATCCCGGCTGCTGGAACGTCAACGAGGCCCTGGGCTACGTCGCGATCCCCGATGGCTTCTTAGCCAACGAGGCCGACGACGGAGACTGCGTAGACACCCTCGACAACGACACCGACGGCCTCACCGATCTCGAGGATCCCGGCTGCGCCCCTGGCGTCGGCAAGTCCGAGGCCGCTGGGTGATCCGCTGATCCTTGGCCAAGGATCGCGTCCAGGGCGATCCCGCTGAGGATCACCCTCGGACCTTGGCTCTGCAGGAACTGACAGGGGAGAAATATTCATCTCGACCCGAAAAAGTTTCAGAGCGGCTTGACGGTCCAAGGGGGGTAAGCTACTTGTGGAGGGTCGGAAGCGAGCGACGCCGAGCGCGGCGCCGCGGACGACAAAAGACGCTCTCGTGAC
>Ga0066604_10000631_pt1 | contig 21862 bp, 23 predicted proteins | sample Higcelwee11metaG_FD_59501 | JGI IMG/M metagenome (GOLD analysis project Ga0066604, IMG submission 59501) | Freshwater pond sediment microbial communities from the University of Edinburgh, under environmental carbon perturbations - High... | ecosystem: Environmental > Aquatic > Freshwater > Pond... | reverse complement strand
GAACCAGTAACCCTCAGCTTAGAAGGCTGATGCTCTATCCATTGAGCTACGGGCACAACACATCTGTCAATGAACCCACCCGGTCGGGGCACCGAGACTCGAACTCGGGACCTCCTGCTCCCAAAGCAGGCACGCTACCAGCTGCGCCATGCCCCGTTTCCTTAATGGAAGGCTCACAATATAAGACATGGAACAACATTACCAAAAAAATAATCCCTCACATAAAAAAACCTGCCGTCTTCTCCGGCGCAGCCACTGGATCCATGAAAACCGGATCCCCACTTTCCGCCGAAAAGCGTCGGTTCAGTACCGGCTTATTCCGAAAAAACCCGAAATGATGGCTTTCAGTTCATCATGATAGAGCATGTCGAAAGCCTCTCCGGGAGAGACCACCCTGCGCTCGCGCAGATGCATCTCCTCCCACTCGTCAAGCATGTTTTCGATGAAGAAAGGAAAAACCTTCACGGAAAACTGTTTGCCGAACTTCCGGTACCGGTACTCTCCGATCTCCTTGTAACGGACACGGCCGACAAGCCCGGCCTCCTCATAGGCCTCTTTGGCAGCAGAATCCGCCGGGGAGAGCCCTTTTTCAACATATCCCTTCGGAATGATCCACCGGTCGGATTTCCTGGCCGTAATCAGCACCAGCCTGTCCTCAAGAACGGGAATCACCCCTGACTGTTTAAAAAGTCTTTTCAACTTCGCACCCGGAAATTTCTTTTTTGTCGTTTCTCGCCGATAAAATACAATTGATTTCCATATTTCCGGCATCGGAGACGCGGAGGCAGATGCAGTTCGGAATTACCCTTATTTTCATTAAAATATAAAAACAAGGTTTTTTCAACCCAGCTCAAGCACCCTCTGTCATGAAAGCCATCATCCCCGTTGCCGGAGTCGGCACCCGCCTGCGTCCACACACCTTCTCACACCCCAAAGTACTGCTGAACGTAGCGGGAAAGCCCATTATCGGCCATATCATGGACAAACTCATCGACGCGGGCATCGACGAGGCGATCGTCATTGTAGGATACCTCGGAAACATGGTCGAAGAGTGGCTGAGAAAAAACTACTCCATCAGGTTCACCTTCGTGAACCAGTCCGAACGGCTCGGCCTGGCCCATGCCCTCTGGATGTGCAAACCCCATGTAAAAAAGGATGAACCTCTTTTCATCATTCTCGGCGACACGATCTTCGACGTCGATCTGCAGGCTGTGCTCAAAAGCCCGGTATCCTCTCTCGGGGTTCATGAAGTGAAGGATCCCCGGCGGTTCGGCGTTGCGGTGACGGAAAACGGAAAAATCCTGAAGCTGGTCGAAAAACCGGATGAACCGGTCAGCAATCTTGCCATAGTAGGCCTCTACTTCCTCCTGCATTCGGAAGGACTTTTCTCCTCGATCGATCACATAATCGAGAACGAAATGAAAACAAAGGGTGAGTACCAGCTCACCGATGCCCTGCAGCTCATGATCGAACAGGGCGAGATATTCACCACCTTTGCCGTCGAGGGATGGTACGACTGCGGAAAACCGGAAACCCTGCTCTCGACCAACAAAACCCTTCTTCTCGAGAATCAGCCCGGAACAAAACAGTACCCCGGCTGCATCATCAACGACCCTGTTTTCATCGCGAAAAACGCATCGGTCGAAAACGCCATCATCGGACCCAATGCCACCATCGGAGAACATGCCGTGGTCTCCGATGCCATCATCAGGGACTCCATTATCGGCAACGATGCGCGGGTGAGTCACATCATGATCGACCACTCCATTGTCGGCAACAATGCATCGATCAGCGGCAATCCGCACGAAATCAACATCGGCGACTATTCGGAAATACGGGTGCGATAAGAGAGTTGTTGCATGAATGCAGCCGATTGCTTACATTTTTGCTTTGTCAAGCAACGGCATCCCCATTACCTATGGACACGGTGCCGCAGGCTCTTCCGGGAAAACCCTTTCCGGTTGCCTGAGGAAATTTTTTCCGTGTCCAGAGTCTCTCCCATTGAACTCCCGTTCACTGAAAATTCTTTTCCTGAAGCTGTTTTCCCAGTTGTTTCTGTTGTTCGTTTAACCAAACCATTACCAGAACCATGTCACAGTCAAGGTATTTCTTTACCTCTGAATCCGTATCAGAAGGACATCCGGACAAAGTTGCAGATCAGATTTCCGATGCCGTGCTTGATGATTTTCTCCGTCAGGATCCCAATTCACGTGTAGCATGTGAAACCTTCGTCACCACCGGTCAGGTTATCGTCGGCGGCGAAGTCACCACCAAAGGTATTGTCGATATCCAGAAAATCGCCCGCAAGGTTGTTACCGAAATCGGCTACACCAAAGGCGAGTATATGTTCGAAGCCAACTCCTGCGGCGTGCTCTCCGCCCTGCACAGCCAGTCACCCGACATCAACCGGGGCGTTGACCGCAAGGAAGAGATTGCCGACGAGTTCGACCGTGTCGGAGCAGGTGACCAGGGCATGATGTTCGGTTACGCCTGCACGGAAACTCCCGAGCTGATGCCTGCCGCCATCCAGTTCGCCCAGCAGCTCGTCAAGAAACTTGCCGAAATCCGCAAGGAAGGCAAAATCATGACCTACCTCCGCCCCGATGCGAAAAGCCAGGTGACCCTCGAATACATCGATGACAAAGTAGCCCGCGTCGACGCCGTGGTGGTTTCGACCCAGCACGATCCGGAACCGGCAGGCATGAGCGAAGCGGAGTTCCAGGCCGTGATCAGGAAAGACATTATCGAGAATGTGGTGAAAGTGGTCATTCCCGCAGACATGCTCGACGCCAACACCAAGTTCCACATCAACCCCACCGGCCGTTTCGAAATCGGCGGACCTCACGGCGATACCGGCCTGACCGGACGCAAGATCATTGTCGATACCTACGGCGGAGCAGCCCCTCACGGTGGCGGCGCGTTCAGCGGCAAAGATCCTTCGAAGGTTGACCGCAGCGCGGCTTACGCCTCCCGCCACGTCGCAAAAAACATTGTGGCTGCAGGCCTGGCCGACAAATGCACCGTTCAGGTATCCTATGCCATCGGTGTAGCCCGCCCGGTATCGATCTACATCAATACCCACGGCACCGCTAAAAACGGCCTTTCCGATGCTGAAATCCAGGAAAAAGCCGAAAAGATCTTCGATCTTCGTCCGGCAGCGATCATCAGACGATTCAATCTCGACAGACCTCACGGCTGGTGCTATCAGGAAACTGCAGCATACGGACACTTCGGCCGCGACATCTTCCCGTGGGAAAAAGCCGACAAGGTCGAAGAACTGAAGAAAGCGTTCGGCATGGCCTGAGAACTCTGAAGACAATACCATTCAAAACCAATCGACTCTTATGACAATCGAAGCGGAAGTGCTTGACTATAAAGTAGCGGACATATCCCTTGCCGAATGGGGGCGCAAGGAGATAGAGATCGCTGAAAAAGAGATGCCCGGCCTGATGGCCACAAGGCGGAAGTATGCCGGCCAGAAGCCCCTCAAAGGCGCCCGTATTACCGGGTCGCTGCACATGACCATCCAGACTGCCGTGCTGATCGAAACGCTGGTGGACCTCGGAGCCGAGGTTCGCTGGGCGAGCTGCAACATCTTCTCGACCCAGGACCATGCAGCCGCGGCTATCGCCAAGGCTGGCATCCCGGTGTTTGCATGGAAAGGCGAAACCCTCGATGAGTACTGGTGGTGCACCCGCCAGATCCTCGAGTTCGAAGGCGGCAAAGGCCCGAACCTCATCGTTGACGACGGCGGCGATGCAACCCTCATGATCCACCTCGGCTACAAGATCGAGAACAGCCCCGAACTGCTCGAAAAAGCTCCCGGCAACGCCGAAGAGAAAGCACTCTTCCAGCAGCTCCGTGAGGTGTACGCCGAAGATACGCAGCGCTGGCACAAGGTAGCCGCGGAAATGAAAGGCGTGTCGGAAGAGACCACCACCGGCGTTCACCGCCTCTACCAGATGATGGAAAAAGGCGAACTGCTCTTCCCTGCCATCAACGTCAATGACTCGGTCACCAAATCCAAATTCGACAATCTTTACGGTTGCCGCGAATCGCTTGCCGACGGCATCAAGCGCGCCACGGACGTCATGATTGCCGGAAAGGTTGTTGTGGTGCTCGGCTACGGCGACGTCGGCAAAGGGTGCGCACACTCCATGCGCTCTTACGGCGCGCGGGTGATCGTTACCGAAATCGACCCGATCTGTGCCCTGCAGGCATCGATGGAAGGTTTTGAAGTAACCACCATGGAAGAGGCCGTCGGAGAGGGCAACATTTTTGTCACCACCACCGGCAACAAGGATGTCATCACCCTGGAACACATGAAGCAGATGCGAGACGAAACCATCGTCTGCAACATCGGCCATTTCGACAACGAAATCCAGGTCGAGATGCTCAACGCCTATGCCGGAGCGAAAAAGCTCAACATCAAACCGCAGGTCGACAAGTACACTTTCGAGAACGGCAATTCGATCTACCTGCTTGCCGAAGGCCGTCTGGTGAACCTCGGTTGCGCTACCGGTCACCCGTCATTCGTCATGAGCAACTCCTTCACCAACCAGACCCTCGCCCAGATCGAGCTCTGGACGAAAGCGTATGCCATTGACGTCTACCGCCTGCCGAAAGAGCTTGACGAAGAGGTCGCAAGACTGCACCTCGGACAGCTCGGCGTCAAACTGACGACCCTTTCGAAGGAACAGGCCGACTACCTCGGCATTCCTGTCGAAGGTCCTTACAAGCCCGACCATTACCGCTACTGATGCACCATCAGCAAAACAAAAAAGGCAGCCCGCTAAGGCTGCCTTTTCTGTTTACGTTCCGATCGGTCAGATCAGTCGGATCGGACTGATCTTGCTGATTACATGCTGGGGCGGCAGGATTCGAACCTGCGGATGTCGGCTCCAAAGGCCGATGCCTTACCGCTTGGCGACGCCCCACCGTTACATGCAGGCCCTGATAATACGGATAATAACGGAAAATCACAATACGGCATAAATCCGGAGAAGGTCGTGACGCTTCAGGAAATCCCGCATGCTGTTTTCTTGTTCGAACAGGCTTATATTCCGGCAAATCATTATGTTTCAGTTATGGTCAAAGTCAAAATCTGCGGCATCAGAAGCCTTGAAGATGCCCTCTGCGCCTGCGAGGCGGGAGCGGATGCGCTCGGGTTCAATTTCAGCAGCCAAAGCCCCCGGAATATCGGGCCTGAAGATGCGGCGGCAATCATTGCGGAACTGCCGCCCTTCATCGCCTGCACGGGAATCTTCGTTGAACACTCCCCCCTGGAAATCAACTCGATCTGCACCAGATGCCGGCTGCAGGCTGCCCAGCTGCACTCCAGCCGCTATACGGCGGAAACCGCAAGGGCCGTCACCAGCGTCAGGGTTATCCGGGTTTTTCGTCCGGAACCCGGCTTTGACATCGCAATGGTAAGAAAATTTGCCCGGGAAAGCGGGGTCAACAGTTTCCTTTTCGATGCTTACCGGCCGGAAATGGAGGGCGGCACCGGCGAGCGGATAGAACAGGGGATGGCGGCGGCGATCTTCGAAGAGCTCAGGGGATTCGGCTACGCAATCCTTGCCGGAGGCCTCAACCCTGAAAACGTAGCTTCAGCAGTGCAGCTGACACGACCCTGGGCGGTAGACACCGCAAGCGGCGTTGAATGCTCTCCCGGCATCAAAAGCCCCGAAAAAATCAGGGCATTCATCGATGCGGCAAAAAACGCCTGAACAGTAAGGCGGCTCAACTCTGAAGCACCTGCCTGAGAATCAGCTCGGAAGCCGTATCGGGAAGCTCCATGGTAATGAGATGGCCGCACTCCGGCACGCACACGTAACTCCCCTTCTCGGTCATCTCCTGCAGTCTGCGGGTATTCTCACAGGTCATGATGGCGTCGCCTTCACCGGCGACAAACAGCACCGGCATATCGACTGCCCTGACCATATCGGGCACCGAATCCGTAATTTCAAAAGAGGTGATCTGGCGAGTCGTCTGCTCGATGGCTTCAGGTGCGCAGAGGCCGAGGCTCTTGAAACCGATGAGAATATCGTGCAGCATGACCGTGTTCTTTGCAAGCACAAGACGGGCGAAAATATATGCGGGAAGCCACCAGGTCAGACCTCTCAGCAGGTTGTTGAACATGAAGGTGAGCGAGGCTGGAGCCACGACTGAAATAAAGGCGTTGTTCGGCAAATAACCGAAATTGAAAAAGGTCATCGAAAGAATCCGTCCGGGAGCCGAACGGGCATAGTCGAGCGCGACAAAAGGACCGAACGAAAACGCTGCGATGTGGAACCGTTCGAGGCCGAGCCTGTCGACAAGCAGGCCGAGATCCTGCGCAAAAAAGTCGATGTGGTAGTGGTTCCGGGGATCCTTGTCCGACCAGCCGTGACCTCGCATGTCGTAGGCGATGGTCCTGATTCCCCGGCTGTTCAGATCCCTGATGACGTGATGCCACCACATCCACCAGCAATCCCATCCGTGAATGAGCACCACAACCGTTTTCGCATCGGCGGGACCGGAATCGTGGTAATGATGTACAATACCGTTGAGATCGACAAAATGGCTCTTCTCCATGAGCTCGAGCTCGTAACGCGCACGCTTGACTTCCGAGGTGGTGGCGGCATTGAGCTGTTCAAGAAGTTGCTGACGGTAGGTCCTGAACTTGTCGGTGGCCAGAGGCGGGAGAGATTGCTCCATAACGATACTGCTGAAGTTATAACGAACTGCAGAGATTAACCGAAAGGCAATTTAAAATATACAAAAGGAATCCCGTGATTGTTACGAAAATATCATTCACGCGGCGGCATATGGGCATCAGGGCGAACCACCGCGTGCATGTGCGGTTAGAACTGCCTCGAAGGTGCGGCGGGAGGCGTTTCGAAGAAGATCTTTTCGCATTCACGGCGGATGATCTCCTGCTGTTCGAGAATCAGTTCCGGATCGACGGTGAAATGGTTGAGCAACTGTGAAAAGATCTGGATGGAGGTTTCAAACTTTTCGGTCACAACAACATCGGCTCCCGCTTTATAGAGACTGTCAACCTCGTCGAGCGTTCTTGCCCTTACGATGACAAACGCCTTGGGGTTGATTTCACGGATCACCGGAATGCATTTGCGCACAGCGCCGTTGTCCGATATGCCGAGCACAACGGCACGGGCATGATCGATCCCGGCCCTCAGAAGCGATCTCTTCTCCGTACAGTCGCCGTAATAGATCGGCTCACCTTTGCGGCGCATGGTTCTGACGATTTCACGGTCAACCTCGAGCACCGAATAGGAGATATTGGTCGCATGCAGCACCGCTGCGACATTCTGCCCGTTGACGCCGAAGCCGATGATTGCCGCGTGAATCTCCCCCGCGCAGATGATGGTGCTGTCGGCAGGGCGGACCGGGACGGCTCCGGAATCCCTGTTCGGAAGCGGAATGAAACCCAGTACGGGAGCGACCTGATCGGCAACCTTGGGAGCGATTGCGATCATGGCCGGAGTGACGATCATGGTCACCACGATAATGGCGAGCATGGCCTGAAACACCTCGTTGGTGATGATCCTGTTATTCAGGCCGGATTCCGCCAGCACAAAGGAGAACTCTCCGATCTGGGCAAGCGCCATACCGGCCATCATGCTTACCCGAAGAGAGTAGCCGAGAAAAAGCGACACGCCGGCAACAAGCAGGCCCTTGACAAACAGGACGCCGAGAGCGATTGAAACAAAAAGCGGCAGATTGATCACCTTCACGTCGAGCAGGAGACCGACAGAGATGAAAAAGATGCTGGTGAACGCCTCACGGAACGGATCGATGGTGATACTGATCTGGTGGCTCTCGTCGGTACTCGCGATCACCATACCGGCGACAAAAGAACCAAGTGCAAGGGAGAGGCCGGCAAGCGACGTCAGATAAGCTGCCCCGAAACAGATGACCAGCGCCCCGATAACGAGCACCTCCCGGGCATGCAGCGAAGCGATCAAACGCACCATTCGCGGCATGAAAAGCCTGAAACCGGTAAAAATAACGGCGCCGAAAAGCAGTATGAATCCGACTTTTCTGAAAATATTCTCGACGGATGGAGTTACATCGGGGCTGAGAAAGTTGATGCCGATCATCAGCGGAACGATGGCTATATCCTGAAAAATCAGGATGCCGAGAGCGATCTTGCCATGCGGCAGTGCCAGCTCTTCGCGGTCGGTAAGTATTTTCAGACAGATAGCCGTACTGCTGACGGAAAACGTGAAACCCATGAATATTGCCGCCTCGACAGTAATGGATTTGCCGATACTGTAAAGAAACCAGTAGGCCAGACAGCTGAGGGCGAGTCCGGTAACGAGAATCTGCACGACCCCGCCAACCAGCACGATTTTTTTCAGTCTTTTGAGCTCTTCTACGGAAAACTCCAGCCCGATGGTAAAGAGCAGCAGAATCACACCCAGCTCGGCAAGCGTTCCGATCAGCTTCTCGTCATACACGGCGCCGATGCCGGAAGGGCCGAGAACGATACCGGTAAAAATCAGACCGATGACCGGCGGAATCCTGAGCCGCTGAAAAATCAGGATAATGGCGATTGCCAGTACACCGATAAGCACCAGTTCGCCGAGAAAATCAAATTCGTGCATAAAAAAACTGCGGATTCAAATCGCCAACTGTTTCAGGGGGGTCCGCACAAAACATTGCGGCTTTTCGGCCGGAGCAGAAGATCATTGCGCCTGCAGGAGCGGGCCCTTTATTTTAGTTACAAAATATCAGGCAGGTAAAGAAGCGAAAAGGCGGTCTTTTCAACCGCCTTTTCATGCAAATATCCGGAAAAGAATCAAACCTGAACATACACCGACGATTTCGCTCCGCAGATGGGGCACTTTTCCGGAGGATTGCCCAGCTCGATATGACCGCAGATGGGGCAGAGCCATACTTCGGTTGCGGTGATATCCTGACCGTTCTGCACCGCGTCCATGGCTTTCCGGTAGAGTTCGGCATGCACCTGTTCGGCTTTTACGGCGAAAGCGAACATGCGCTTTGCCGGGTGATCTTCGGCTATTGCCTGTTCAAGCATGGGGGGATACATCTCGGTATGCTCGTAGGTCTCTCCTCCGATTGCGGTCAGCAGGTTTTCAGCGGTCGAACCGATGCCTCCGAGAGCGGCAAGATGGCCTTCTGCATGGATCAGCTCGGCCTGCGCGGTTGTTCTGAAAAGCTTGGCGACGTTGACAAAACCTTCCCGCTCGGCCTCCTTGGCGAAAGCAAGGTATTTCTGGTTTGCCTGGCTCTCACCGCCAAATGCTTCCTTCAGGTTCTCTTTCGTTGTAGGCATGGTTGTGCACGTTTATGATTGTTCTTCGAGATTGTTTGTGGAATGGGTGGATTGCTGTAAAAACAGGCTGGTTCCAGCTGAAAACAAGATATAAACAAGAGTAATAATGATTCGCAAATAATCCAAAAAGAAGGGTAACTAACGGTTTTTTTTATAATAGCCTTTCGAACGGATAAGACTGAACCACTCTTTGGCTTTTTTCTCGGCCGTACTGTCCGACATCCAGTGGATGAAATTCGCGATATCCCTTACGGCAACCTTTCCGGTACCGGGAATATCGACAAGCCTTGTTTCACCGAGCCTCCAGACCTGGGGCTGACGCACCCTGCCTTTTTCGGGATGGTCGTACTCGATCGGCGGAAAAACCCTGTCGAGGGAACACCCGCGCCAGTCATCCTCGGAAAAGGTAATGTTTGCCGCAAAATCTCCGGCAGGCTTCATCGCCGCAAACCCGGCCGCGAGCATCAGGGGCCTTCCGTAAACCGACGGGATGTACTCTCCCGGTGAACCGGTAAAACCTGCAACGACGGTTCCCGAGGCAATGCCGATAGCCGGTCTGAAACCCGGCTCGTCGTTTTCGCCAAGTATTCTGGATACCTGCAGGGCATCGAGAAAAGGATCTTCGGAACCGAATGCCGTCGAAAAAAGCATGACCACGGCATGATCAATAAACCGCTCAACCATACAGAACCGCTCCTTTTCAAGCAGCCTGCGGATCCATGAAAGAAACATGTTCTCATAGATCAGCACCTCGGAAGGGGCCAGTTCGAGGGAGAGCCGGGAAAAACCCGAAACCCCTGCGTAGAGCGCCACACCCTCGAACTCAAGACCCTTTACGGCGAAAGGTCCGGACCAGGCGTCCTCGATTTCGACATCGACCGTCAGCGGCTGCGAAAGGAGAAGGTCCCTGACGGTATTGAACGTATGCGGGGTTTTCACTCGTGATTGCCGGATTGGTTGGAAAAATTACAACATTTTCTGCACCACCTGCCCCCAAAGGGTTGAATGACAAGGGTGAAACAGTTATATAGAATTTCTCATTTAACCTTTCCAAAACCAAAACATCAACGGTTCATTTCCATCACCTCAGCCTCGCCATGTTCAAACCCAAGCTCTTCAGCGTTCTTTCGGAATTGACCCCGCAGCAGATTTCCCGCGATGTCACCTCAGGCATTCTTGTAGGCATTGTCGCCCTTCCCCTTGCGATCGCCTTCGCCATCGCATCAGGAGTATCGCCGGAAAAGGGCCTCATCACTGCGGTTATCGGAGGCTTTCTCATATCGTTTCTCGGCGGCAGCAGGGTACAGATAGGCGGTCCGACAGGGGCCTTCATTGTCATTCTTTACGGCATCGTAGAACAATACGGCGTCAACGGCCTCATGATCGCGACCATCATGGCCGGCGTCATCCTCATGCTCATGGGGTTCGCCCAGTTCGGCTCGCTCATCAAGTTCATTCCCTATCCGGTTGTGGTAGGCTTCACCAGCGGCATCGCGGTCATCATCCTTTCAAGCCAGATCAGCGACTTTCTCGGACTTGCCATCGATAAGGTTCCTGCCGGCTTTATCGATAAATGGGTTGCCTACGGAAGCCATCTTTCGACCATCAATCCGGAAAGTTTTCTTGTCGGCATGCTCTCGCTCCTTATTATCCTCTTCTGGCCGAAGGTTTCCAAAAAGATACCGGGATCGATCATCGCCATCGTTGCGGCAACCGCTCTGGTGCACTACTTCAAGCTCGATGTTGCAACCATCGAGTCGCGCTTCGGAGAGATTCCTTCCACCCTTCCGGCGCCGTCGCTTCCAGTCCTGGATTTTGCCACCATCAGACAGCTCATCATGCCGGCCACCACCATTGCGCTGCTCGGCGCTATAGAGGCCCTGCTTTCAGCCGTCGTATCCGACGGTATGATCGGCAGCCGGCACAAATCGAACATGGAACTGGTCGCTCAGGGTGTTGCAAACATCATCTCCCCGCTTTTCGGGGGCATTCCGGTAACCGGAGCCATCGCGCGCACGGCAACCAACGTCAAAAACGGAGGCCGGACACCGGTTGCAGGCATGGTTCACGCGCTGACCCTGCTGCTGATCATGATGCTGTTCGGAAAATGGGCGAAGCTCATACCGATGCCTGCACTTGCCGCCATCCTCATCGTGGTCGCCTGGAACATGAGCGAACACCATGTATTCCGCCAGTTGCTCAAAAGCCCGAAAAGCGACGTCGTGGTTCTCCTGACGACTTTCGGCCTGACCGTTGTTTTCGACCTGACTGTTGCCATTGAAATCGGCATGCTGCTTTCGGTTTTTCTCTTTATGCAGCACATGGCAAGTATCGCCAATGTCAATATCATTACCAGTGAATTGAAGGACCGGGAAGAGGAGGACGACCCGAACACCATCAGAACGAGAAGCGTTCCTGATGGCGTCGAAGTGTTCGAAATAAGCGGAGCGATGTTCTTTGGTGCGGCTTCGAAGTTCAAGGATGCCATGCATATCGTGGAAAAAGCGCCGAAGATCCGCATCATCCGCATGAGAAACGTCCTTTCGATCGACGCAACCGGCCTCAACATGCTCAGGGAACTGCACGCCGATTCAAAAAAGACAGCAACACATCTGATTCTTTCAGGAGTGCATGCCCAGCCGCTTTTTGCCATGCAGCAGTACGGCATTTACGATGAAATCGGGGAAAATAATGTTTTCGGACATATCGACGACGCCCTCGACCGCGCAAGAGAACTGCTCGGCCTGCCGAAAATAGGCAAAGGAAAGAACTTCATTCCGTCGGTACAGCGGGAAAACCCCGAAAGAACGTAAGCGGCGGAAAAAGGATATTTCTGCGGTGCAGGCAGTGGGCGGGAGCGCCTGGAGACCGATTTCCTGCCCACTGCGCACTGCCCGCCACTCGCCGCTTACAGCCCACCGCTTACCTCTTCAATCCTTGCTGCTGTATGTCCTGATGCTTGCAACCGCCTTCATGTCGTAGTAGGTATTGACCGCCAGCCCGTCCGCACCCTCTTCGGTTACACGAAGAAACAGATCGCTGATGAAAAGAACGGCATTCTCATAGATTTGCCCCTCGTTAATCTGCAGTTTGACCCCTTTGCGGATTTTGCGCGACATGGTTCCGTGCAGCGGCACCGACGCATACTCAAGAACCTTTTCCCATGCCTGCATATTGCTCTCTGCCATACTGTTCTCCTTTTTTTGATTGTTACAAAACCGGAACTTTACATTATTTTATTCGGTTTATTCATTAAATGATCTTCATTATTTATAAAATATAAAATATTTGCCTTACTATAGAAGTGAATAAACCTCCGTAACCTGAAAAAACATGAACACCATTCTCTTTTTCGAGAAACCCGGATGCCGCAACAACAAGCGGCAGAGAGCCATGCTTCAGCTTTCGGGACATGAAGTCGAAACTGTGAATTTACTCGAATATCCATGGACAAAAGAGGAACTCGGGTGCTTTTTCGGGGAAAAACCGGTTGCCGAATGTTTCAACCCGGCCGCGCCATCGGTAAAATCCGGCGAAACCGATCCTCAAGCCTACAGCAGGGACGAAGCACTTGAGGCCATGATAAGCAATCCGATACTCATCAAACGCCCTCTCATGAAAATCGGAGGTCGCTGTATTCAGGGATTCAACATGGCGCTGCTCAGAAACCTGATCAACCTCTCGCCACTCCCCGGAGCCGAGAAGGTGGTTGAATCGTTACGAATGACCGATATGGAAAACTGCCCGAATCCTGCCTATTTTTCATGCACAAACCAGAACCATTGAACCTATGGAAACATCATTACGTCCTCTCGGAACCGTCATGCAGCTGCTCGAAGAGCTCGGCCATGAGGTCACCTATGCATACGAAGATCTCGTTTTCGTAAACCACAGCGATTTTCTTCTGCAGTTCGGCGAAACCGGGTCGGTCATGCATCTTTTCTTCAACAGCGACTGCCCGAAAAAAAATGCCGACAGCATCGAAGCGAGTCTCATTCCGGCTGCAGACAAAAAAGGGCTCTCCGTATCCAAGAAGGGGCGATACAGCCTCAGCGAACAGCCCGACGAAAACCTGCAGATCCGGTTTTTCGACATGTAAGAACCCCCGTTCGCTTGGCCCGGCAGAAACAAAAAAAGTTCTGCCGGGCAAGGAACCATTTCGAACGGGAAACTCTTGTAATGAAGAATGGCAACGGAATCCGTTCAACTGGACGGGCCATCTTTCTGAAGCAGTTTCCCGCTTATGGCTACCTGGTACGACAATCTGAAAAAGCCCCCCTTCACACCGCCGAAAAACGTATTCGGGCCGGTCTGGAGCCTGCTTTACATTCTTATTTTTTCAGCATTGATCGTCTATTTCCTTTCACCCGAAAAAAGCAATCTCATTCCGGTCACGTTTTTCCTGCTGATCCACTTCGCGGCAAGTTTCAGCTGGACAGGACTCTTTTTTGGCCGGAAAAAAATCCTTGCCGCACTGCTCGATATTCTCGTTATCGACCTGACGCTCATTGTGGTGATGACATTGTTCTTTCAGGTCAATACCCTTGCGGGAGCACTACTCATCCCCTACCTTGGCTGGGGGCTTTTCGCCGCATATCTCAACTGGGGAATCTACCGGCTGAACCCCGATGAAAAAGGAACGAGGCAATAGAAAAAACCGCAGGAACAACGAACCGAAAACCCCATAAAATACTCTGAAGCTCGCCACGGACGAATCTTCGTCATCCGTCTTGAAGACGGTGAAACGGTGCATGAACAGCTTGAAAAATTCGCACGCGATCATGCTGTCGAACGGGCGCAGCTCATCATCATCGGCGGCGCAGACAAGGGAAGCCGCCTTGTCGTGGGACCTGAAGAGAGCCGGGGACTTCCGGTCATGCCGATGACGCACGAACTCTACGATGCACACGAGATCACCGGAACAGGAACCATCTTCCCTGATGACGAAGGATCCCCCGTTCTGCATCTGCACATGGCTTGCGGACGCGAGGAAAACACCGTTACAGGATGCATCCGGAATGGCGTTCGTGTCTGGCATGTCATGGAGGTAGTCATGACCGAGCTTCTTGAGAACACTGCGTCCCGGCAGCCTGATCCTCTTACCGGATTCAAGCTGCTGATACCCTGAGGGGGAATTTCACAGGAAAGGGTTCTCGGTAAAAGAGAGGCCGAGGGAATCGGCAAGCGTGCGATGGGTGACGGTGCCTTTCCAGATATTCAACCCTCCGGCAAGCCCCGGCATCATCACCATGGCACTTTCAAAACCAAGATCGGCAATCCTCCGGATGCAGGAAAGCGTCGCGCCTGAAAGCGCCTCCGTGGAGGTTCGGGGATATGCCGCGGGCATGTTGCTGACGCAGTAATGGATGACGCCCTCTTCGATAAACACCGGAGCATCGTGTGTCGTGGCTCTGGAGGTCTCGAAACACCCTCCCTGATCGATGGCGATATCCACGAAAACCGCCCCCTTTTTAACCGACCGGAGCATGCTGCGCGTCACGAGCTTCGCGGCAGCGGCGCCGGGAACGAGCACCGCTCCGATCAGCAGGTCTACCGAAGAAAGCTGCTCGTCGATATGCTGCTCGGTGGAATAAAGCGTATGCACCTGGGGCGGCAGGGCGGCTTCCAGAAAGCGCATGCGCTCCTGGTCGAGTTCGAGTACCGTCACATCAGCTCCGCATGATGCAGCCGCTCTGGCAGCCTGCATTCCTGCAGACCCACCTCCGAGAACGGAGACCTTTGCCGGCAGCACCCCGGGAACCCCTCCAAGCAGAATGCCCTCTCCTCCGTGCTGGTGAGCCAGATAATAACCGCCCATCAGCACACTCATTTTGCCGGCAATTTCACTCATAGGAGCAAGAAGCGGCAATCTCCCGTTATCCTGAACCGTTTCATAGGCGATTGCCGTCACACCGGAATCGAGCAGCGCCTGCAAAAGGGATGGATTTCCGGCAAGATGCAGAAACGTGAAAAGAATAAGGTCGCTCCTGAAATGGCGGAACTCCTCTTCCAGCGGTTCCTTCACTTTCACGACCAGTTCGCTCTGCCAGACCTCTTCGCTGCTTTCCGTCATCACGGCGCCAGCCCTGCGGTACTTGTCGTCACTGAAGCCGCTGTCGAGACCTGCTCCGCACTGCACCATGACCCGGTGCCCGCCGCTGACCAGATGCCGCACTGCCGAAGGAGTACAGGCAACCCTCGTTTCGAGCTTTTTTATCTCTCTGGGAACCCCGATATGCATAGTCAAGCAGTTTTTTTTCAATAACCGTCACGTGCACCAAACGGTTCACGCCAAACAGCCCCGATCACCGGCACGGAACCCCCGGAGCGAAAAAAACGGCTCCTTATGGCGCTTTTTCCGGCAGGGATGCCTATTTTCGAAACAAGACAGCAACTCCCGAACATGAAATCGTGAACAACAGCTTTTTTCTCGACATCACCTGGTGGCTTCTTCTGGGGGCAGCCTTCGCCGCGGCGGCGATACCATCCGTTATCCGTCCGTTCAGGCCTCTCACTGTATTCTTTTCAGTCATCTCCTGGTGCGTTGCCGTCGCGTTCGTATGGGCTCGACACAACACGTCCGCCGCTCTGGCGGCATCGATGCTTTCGCTTGCAGGGGGAATAATCGTGTTCCTGCTGGCGGTTTTTTTTTCAGGCCTCGACCTGATGGCAAAAAAACGATACCGCTGAGGGGAGTGCAAAAAAAAGCGACACCGGCACCACGCAGCTCGCAAAGCAGCTGTCAGGCATGGCCGAGATGCAGAAAGAGATTCACCCCCAAAGGCTCGCAGTAGACCGTAACCTGCTCTTCTGGAACTCCGGCGGCTTTTGCTAAAGCTGCAAGTTCCTGCTCGCTCCGGTGATAGAGGAACCATTTGCCGAACAGCTCCATATACTTTCTCGTCGGATTCCGGTTCGAGAAATTGCCGATTATGAGCCGCCCTCCGGTCGCAAGATATGCCCGCAATTTTACGAGCAGATAGACGAATTTCCTGTCATCCAGATAATCAAAAAGACCAGCCGACCAGATGATGTCGTACTTCCGGTCGGGCGTGAACCTGAACACGTTTTTATGAAAAAACCTGATTCTGTCGAGATAGGTCGAACATAATTCCGACGCGTAGGCAATGGACTCCTTGTCGTAATCCACACAATCGAAAGAGATATCCGTATCGGGATATTTCTGGAAAAACTCCAGCATATCTCTTCCGGGACCGCTCCCGACGTTCAGCACCCGAAGCTCGTCACCGTCATCCTTGCAGGATTCGAGAGTGTCGAGAAAAAACCTCTTCCGGTTTCTGACAGCTATGGGAGCCTGCTGGGCATGAAAGAATTCATCCCATCGCCTCAGATCCTCTTGTGTCGATTTCCAGTTCCTGTAGATTTTATCTATGATCTCATAATCACCCGAATAACCGTGAGGCTTGTGAAACGCGAAACCCTGCATGGTTTCGACGGAAAGCACCGGGGAGATGATATCGAGCAGGTCGCCGTAAAGGATTGCCGGAGATGGCTGATCCAGCATACTTCCGATCCGCTCTATTTCAAGATGGAGGGCATCGTAATCCGACGCTTCAGGACCTTTTTTTTCCACCAGCTTTTTTATGAACTCCACAAAAAACTCCTTTTTTCAATTCCGGAAAACCTGAAAAGCCTTTTCCGGGATAATGGATTGTGTTTATTGCAATAACTCCGCATTAGCCCACTGCCCTATCTTGTTGACCAGAACCTGGTGATCGACCGGCTTGAGAAGATAATCGTTCATTCCTGCGTCGAGCGCCCTTGCTATTTCCTTTTCGTCCGACTCCCCGCTGAGCCCTATGATAGGAATATCCCGGCCGCAGATCGTATGATCATTGCGTATCTGCCGGGTTGTTTCAAGGCCGTCAAGTCCCGGCATCTGAATATCCATAAGAATAAGGTCACAGGCATAACTGTTGTACTTCAGATGTTCGAGTGCCCCCTCTCCGTTGACGGCCTCGATAATATTGATCTGCAGTTTTTCCAGCATCCAGCGGATTGAAAGCCTCATGACGTGGGCGTCATCGACAAGCATGACCGTAAGACCCGAAAAAGAGGCGCTGCCGTTGACGGGCCTGTTCTTCAAAGCAGATCCGATACTCCTGATCAGTTCGAATTCACGGACAGGCTTTGCAATCAGCCCCTGCATACCGACCTTCTCGGTTTTAGCGCTTGCTATGTAGGAGGGAGTCGCCGTATAGCCGATAATGGGAATATTCAGGGCCGAGTCGCCCGCCTTTCCGGCCCTGATGGCCTCGGCAGCCTCGAAGCCATTCATAACAGGCATGTTCAGGTTCATCAGCAGCACATCGTAACGGTTCAGCCTGATCATCTCCAAAGCCTCCCTCCCGTTTGCAGCTTCATCGATATTGATCGGAAAATGCTTAAGATAACCCATCGCCATTTCCCTGCCCTCCGCTTCGTCGTCTGCCAGGAGAATGCGTTTATCGCGGAAAACCTCGGCATGATCTGCGATGGTCTTTTTCCTGTAAACGGCAAGTTCCTTTTCGCTGACGGCGGGAAACGAAAGCATGAACTCCGTATAGCTGCCCTTCAGCGAATCGCAGACGATATCTCCCTCGAAAGAGCGCATCACCCGTTTGCAATAGGCAAGCCCGAGACCGGTACCTCCGTTCTTGCCCGATGTAAAGAACGGCTCGAAAAGCCGGCTCAAATTTTCCGGAGGAATACCCGGCCCAGTATCTCGCACGTAAACCCGGTTCCGGTCGCCATCGCTTCGTATACGGATGGTAATACGGGCGTCAGGCTTCGTCTTGATGAAGTAAAAGGCATTGATGATGAGATTGAAAAGCACAAAAACATACAAGGTTTCATCGACCTTTATGAAAAAGTCCTCGTCATATTCGAATGTAAGTTTCCGGCGATCCCTGTCGGATTCATAACCGTATTCATCAAGGGCTTTTCGGGTAACGGCTACGCAGGAACAATAGGTGAAGGCCGTTTTATCTATCGATTTGTTCTTAACCTCGTTAAGAAGCATATCGATAATCTGTACTCCTCGGGTAACGGCCATCTTCCCCTGTGCAACGCTTTGATAGACCCGGTCAAGACCCTCGGAAGAGATATATTCAGCGATTTTCTGCTGATGTTCGACAGGAAGCTCATGCAGGATCTTCTCGAAACTGAACTTCACCTGTCCGAGCGGATTGCGCATCTCGTGCGCAATACTGGCGGCAAGCATCTGCAGGGCCGTGTTTTTTTCCTGGGCGACAATGCCTTTTATGTTGCTCAGGCTGAACATGTAACCGGCAAAAATCGAAAAAACAGCAACGATGCCATACTGGAAAACATTGAACTGGACGGCGAGTTCGACAGGAGGAGGAAGCAGGAGAAAAGCCACAAAAGCCATGGCCACGCCAACAATCAGATCGAACAGGAACATCACGAAGTTCGGCACGAAGGACATCAGGACGAAAATCATGAAAATCTCCCAGTTCAGCCAGGGATCCTGAAAATTATTCTTGAGAAGGAAGAGCGTAATAATAAACGGGAGTACGTAAATGAGCATGAGGTGCCAGTAGAAGACAAAATACTTTCCCAGGAACTCCGGGTTTTTAAGCCTGAAAAGCACTCCGATACAGAGCGCAACCCCGACAAGCCTTACCGGAAGGTTCTCCCAATCGTTATGCAGTAGGTACTTATAGACGAAAAACAGCATGAAATGGCCGGAAGCGCCTATGATTGCCGCAGCAATGATATTGAATCGTGAAACCTGTGTCCCCTGTCGGGAAGATGAGCGGAGAAGATCAACAATGTTCATGCAACAACTTATTTCCTGAGTAATTGGGGTACTATCGAAATAAAGCCTGACAAATGAAATGACAAGGCCCCGGAAACCGGCGCACGGGTGTCCTTTAAAGTCGAAAATTCACCTTTGCCGTTCGGCTGCGGCCGAGTGGCAGACCATTATTGACCGAAACGATGGACTGAACAACGGGGGGAGGTTCGGGCATAGTTACAACGTTACGGAAAACCGGGGATAGGGTTAATAGCGTAATATAAGGCTTTTTATTATTACTTGAAAAGGATTGGAAGCGAATCCGGAAAGTTATGATGCGTAAAGGGAAAACGCTTTTTCAGCCGCCATCAGGCTTCGACCCAGCGCGGTACGTACTTCCATGCCGTTTTCAGCTCGCGGTCGTGCTCTCTCCAGGAGGGATCGCTGAGGGTGAGCAGCTCCTTGAACGCCACTGAGTGGTTCATATGAACGGTATGGCACAGCTCGTGCAGCATCACCGATTCGGCAAGGGGCCGGGGCAGAAAAAGCAGTTTGGAATTGAGCGATATGGTGCCTCTCGAGGTACAGCTCCCCCACCGGGATTTCTGCAGGCGAACGGCAGTCTTTTCAAAACTGAACCGGTGCTTTACGGCAAGATCCTGGAGCAGAGGCACAAGGTCGCTTCCGGCCCTCCTGTTAAGCCATAGCCGGAGAGCCGACCTGCAAAGCTCCGCATTTTCGATTCGGCCCCGAAGCACAAGCTCCCCATCCGGCGATTCGACAACCTTAACCCGCACGGCACCCTCCTGTTTACGGTACACCACCCTCCAGCGATCCTCAGTACACTGAAAAGCAACGGTTTCAGGGAGCAATGCCGAAGAAGATGGGTCCATAGAGGCATGAACACTATCGATTCTTGCCATGGCGTTTCCTATCCAGTCGCAGTGGCGAACGACAAGCGTATCGACGTGACGTATATCGTAACGTTGCGGCACCACCACCACGAGCCCTTCATGGGGAACCATTTTCAGGCGGGGATGAAGCGCCCGGGAACTGACCCTGACCGTATAGAACAATCCTGGAACTGCGGCACTTTCATGCCGACTGACTTTAGCCGTAATACTCTTCATACCCTGCTGGTGCAATTCGACATGCATGACAAATCCTGAGACGAAGAAGCCCCTTTTCAGGGCGACCTCTTTCTGCATATTATATTTTCCGGTGGCAAAGAAAAACAAAACCCTCGGAATTTCCCCACAAGATTATGCCGATTGTATTATCAAACAAGATTTTTTTATTACACTTTGCATGCAAAACAGAAATTTTCAAGAGAACACTCCGCCACAATGCGCATTTCACGAAAAATAGAGATCGATTACGGCCACACGCTGCCCAACAGCTTTTCGTTCTGCAACCAGCTGCACGGTCATCGCGGTGTAGTTGTCGCCACCGTCGAAGGTGCGCTTATAGAGAGGAAGGGCGACGGGGAGGAGGGCATGGTCATGGATTTCAAGTTCCTGAAAGAGATCATGGTGAGACATATCCACGACGTGCTCGATCACGGCTTCGCGGTATGGAAGGATGACCCGGAGGACCTGGATTTCGTCATGAAGCGGAACTCGCGCGTGCTGGTTACCGATGAACCGCCTACCGCCGAATGCCTGGCAAAATGGGCCTACAAACAGATAAGGAACCATCTTCCCGAAGGCGTTTCGCTCAGGGAGGTCCGCTGGTATGAAACGCCGAATAACTGGGCGGATTACGACGGCAAGGACTGAACCGGACAGCCGGTACAGAGGGAAAATATCAGAGCCGCTTTTTTTTTCGGTTCCTGAAAAATTGTGTACTGAAAATCCCGCCTACAAGCAGATACCAGCCGGACAACAGTAAAAGATCATGAGCGAAAACATCGATCATAGCGATTAGCGCCTCGGGGAGGGGTTAAAGGAGCGTAAACGTAATTATAGCAAATAACCGGCGAAAAATAAAGGCGTTTTCGAAAAAGATTGTTACTTCACGGAGATAACTGCCACATGATTTCCCGCAAACGGAAATCAATCGATCCTGTCCTTTCTGCTTCTGAAAAACACGACGAGAAGAAAACATCCGGAACACAGGCACCATGCCGAAACGACCAGCAGGTCACGATGAAAAAAATCTGCCATAACAGGGGGAGGGTACTACTGAAGGGTTACGATATTTATAACCTGATTATACCGATAAAAACCGGTTTTTCAAAACAGTTCGAAGCGACAACCGCCTGGCGGCAGACGGAGCAGAATCAGCCGGGGATCCAGAAAATCTCTCCGGCCTGCTCGAGGGTAGCGAACCTGCCTGTGTCGAAAAGATCCTTCATGGTTCGCTCGACCTCCGCCTGGTCGCCGGAAAAACGGGCAAGCAAAGCGGATGAAAGCTCCCTCTCCTGAACCGGATGGCGGGAAACGATGGCCATGACGGCTTCGAGAAGATCGGATGCACTGCCGAGATCCATGCTGCCTTTTACCGGATGCATGACAGGTGCCGCCGTCGAAAGGATGCTGAAGGCACGCTCGATGCGATCGTCTCCGGGAAGGGCAACCTGCTGTTCCGGCGCGGGACGTGTCGGAAGAACGAGATGCACCATATCGGGAGCGACCTGCTTCAGGGCTCCGGCAAGTTCATACAGGGCTTCATCGGAGTCGTTGAGTCCGCCGAGCAGCATGACCTCGACCCAGAGCATTCCCCTGTACTCTCTGCGGAACTGCACCAGGCCGTCGAGGTGCTGCCGGAAGGAAAATCCCGGAGCGGGACGATCGATT
>Ga0066604_10000630_pt1 | contig 21872 bp, 10 predicted proteins | sample Higcelwee11metaG_FD_59501 | JGI IMG/M metagenome (GOLD analysis project Ga0066604, IMG submission 59501) | Freshwater pond sediment microbial communities from the University of Edinburgh, under environmental carbon perturbations - High... | ecosystem: Environmental > Aquatic > Freshwater > Pond... | reverse complement strand
TGGGGAGGCAGGACTTATGATGCCGGGACACTTTTTAGGGCCAGGATCACCTCTCCTAACAAGATCATACAGTCAAAAGTGTGGTATGTCTACAACGATGACGAACCGTATTGGAGGGATCTTGTATGGTACCCGGAATTCATGGTAAAAAATGAAGATGGGTATTACGAGGGTTTTGTCAGGGGGAAACTTCCGGATGCATGGTTGGTTGAGGTTAAAGATATAGCATACGGTACAGCCGGATACGTGAGCAGCCTTCCTCATGATATAACCGGACTTAAGACCGAGACAAAAATTTCCAGAGGATCACGAAGTCGTCACTGGCATGAAAGGATAATAAATGAATAGGCTGGTCGAAGGAAAGGATATCGGATCGGGCATTCCCGGGTATGTGACCAGTCTACCTCAGGATATTACTGGTAAAAGGAATTGGCAGGTTGGTGATTAAACATGTTAAAAAGCATTTTAACCGAAATGTTGCAAATAGGTGTAATTATGAAAACTATAATAAGATTCGTATTTGTCATACTGGTTTATATCGTTACGTCTCCATTCATTTTCTCACAGAACAATACCGGACCTGGCGAATACACCACAAGTTTTGTTCCTCATCAATATTCCAGTATCTGGAGAGGTAATAAAGTTGATACACTTTACCCTTCCAGTGCATTGGGATACGGTAAGAATGTGTCGATATTCACACCTGAGAAGTATGGCTGGCATGCCGATGAGAAATATGCTTTGATCGTTATGTTTGACCGGCAAGATGCAAGAATTCTGAATAATCTGCTTCAGTCTGTAGATTTGTTGGAAAGTTATGGCCAGATCCCCAGAACCGTCGTTGTAGGAATTGAATCCGGAAGAGGCCTGGATCAGAGAAAGAGGGAGGCAAAATGGGGATTAGATGGCGGTAATGCTTATGGAGAGAAATACGATGAGTTTGTTTTTAACGAACTCGTACCGTCAATAATTAAAAACTTCAATATAGATACAAACCAGATTATTGTCTATGGTCACTCATGGTTCGGTTATCATAGCACAATGATCCTTATCCGGCATATCCCGGAATTGTTTGCAGTGATTTCTGCCAGTCCGTGTTGCCTGTCTGGTGAACGAATTGATGATATAGTACATGCAGTCACTCATTGTGGTCCACTTGACCATAAGTTCTTCTACCGGGTTGCCTCCGGTCATGATATCGGTGATGATCTGGATGTTTTCCGCGAACTGACAGGAAAAATAGCCCTTTCCCGGCTCCCTGAAAACTTTGATTATAAACCCACATGGTTCGATGCGGCTATGCATATGGAAGTACCGGGTTTACTCTTTCATCAGGCTCTTTATGACATTTATTCTGACTGGGCTGATCTTGCATTTGCATATGCAGATCCGGCGAATAACCCGACATTTAACGATGCAAGTCTGTATGACAGTCTACAGGCAATCTCGGACAAAATTTATGGTTTCAAAATACCGATCTATGACAGGCATCTTCGGATGCGGGTTGAATATTATCGGTATATAAAAGATGAGAAAGTCAGTAACCAGGGTAAAATAGCCACATGGGAATTCATGATCTCCAAATATGGAGGCACCCCGGATCTCTATTTCAATGTAGCTGAGACATACCAAATGATGAACGACACGGACAGTGCGAAGAAATACCTGAAAAAACTTAAGGACCTCCGGCTTGATGAAGCCTGGAGAAGAAAAGTGCATGAATTGGACAATAGAATAGCCAATCTGAATAGGTAAAGCGAACCTGGTTCCAGAGTGATCAAATGAACAAATCCGGTATTATGAGGTTAATCGAAAAAGAAGAAGGTCAGATGAAGAGCGATAGAATAACAATCAATCTTCTTATTCTAATCCTTTTTGCATTCTCATTTCGGGCACACCGTATCATGCGACGAAGTAATGCAAGTAGTATAAAAGAGAATCGGAGAAAGGAGACAAGAGGGCCGGGCTTTATTACAGCGATTATAGTTTTTTCTCTTCTTGCAGTCTCCTGTACAGGAGGAAAAGGAGGGAATGAGGGGAATAATGGTGGTAATCACACCTATAACGGATCGTACTCCGGGGATAACCTCAGCCGTATTGCTTTTCCTATCGGTGGACTGGGCTCAGGGATGTTCTGTATAGAAGGTACAGGATATTTTTCAAATATGTCTGTCAGACACCGTCCGGACCTTTTTAATGAGCCTGGAATGTATGCTGCACTCTATGTCAAAGGCCTGGATAACGGAGCCAGGGTGTTGGAAGGCCAGGTGCCTGAGTGGCGAAGATTTGGCATGCCAATGAGCGGGAAAGGTGCGAGCGGGGCTAATTATGGACTCCCGCGCTTTCATGAGGCGACATTCAGAGCAGAGTTCCCTTTCTGTGATATTTCACTTGCTGATGATCAGATGCCTGTCAGAGTGCATATAACAGGCTGGAGTCCGTTTATTCCAGGCGATGCTGATAATTCAGGGTTACCTGCGGGGATCGTGGAATATACAATTGAAAATACGTCGGGCAAACCTATCGAGACAGTATTCTCTTTTCACTCTCCGAATTTCATGAGAACGCGTGAAATCATACCAAACCATATAAATCACAACAATGGATTTAACATCAGGAGGGTAGACAAAGGCATAAATAGTATCAAACCTATTGAGAATGGATTTGTCTTATCACAATCCGCAACGGATGATGAACTCTTTTTGAAAGGTGACTTTGCAATCTTTACTGATAATCCCAACACGGTTGTGGATCACAGCTGGTACAAGGGCTCTCTGTTTGACGGAGCAACCATGACCTGGAAAGCAATAAGTGAAGGCAGGCTTCAAGCTGTTGATCCCATTGAGAAGTCTGCCACAGGAGCTTCCCTTTTTATTCCGCTAAAGATTGAAGCCGGAGGCAGTGAAACAGTAAGAATCTTCATGACATGGTATGTACCTGAATCAGGTCTTCTGATTGGTGATCAGCGCATGACAAACACAACAGCTTCATCCATGGATGGCAAGAATGTTGAGACACAAATCTTCGAAACATACAAACCATGGTATAGCTCCAGATTCAGGGACATAGATGAAATTTCCGGGTATCTTCTTAATAATTATGAAAAGTTGCGTACTGATACGAAAATTTTCAGAGATGCCTTCTACCGTTCTACCCTTCCTCCTGAGGTACTTGAGGCAGTGGCGGCAAACCTTACGATCCTGAAATCACCGACGGTGATGCGTCAGTATGATGGGCGCATTTGGGGATGGGAAGGTAGCGGAGATGAATGGGGAAGTTGTTACGGGTCGAACACACATGTCTGGAATTACGCACAAGCTATTCCGCATCTGTTCCCCTCTCTTGAAAGAACCCTTAGAGAAACCGAATTCCTTGTAAGTCAGAATGAGGAGGGAGCACAAGCATTCAGATCAAACCTTCCTATTTCAAAGCCCCGTAACTTCTTTGCCGCATCTGACGGACAACTGGGGGGTATTATGAAAATGTACCGTGACTGGAGAATAAGTGGTGACACTGAATGGATGGCCGGATTATATCCCTATGTTAAGAAGAGCATCGACTATTGTATTGATGCCTGGGATCCAGGACAGACGGGTTATCTGGAAGAACCACACCATAATACTTATGATATAAATTACTGGGGTCCCGATGGAATGTGTACCAGCTATTACCTCGGGGCCCTGACGGCCATGGTTGAGTTAAGTAAAGCCCTCGATGAGCCATATGAAAAGTACCAGGCATTGCTTGAAAACGGGAAGGAATTCATGGAAACGGAGTTGTTCGACGGGGAGTATTTTATCCAGAAGATTAAGTGGGATGGATTAAGGCAGGAGAATCCTGAACGCCAGATTGATAAGACATGGGATCCTGTAGAAGCTGAACGGCTCAGAAGGGAGGGACCAAAACATCAGTATGGAAGTGGCTGCCTGTCAGATGGCATCATAGGGATGTGGCACGCAACTGTGTGTGGTCTTAATGAAATAATAGATAATGAGAAAGTGACAAGTCACCTGAAGTCTGTTCATAAATACAACCTAAAGGAGGACCTTTCCACACATATAAACCCCCAGCGTCCCGGTTTTGCCTTCGGGGATGAGGGCGGTCTGCTTCTCTGCACCTGGCCTAAAGGAGGGGATCTGACCCTGCCGATCATCTATAGCAAAGAGGTATGGACAGGTATCGAATACCAGGTAGCGAGCCACCTGATGTCAAAGGGTGAGGTAGATAAAGGTCTTGATATTGTTCGTACATGCCGCGACAGGTATGATGGCCGCATCCGTAATCCTTTCGATGAATATGAATGCGGGCACTGGTACGCACGTGCCCTTTCAAGTTATGCATTAATTCAAGGATTGACTGGAGGACGTTATGATGCCGTTGACAGTACTTTGTACATTGACTCCCGGATAGGGGATTTTACCAGTTTTTTATCGACTGAAAAGGGATTTGGCAATTTCGGCCTGAAAAAGGGGAAGCCATTCCTTAATTCGGTTTATGGAGAAATACCGGTTGAGAGAATTTTGATCTCAGGTCGTGAATACTCTTCCGAGCGGAAATAAATGGTTATTTAATTACTGAAAACTTTATAGATATAACAAAGAGTAAACAAATAAATAGAGAAAAATGAAAAGTAAACTGATCTTGTTAGTCTTCGGACTTATGGCAGCAGTTACCCTGTCGGTGAATTCACAAAGCCTCGAATCCATTACTGAACAACAGGTTGGAATATCTATGAGGGCAGCAAGTGGTAATCCTTTTAATAATAACGATAATCTGGGACTGGGGAAAGGGGAGACCAAGACCATTGCAATTCTTGAGGGACCTGGCAAAATCGTACATATGTGGTTTGTCCCTTCTTCTTCGAATATCAGATGGCCGCGGGCTTTGGTCCTCAGGATTTACTGGGATGGTTCCGACATACCCTCAGTGGAAACGCCCCTGGGAGATTTTTTTGCTGTAGGAAATGGAATGCTTGCAACTGTAAATTCTCTTCCAGTCAAAGTTAGTTCTTATGGACGTGGCATGAATTGCTACTGGCAGATGCCCTTTGGAAAGAGTGCGCGGATAACAATAACTAATGAGTCAGATGAGGCAACGGCTGGGACTTATTATATGATAGACTGGGTGAAGTTGCCGGAATCCCCCAAGAAGGTAATGTATTTCCATGCAAGATATCATCAGGAGATGCCTGAAATGGGGAAACCATATACTTTTTTTATCGGAGAAGGGAACGGCCATTATGTCGGGACAGTACTGTCCTCACAGAATGGAATTGGGCACTGGTTTGGCGAGGGGGATGATTATTTCTATATCGACGGCGAAAAAGTCCCCTCCATCTCCGGTACCGGAACAGAGGACTATTTCAATGAAGCGTGGAACATGAGGGTTCATTCAAGTCTTTTCACCGGGTGCACAGTGTTCGAACCAAGGGCGATCGATGCACGGATAACTGCCTATCGCTGGCATATTCCAGATCCAATTATTTTTAAAAAGTCACTCAAATTCGAAATTGAAAGAACAGGTTATATAATCAATCGTAAAGGAGAAACAATTACCGGTTCCGGGTCAAGACCTGATAACTGGTCGTCAGTTTCATACTGGTACCAGGATGATATTGCAAAACCGTGGTGCGAATTTCCTCCATATTCAAAGAGAGTTAATCCTGAAATTGTTCTGCACCTCCCTCAGGCGATTAATACAATGAAACATTCTGACGGAGTTGAACTGGTTGTGAACCCGTATAACCGTGCAACATATACAAAACCATGGTTCCAGGCAATTAACAATAGGGTGGGCTCATGGATTGAGATTCCCTTTGAGATAAAAGAAAAGGGGCTCTACTCAATGACCCTGTTCCAGCATCTTCGTGAAGATAACGGGATCTGGAAACTATATATAGATGGCAAAGAACTCTATGAAGCAGGAGAATCACAGATCGCCGGCGGATATGAAGTCGATATGGTTCAGAAGCTATCTCCTGAGGAGATAAATACAACTCTTGACTTCTATAATATTTACCGAAAAGATGAACATGAAGATTACATATATGGCCAGAGGCTGGAAAGAAAAGTAGGCTTATTTGACTTTGGACCCGGAGAACATGTACTAAAGCTTGTGTGCGTGGGAGCAAATCCTCTTTCAGCTCATCCCGCTACGGGCAAATCTCGTTATAACCTGACCGCTGACGTCCTGTCACTCAGGAAACTGGAATTTGTGGACACGGACTCATGGGTGCGTAAAATTAGTGAATCGGTTAAACCTGACCAGCATTAACAATTAAAAGTGAAAATTATGAAAACTGTTAAAAGATTTTTCTTGACTGTAGCCGGCATGCTAATCGGAGTACTATTATCAGCTTTTTCTGGTAATAGTGAGGCAATTTCATATCTCTCTGATGGTGGTTTGTCAGGAGGACAATCCATAATATTAGATACAAATGCAGATGGACCGGATGCTAAAGGTCCTTTGTGCATTGGTAAGAGCGAGAAAATATTTGAATTAGATCAGGCTGGGATCAGTATTTCCGGAATGGCTTATGGGGAGGATGAATCTGGCAAATACCTGTACATTCTTGACAGTAACATCAAACAGATACTTGTCTATACGATAACTCGGGATACCGAAAGCTTAATTTTTAAGAACGTGATCCCACTGAAAAAGGCGAGGCTTACAAATCCCAGGGGACTTGTATATTCGAAGGAAAATAATACAGATGTATTCTATTTCCTTGATTATGCAAAAATCAGGAATACTGTAATAAGCCGGCTATACAGGTATGATTCAGACAGGAATGATCTGACCTATATTAGCCTCACTGATAAGACGTATGATATCGAGGCTAAGGAGGTATTTGGGTTAACGAGGCAAAATGACAATATCTTTATTAGTTTCGACCCGAGCGATTATCCAGACCAGGTAGTCCGTATCCGAAGGGGGATATTAAAAATGTCAGTGGGTGACAACAATGGACAGCCGAATACCAGTAAGATAAAGAGCACGGGAAGGCCTTCATCATGGGAAAAGGCATTGGCAGGTCAACCTTTGATAAGCAAGCATCTGCCTGGTCCGGGCAAGGCTGCTCAAGGGGACAATGTTGAATCCAGCCTCGCTCTTGCCGCAATGAATATGGACGGATCTGATTATCTGTGGGGTACGATAGGTTCCGAAAATATTTATCTCATTGATAGTGAGACAGGCAGAGGGATATTCTTCTTCGATATGCCAGGGTCAATGGAATCTGGGGACGTTTATCACTCCGGTATAGCTTTTGGTGCCGGTCATCTGTGGGCTGCTGAACCAAAAACCGGTGGATCGGCTGTACACCGGATTAATGTCCAGGAAAACCTGGATCTTCCGTATGAAGGACCAAAACGTTTCAGGGAGGTAAGGATGAGGCTGACATCAGTTATTAAAGACAAAGTTGAGACCCCAAGAGGCCAGGTATTTCATACATTCCTTCATCCTTTCCCGGAGGAGGTGCTGGGTCGTCAGGGTGTTATCCCAAACTCTATACAGGTAAACGATCTTACAAATATCGCTGACAGCGATATCGAACATCTTTACCTTAATCCGGGGAATGACCCGGCTTCAAGACAGGATTATACTCTCATAACTTATTCAGCAGATTTACACCCTGATATCAGAAAGTATGAGACCGATTTTGGAATCAGGGTATGGACAAGGGAGTACAAGCATTTTATTTATCCCCATCTGGTAAAGGGTGACAGTGGTCCGAAAGGGACTACCTACCTTGAAGATGATGACATCCTGTTTAAGTACAAGGAGAAGCCGGAAATCTATAAATCCTTTATGCAAAGAGCTGAGGACTTCACAGTCAGTGAGTATGGAATTGAGCCCGATATGGATAATCCTTATTGGGCTTCAAGAAACATAACTGAATATGTAATGGAAAACTATCACTATCCAAAGGATGAAGAGGGATTTTATGCAACATATGATTTTGAAAAAGGAAATTATAATTCTAATCCGGGGAACTTGAAAGCGGAGTTATCTGCAGATGACATTTATACTGATAATATTATGGCCTGTTCAGGGACTGGCGCTATGTTATGCGGCGCCTTGAGATCAATTGGTATACCTGCGACATGGATAGGAGTAAGCCAGGAGCAAAACTGGACGGCCTGGCCTACTGAAGATAAAGATGAGTTCCTGGAGTTCAACGAGGAATCAGCTGTTGGTAACGGTCACAGATACAACCATGTATGGTTGGGGGAGTATTATAAATGGCAACGGTTTGATGCGACACCCATAAGGCCAGATGGTGTGGAATTTGACAAAAAGCCTAAAGAAGTTTCACAATGGGATCTGATGCAGAGGTCAGCATCCGGAGTTGAATCACGCAGGGTAATTCATACTATACAATCTGAATTCTGGGCAAACCTGCATCACCCATTTGCTGATTGCGAAGAGGATGTGAATGGTTGCGGTGCTACCAGGTATAATCTTCTCGGTACATATACATATCCGGAGGATTTTAAACTTTCACGTAATACGATCCGGTATAGGGCAATCCAATTTATTAATAATGTGAAAGTTGACCTCAATGAATCAAAATCTTCATCGATCTCATGGGATCTTATAGGTGAATGGGGCCTTGACCCTGATGCTAAACTTGATGTTGTACTGGAGAAGAAAGAGGATAATGGAGATAGAAAGATAATTGTGTACAAGAAATTAAAGGTTTTAGCCGGGAGTATTCCGCTCAAACAGACCACGGTTGAATCTGATTTCAGTGAACTAATACCCGGCAAATACTGTGTAAAGGTGGTTAAGGTCGGGGATCCCGCAACTGGCAATGCCGGGTATTTTGAAATACTTTAATATTAAAGACAAAACCGTAAGGTCAATATGAGGAATTCTGTTTTAAACGGATTATTCTTTATCTGTTTAGTTTACATTTCAGGTTGTTCACAGGTAAAGAATGACAAGCCTGTCTCTGAAAAGCAGGCAGCAAAATGGGCTGATATGACTTTGAAGGGACTCACTCTCGAAAAGAAAGTCGCCCAACTTATTTGCACAGATTTAACCGGTGTCTATCTGCCTGAAGATGACCCAAAATATCAGAGATGGCTGCAACTCGCTGGTGAGTATGGTATTGGCGGTTTTGTACTTTATAAAGGTACCCCTTACAATGTGGCCCGGTTGCTTAACCGATTACAGAAAGAGGCTGATATTCCGCTTCTGATTTCCGCAGACTTTGAAGGTGGAGCCGGTCAGCAGGTGACCGGAGCCACCGAATTCCCTGCTAATATGGGATTTGCGGCTGCAAACGACCCTGAGTTAATGTATAAAGCAGCAAAGATCATGGCCACCGAAGGAAGAGCAATGGGTATTCATCTGTCGTATACACCGGTTTGCGACCTGACAATTTCAGCAGAAAATCCACAGGAGAGCGTGAGGTCATTTGGTGGTGATGTGCAGCAGATAAGGGAACTAGTCGGTGCATATGTAAAAGCCTACCATGAGATGGGCATGCTTACAACAGCAAAGCACTTCCCCGGAAGGGGAGACATGAGGCCTTTCCCGGCTCACCCGGGATTTAACTACCTGGACAAGTCAGAGTCAGACCTTACTGAGAACGAGTTCCTGGCATTCAGGAATGCGGTTGAGGTGGGAGTCGATTTTATTATGACAGAACATATTGCAGTGCCTTCAGTTACAGGTGGCTCAGAGTTGCCTGCTAGTGTTGAGCCGGGACTTGCCAGGGGAGTGATCAGAGATAAACTGGGATTTAAGGGAATTGTTACCACTGATGATCTTTGGTATGATCATGTTGTCGCCAGATTTGGTGCAGAAGAGGTTGCTATCAGAGCGCTGGAGGCAGGTCATGATGTGCTGTTGAAACCCAAAGACCCAGTGGCTACGATAAAGGCAATTGCTGAAGCTGTGAATAGTGGCAGGATAAGCATTGAGCAGATAGATAGTTCAGTGTATAAGATTTTATTCATAAAGGCAACGCTTGGCCTTAACAAGAACAAGTTTATTGACGAGACAAAAGTAGGTGAGTGTGTTGGAACCCTTGCTCATAAACAAGTTGTCATGGAAGTAGCTGACAGATCACTTACTCTATTGAAGAATGATGACGTCCTGCCTCTCGAGAATCCGGGTGATATGTCTGTCGTAAATGTGATTTTTACAAAGACTGCGAATAGTGCTAGCATTGAAGATTTAAAAAACAAAATCTCATTCAACTTCAGGGAAGTTCAAAACTATGTGTTGCTAACAGGAAGTGAGGGAGAGGATTATACACTGATTGAACGAGCAGCTGCCGGTTCGGACCTTGTAATACTCTCCTTTCTTGTTCAGCGCGACAGGTACGGAGATCCTGTACCACTTGAGGATGAACAAATATCGTTAGTTAACCGACTCGTTGTTAAAAAGCCAGGTGCCGTGATAGGGATGTCTTATGGGAATCCGTATATTATAAATAAGATTGAGAAAATACCTGTTTTCCTGACAGGATATGGTGAGGGGGGATGGTACGGTAATCAAACTGTCTACATCGATTCCTTCATCAAGGTACTGAAATCCGAAATTTTACCAACCAGTAAATTACCGGTCAGGGTCAATGACAAGTTTGAAAAAGGATTTGGACTGACTTTATGACAAATAAACTTAAGAACCCTAAACCTGGCATTTTTTGCCTTTGCAAGATTAAGAGGCTATAAGCGGAGCAGATGTACTTTCGCAACAGCGTACATGCAGGTAATGATAATACAAAAGTGCTTATACGTTTTAATTAAAGTCAAATAATTCTTAAGAATACCAATTAGTTGAGCGCTAATTTAATTTAATCGTATTAGTTGAACATTTCTGTGAATTACCACATAATGAGATAAATTTAATAGTTTGGGAATGACAGGTGGAAATTTATTTCAAAAAAAGCGTAAGATATTTGGATTTTATTATTTCTATAATTAAGTTTGAATGATTAAGCTTAAACGATTAACTATTAGTGAGATGTTATAATTCAGAAATCAATAAACAAGGACCACTTACCTAATCAATTATGAAAAGAATGTTAAAAAACACTTTCAACATTATGAAACGCAGAGGTGTTATCATAATGATTTGCGTTCTTTCCGCATTACAGGTCGTCCAAGCACAACCTGGCGGGCAGGATAGGAGAGAAATACGCGGCGTGGTTACCGATGACACCGGTGCATCAATGCCTGGTGTTACAGTAGTTGTAAAAGGTACACTCACAGGTGTGGTTACCGGGCAGAATGGCGATTATGTTATCAGTGTCCGGAGTACTGACCAGAAGCTAGTCTTCACCTCGATTGGTATGAAAACAGTTGAAACAGATATTCTTGACCAGAAAACTATTGACGTAATAATGGTTGAAGATATCATCGGTCTTGATGAAATAGTGGTGACCGGGTATATGACCCAGAAAAAAGCTGACCTGACCGGATCGATCGCAGTAATCGACAAAAAGGATCTGGAAAATGTCAGTACCTCAAACGTGATGCTGGCTATGCAGGGGAAAATACCTGGTGTATATATCACTGCAGACGGTAATCCTGCAGAAAATATGAGTATTGAGATTAGAGGTAGAACCTCCTCTACCTCTTCCGCCCCACTTATAGTAATTGACGGATTACCCACTACTGCAAACCTGAGAGAGGTAAACGCTTTGGATATTGAATCCATGCAGGTACTCAAAGATGCAGCATCAGCGAGCATTTATGGGTCACGCGCTGCCAGCGGCGTCATTCTGATTACAACCAAGCAGGGGAGACCGGGTGACTTTTCTGTTACTTATGATGGCTCGGTGGGTATGAATTCATATATTAGGACACCAGCCCTGATGAGTACTGAACAGTATGGCAGAACTATCTGGCAGGCCGCTGTTAATGATGGATTGAATCCGAACCAACAAACTCAATTGTATACTTTCGACTGGGGATATGATGGAGAAATTCCTAAACTCAATAACATGACAACTGTTGAGTGGCTTAATGCCGCCCAGACATTGAAAGCCTCCGATACAGACTGGTTTGATGCAATAACACAAAATGGGGTCCGTCAAAATCATCAGGTAAGCGTAAGCAGCGCCACAGAAAGAGCAAGGCAGTTGTTTTCTATCAACTATTTTGAGAATAATGGGGCACAGATACATACTTATCTTAAAAGAATATCAGGTAGGATAAATACTTCTTATGACCTTATTGATGGAAGATTAAAAATTGGCGAAAACCTTGGGATATCTTCAACTGTTTATAATGATCAGAATGGAATATACAGGGCCTTGGTGATGCCGTCCATTGCGCCTGAGTATGCAACAGACGGAGTCAGCTGGGGTGGCTCAGCACTGGAGTCTGGAATGGATGAGCATAGGCACCCGACAAAAGATCAGATACTTAATAAAGATAATGTAAGCAGAAGATTCAAATTAATAGGGTCTGTATTTGCTGACCTATCCTTGTTTAAAGGATTCTCCTTAAGAACTCAGTATGGGATTGAATACTCAACAAGGGATTATCGGAACATCGATTTCACCTGGGAGGAAGTGGGCGGACAGGCTGATGCTCTGAACTCAGTTTCAAGTTACTATAACAAGGATCTCATCTGGACCTGGACCAACACAGCTCATTATAATTTCTCTAACGATATTCATAATGTCAATGTTCTTGTTGGTATGGAATCTTTCAAGGACTATGGCGAATCATTTTCTGCCACAAGAGAGACAGTTGAACTGGAAAATTACGATTATGCATATCTGGGCTCTGCCGTTGGCAACCTTACTGCCACCGGCTCAGGAAGTGAGATTACGATGGTATCCTACTTCGGTAAAATCAACTACTCCTTGTTTGACAAATATCTGGTTGGTATTACTGCGCGTTTTGACGGGAGTTCTAAATTTTCCGAAAAAAACAAATTTGGATTCTTCCCTTCAGCATCTTTGGGATGGCGGATTAGTAATGAAGATTTTATGAGTGGGATTGATTTGATCTCTGACCTTAAATTACGTGTCAGTTGGGGGATGAACGGAAATTCTAATATCAGTACCAATGCAGTTTATGACTCATACTCTGCAAACTATGCTTCAACCAGCTACATGATCGATGGGAGCAAGGAAGGTTTAATGCCATCAGGGTACTATCTCACGCATAGAGGTAATCCGGATATCTTCTGGGAAGCCTCTGAGCAGACCAACATCGGGATGGATTTTGGTTTGTTTGATAACCGACTGTCCGGAACCCTTGACATTTACAATAAAATCACAGAAGGGATGCTATACGAGCCGAGTTATATCGGAACAATAGGTGAGGGAGGTGCGACCTGGATAAATGCTGCAGATATGACCAATAAAGGAATCGAGCTCGGTCTGACATTTGCCAGCCGGCCAAATTCCAAACTCTATTACTCTATTACAGGTAACTTCGCCTCAAACAGTAATAAGATAGATAACCTTCCGGATGCTGTTGTATACTCATATGGAGGTAATGGACTTGGGGATAATATCCTCGGTAGGCCATTCAGGTCATTCTATGGATTTGTATTTGATGGGATTTACCAAAACCAACAGGAAGTTGATGAAGGTCCAGAACAGAACGGCAAGCGAGTTGGCGGGATGAAATTTAAAGACATGGATGGCGACGGAAGAATAACCGAGGCCTACGACAGAACATGGATCGGAGTAAGAGAGCCGGTGCTTACCTACGGATTGAATACATATCTGGAATATAAGGGAATTGACCTGAACTTTTTCTTACAGGGTGTGATTGGGAATGACGTTAACAATGACTATAAACTGCTAAGTGATTTCTATAATACCGGAGTCATTGCTGGCAGGAACCATTCAACCAGGCTGCTGGATGCATGGACTCCTTATAACACTTCTTCCACCATGCCCGCTCTTTCCATTACGAACGTAAATGAAGAGATCAGGTTATCAACCTATTTCATTGAATCTGGTTCATACCTAAAACTGAGAAATATTGAGCTAGGATATACTATTCCTGCCACGATCTCACAGAAATTATACATGAAGAGGTTGAGAATTTATGCCTCTGCAGAGAACACTCTCCTGGTCTGCAAAAGGAAAGGGGATAATGCGTTTACCGGTGTGGATCCTGAAAGCGGATCAGATTTCACCAACGCATATGATCGCCCCTCAGTCTTTACGTTCGGTGTTAGTGCAACCTTTTAATAAAAAGAAAAATGGAAAAGAAATATAAAATTCTGACTCTGATTGTAGTAGGTGCAATTATGACTGTGAGTTGTGACCGCTCCTTTCTGGAAGTCTCACCCAAGGGTGTCCTGACGGAAGAAAACCTGTCCGGTCCTGAGTACATTGACGGATTCGTTATTTCCGCATACGCCCACATTGGTAAACGTGGAGCATATCAGACAGTTGACAATTGGTTTTATGGTGATGTAAGGGCAGGGAACAGTTACAAGGGAGGTTCCGGGCTGACCGACCAGACTGCCTATCATGAAATGTCCGTGTTTGCACCGGTCACTGCAAACGTCGGTAATAATGAAACCTTTTGGAATGCTGCGTATGCTTCGATTTCTAGAGTCAATGCAGCTATCAAGCAGCTAAATAAAGTAACGGTAGAAGAGTTTCCGCTTAAGAATGCCAGGCTTGGCGAAATGATGTTTCTGCGGGCATTCTGCCACTTTGGCCTGAAGGAAAGATATAAGTGGATTCCCTATATCACCGAAGATCTGACAACTCAGGATATAAAAGAGATCCCCAACCATCCGGCTGATGCCCAGAATGACCTGTTCCTCTGGCAGAAGATCTATGATGATTTTGAATTCGCTTTTCAAAATCTGCCACCCACTCAGGCCGATGCCGGACGTCCAACCAAATACACTGCGGAGGCTTTTATGGTGAAGACTTTGCTCTGGATGGCATACAAACAAGATGATACTCATCAACTGGTAGAAATTGATACGGATGTTCTGGAAGATGCATTACTTCTCTGCAATGATATTATTAATACTAGCGACAGGGAGCTGACCTCAGATTATGCTGAGAACTTCATGTATGACTTTGAAAACAATGAGGAATCACTTTTTGAAATACAATACTCTATTAATGATGGCACTACAAACGGCAACTTGAATTACGGTGTGTCATTAAACACTCCAACCTGGCAGCCTTATTATCGTTGTTGCGATTTCGATAAAATCACTTATGATCTGGTAAATTCATTCAGGACTGGCGCAGATGGATTACCATTGATAGATAACTATAATACTGCTGTTCTTCATAACAATTATAATTCATATTTCCCCTCGAATACCTTTGACTCACGGTTGAGCCACACTGTAGCAATCCCCGGTCATCCATGGAAATATGACCCATTACTGAAATACGATAGTACCGGATCTCGAAATCCTGCAGTATATGGTTATATGCATTCACTGAAAGAACAAGTACATCCGTTTGAGTCAGCTCAATGGGAAAACAGGCAGAATTCAATGAACAGAAGACTCCTGAGATATGCACAGGTGCTCATATGGAAAGCTGAGATCCTTATTAAACTTAACAGAGAGGCTGAGGCTTTACCTCTGATAAACGAGATCAGACAGCGTGCTGCCAATAGTACAGGCCGCCTTGTACAGGCTAATGGTACACCGACTCTGAACTATAATGCAGCTCTTTATCAGCCTGGCGTTAACTGCACATGGACAAATGACTTTGCCTGGAGAGCCCTTATGTTTGAAGACAGACTTGAATTTGCTGGCGAGGGGACAAGATTCTTTAATCTTGTACGATGGGGCATAGCTGATCAAGTCATAAATGATTTCTTCGCATATGAGGTTAATTACCGTAGTTGGTACAGTAGTGCATTATTCACAAAGGGGAAGCATGAATACCTTCCCATACCTCAGGCTGTGATTAATCTGTCAGAAGGACTTTATGTGCAGAATATTAATTATTAACAGACTTTAATCGCTAAGAGATGAAAAAAGTATATTTTGGATGTCTGATCATTGTTACACTTATAACAAGTTGTACTGACAGGCAAATAATCGATTCGAAAGAAGGTGAGAGCATCAATCCGGTAACAGATCTAAGTTATTCTATAAATGCGCCTGAGGTTATATTTACGTGGCAGATGCCCTCTAGCTATCCCGAGGATATTGTGCAGCCAGTATCTGTGTTTGTGACAATATATAAAGACAACAAGAAGGTATCTTCAATAACACTTCCTGATGCACCCACCACTTACACTTATACTACATATAATTCTGCTAGCACTTATAGATTTATCTTTAAGGTATTGGGTGATGTGGACACTGATGATCTGAACAAATCAAAACTGAGGTATTCTCCAGGCTCAGTAGTTGTATTATAGGTATTAAATAAATTGCCTGCCAGGTTTGAAGATACATTCCTGGCAGGTATTATTAAATCAGTACTTATCCACTAAGTGGCCAAGTGTCGTTAAGTTCCTAAAGATCAAGTTATTTCATTAAGATGAAGGGAATTTTAAATTCAGTTTTGAAGCAAAATTAAAACCTGGGATATGTTAAGAGGATCAATTTTATTACTACTTTTTATCTTTTTAATTGCTGTTTTACCCGATTCTTTAACAGCACAATCGCTTGAAACAATAAAGTTACCCGGTAATTTTTTAAGCATGAGGGCAACAAGCGGTAACCCTGAAAATAACAGCGATGCCTGGCATTTCAAACCGGGTGAAACACGCGAGATAGCCCGAATGAAAGGTCCAGGTGAAGTAAGGCATATGTGGTTCACAGCATTTTCGGAGAATATTCGCTATGCAAGAGCTTTTGTACTTAGAATCTACTGGGATGGTTCAGATATCCCATCTGTAGAAACACCTCTGGGTGATTTCTTTGCAGCAGGAAATGGTATGGGCGCTGAGATAAATTCTGTACCTGTAGCAGTGAAATCATTCGGACGCGGATATAATTGTTACTGGGTAATGCCTTTTGCCAGGGAAGCCAGGATAACACTAACAAATGAATCTGATGAGTATGAGGCAGGGTCACATTTCATGATTGATTGGGTACAGTATGACAAAATCCCTCAATCGGGAATAATGTATTTTCATGCACGCTATCACCAGGATTATAATCCTGTCTATGGAGAGTATTACACTGTTTTTGAAACCAGGGGCAAAGGACAATATGTCGGAACAGTATTGTCTTCTCAGAATCGTACCGGTCACTGGTATGGAGAGGGTGACGACTTCTGGTATATCGACGGGGAGAAAAAGCCTCATCTGTTTGGCACCGGAACTGAAGATTACTTCAACGAAGCATGGAATATGCGTGTACACTCAGGCTTTTATACCGGTTGCACTATTTTTGAGCCTCGGGCAATTGATGCCAGAGTGACTGCCTATAGGTGGCATATTCCTGATCCGGTCTATTTTAACAAATCGATGAAGTTCCAGCTTGAAAGAACTGGTTTTATACTTGATTCAATCGGGAATGTAATAACCTCCCATGGCCACCGTCCTGATTACTGGTCATCAGTCTCTTTTTGGTACCAGGATGAGATTGCCGAACCTTGGTGCCAATTCCCAGTATACAAGGAGAGAATAAATCCTGAAATTGTAATTCATCTGCCGAAGATTGTTAACCGGATTCGTCACTCTGATGGAGTTGAACTTATGGTGAATCCCTATAATCGGGCAACTTATACTAAACCCTGGTTCCAGGTACTAAATAATGCGATAGGAGAATGGATAGAGATTCCTTTTGAAATAAAAGAAAAAGGACTTTATTCCATGTCCTTGTACCAACATCTCAGGGATGATAACGGTATATGGAAAATCTATATCGATACCAAGGAGCTTTATGATGCAGGGGAATCTCAGATCGCAGGCGGATACGAAGTTGATAAGGTAAGACAAATGTCATCTGAAGAAATTAATACCACACTTGACTTCTACAACATTTATCAAAAGAATGAGCACGAGGATTATATCTATGGGCAGAGAAGAGAGAGAAAGATAGGGTTGTTTGAATTTGAGCCTGGTATGCATACGGTTAAATTGCTCTGTGTAGGATCTAATCCTCTGACAGCAAAACCCAATTCAGGGAACAAGAGGTATAATCTTTCAGCTGATATTATATCATTCAGAAAGTTCCCTGAGAAGGGCCTGAAAGAGTGGATACAACGTGTGATAATAGATACTGCAAATGAGAATTAAAACGGAGCCGGAATTATGCTTCGTCATTTACGGAGGTTATTATATAGTGAAATTGTGACTGGTGAACATAAAGGTATATCCACCTGGTCGCAACACTTGACCTGAAATGTATTGCTTCCAAAAATCAATATGGTTTAAATTACACTCCTGGGATCTTGGACCCTTAATACTTAAAATAATGTTAGTATGCTACAATCCAGACTTAAAATCCGGCGTATTTCTTGCAATATTATTAATCCTTTTTACAGGAAGGGCAAATAGCCAGGAACGTATCATCGGGGATGTTGAGAGGGTGTATGATTTGTCACCTGAGATTGGAAACATTGTTGGAATGGCCTTTCAGGAGGACGAAAGGGGGAAGTATCTTTATGTGTTTGAAGGGGCCTCGCGCAAAATTCACATCTTAAAAGTCGATGCAGATAACAGGAACCTTGAATATCAGAACAGCTTCCTTGTTGAGGGTGCGGAAATTACTAATCCCAGAGGACTGGCATATGCAAGGGAGGTTTCAGGTGATGTTATTTATTTCCTTGATTATGTGATTTTTCTTCAAAATGGTGGTTATAAAAAGAAGGGAATTTTATTTCGTTATGATCTTGTCAGTAAGGACCTGACATCTTTGGATCTCAGCATTCCGGATATTGAAATAGGAACGAATCCCGTCAATGCGATAACCTGGCAGGGAGGGAATGTGTTTGTAAGCTATGACCCGAGCAGTCTGGGAAGTTACACCGAGCGAGTTCGTCGGGGGATAACAGTACTTCGTGTTGATGATGGAGAGTCTGTAACCGTTACGAGCAATTCAAAGTCATTTAATAGACCACGGGCATGGCAGGAGGCTTTGACCGGCCACCCCATAATAACAGCACAAATGCCGGGCCCCGGAAAAGACATTTCTGGAGGCGGGGTCGAATCCTCCCTCTCACTTACAACAATGACTGTAGATGGAGCAAACTATTTATGGGGAACAGTAGGAAACGACTACATTTATCTTATGGACTGTCAGACCGGGAGGGGGCTTTTTTATTTCGACCGGCCGGGATCAAAAGCATTTCCGTTTAATGGCATGATAGCCTATGGTGACAGAAACCTGTGGGTGGCAGAAAAAGTAAAAGCCGGCTTATTTAAAATACACAGGGTTAATGTCCTGGATAATCTTCAGAGGCCTTATACAGGACCAAAAACCTTCCGGGAAATGCGAATGCAACTTACCTCAACTGTCAACGCAAATGTCAGTGCACCGAAGGGATATATCTATCATACTTTTTGCCTCCCTTATTCATGTGAGGCTACAGAGAACCAGGGAATTGTACCAAACAGTATCCGTGTAAATGATATGTCCGGAGTTTCAGACTATATTATTGAGCAATTGTACCTCGACCCAGCAGGAGATCCTGACACCAGGCAGCATTATACCCTTGTTAGTTATCCTACAGGTTTGAACCCTGCTGTTAGTCAGTACAGAACAGAAATGTTTATAAAATTTTGGACAAGAGAATGCAGGTATTTTATTTATCCTCATCTCGCATTTACCGATAGCGGTCCGGTAGGGACCCAATATCTTGAGGATGACATTCTGTATGGAATAGAATCAGATCCGGGTAGCTATGAGAGCTTCATTTCCCGTGTCAGGGAGGCAATGGCTGAAGAATATAATATTGAACCGGATATGAGTAATCCCTACTGGGCTGCACTGAATATCCTTGAATATGTGGTGGAGAACTACCATTATCCCGTAGATGATGCTGGTTATTATGCAACCAGCGACTTTGCAAATCACGACTTTAATTCTCATCCCGGAAATTTAAAGGCGGCTTATTCTGCTGATAGTTATTATGCAGACAATATCATTGCATGTTCCGGGACAGGGGCAATGATGGGAGGAGCCTTACGGTATATCGGAATTCCCAGTCTCTGGCTGGGCACAAGTAGTGAGGTATCACTGACTGAGGGTTTTTTCATGCCTGAAAATAACGAAGCCCAGGTAAGCAATGGTCATCGGTATAACAAAGTATGGCTTGGTAGTTACTATAAATGGCAGGATATTGACGCCACACCAAGAGTCCCGGCAGGTAATGCCTTTAACTCCAAACCGAAAGAGATGTCACAATGGGAGGTGATGCATAAGGCATTTTTTGCTGTCTCCCCCAAAAGGATCATACACAATCTTCAATCGGAGTTCTGGGAGAAAATGCATATCCCATTCCGGAATGTCTGCGAAAGTAACGTCAACACATGCGGTAGTACCAGATATAACCTGCTTGGCAGTTATGAATTCCCTGCATATTTTAACCTGTCAAATCAAATAATGAGATTACGAGGGATTCAATTTATTGAAAATGTAAATGTTGAGGTTGATGACCTTAATGCTGCCGCAGTCACATGGCAGGAAACAGGAGACTGGGGCCTTGACAGTGGAGCAAGGTTGATGATAGTACTTGAAAAACAATGCCTTCCGGCTGAGGCCTGTTATCCTGGTTTTAAGGAAACGGTAGTGTTGGCAACGGACATTCCTTCTTTCAGGCAATCTGCCACAGTCGATTTGGATCAGTATATAGGAGGGACCTATAGGATGACTGTAAGAAAGGTTGGAGACCCGCTGACAGGAAATTCCAGCGGTTTTGAGCTAAAGGAGTTGGCAACATCTGCAATTCTGCTATATGATGACAGATTATCAGGAATTTACCCCAATCCTTCGTGTGGGAGGATATTTTTTGATAGTGAGAACATTGTAAAAGTAGAAATATTCGATCTGAATGGAAAACTTGTCCGTATACAGGATAACGGAATCGATGGCAATATGGATCTGAGCAATATATCCAGGGGACAGTATATAGTCAGGATTAAGACTGCAATGGAAACTTATACTGAAAAAGTACTGCTATATTAGTAAGACATATTGACTGCTAATGTACAGACCACATGAGAAAATGGATTGGAATTTGCTTTTGTACTGCCTTTCTGGCCCTCTCTTATTCATGTAAAAACAAGTCAACCGAAATCTCTGAAAGCTTCTCAGTAAATGAGTCGATTCAGCCGGATGTACGGCTCATTATTCATTTACGAGGTGCAGATAAATACAAAGTAAGCCTCTGTCCATTGACAGGAACCAGGGCCTTTTCACCAATCCGGGTCCTTGAGGCGATCGGGGGTGGAGGAACAGATACGATCGTTATTTCCCATAATTACCTGCCCGGTGAGTTTATTCTAAACTTTGACTGTTTAACAGGTGCTTACGATAAACCAGTACATTATAGCCAATATCTGATTGTCTCGGGCCAGAATATTGAACTTTGGTTAAATCCTCTTCATGGGGATGAGCCGGACAGCACCTGGTTTCAACCGGGCGAAACAGAGAACAATGCATACCGCCGGTACATATATGAGGCTACCCAAAGGAGTAAACTCCTCGCCGAACCAAATGATTCCATGCTGAGCTCTGTCAGATCAGACTCAGAATCATCACAGGAATGGATCACACAATATGAACGCATGCGAATTTCCTATAACAATTGGATAAAAAAGCAAATACGAACCAATAGGAAGCTGTTTCTGAGCCAGGTGTTGGAATTTGAGAAATACCCTATGAATGAAGAGGTTGAATTGACCAGAAAGAAACAAATTCCCGGAGTGAGTTATCTGGATGAGATAGACTTTAGCAATCCATTGATTATAAGAACCTCTGGAATTAAGAGGTGG
>Ga0066604_10000627_pt1 | contig 21942 bp, 19 predicted proteins | sample Higcelwee11metaG_FD_59501 | JGI IMG/M metagenome (GOLD analysis project Ga0066604, IMG submission 59501) | Freshwater pond sediment microbial communities from the University of Edinburgh, under environmental carbon perturbations - High... | ecosystem: Environmental > Aquatic > Freshwater > Pond... | reverse complement strand
CGGTGCGAAGGCCGATCCACAGGAGGGCCGCGAGGCCCAAGGCCAGGTACCGAGGCCAGCCCCGAGGCCGCCCAAAACGCGCGAGGTCGAGGGCCAAGACCAGCCCGCCGACAAACAGGCCGCTCTCTTTGGAGAACGCCGCCGCCGCCGCCGCCAAGCCGCCGCCAAGGAGCGCGCCGCGGCTGGGCCGCTCCTCCCACAGAAGGCTCGCCGCCAAGAACGTGAAGGTGGCGACCATGAGGTCGTTGCGCGCGGCGACGAACGCCACGGCCTCAGACTGGATCGGGTGCAGCGCGAACACCGCGGCCCCGGCCAAGGCCGACCACGGCGGGGCGGCCTTCTTGAGCAAAGACAGCAGGCTCATCGTCGCCGCGAGGTGCCAGGCCAAGGAGTGCAGGTGGTGCCCGGCGGCGGAGAGCCCCCACAGCGCCCGGTCTAGGGTGAGGCTCAGCAGCATCAGCGGGCGGAAATAGCCGGAGTTGATGCCGACGCTAGAGACCTCCCAGAGGTCCACGGTGAACATCTGGGGCAGGTTCCGCCAGTCGCCGGTGATCGTGTTGCGCACGACCAAGGGCTCGTCATCCCAGACGAAGCCGGCCAGCGCCAGGGCGCCATAGGCCGCGACGGTGAGCAGGGTTAGGGCGAAGGTGACCGCCGTGGGGGAGACGGGCGGGGCGTCTTGCCGACTCATGGGGCCATCATCGCACAGCGTGTGGCCTTGGGGGCTCGGCGTTCAATACACGTCCGCGTTCGTCAGCGGCGTCGGCCGTAAGGTGCGCTGGGCGGTGAACGTGGCCTCGTTGCCATCGCCGTCGATGTCCGAGCGGCCGAACACCGTGAAGTTTCCGCCGTCGGTCTCACCGCGACCCGCGATCGTGAGGACCTCATATTGCCCGCGAACGGCGCCATCGGGCACCCAGCCCAGCTCCGTAAAGCCGCTGTTGCCGCCGCCCCACTCCGTCGGAGCTTTGCCTGGGACGACCGGCGGGTGGGCCACGGCGGGGACATATCCGTCGTTCACGGCGTCGTAGCCGATCTCGGCGGTCTGAATCGCCGAGACGTTCACCGGCAGCTCGGCGCGTTTGGCCCGGTACTGCATCTCGACGAAGTTCGGGATCGCCACGGCGGCGAGGATGCCGATGATGGCGACGACGATCATCAGCTCAACCAAGGTGAACCCGCGACCATCTTGGCGCGTGTGAGTCTTGTTCATGCTTCACCTCCGTCATGGGGGTTGTTCAACCTAAACTCTCAAAATGACAAAGGGTGACCGGCAAGCGCCGATCACCCTAAGTCCACCTCAGACTGGCCTACGAATCAGTAGGTGTCGTTCGCGTTCTGGAAGGTGGTGTTGATGGACTTGGTGGCGGTGTAGCTGGAGAGCACGCCGTCGCCGTCGATGTCGCCCTGGCCGGTGACGACGAAGTCGCCGGAGCCGTTGCCGGTGTTGGTGGTGACGGTGTAAGCGCCACGGACCTGGCCGTCAGGCTGCCAGCCGAGGGTCTGGAAGCCGCCGGAGGCGGTGTTGTCCCAGGCCTGAGGAGCCTTGCCGGAGGGGCTGGCGGGGTAAGAAGCGGCCGCGATGAAGGTGTCGAAGGCGGCGTCGTAGCCCATCTCGGCGGTCTTGATGCCGTCGACGTTGGCGGGGAGCTCAGCGCGCTTGGCGCGGTATTGCATCTCGACGAAGTTCGGGATCGCGATCGCGGCGAGGATGCCGATGATGGCGACAACGATCATGAGCTCGACGAGGGTGAAGCCCTTCTTGGACATTGGTGACTCCGTAGTGTGTTCTGACGTGGGTGGAGGCTGGCGGTCAGGGGGGGTGCGTTTCCTTCTGACGGAAAGACCAAGTGCAAGGGATGTGCCAACCGATGCTCAGGCGGCGCCCCTCCGCCCCGATCGCCCTGGAGCGTGTGCAGCGGCGGAACGGACAGAGATCGTTTGCGTTTTTGGACCCGCTGTGGATCAACGCCGCCTGCCCTCCAGCGTCACCGGGGGTGCCGCAAAATGTCAGGTGTCACGAATGGTCACCAAATCTGCCTGCCGGTCTTCGCCACACGAGCGCCGGGCTCGGGTATCCTCCTCCGTGATGCGCGCCCCCCACCGAACAAGACGCCTCGGCCTCACCCTCCTCGCCCTCGCCCAGCTCGTCGGCTGCGGGGAGCCCACACGACCAAACGTGCTCTTGGTGACCTTCGACACCACCCGCGCCGACGCCGTGAACCTCAGCGACCCCGCCGGGCCCACGCCCACCCTCGCCGCCTTGGCCGCACGGGGCCTGTGGTTTGAGCGCGCGACCTCGCCGGTGCCCCTCACCTTGCCCGCCCACGCGAGCCTGCTCAGCGGCCTGGAGCCCCTCGCCCATGGCGCCCGCAGCAACGGGGTGTATGTCGTCGATCCCGCCGTGGAGACCCTCGCCGAGCGGCTGGCCCAGGCCGGTTACCACACCGCCGCCGCCATCGGCGCCTTGCCCCTCGCCGGGCGGTTTGGCCTCAACCAAGGCTTCGCTCGGTACGACGAGGGCGGCTTCACCCAGCGCAGCCAGGCGGCGACGACCTTCCCCGAGCGGGACGCCGAGGCCGTGATTCGGGCCGCCCTGGCCGAGCCGCTGCCCGAGCCCTGGTTTCTCTGGGTTCATTTTTATGATCCGCACCAGCCGTGGATCACGCCGACCAAGCCCGGAGAGTCCGCCTACACCGCCGAGATCCGGGCGACGGACGCCGCGCTGGGGCGCCTGCTTGGGGCCTTGGGCGGCGAAGACGAGCTGTTGGTGGTGGTCACCGCCGACCACGGCGAGAGCTTGGGCGAGCACGGCGAGGCCACCCACGGCTGGTTTGTGCACGACGCGACCACGCGGGTGCCCCTGGTGATGGCCGGGCCCGGCGTGCCCGATCACGGCGCGGTGGGCGGCGACGCGCGGCTCATCGACGTGGCGCCGACGATCCTCGACCTCTTGGGCCTCGGCACCCTCGGCCAAGGCGAGAGCCTGCGGCCCTTGTGGGAGGAGGGCCCCGACGCGCCGCGCCCGGTGTACGGCGAGAGCGTCACCGCCCAGGAGAGCCTCGGCCTCACGCCGATCTCGGCCCTGCGGGTGGGGGATCTGCGGGTGGTGCGCAGCGGTCGGGACCGACTCTATGATCTGGGCGCCGATCCCCAAGAGCTCCACGACGTCTCCGCCGAGCGCCCGGAGGAGCTGGCGCGGACCCAAGCGGCGCTCACGGCCTATGTCGAGGCCCACACCGGGCCCCTGGCCGCCGCGGGCCCCCGGGCCCTAGACGCCGAGACCCAGGCGCTGTTGAGCCAGCTCGGCTACGTCGACGCCGGGGTGGAGGAGACCGGCGGCGACCTGTATGACTCCTTGGACCTGCTCGCCGTGCACGATCAGCTCAGCCTCAGCCCCAGCCAGCGGCGCCTCGACCCGGCCTTGCTCGTGCGGGTGCTGCGGGCGCACCCCCGGGCCTTGAGCCTGTGGGCGCGGGGCGTGCCCTTCCTGTTGGAGCTAGAGCACCCCGAGGCCAATGCGCTGGCCATCGAGGCCGCGGGATTGTTCCCGGCGGACGAGGAGGTGCAGGCCCGAGCCGCCACGGTGATGGCCCGGGCAGGCGACCCCCGCGCCGCTGAGGGCCTGACGGCGTTTGTGGCCTCGGGGCGCGGTGCCGCGACGGACACCCGCTCCGAGGTGCTGGCCTTGTGGGCCCAGGTCGCCCTGAGCTTGGGCCGCGTTGAGGACGCCCGCGCCCTCGTGAACACCCTCGCGGCGCGACCGCTGCTCTTGGGCCCCGAGCTCTACGACCGCGCGCTCTTGCGTCACTCCTTGGGGGATGTGCCCGGCGCCGCCGCCGACTACGCCCAGGCCGCCCAGGTGCTCAGCGACGACGCCGCGCTGTGGGCCAACTTCGCCGGGGCCTTGGCCCAGCTCGGTCGGCTGCCCGAGGCGATGACCGCCGTGGAGAGATCCTTGGCCCTGGACCCGACGCAGACGACCCTCTGGGCGAGGAAGGCGGCCTTGGCCAAGGCGATGGGCGACGAGACAAAGGCCGCCGAGAGCTGCGCGGAGCATCAGCGGCTGGGTGGGCGGGCGGCGCCTTGTGTTCAATGAAGCCGTTCACTGAACGTGTTTGGTCAGTTGGCGAGCGCGGCGTCGATGGAGGGCGCGGTCAACGAGGCGTTGAACCGGCGGCTGAGTGTGTCGAGGGAGACGGATTGAAGGCGTGCTTCTTGTTGGGGCGTCAGGGCGCCGAAGCGGTGACAGAGAACAACCTCGACGTTGCTGCGCATGACACGCGACTCGGCCTCAGCGTTGAGTTCGCGCAGAAACTCACTTCTCGGCTCCCATGCGGTCACTGAGTCTCCGACGAATCTTGGAGCGCGGCGTCGATTGAAGGCGATGTCAAGGCCGCCTTGAACCAGCGCTGGAGCGTGTCGAAGGAGGCGGATTGAAGGCGTGCTGTTTGCTCGGGCGACAGCGTGCCGAACCGGTGGTGGAGGAGTTCTCCAACGTTGCTGCGCAAAGTGAGCTCTTTGCCCTCCACCAGCGCCTCCGCCCGGGCCTCCGCCCGGGCCTCAGCGTTCAGCTCTCTCAGAAACTCGCTTCTCGGCTCCCAGCCGGTCACTGGGCCTCCGACGAGTCTTGAAGCGCCGCGTCGATCGAGGGCGCCGTCAGCGCATGGCTCATCCACCGCTCAAGCGTGTCGAGAGAGGCCTCTTGAACGCTGCGCTCCTGCACAGGCGACAGCACGCCAAAGCGGTGGTGAAGCAGCCTAAGCAGCGTGTTGGCCATGGCCTGACGACCTCGCTCCTCTCCCTCCACCAGCGCCTCCGCGCGGGCCTCAGCGTTCAACTCGCGCAGAAACTCACTTCTCGGCTGCCAGTTCTCCATGACGTACTCCTTGAGGATGCGGCTGAACTCGGGCGCGACCTTCTCGAAGATGAGGTCAGTGTACAGCCGCTTGCGGGACTCGTCTACGTTGGCGATTGCGTCAATGGCGACTCGGCCAACCTCCACCACACCGGGCTCGCCGCCGTGGGCGAGCACGCTGAGCACCGCCAGCTCTGGGCTCGCCTGGGCTTGGGCGGGGTCGGTCACCAGGGGCACCTGGGCTGGGCCCATGACGATGGGGCACATCATGGCGTCTGGGCCCAGAGAGATGGGCTCGGCGGCCCATCGCGCGGTGGACGGGTCGAGGGTCAACACGAGCACCGCCGCCGGGCAGCGCTGCCTCGCGCGGGTGAGGGTGAGGTAGGCCGGCCACGACCATTTTTTGTCCTGGTCTTGCTGAAGCTGCACCTCGATCACCAAGGCGAGCTCTAAGGCGCCGCGCAGGAGGATCGCCGCGTCGGCCCGGTACTCGGCGGGCACGGCCTCGCTGAGGTCGGTGTCGATCATCACGCCCTCGACAGCGCCGAGGGGCGCGAGGCCCTGGGCGACGGCGAGCAGCTCGGCGGCGAGGAGCGGGCGGGCTCGAAAGAAGCTGACCAAGGCCTCATGCAGCGAAGAAGGCATCAATAATCATCCGATCCGGCATGGTGATGCCACCCACTATGAGCCGTCGGATCTCCCGTCAAGGGACAAGGGTTATGATAAACTACTCCGATCGGACAAGTGCGCGACGTTGCAGGCGAACGGGCAGGCCCCCTTTGGGGCGCAGGGTGAACAAGGTCTCGGGGATCGGGGCGGTGTCGCCCAGGCGCTCGGGGGTGAAGCGCTGGAGCAGGGTGGCCAACAACAAGCTGCCCTCCATCTTCGCGAAGGCCTCGCCGATGCAGGTGCGGGCGCCGCCGCCGAAGGGGAAGTAGGCGAAGCGGGGTCGTCCGGCGCTGGCCTCGGCGGCGAACCGCTCAGGGCGAAAGCTCAGGGGCTCGTCCCAGAAGCGGGGGTCGCGGTGGGCACACCAGGCGGCGGCGAGGATGAGGGTGCCGGGGGCGAAGCTGTACTCACCGAAGGTCACGGGCTTCACGGCCTGGCGGGGCAGGGCCATCGCCGAGGGGTAGAGGCGCAGGGTCTCGGCGAAGACCTGATCACAGAGGGTGAGGCGCGGGAGGTCCGCGGCTTGGGGCGGGCGGTCGCCCAAGACCTCGTCGAGCTGGGCTTGGAGCTTGGCGGTGACCTCGGGGTGGGCGGCGAGCAGCCAGAACGCCCAGGCCAAGGTGGCGGCGGTGGTCTCGTGCCCGGCGACGAGTAAGGTGGTGACCTCGTCGTGGATGTGCTCATCAGACATCGCCGCGCCGTCGCCCTCCTCGTCTCGGGCGAAGACGAGCATCGACAAGATGTCGCCGGTGTCGCCGCTCGCTCGCCGGGCGGTGATCATGCGGGAGACCACGGCGCTCAGGCGGCGTTTGCCGTCGTGAAAGCGGCGGTTGGTGGCGGATGGGAGGAGCTGGAGCAGGGGGCCCAGGGGGTGTGAGGTCTGGTGGTACCACTGAGCGAAGGCGGCGACGGCGGCGGCGACCTCGTCGGACTCGGTGAGGCTGAGATCGGCGCCGAACAGGGTGCGGGCGGCGATGCGTAGGGTGAGGCGGTTGAGGGCGTCGGCGAGGTCGAGGCCCTCGGGGGACTCGGCCCAGGCGTCTCGGGCGCGCTGGGCCTCGTCCAGCATCACCTCGGCGTAGCCCATCACCCGCTGGCGGTGGAAGGCCGGGGCCATCATGCGACGCTGGCGTTTGTGGGGCTCCCCTTCGTTCAGCAACAGCCCTTTGCCCACCAGGGGCCGAAAGCCCTCTTGGGCGAAGCCCTTCACGAAGGCGCCTTCAGCGTTCATAAACACCTGGCGCACGTCGTCGGGGTGGTTCAACTGCACCGCGGGCATGTGGAAGAACCGAAAGCCGACGACGTCGCCGTAGAGCCGGGCGTTGTCCTCTAAAAATCGCAGAGGCGCCTCGTGAAACTCGTTGAGGCTGCCGGTGATCAGGCTGCCTTTGGGGCCAGGCGGGCGGGTGGACTCGGGCATCGTGACCTCGTGGATCGGGTGAGGTTTATAACGTGAGCTTTTGCTCATGTTTACCCGCGAGGCCCTTCCCGCGCAAGGGGTGAGGGGCTACGTTGGGCGCATGGAGACCTCCCCCCAACGCCGTCGTGACCCGGTGCAGGCCCGCAGCCGCGCCCGGGTAGACACCATCCTCGACGCCGCCGACGCCGTGTTCTTGGAGCTGGGCTTCGCTGAGGCGACCACCAACCACGTCGCGGCCCGGGCCCAGACCTCCATCGGCTCGCTCTACCGCTTCTTCCCCGACAAAGACGCGCTGCTCGTCGCCCTGGCCGAGCGTTACGGCGCCCGGATGCAGGCCCTCGCCAGCCAGCTCACCCCCATGGACCCTGAAGGCGCCACCCTGCGGGGGCTGATCAGCGACGGCATCGACGGGTTCTCGGCGTTCTTGTTGGCGAACCCGGGCTTCGTCACCTTGATCCATCAGGCGCGGCACCCGGCCTTGACCGCGGGTCGGCGGGCCCAAGAGGGGCAGATGGCGGCGCTCATCGGCGGGCTGAGCGCCAAGCTCGCGCCCCAGCTCTCGGCGGAGGAGGTCTCGGTGATCGGCGAGGTCGCCCAGGCCGTGCTCAGCGCCTTGCAGACCTTGGCCCACATCCACGACGACGCCCGGTCGAGAGAGGCCACCCTCGCCGAGGCGAAGCTGATGATGACGCTCTACCTCTCCCGGCGCCTGGGCGTGCCCGAGGACGTGCCTTTGGCGAGCCTCGGCGGCGACAGCGTTGGCCAGCGCGGGGCCTAACCGCCGACGGCCAACACAGCGCTGAACAGGTGGAGCTGGGTCTTGCCCCGGAAGGGCCCCAGCTCAAAGCCGCCGAAGAAGCCGGCGAGGGGCACGCCGTCCAAGAAGCCGCTCACCACGGCGGCGTCGTAGTCGGGGATGCCCTGGAACTCGGCGCCGCGCCCTGCGCAGTTGGTCATCAAGGCGAAGGCCGGGCGGCGGCGGCGCAGCACCCCCAAGGTCTCGATCATCATCGCGTTGAGGTCGGCCCGGGAGGAGTCCACAGCCCGGGTCAAGAACAGCAGCGCGTCGCCTTCTTGGGCGGGCTGGCTCAGGCGCACGGCGGCGCGGGCGCGGTCGAGGCCCATGAACGGGCGCACGAAGAGGCCTTCAGCGCCGACGCGGTCTCCGGGCCCGGCGTGACCGGCGAGCAGGGGGCTGTCGTCGCCGTCGTCTCGGGCGGCGAGCAAGGCCGCGAGCACCTGCAGCGCGGGTTTGCCGTCGAGCTCGAGCACGTCGGCGCCCTCGCAGCGGGTGATGAGGTGGCCCCGCGACAGGGACCGGCAGCTCTGGGTGAGGCGCACCTCGGGCTGGCAGTCGCGGATCACGAGCGCCGCCAAGCCGTCGCGGCTCAGGCCTTGGCCGGTGAACACGAGGTCGTCGCCGTCGGGGTTCGCCGCGCCGCCGCCGATCACCCGGGCCAAAGGGTGCTGGGACGCGACCACGTCCAGAAACGGCGTGGCCTTAAACGTAGACGCCGTGGGCATGAGCACGACGAGGTCTTGGGGGCCAGCGCCGTGCAGCGCCTCCCGGGCGGCGCGCTCGGGCTCGGCGTAGAGGTCATGCAAAAGCCGCGCCTCGACGTTCGCTTCAGTGAACGCCATGAGGCCCACGGCCGGGCCGTCCATCACCTCACGCCCGCCGACGGTGACCCCGGCGGACACGCACCCGGCGAGCACCCGGGTGCCGAGGCCCAAACAGAGCGCCGGGAGCAGGCGCTGAAGGTCATCGGCGTGCTCAGGGCTCACCCAACACAAGGCGCCGCTCACCGGGGAGTCGCCGAGCGCCGCTCGGATCTGGGAAGTGGCCTCCCGGGCGGCGTCCTCGCCCCGGGGGTTCATAGATAGTGCGACGACCGCGCGCATAGAGGCCCTCCTGGCCAGCCACCTCAGGATAGCGTCAAAGCGCGGAGATTTTGCGAAGGCGCGACCTTTGGGGGTCTGGCCCGGCGCGCAGAGGTAAGCTCTAGGGGATGTGGAACCTCCTGATCCTGCTCGCTTGCGGCGGCCCGACGGTCAACCCCGCCGAGCCCCAACGCCTGCTCGAGGCGCTGGGGCTCGGCGTGATCCCTCGCGCGCCGCTGGCGCCGATCGAGGGCGCGGCGACGGTTGTGGACGGGGTGCGGGTGATCCCGGTGAGCCTTCAGCTCTACCCAGGCCTGCGGGTGTCCGCGGCCTTGTGGCTGCCCCCAGGGGACGGCCCCTTCGACGCGGCCTTGGTGGCGCACGGGCACTTCGGTGAGGGCAAGACCGCCGGAGAGAGCCAGGCCCCAGCCTTCGCCTTGGCCCGGGCGGGCTACGCGGCCCTCGCCGTGGACACCCTCGGCGTCGAGGAGGGTGACCTGCCGGGGAGAAGGATCCACTTTGAGGGCGGGGCCCACAACCGGGCCTTGCTCGTCGCCGCGGGCAGCTCCGCCATGGCGACGCAGATCGAGGGGCTCCAGGCCGGGGTTCAGTACCTCAAGGGCCGAGGCGACATCGATCAGATCGTGGTGATCGGCGCTTCAGGGGGCGCGGTGCAGGCGCATTACCTCTCCGTATTGGATCAATCTATCGTCGGCGCCGTCTTGGCCGCCTATGTGCCCACCCCACGCGAGGCCCGCGCCGGGGGCTGCGCCTGCGACGCCGTGCCCGGCTGGCCCGGCCCCGACCCCAGCCTCACCGCCGCCCTCGCTCAGCCGAGCCTGTGGCTGACCGAGCTGGACCAGCCCGCGCCCAAGGGCCTGCCCAGGCGGGCCGAGCATGAGGTGCTGGTCGGACCCCACAGCTACACCGAGCCGATGATCGCCGAGACCTTGGCGTTTCTGGGCGAGCTCCTCGACGGAGAGGGCTCGGCGGACCTAGGCCAGCTCCCCCACCTCCCCGCCGAGGCCCTGCGCTCATCCGACGTGGGCCCGGCGTCGCTCTCTGACGTGCTCAAGCCCGCTCACCCGCCGCGCTGGCGCCCCGACCCCGACCTCGACGCGCCGACCACCGCCACCTGCGACGGCGTGGGGCCCGTGGTCATCGCCGCCGGGGCCCGAGAGGACGAGCTTCAGGCGCTGGTTCAGGCTGGGCTGAAGGTCTGCGCCTTGACCGTGACCTTTGATGAGGTGGATCAGGAGGCCGGGCTCATCACCCAGCGGCCCTATGTGGACCGCTTCGCCGGGGCGCTCCTGAGCGCGGCGCGGCGGGAGCGGGCCGAGGCGCTCTACGTCACCCGCGCTTGGGGGGTCGCCGCCGAGGGCGCGGGCCTGCCCTATGTGCTGCGGGGGCCCCTCACCCGGCCCCAAGACGTTGACACCGCTCAAGATCCGCCCTGGGTTCACGCGCCGGGCTGGTGGTGGCCGACGCCGACCTACCCCGGCGCGATCTTGACCGGCGACGACCCGGCGGCGCTGGCGGCGGCGCTGGCGGCGGCCCTCGCCGGTCGGCGCACAGGCCAGCTTTGAACACGCTATGTTAGAGGCCGTTTAGGAGTGACCCGCGTGCCACGCATTCTGCTGCTCGACGACGACCCAGAGCTGCGCGCCGTAGTCACCCAGGTGCTCATCCCGCGTGGGCATCAGCTCGTCGTGTGTGACGACGGGGACACGCTCCGCGCCGCCGCCGCCCAGCCCGCGGCGCTGCTGATCTTGGGCGGGCGTTTCGCCGACGCCGAGGGGCGCGCGCTGCTCACCGAGCTTCGCGCCGCCGCCCCGGTGCCCGCCCTCGTGGTGCCCCAAGGCCGCGGCGAAGACGACCTCGGCGCCTTGATCACCGTCGGCCAAGACGGCGTCGGTGTGCTTCGGCGGCCCTTCACCCCCGGCGCGCTGCTGCTGCGTGTAGACGCCGCCCTTCATGGCCCGAGCCGCGGCGTCGCCCCCGACGGCGCCGGGCCGAACGTGCCCCGGGAACGTTTCGCCGAGGGCCTGCCCGAGCGCCTCGCTGAGCTTGAGCGCCTCACCACAGACGCCCGGGTGGGTGACCGCGCCGCCATCGAGGCCGCGCTGCACCAGAGCCGCCAGCTCCACGCCGCCGCCGGGGCCTGGGGCAACGCCGACCTCACGGTGATGATTCAGCGGGTGGAGCACATCCTCAGCGTCGCCCTCGACGAGCAGCTCGGCCCACAAGACCTTTGCTGGACAGAGCTCGCGGTGCTGCTCACCCGGGCGCGGGCGGACGCCGGGTCTAGCCTCGTAGACGGCGAGCTTCTGGAGGAGACGCCCCTCAAGGTGCTCATCGTGGCCGCCGAGGGCGAGGCCTTGGAGGTCGCCGCGCAGTTTGGCCGCCGCCGCAGCCTGCAGATGATCCGCGCCACAAGCCTAGAGGAGGCCGTGCGCCGCGCCGCCACTGAAGAGCCCGACGGCGCCTTGATCGAGGTCGAGCTGAGCGGGCGCCGGGGTGGGTTCTCCGCCGCTGAGGCCCTGCGCGCCCTGCCCGGCCAGGCCGAGCTCCCCGTGGCCTTCTTCTCCGCCGACGGGGGCCTCGCCAACCGCCTCGCCGCCACCCGCGCCGGGGCGCTGTTGTTTTTGCCCAAGCCGGTCACGGCGATGGACCTAGGCTACGCCGCCCGGGGCTTAGAGGACCGCGCCCGGCCCGAGCCGCTGCGGGCCCTGCTCCTCTGCGTAGACGCCGAGAAACGCGCCGCGCTCCAGGGCTTGTTCATGGCCGATGGGGTGCATGTGCGCCTGCTCACCGAGCCCCTGGAGATCTTGGAGGGCATCGCCCGGGCGCGGCCCGAGGTGCTGCTCTTGGACCTCACGACGCCGTTCCTCTCGGCCCTGGATCTCTGCCGTGTGGTGCGCGCGGATCCGGCCTGGCAGACGCTGCCCATCGTGCTCTTTGACGGTCCTGACGACGATGACGCCGAGGTCGAGGCCTTGGCGGCGGGGGCGTCGGACTACCTCGGGCGCGACCGCTCTCCGGCGGCGCTCATCGCCCGGGCAAAAGGCCAGGCGGAGCGCGCCCGGCACTCCGCGCGGCTCATCGCCCGCGACCCGCTCACCGGGCTCTACCCGCGCCATGTGTTTCGGGAGTACGCCCAGCGCCTGCTCTCTGAAGCCCGGCGCCGGGCGGAGACCATCGCCCTCACCCTGATCCGCCTCGACCACTTCGCCCGCTTCAACGCCGAGCATGGATACGCCATGGGCGACCATGTGCTCGCCGGGGTGGGGCGCCTGATGAACGGGCGCTTCCGCCGCCACGACCTGCGGGGGTACTGGGGCGGCGACAGCTTCGTGATCGCCTTCATGAACGAGCGGCCCACCGCCGCGCGGCTCGCCGTGAGCCGGTTCTTGCAGGATCTCAGCCAACGACGACTTCGCACCGCCCAGGGAAGGGAGGTCAGCCTCACCGCGAGCGCCGCGGTGGCCAGCTTCCCATCGGCGGGCACCTCCGTAGATGAGCTGGTCCAAGCGGCCGAGCCCTTGCTCGACCAGGCGCTCGCGGCGGGGGGTGACCAGATCCTCATCCTTCCGTAGGCGGTGGCGCGGAGGCCACCATGAACTCGACCCGATCGATCCTCGCGATGTGCGCCGACCCCGAGCTGCGGGCGCTCCTTCGCCTCATCACCGAGCCCGGCGGCCACTGGATCCGTGAGGCGAACAGCCTAGAGGAGGCCCAGGGCCTCGTCGGGCGGCACCACTTCGACCTCGTGATCACCACCGAGCTGCTCACCGACGGCGGCGGCTTAGAGCTCGGGCGCTGGCTGCGCTCGTGGAACGCCCAGCTCCCGATCCTCTTCTTTGGATCGATCTGGCGAGAGGCCGCGGAGAACGCCGCCTTGGAGCAAGAGCTCTCGCCCTGCGTGGTGCGGCCGCTGCCCGCCCCGGCGGGGGCCCTGCGGGAGACCCTCGGCGACGCCTTACGACAGGGCGGCGTCGCCCCCCGGAATCCCGGCGGTCTCGTGCTCAGCGCCTTGGCGTTGGAATCCCTCGTCGAGCACCGACGCCCCGCGGCCAGCCAACGTTTAGAGAAGCGGGTTCACGACCTCGCCGGGGTGCTCGCCCGCGGCCGAATGCAGGGCCTCGACCCCCAAGAGCTCTACCGGGTACACCGCCTCTGCGCCGAGCTTCACGCCGCCGCCGGGCTCTACGGCCTGTTGGAGATGGCCGTCGCGTTGGGCAAGCTGGAGCTGCTCTTTCAGCGGCTCACCTTGGGCGAGATCACCGACTTTCAGGGCTTCTGGGCCCAGCTTGATGAGGCCCTAGACCGAGCCAGGGGGCGTGGTCCCCGCGCCTTGGAGGCTGAGGCCGAGCCCGACCCCGCCGCCACGGCCCGGGTGCTGGTGTTGGGCGTTGATGACCAGGACGTGCAGGCCTTGGCGAACGCCGCCAGCCGCGAGCTCGTGGAGATCTGGGCGGCGAAGGGCCTCGCCGATGGTCTGCCGCTCGCGAGGAAGCTCCAGCCCGACGTGTTGCTCGTCGATCTTGACCTGGGTGGGCCCGGCGGCGGGGTTCACCTCTCGCGGAAGTTACGCGGCGTGGATGGCGCCCCGGACGCGAGCCTGGGCTTCCTGAGCCGTCGTCTGGGCGTGAAGCTCCAGGTGGCCGCCGCTCGGGCCGGTGGAGAGCTGTTTTTGCCCAACCCGCCTGAGCCCCGGGAGTTCCTCAACGCCGTGCGCCTGCTCCTCGCCGCGCGCCGCCAAGAGCCTCTGCGGGTGCTCGCCGTGCACAACGGCGCCACGGACCACCTCGCCCCCCTCGAGGAGAGCGACGGCGTCGAGGTCACACGCCTGGACGACCCCTTGCGTGCGCTGGAGCTCCTCGACCTCACCCACTATGACCTCGTGCTCGCCGACAGCCGCCTGCCTTCGCTCAGCGGCCCAGACCTCGTGCGCCTGCTTCGCACCACGCCCCGCTGGCAAGACCTGCCCGTCGTGCTGCGTGTGACCCGGGGAGACGCCCACCAGCGCGCCGAGGCCCTGCGCGCGGGGGCAGACGAGGTCTGCTTAGAGGATGAGCTAGACCCCCCTCTGCTTGAGCGGGTGCGCCTACGCGCCGAGCGCCACCGCCGCGCCCGTGAGCTGCACGACCGCGACCCCCTCACCGGTCTGCTGAGCCGCCAGGTGTTCACCGAGCAGCTCGCGGCGCGGCTCGGCGAGGCCCGGCGCAGCGGCCGCCCGGTGTCTGTGGTTCACCTCAGCGTCGACCTCTTCCGTGAGCTGAACGAGCTGCACGGCCTCGCCGCCGGAGACAACGTGCTCATGGGCCTGGGCAAGCTGCTCACCACTCGGTTTCGGGTGGAGGATCTGCGCGGGCGCTGGGGCGGGGCCGAGTTTATGGTCGCGCTGTGCGGCGCCGGGCCCCAAGACGCGCTGATGGTCATCGGCGGTCTGCTCCACGACCTGCAAGAGACGGCCTTTGACGCCGGGGAGGGCGTGCGGGTGCGCGCCACGTTCTCCGCCGGGGTCGCGTCTACGGTGGAGGCCGGGGACTCTGTGGAGGGGCTCATCCGCAGCGCGGCGGAGCAGCTTCGCCTCGCCCGGGCGTCGGGGCCGGGGACGGTGCTCGGGGCCTCACGCGCCCATGCGGCGCTCGACACCCCACAAGACCCGACGCCGCGCCCCTCTGAGCGCCGACCCCCGCTGTTCTCGCCGCTCGGTGGGCGCGGCTAAACGCCAGCGCCCGGCGAAGCGCCTCGGCTCACTCCCCCGCGGCGGCGGCGGCCGCGGCGGCGAGGCGCGCCTCTTCTTCTTCTTCTTCGGGATCCCGCTGCCGGTGACGCCAGCGGGCGTTCTTGTTGGAGCAGTTGCGCGAGCAATACTTGGAGTTGGGACGGGCGGGCTTGCCGCAGTCTTTCCAGGCGCAGAGCTGAACGCCGTTGGCGTCGAGGATGATGGGCTCGTCGTCGAGGTCCACCTTGGAGGCGCGAGACGCGCTGGGGGCCTCACCCGTCGGCACGTCATCGTCGCTGGAGTCGTCGTCCCGGGCGCGCAGAGGGCGCGTCGGCTTGGGCTTCTTGACCTTCACCGGCTTGGGGGCCAGCTTGGGCGCGACCGGCGCGATGGCCGCGATGGGGTCGACGACGTCGGGCGCCGGGCGGTCTTTCTCTGGGGGACGCACGGACTTGCAGCCGTGGTACCAACAGGCTTGGGTGCCCGCCGGGTAACGCACGCAGGGCAGATGGTTGAGGCACACCCAGAGGTTGTGGTTGCGCCAGACGCTGTTGGACCTCATCGCTTCTCTCCATGAACCCACACCGTAGCCACCGCTGTGGGCAAGTCCAATTCCAGGCCAGGGGAACGGGCGAGCCGCACGCTTAACCCAGGATGTCGGGGCGCGCAGCGTGTTTCGTGAGGCCCACGTCAGACCCCCGTCAGACCTCGCTCAGCGCGCGTCAGGAACGCAGACCGCCGTGGTGGCGACGAGGGTGCAGACGAGCTGGTCGCCGCCGCGCACGGGGTTGAACTGCGCGGGCACCCCACCCTTGAAGTACAGCGTGCAGTCCTCCACAGGGGCGCCGTTGAGCTCGGCGCGGCCCTCAACGATGGGGGCTCGGTCACGATAGCCCGCCTGGGGGCACACCAGCTCGACGCTGTGGTTGTGCCCGGCGTCGCCCTCCACCCGCACCCGGAGCATCCCTTGAGGCACCCCCTCGGGCACTCGGGAGGTGTCGGGAATCGGCGCAGGCGCCACGACGGTTGCGGGCGGAGGCGGAGGCGGCGGGGCCGGCGCCCGGCTGGCGCAGCCCAGGAGCGGCACAAGCAGAAAAAGCATACGACACGCCTCCTATAGAGGCGCTACTCTACCCCACAACACCCCATCGCCGCCCCAGGACGCGGAGAAGTGACGCCATGGCCCAGCCGGGCGAACGTATCGGCCAGTACGAGCTGCTGGAGTCTATCGGCGCCGGCGGCAGCGCGAGCGTCTGGCGCGCTCGGCACACGCTCCTGGGCAGCGAGCACGCCGTGAAGCTGCTCCAGGCGCCGAGCGCTGAGGTCGCCAGCCGCCTGCTCCGCGAGGGCCGGGTGCAGGCGCGCTTACGCCACCCCAACATCGTGCCCGTGACCGACCTCGTGCAGTCAGAGGAGCGTGTGGCCTTGGTGATGGAGTACATCGCCGGGGGCACCCTCCTAGAGCGGCTCCAGCGCGGCGGGGCGATGGCCCCTGAAGAGGCCCTGCGCGTCTTCGCCGGGATGCTCGCCGGGCTCAAGGTGGCGCATCAAGCCGGCGTCTTACACCGCGACCTCAAGCCCGCCAACGTGCTCATGGACGACGGCCGCCCCCGCATCGCCGACTTCGGCCTCGCCCGGGTGACTGAAGCCACCCTCGACCCCAAGCTCACCCGCGAGGGCTTCGCCATGGGCACCCCGGGGTACATGGCCCCAGAGCAGTGGGCCGACCCCACCCACATCGACGAGCGCGCCGACCTCTTCGCCATGGGCGTGATGCTCTATGAGCTGCTCACCTGCCGCTCGCCGTTCGTGGGCCAGAGCGCGGCGGAGGTGCTCCAGAACACCGTCGTGGGCCGGTATGAAGACCTACGCACCCTCAACCCCAGCCTCGATCTGAAGCTCGTCCAGGCCGTAGACGCCTGCTTGCGGCCCCACCGCGAGGAGCGTGTGGCGAGCGCGACGGCTCTGGAGCAGCTCCTCGGCCTCGTCGAGTCCGGCCCGTCGGTGACGCCCCCCGCCCTGCCGCCAGCGCCGCCGACCCAGCCCCCCATCGGCGCGCCGTCGCCGACCCTCGCCCCGCTTCACGACGACCACAGCCCCCGCGCCGCCGAGACGATGGGCTTCGCCGAGCTGCGCGGCGACCCCCAAGACGAGGCCGAGCCCACGACGGGCCCCGCGGACGACTCGCCGAGCCGCGGCGGGTTCTGGGGCATCGTGGCCATGGTCGCTATCGGCGCGATGGGCCTGGCGCTGCTGGGCCTCGCGCGCCTGCGGGAGCCGGAGGCGCCGGAGGAGCCGCTCTTTGAGGCGCCCGCGCCGGTCGCGGAGGCGCCCCCCGCCGAGGCCGCGCCCGCCGAGGCCGAGCCGCCGCCCACCGGCGAGAGCGCCCCATGCTCACCCGAGGCCGGAGCGCTCGGCTTCTGGTACGCCAGCCGCAGCGTCGGCGGCAAGACCGGCGAGGTCGTCACCCTGCCCGCCGACGCCCGGGTGCGCAAGATGTGGCCCAAGACCCAAGACGTGCCCGCGGAGGTGGTCTGCACCTTGCCCGCCGGGGCCTCGGTGCGCCTGCAAGCCCCGGTCGAGGACGTGCGCGGCAGCCGCTGGATCCCGCTGAGCGGCGCCGACCTGCAGCCCTGAGCGCCTCGACCCGCGGCGCAACGCCCCAGAGACAAGAACCCCCCGGCTGTCACCAGCCGAGGGGTTCATCGTCACCTCACCAGCGACTTAGGGGGTCGCGGGCTTCTCTTGGATCACGGTGTCGCTGCCAGCCTTACGCTCCTTGATGACGAACTCGACGCGACGGTTCTTGGCCTTGTTCGCGTCGCTGTTGTTCTCCACCACGGGCTTCTCTTCGCCGTAGCCGACGCCCTTGAGCGTGCCGACCTTGACGCCACCGATCGTCTCCAGGTGCTTCACGACGGACTCGGCGCGGGCCTGGGAGAGCTTGATGTTGGCGGCGTTGGAGCCGTCGGAGTCGGTGTGACCGCCGACCTCGATCAGGGTGAGGTCAGGGTTCTCGTTGATGACCTTCGCGATGTCGGCCAACAGCGGGTACGAGACCTTCTTGATCGTGGCCTTGTTGTAGTCGAAGTAGATGACGTCGAGGATCTCGATCTTCTCCTTCGTCACGATGACGCGGGACGGGCAGCCGTCGGAGCGGCTGGCCTCGGCGCGCACGTCGATGGCCTGATCCGGGCACTTGTCGCGCTTGTCGGGCACGCGGTCGTTGTCGCGGTCGGGGCAGCCGTTGGTCTCCTTGGGACCGGCCTCATCGGGGCACTCGTCGTCCTGGTTGGCGAGGCCGTCGGAGTCGTTGTCCGGGCAGCCTTGGGTCTCCTTGGGACCGGGCTTGAGCGGGCAGCGGTCGTCGGCGTCGAGGAGGCCGTCACCGTCGTTGTCGGGGTCGGGGCAGCCGTTGTCGTCCTCGAAGTTGTCCTTGTCTTCGGGCTCCATCGGGCAGGAGTCGGCGGTGTCAACGATGCCGTCGGCGTCGTTGTCGAGCTCGGGGCAGCCGTCGGCGTCCTCGAAGTTGTCCTTGTCCTCGGCCTCCATCGGGCAGGCGTCGATGTCGTCGGTGAGGCCGTCGAGGTCGGAGTCGGGCGGGCCGCCGGGCTGGCGGTAGTTCACGCCGAGCACGAGGCGGAAGTCGGGCGCGCCGACGCCCGCGATGAGGCCGGTGCCCAAGCCCAGGGTAGCGAGGATGCCCTCGTCACCGCCGTAGGTGCCGTAGATGTGGGCCTCCATCGGGTTGGCGTTCCAGGGGCCGAGGCCCGCGGCGGCGTCGATGACCGAGGTGAGCTCAGCGCCCACCCGGAGGTCTTCAGCGACGGTGTAGTTCGCGCCAGCGCCCCAGAAGAGGTTGGTGCCGACGTCGAGGGTCTCGATGGTGGCTTCAGTGTTCTCGACGTTGATCGTCTGAGCGCCGGAGAACTCCATGCCGAGGTTCGCGCGCCAGCCCAGGTCACCCGTCTCACCGCCGACGGTGCCGAGCAAGCCCGCGCCGAAGCCGTTGGACAGGTAGGAGTCCTTCGCGGCCTGGCCCGTGGGGATGTTGAAGTAGGGCTTGACGGCGACGCCGACACCCTCATCTTCGTAGGTGAGCAGCGGCACGAGGGCGCCGAGGCGAAGGTCACCCAAGCGGGCGCCACCCACGCCGTCTTGGGGGCTGCCGACGACGTAGAAGGGGATCTCCACGTCAGCGCGGAACCAGTTGTTCAGGTTGTAGCCGCCGTGAAGGCGGGTGCCGAACTGGTGCTGCACGACGGTGCTGTCGGTGTCCGAGCCCTCGTAGCGGATGACGAGGGGGTCGTTCGCGTAAGAGAGCCCGAGACCGGCGTAGTACGAGCCGGCGTCATCGAGCTTGGGGTGCGCGAGCTGGAGCGTTCCCTGGCTGTCGAAGGTGTCGCCAGAGAAGTTGAAGGTGTCTGAGTCCTGGGCGAGCGCGACCGGGGACCAGACCGCGGCCCCGGTCATTAGGGCGGCGAGTACGGCGTGGGATCTCATCAGGGTGCCTCCGTGAGCTTCTACATCTTGGAGAGGGGGCGGCGCGAACAGGCTCGATCGCGAGTCGGGCGCAATCTTATGCCATGACGCCGCCGTTGCAAATGACAAAATGCTTACCAGGAAGGGCCAGGATTGCCGGGGCGCCCTTGTCGGGGCATAGAGCGGCGCACCAAGACTCAACAATCAATGATGGAGTGCGCCCATGTCTCTCGTCCCCGTTCACGGTGGCCTGTCCGATCTGATCAACCGAACGCTGCCTTGGAGCGCTCGTAAGTCCTTAATTGAGAAGAGCTCTTCTCTTCCCAGCGTCACGCTGAACGAGGGCGACCTCGCCACCCTGCACCGCATCGCCGACGGCACGCTCTCCCCCTTGGAGGGCTTTATGGACGAGGCCGAACACAACCTCGTTCTCGACCACCAACACATCGTTCGCGGCGGCGCACCGTACGCTTGGACGATCCCCCTCTCGTTGCCGGTGACCGATGAGGAGCGCGCGGCGCTCTCCGTGGGCGGCGAGGCGATCCTTCGGGATCCCAGCGGCGCGATCGTCGGTGTGATCGAGATCAGCTCGATCTTCGGCTGGGACAAGGCGCGTTTTGTGGAGAAGGTCTACGGCACCGCCCGCATGGACCACCCCGGCGCCGACATCGTCACCCGCGACGCCCGCGCCACGCTGGTCGGCGGCAAGATCCAGGCCTTGCCCCCCGCGGTCAACCCGGCCTTCGGCGAGGCGGTCTTGCCCCCTCGCGTCACCCGGGCGATCATCGCCGCCCGCGGCTACGAGGCGGCGCTCGCCTTCCAGACCCGCAACCCCCTGCACCGCGCCCATGAGTACGCCCTCGTCTACGGGGCCGAGACCCTCACCCGCCAGGGCCTCTACACCGGCGTGTTCTTGAACCCCCTCGTGGGCCAGCTCAAGGGCGACGACGTCGACGCCGCCACCCGCATGCGCACCTACCGCGCGCTCCAGGTGAGCCGCTCCTTGGGCGAAGGCGACAGCGACAAGGCGCTGTGGGAGTCCAAGGGCTACGACCTCAACGACGTCTTCCACCTCGTCGGTCTCGACATGCGCATGTTCTACGGCGGCCCCGCCGAGGCCGTGATGCACGCGATCTACCGCCAGAACCACGGCTTCTCACACATCGTCATCGGCCGCAAACACGCCGACGCGCCCTACCACGACAAGACGGCGATCTGGGGCGACTTCGACGCCCAGGAGATCTTCGGCAAGCTCCAGGGGGCCCTGTCCACCAAGCCCGTGAACGTGGGCTTCGCGGCCTACTACGAGTCCATCGGCCGGGTGGACCTCACCGAGAACCACCCCAACGAGAAGCCCCTGAACATCGCCGGGACGAAGATCCGTGAGGCCCTGGTGGGCGGCGAGCGCCCCGACCCCCGCGTCATGCGCCCCAGCACCGCCGACATCCTGATCGACGCGTACCGCGCCCAGGGCTGATCCGCGCGGATCGAGCGGGCGTGAGGTGCGGACGATCCGGACCTCACGCCCCGCGGCGCATCGCAAAAAATTGGGGGCAGACCACCGCTAGAGCCTTGACGAAGGACCGCTCATTATTGATAATGACTTTCACTTTCATCAAGCCCGCGGAGATCTGATGCGTGCCCCGTCCCATGACCACTGCCACCCCATCCCCCTCGCCCACGGCCCCGTCGGCCAGGTCGAGGCCTGCACCTGCGGCGCCGTGCGCCTGAGCGTCGGGCCCCTCACCCTACGGTTTGAGGTGGCGTCGTTCTTGGCCTTGGTCGATCTTCTGGAGCACGCCCGGGAGCGCCTGCTCTGCGGCAGCGCCCGCCCGCTGAACCCGGGTCAGGCGGCCTGAGCCGGGGCGCTCAACACATCGAGGATGGCGTCGGTGATGGCGCCATCGCAGGCCGTGTCGTAGGCGGTGTACATCGGCTGGGCGTTCATCTCCAACAGCACCAGCGCGCCCTCGGCGTCGCGTTTGAGGTCGGCGGCGCAGAGCTGCAGGCCCAACGCCGCGGCGAGCTCATGCAGGGGCCCCAAGACCTCTTTGGGCGGATCGTCCACACGCTCAAACGGCGCGTCGGGGGTGGCCCGGTGATCCAGGGCCTCGGTGTGGAGGGCGAAGGTGAACGTTCGCTCACCCACCAAGGTCACGCGCAGCTCGGGGCCGAGCAGGCGCGTTTGCACAAACGCGGGCGAGGGCGCAGCCTCATCGCCGTCCGCTTGCTCACCCAGCGCGTCTTGAAGCGGCACACACAGCCCACCGCCGCGCAGAGGTTTGGCGACGAGGCCCTCGCCCGCCCGCGCCCGGAGGGCCTGAAGATCGTTGGTGACGACGCCTTTGGGCACCCGCAGGCCGAGGCGCGCGGCGAGGCCCAAGGCGGCGACCTTGTTCACCCGCCGCCCCAGCGCCTCACGGTTGAGCACCCTCACGCCCGGGTTCAGCGCGGCGAAGCCCAAGAGCGCCTCGTACCAGTCCAGGGCTCGGGCGGCCACGGCGGGGCGTGGGTCGGCCAAGGCGGCGAACACGTCATGGCGGACCCAGAGGGCTGAGGGGGCGAGGGCCTCGCCGTCGAGGATCAAGGCGCCGCCGGGCACGCTCAAGGTGAGGGTCGGCCAGGTGTCGGGGCCGACGAGCAGGCCCCGGGCGGCGATCCCCCGGGCTTCAGCGCGGCGGAGCGCGCGGGTGAGGTGCGGGTCGAGCGCCCCGCCCGCGAGCAAGATCACCGGGACCTACTTCTCGCCGAAGGCCTTCTTGCTGGCCTGCTGCTGGCGCTCGTCGCCGGGCTCTTCAGGGATGGCCATGGTCTTGTACTCGTCGTCGCCGGGCTCCTCGGGGATGGCCATGGTCTTGTACTCTTTGGGCGCCTGGGACTTCTTCGTGGTGTCGGCCATGG
>Ga0066604_10000608_pt1 | contig 22294 bp, 20 predicted proteins | sample Higcelwee11metaG_FD_59501 | JGI IMG/M metagenome (GOLD analysis project Ga0066604, IMG submission 59501) | Freshwater pond sediment microbial communities from the University of Edinburgh, under environmental carbon perturbations - High... | ecosystem: Environmental > Aquatic > Freshwater > Pond... | reverse complement strand
CTCCCCCGGCGCCGCGGCGGTCGGCGCCGCCACCCCCGCCCCCGCCTCCTCCATCCCCTTGAGCAACACCGGGCTCGAGATGTACCGCAAGGCGTCCTCATAATGAATGAGCCCGTCCTGCAAGAGCTTCACGAGGCAGGCATCCATGGTCTGCATCCCGTCGCCTTTACCGCCCTGCATCACCGAGACGGCCTGGTGCATCTTGTTGTCGCGAATAAGGTTTCGCAGGGCCGTCGTCGCCACCATCAGCTCAAACGCCGGCACACGCCCCACGCCGTCGCGCCGGGGCAACAACCGCTGCGAGATGACCGCCAACAGGGCGCTTGACAACATCGAGCGCGCCTGGGCCTGCTGATGCGCGGGAAACACGTCGATGATGCGGTCGATCGTCTGGATGGCGTCGTTTGAGTGCAATGTGGCCAGCACGAGGTGCCCGGTCTCGGCGGCGGTCAAGGCGGCGCTCACGGTCTCCAAGTCACGCATCTCGCCGACGAGGATCACGTCCGGGTCCTGGCGCAGGATGTACTTGAGCGCCCCGGCAAACGACATCGTGTCGGCGCCCACCTCACGCTGATCGACGGTGGCCACAACCCCGGTGTGAACGTACTCGATGGGATCCTCAATCGTGATGATGCGGCAGGCGCGCGAGCGGTTGATGCGGTCCACGAGGCAGGCGAGGGTGGTCGTCTTGCCGCTGCCCGTGGGGCCGACCACCAACAGGAGGCCATGAGGCCGCTCGGAGAGGCGCAGGATGGCGTCGGGCAGGGCGAGCTGGCTGGCGTCGGGGGGCTTGGAGGGGATGGCGCGCAGCGCGGCGGTCATCTCGCCTTTCTGGAAGTAGGCGTTCACCCGGAATCGCCGCCCGTCCTCGATCTGTAGGCCGAAGTCCAGCTCACGCTCGAGCTCATAGGCCGAGCGCTGGCGCACGCTGAGGATCGAGTAGAGGAGCGTGCGCATGTCGGCGGCGGTGAGCGGCGGCAGGTCCAGAGGTTTGAGCGAGCCCGTGAGGCGCAGGATCGGCGGGCGGCCCACGGCGAGGTGCAGGTCGCTCGCCCCACGCTCAATCGCCGTGTTGAGCAGCACCTTCATGTCGAGGCCCTTCTGGGCGGCGCCGATGTCCCGGCTCACCAAGCCCTCAACGCCGGTCTTCATGCCTTTGGCGGCCAGGGCGAACTCCTCAGGGTTCGTGGCGTAGGCCAGGGCGATGTCGTAGCTCACGAGGCCCCGGCGGTAGAGGTCGAGCAACGTGCGGGTGAAGGTGGTGATGTCGGGGTCGGTGGAGCCGCGCATCAGGTCCAGGAGCTCCTCCACGCGCTGCTCACGGATGAGCCGGGCGGCGGGGGGCGTCACCGTGAGCAGCTCCACGGCGACGACGCGGCCTTTGCCGTCGGGGGTGGGCAGAAGGCGCTGGGCGACGACGCCCTTGAGGCTCATGGAGAGGTCCATGGCCACCTGGGCGCGCTGGTGCTCGGGGAAGAACGAGAGCACACGCTGCAGGGTCTGGGAGGCGTCCATGGTGTGCAACGACGCCAAGATCAGGTGCCCGGTGAGCGCGGCCTGCATGGCCACGGCGACGCTCTCGGCGTCTCGCAGCTCGCCGAGCACGATCACATCAGGGCTCTGGCGCAGCACCTCCTTGAGCGCGGTGAAGAACGACGGCGTGTCGCCGCCCACCTCACGCTGGGTCAGGCGGCTCTTGCGGTCGCGGTGCACAAACTCGATGGGGTCCTCGATCGTGACGATGTGCGCGGCCCGGGTCTTGTTGATGCGGTGCACCATGGCCGCCAAGGTGGTGCTCTTGCCGCTGCCCGTCGCACCCACCACGAGCACCATGCCGCGCTCTAGCTCCGCGAGGCGCCCCAAACCTTCGTGTAGGCCGAGCTCGCCGAGCTCTAGCTCTCCTGAAGGCAAGGCCCGCGCCACCAACCCCAAGCGCCCTTGCAGACGGTGCAGGTTGATGCGGTAGCGGCGGTCCTCGCCGTTGGCGGCGGCGAGGCTCATGCCGAAGTCGAGATCCCCGGTCTCCTCAAAACGCCGCCGCTGGCCCGTGGTGAGCGTTTTTTCGAGGAGCGGCGCGAAGTCTGCCGCCGTCGTGGGGGCCAGCTCGGCGGGCTTCACCCGGCCATGGATCCGGAACGCGGGCTTCTTGCCCTCGGCGACGAAGACGTCCGAGGCGCCCAGGCGCTCGGCGTTCGACAACAGGCGCTCGATCAGGCCGGGCTTCGTCTCGTCCACGGGGGCTCCTTCTTGGGAGAGCCCGGAGTGTACCTCTGCGGGGTTAAACTCCGCGTCATGCTCCTGCTCGCCACGTCTTGCCTTCAAGGAGAGCCCCTGGCGCGGGCCTGCCTCTCGCTGTTGGCGCTGGGCTGTGACGGCCTGCAGCTTTGTCCCGGCAACCTGCCGTCGCCCGGGCTTGAGGCGCTGTTGAGCCGGGTGCAGACGACCTTACGCCTTCATCACGGGTTTACCTGGGATGCGCGGGTGGCCCCGGTCTGGGAGGTGGACGGGGCGCCGCTGTTGCCCATGGCCGGGCGCTCGGTGCATCCGCCGCAGACGACGCCCACCGGTGGGCTGGAGGCCTGGTTAGCGCGCGCCGCTCGGGAAGGCTGGGTGGTGGAGGTGATGCCGCCGGGCTGGATCCTGAGCGACGAGGCCTCGATCGACGCGGCGATGGCCGCCGGGCTGCGTCTCGCCGTAGACGTGAGCCACCTGCACATCCTCCGGGCGTCAGGGCGGCTCAGCGAGGCCGGGGAGCGGCGGGTGATGGACTACGCGCACATCGCTGAGCTGCACGTCTCGGACAACGACGGCCGCCTGGATCTGCACCGGCCGACGAGCCGGGAGAGCTATGGTGTGGGCTGGGCGCGGGAGCGAAAGAGCGCGGAGACGCCGATGATTCTGGAGAGTTACCTTCACAGCCTCAACAATGACGCCCGAAAAACCCTCCTGGAGCGCCTACAAACCCCATGAACCTCCACGGATCCACGGCAGCCGAGCTTCGCGAGCACTACCTCCGCTGGCGTTTTGTCCCCCTCGCCGCCGAGCTCCTGCGCCGTGAGGGCGTCGGCAGCGTCACCTTGGCCTTTGCCCAGTTCTGGAACGACGAGGCCCACGACGCGGTGCATGACGGTCTCTTCGTCTCCCCAAGCCAAACGCCGGGCTGGCCCTTGGAGGAGGTGGACTGGGACACGCTCAGCCAGGCCCACCGCGCGCTCTGCGGCCGGGATCACGACGAGTATTATGGCGACAACTACGACCTCATCCACGCCTTCGCCGCCTACTGCAAGCCCGGCTGCGACCAAGAGATGAGCTCTGACGAGGCGTACCTGCCCTACGCCGTCGCCTGGCTCAAGGACGGCCAGCTCCAGGTCGAGATCGTCGGGGAGTTTCAGCACTATGGCCGCGAGGACTGGCCGCTTCTGACCCACGGCCCGCCGCCCGTCGGCCGCGCCGAGCGTGTCCGAGGCGGCGCCCCGCTCACGGTGGGGGAGCTGCTGGTGGCCACTGAAGCCGATGAACATCTCAGCGAGGCCATCGAGATGGCGTCGATCCTCATGCGCACCACCCACGCCCGCCTCAACCGGACCAAAGGCGACGCCAAGGCCGACAAACGTGTCCTCGCTTGGCTTCAGGCCTACGGGGGTGCTGCATGATCCCCCTCCGTGCCTACGGCCGCTCCCCTGAAGACCTCCGCGAGATGTTGACCGACTGGTGGCTCAAGCCCCTCGCCGGGGCGCTCTTGGAGGCCGCGCCCCACGTCCGTCACCTGAGCCTCGCCGCGCGCGCTTTGCCCGGCGACCGTGTGGCCCTGCGGCTGATCCCCGGCGACGTCGTGCATGATCTCGACCCCTCTTGGGCCGCTCGTGTGGAGGCCACCCACCAGCGTCTGTTCTGCGCGCCGATGGACAGCCTCGACGCCGACGAGGGCGCCGCGCGGGCGTTCGGGGCCTTCTGCGCGGAGGATCCCGTCGAGTGGACGACGGCGCTCCGCCTCACCCGTGCCCGCCCCGGCTGGCTTCGAGACGGTGAGCGCCCGTTCATCGTCGAGGTGGCCGACCTCGGCCATCGCCGCCGCCCCGACGCCGAGGCCCCCGCCGAGCGCGCCCGCGCCGCCCGGATCGCCGCGCCCACCCTGGATCCCGACGTGGCCGCCGTGCTCAGCGGCCTGGAGGCCCTCGACCGCCGCGACCAGCTCATCCGCCTGTGCGCCAAGCTGTACGCCGCACGGGAGCGCAACGAGCCTGACGACCTCGTCCACGCGGCGCTGTTTGAGCTGGAGGAGGGGCTCAACGGGCCGCTGGACTATGGGGAGTGAGCGGAGGTTGCGCTACTCCGTGGCGTGTCGGAGGGTCTGCTCAACGATCTCGCCGATGTGGGCGTCATGCAGGCGGTAGACGATCCGTTTGCCGACGCGCTCGCCGACGACGAGCCGGGCCGCCCGCAGGTGCCCAAGATGGTGAGAGAGCACGCTCTGCTCGACCCCCAGCGCGGCCACGAGCTCTCCGACGCTGGCGGGGCCCAGACGGTGCAGATGAATCAGCGCGCCGAGCCGGGCGGGGTGGGCCATCGTAGAGAGCAGGTCCACCGCCCGCTCCAGCACGACGAGGGTGGGTGGGGGCGTGGTCATGTCCGCTCCAAGCGGCCCAGCCCCGGAAAAAACCGGCCCGTCTGCTCGGCCCAAGACCCAAAGCTGTCGCCATAAACTCGGATGAGGTGGGCCTCCTCAAGCCGGGCCTGGAGCGCCAACAGAGAGCCCAGCCAGAGCGCGCCCATCACTGTCCACGGTGAAGGTGTGAGCAGCACGATCGCGCCGAGCATCACGAAGAGCCCGGAGTAGATCGGATGGCGGACATGGGCGAACAGCCCGTTGGTGACCAGCCCTGTTCGTTCATCAGAGACGCCGATGCGCCAAGACGCGCCCATGCCGAGCTGGGCCACGACGACGATCAAGAGCCCCAGCACGCCGAGCCCCGCGCCGATGGGCGTGACGATCGGGGGCGCAGACCAGATGTGCAGCGCGTCGCTGGGCAAGAGCCCGACGCAGACCGACCAGACGAAGAACAAGGCCACCGCAGAGATGAGCGCCTGCACCATGGCCCGATGTACGGGATCCCGGGGGCGGGCGATCCCCCAAGCGCCATGTCGAAGGCGCAGCCGGACGATCGGGACGACCAGCGCCAGGACGCTGAAGGTGAGCACAAAGACGAAGGACAGCCAGCGCATCATTGACCTCATGTGGTAAAGTCAACATATGTTGTATTCTACATGTGTCAAGGGCGATCAGCGTGTAGCGGCAGCTCGCGACGCCGACGACGGTGGAGCCCCCGATGCCCTCAAAAATCGCAGATCAGACCTGCACCAAGCTCCAGTGGATCCGGCCGGACCGTAGATCAGGTCTGCTCTGCGTGATCGGACTGACGTGCCTGTTCAGAGATCAGGTCTGATCTACGCCTCTCGACTGACGGCGTTGTTCAGAGATCAGGTCTGTTCTGCGCCTCCCGACTGACGGCGTTGTTCAGAGATCAGGTCTGTTCTGCGCTCCAGAGGCGCGGGGGGAGACGCAGAGCAGAGCTGTCGCGCGCCTCCCGAGCCGGGACTGGTGATTGAAGCAGACCTGTTGTGCGGTCCCGGCGCCGTTTGTGTCGCCCATCTCCGCCCAGGCGCCCCCGCAGAGGTACACTCCCCCTCATGCGCCCCGCCCTCACCGCCCTCCTCCTGCTCCTCGCCCCGGCGTCCGTCGCCTTCGCCCAAGACAGCGGCACCTTGGTGCTCGTGGCGACAGACCCCTACGGCCGCCCCGTCACGGCCACCTGGACCTTAGACGACGGCCAGGTCATCGTTCAAGAGGCCGCCCAGGCGGAGGTGTTTGTGCCCGCCGGTCGGTACAACATCGCCGTCACGGCCACGGGCTTCTTCTCGGCGACGGTGGGCGTGGAGGTGCTGCCCGGCCGCCGCGCCGAGGCCCAGGCCATGCTCGACGCGTCTTTGGTCACCCTCACCGACCGCCGCATCGTCATCCACGACAAGGTGCAGTTTGAGACCGACCAGGCGGTGATCCGCCCCGAGAGCCACGATCTGCTGCGCCAGGTCGCCCGGGTGATGTTTGAGCACCCCGAGCTGCTCATGGTCAGCGTCGAGGGCCACGCTGATAGCCGCGGCTCGGAGTTCTACAACCTCGAGCTCTCCACCCGCCGCGCCGCCGCCGTCAAAGAGTTCTTGGTGCAGCAGGGCATCAGCCCCCTGCGCCTGAAGTCCGCGGGCTACGGCGAAGACCGCCCCATCGTGGCTGAAGAGAACGAGGCGGCCTGGGAGCAGAACCGCCGCGTGGAGTTTGTCATTGAGCGGCGGGCGGACTGAGGAGGCGATCCCGCACGCGGGCCTCCAAAGCGGCGACCTCTTCGCAGCGGTCACGCACACGCTTGTAGGCCCGGGCGGCCTCGCGGGCGAGGGTGTCGCGGCCCTCATAGGGGCACTGGGCCAGGCCACGCTGAACGGCGTAGGGGCCAAAGAAGCGCTCCTTGGGGTCACGCTCGGCGCGAATCTCCTTCCAGCGCCAGCCCTTGGGCAGATCCGTCATGCCCGCGAGCACCCACACCTCAACCTCTTGCCACGCCTCTTCAGCGATGAGCGCGCAGGCCCCCGTCGGCGCGGCCTCACGCTCGACAAAGTCCAGGCGCGCCCGGCGGCCCTCTTCGCCGTCCCGGTCGACAATGATCAGGATGAGATCGACCATCGCCTGATACTTGGCGACGATCTCACGGATACGCGCAGGCTTTAGGGCCTCGCTCACCCCGCCCAAGAGCGGGTCTTGGCAGACACGCACCACGGCGCCGGGGCCTACGGCCGCCTCGATCAGCGCTGTGATGAGTGGCTTGAGCACGTACTGGTCTTGGCGGAAGTCTTCAGGGACGACCAGGACGCGGGCCTTCATGGGGCGTCCTCGTCAAGGGCCTCATCCACAGCGAGGGGCGAGGGCTCAGGCTCATCCGCGTCGCTGAACACCGCCGCGTCCTCAAGCCAGCCCGTCGTCAGCAGACGCCCGAGGTCTTGGGTCTGGAGCACCTCAGCCACGCCGGGAAGAGACATGATGCGGCGTAACTTCGTGTATTTGGAGCCCTCTGGACGGTAGGTCAACACGGCGTGCTCCCGGTCCTCGGCGTCCAAGAAGGCCAACAGCGCCGGGTTGTGGGTAGTGGCGATCACCTGCACCCCTTGGGTTTTGCAGGCCTGCCGCACGAGCTGCAGCAGCAGGTGCATCCGCGTGGGGTGAATGCCGTTGTCGAGCTCCTCAAAGAAGAAGAGCTTGCCGGTGTCGGGGCTGTGCAGCGCGGCGGCGAGGGCCAAGAAGCGTAAGGTGCCGTCGCTGGCGCTCTCGGCGCTGGTCTCGACCCCGTCGGCCTCCACCAGATACACCATCACCTTGCCCCGGTGGTCGGGCTTAAAGACGAGCTCCGTCACGTCCATTGGCGTGAGCGCCCGCACCCAGCCAAGCAGGGCCTCTTTGCGGGCCGGGTCGCGGCTGATCGCCTGGAGCACAGAGGAGAGGTTCTCGCCCCGATCGCCGAGGATGGTCACGCCGGGGGGCGAGGGCTCACGCATGGCGTCGGGGTGGAGGTCCAAGAAGCGGATGGAGGAGAGGGCGTCGGCGATCTCGGCGCAGCCGGTGCGGACCTCCTCAGGGACGCCCCGGCGGTGGAGGAGCTGGGTGAGGGCGGGGGTTTGGGAGGGCAGGTCGATGATCTTGGACTTGCCGACGCGGACGCGGAGCTCGTGGGGGTTGCGCTGTTTGGGGGCTCTGGAGCTGAGGTGAGACGCGAACAGCGCCTCATTGAGGGAGCCAGCGTGTTCAACCAACGAGTAAGGGCCGATGAACGGATTCGTTGTGATCACGCTTGCAACGTACTCGTGCGGTGGAACCCTACCTATAAAGCTGACACCGACGACAAACTTGTCCGTGTTGTGGGACGCGGCCTCCGCCGCTCCACCCCGAATCGGTCGCCACTGCAGCACCCCACCCGCGCCGTAGCGTCCGCCGAGGATCTCCGCCCAGGAGTAGCCCAAGCCGACGCCGTGCAGCACCCTTAGAGCGTCGCGGATGTTGCTCTTGCCCGTGGCGTTCGCACCGACGATGAGCGTGAACGGCCCGAGGGGTAACCTCACGTCAACGAGGGACTTAAAGTGGCGGACGCCAATCCTCTTAAACACCCCGCTCACCCCTCCTCCTGCTTCAGATACTCCCGCACCGATGAGCCTCTGCCGAACCACACGAAGCCGCTGTAGGCCAAGAACATCAGCGCCGGGCTGTAGTTGAGGTCTTTGATGACGGTGATGATCTGCCAGCAGCGGTCGGTGGTGTGGCCGCTGCGGTAGAGGTGCTCCAGGCCCAGGGTCACGTCGGTCACGCCGTAGGCGACCATGCCGACGCTGATGAGCGCGGCGTTGAGGCGGACGTAGGGGGGCTCGTTGGGGTCGCCGAAGGGGGAGCGGAACAGCACGGTCGTGCCCGCCCACACCCCGATCGCCAAGACGGCGATGTAGATCAAGAACACCACAAGCATCGCCTTGGGCTGCTGGGCCAGAAGATCCCACCAGATCGCCACCACGCCCGCCGCGACGGTGGCCCAGAACACGCCGAGGCCGATCGTCCACTTGCGCGCGCGCTCGGCGCCGGGGCCGTGGAAGGAGGCGCGTAGGCCCTTGAGGTGGCGCACGATGAGCACGAGGTGAACCACCAAGAACACGCCAACGCCGATGAGGAAGCTGTTCTTTTGTAAGAAGCCGGGCTCGGCGGGGACGCCGCCCACGGGCGTCTCGGGCACGCCGACGATCATCGGCACCAACACCAAAAAGATGTCGCCCACCAACGAGAGGGCGATCGCCGCCTGGAGCAAGGCCCGATCGCGCCGGGACACGGCCGCCGCGCCGATGAACAGGGTGATGGCCACGACCCCCGCCGTGCGCGCCACCCGGGCGATGCCCGCGTAGTCTGGCCCCCGGAACCACTCCCACCAGCAGCCCGTCGGCGCCGCGGTCTCGCAGCTCATGTCCGTGGGGAGCGCTGTGAGCAGGTCGTTGAGGCCTGAGCCGGTGAAGGTGCCGGTGAGCCACGACAGAAACATGCCCATCAACAGGACCAAAGCGGCGACACGACGCAGGACCGGCTGGCCGGTGGGCTCCCCCCAGAGGTTCATCGGGGCTCCTAGGGTGTTGGCGGCTCAGGCGGGCTCGGCGGCGTCGGGATCGGCGGCGGGGGCCCCGTCAACAAGGGCTCAGGGGTGATCTCGGTGTGGCGCTTGATGACCAAGGGCCGCACCTCCACCGACCGGACGACGCTCAAGCCGTTCGGCGCGGTGAAGCGGACATCATAGACCCCCGCGGGCAGATCGTGGATCACCGCCGTCGTCAGCGGACCCACACGCCCCAGCTTCACCCCGGCGATCTCGACATCCGTGAAGGCGTTTGTGGAGTTGACGAGCTTGAGATCGCCCGGACCCACAGGCGGCGGCGCGTCACCTTCAGCGGGCAAGGCGCGCGCGGGGCTCACCCCATCGACGGCCTCCGCGGCGATGTAGATCTCACGAAAGCCCTCTAGGCGGCCTTTGGTGAGGGTCGGGTTGGGGGCGTAGGGGCCGAAGCCCCCGCGCTCTTCAGCGTGAGCGGCGGGGGCGGCGAGGCCCAGCGTGAGGACGGCGAGCAAGGCGAGGGGGACGCGGGACATGCGGGGCTCCGGCGGGAGGGATCAGGGCTCCACCCGTGCGAGACCAGTGTAGCTGGTGAGCGTCTTGCTAAGGTCGTAGGTGTTTCCGTTGTCAAAGGTCGCGGTGTGCGACTCGGTGACGAGGCCGATCCCCGCGACGTAGACCTGATCGATGTAGCCCTCACGCACGAAGGCCCCGGTGCCCAAGAACCCGGCGTAGGTGATGGTGTAGGTGTTCGTGAGGCGGTAGCCGGGCACCTCCACCCCATCGAGCACCACGGTGACCTCGTTGAGCTCGACGTAGGTGCCTTTGCTGTTCATCTCGAAGGGGATGTCGGTGCCGCCGCTCGCCGGGTCACCCTTCATGGTGATGGTGAGCGTGTAGTCATACGACCACGAGCCCACGCCGCCGATGAAGGCCTCATCGGGCAGGTACATGCGCTGCACGCTGTGCGTCCCGGCGAAGGTGCCCGTGGCGCTGCCGCCGGCGCCCAGGTACGCCACCTCCCAATAATCGACGAAGAGGCCCTCCTGGCCGCCGACGTCGCAGCCGACGTCTTGGTAGCCCGCCCAGCCCGAGCCATCGGCGAGCACCATGTCCGTGGTGAACCGGAACAGGCCTGAAGCGGCGATCTCGCCCTCGCCGGTCTGGAACTCGGTGCCGGCCTGGCCGTTGTAGACGATGTCGTAGCTGCGGCTCCAGCCGTAGATGTCCACCGGGTCCCAGAAGTTGCCGCAGGAGCCGGGCCAGCCTTCAGCCTCGCTGTCTTCAGTGTCGTCGCCGCCGCTGTCGTCGATCACCGTGGAGTCATCCGCGGTGGAGTCGTCGCCGCCGGAGGAGTCGTCGGCGGAGGAGTCGTCGCCGCCGCCGGAGTCGGTGGGGGCGCCGGTGTCCGTCGCGCTGTCATCGTCGGCGCCGTAGAGATCTTTGCCTTGGTTGATCGAGCCGGTGCAGGCGCCGAGGATCAGGGTGAGCACGAGGAGAGGGCGGGTGGGTGACATAGGACTCCTGGTCGCCGCGGGGCCTGAGGGGGCTTCTGCGGCAAAGCGCAGCCATGTACCATCTCCGGTGGCGGGTCCGCAACCGCCGCCCCGTCAAAGGAGTCTCGGGTGACATCACCGCAGGTCGAGCTGCTCATCGTCGGCATGGAGGAGCTGCACACGATGGACCCCGCCCGGGGTGAGGGCCCCACGGGCCGCATCCTGGACGCCGCCGTGGGCTTCACCGGCGGCCGGGTGAGCTACCTCGGCCCCGCGGCCACGGCGCCGGAGGCCGCCCGCCGCGTCAGCGCCCCGGGCACCATCGGCCTGCCGGGCCTCATCGACTGCCACACCCACAGCCTCTACGCCGGAGATCGCGCCGCCGAGTTCCGCCGCCGCCTCAACGGCGAGCCCTACACGTCGATCTTAGAGTCCGGCGGCGGCATCCTCTCCACCGTTCGCGCCACCCGCGCCGCCAGCGACGAGACCCTCGCCGAGCGCCTGCACGCCCGGCTCAGCGCCATGCTGCGCCAAGGCGTCACCACGGTGGAGGTCAAGACCGGCTACGCCTTGGACGAGGAGCACGAGCTGCGCTGCCTGCGCCTGCTCCGTGAGGGCCCCTGGCCCCAGCGTGTCGTGCCCACGTACTTGGGCGCCCACGCCATCCCCGCCGAGTTTCGCCAAGACCGCGAGGCCTACCTCCAGCTCATGCTGCAGCGTGTGCTGCCCCAGGCCGCCGAGCTCGCTGAGGCCGTCGATGTGTACTGCGACCGCGGCGCCTTCACCCTGGAGGAGACCCGCCGCGTCTTAGAGGCCGGCATGTCCCGGGGCCTCGTGGGCAGGGTGCACGCCGAGCAGGTCGACTACACCGGCGCCGCCGCCTTGGCCGCGTCCTTGGGCTGCGCCTCGGCGGACCACCTGGAGCGCATCGACGCCGCGGGCATCGCCGCCATGGCCAAGGCCGGCACCATCGGCGGCATGTTGCCCACAGCCATGCTCTACATGAGAGACACCGCCCCGCCCGCGCGCCAGATGATCGAGGCCGGCGTGCGCCTCGCCGTGGCCACAGACTACAACCCCGGCAGCGCGCCCTGCCCTGATCTGTGGACCGCCGCTACCTTGTCCTGCCTGCTCATGGGGCTCACCGTGGAGGAGGCGCTGTTGGGCGTCACCCGCCACGCGGGGTTGGCGCTTGGTCGGCCGGAGCTTGGGTGGTTGACGGTGGGCGGGCCGGGTGACCTCTGCCTGATGCGCCCGCCGGTCGGGGCGCCAGCGCGGGCGGAGACCTTGGTGCAGCACATGGGCGGGCACCGCGCGGCGATGGTGGTGCGGGAGGGGCGGGTGGTGCTGGAGGTGGTGAGCGGGTGGTGAGGGGGCTTGTGCCAGCCTTTGGGGGGTTGGTTGAGCGCGATCTGGCGCCGCTCGCCTCAGCCCTCACCCCGGCCACACAGCCCGGCGAGGCGCTCCACCAAGGCCCCGAGGCTGGCTTGTTTGCCCTTCACGCAGTCCCGAGCGGCGGCGGAGAGCTTAAACGCCGCGTGTTTTAGGAAGAGGTCGCGGGAGTTGTGGTCCTTCGTAGACGGCGCGGTCACCCCTGGCGCGCAGCCCGCGATGGAGCGCATCAGGCCCTCGATGTTGGGATCCAAGAAGTGCACGGTGAGCTTGTCTGGCGCGTCGCTTCGGGCCTTCATCGCCCGGATGACGTCGGCCTCTGCGGCGAGTTTGGGGAGCCGGAGGTGCTCGGCCACACGGTCGCGGTCGACGAGCACACACAGGAGGCCGTCTCCAGCGAGCAGGCTGGTGCGGCCCAGGTCACCGATCAGCTTCGCCACGCCGTTCCGGGGGTTTGGCTCGATCTGGCGCCGCAGCGCCCAGATCACCAGGCCGGTGAGATCGCTGACCATCGCCAGCACAAAGTCATGGGGCGGGAACACGCCGCCGCCGCCCGCCTGCATCCTGTCTTCATACAGGACCGTCGCGAGCCGCATCAGCCCACCGGCTCGTCATCGGCCTTGGCCGGAGGCGTCGGCGCCAGCACACGCGGCAGATACCCCGCCGCGCGAAGCTGCCCGAGGTCGCCGAACTGCTCTAGCCATTGCGGCAAGGTCTCCGCGTCAAGGCGCGACACCTCCGCCCGACCGCCAGAGAGCGAACAAACCCGCACAGACGCGGCGGGGTCATCCAACAGCTCCAGCACCCGGTCGGAGTGGGTGCAGACCACGACAGGCGCCCCGCCGGGCAGGTTGGTGAGCATCGACATCACCCGGCCCAGCAGCGCGGGGTGAAGGTGAAGCTCGGGCTCATCAATCGCCAGCAGGGACCGGCCTGGGTTGAGGTGCGTGAGCGCGATGAACGCCAGCCAGGTGAGCTGCCCATCGGAGAGATCCGTGGCCAGGATCGGCTCGTTGAGCCCGGTGACCGTCAGCGCGAGGGCGACCTGACCGCCGCCGGGATCCGCCCGGAGCACGACGCTGTCGATGTGCTCACCGAGGCCCAGACGCACCAGCCCCAGGGCCTCGTCCCACAACGCCGAGGGGCCGTTCTTGAGCTCATACCAGGCGTTGGCGAGGTTGTAGCCCAAGAGGTCGAGGCGCTCGGCGGGGAGCAGCATCGTGGAGGAGCGCACGCTCCGGGTGAGCTGGTAAGCGCGGGCGGCCCAGGAGGCCGTGGTGTCGAAGGGGAGGTGGACCTCGATGCCGCGCAGGGCGTTGAGCACGCGGGAGATCGCGGGGTGTGGGGGCAGGTTGCCGAAGCTGGAGATGAGGAGCTGGTCGGGTTTGATGGCCCCGGGCGCGATGGGGGTTTGTTTGTCTGAGCCCTCAAACAAGGTCGCTTCGTTTGGCGTACGGCTCAGCACGACGGTGGGGCGCTCGGCGGGGTCTAACGGATAAACCGTGAGACGCTCGGCGAGCCCCAAAGCGCCAGCGGCGCGTGCTCCGAGCACGAAAAAGTACTCAATCAGTGGGAGCTTCCTTTCGTCATCCTCAATGACCACGCCGAGCGCTATCGCCTTGGCACCTTTACGAAGCAGCCCAGACATCCCCCGATGCTGGGCGTAAAACTGCGCCATGAAGTTGGGCTCAGCGGCCTTTCTGAGCAGCTCCAGACACTCCAAGACCGTGCTCTTTCCGGCGCCATTCTCCCCAATGAGCACGGTGATGGGCCGATTGAGCTTCAGCTCCACATCCTCGATGGCGCGCACGTTCTGGATACGAACTCGGGTAATCCTTTCCAAGCTCACACCCCCCACACAACGCGCCGACACGCCCACGCACAAGCGCGAACGACAGCGGCAGAGGTCGGCGTAGGCATGATCACTCCAGAGACGGGCGCTCACTCAGGCCCCGAAGGTATCACAACCCCCGGATCCGAGCACCGCCCCTCACTCCCCCGCCACCACCCGCCGAATCCGCGCATCTCTCCCCTCCGCCATCCCCCTCCGCAGCGCCTGGAGACACACCACGTCCCGCGCCTGCTCCCCCGCCTCACAGGCCCCGGGCTCTCCCGCGGCGGTGCTGAGGTAACAACGCAGGGCCCGCGCCCCATCCGGCAGCGGGTTCGGCGGCGGCCGCCACGACGCCACAGGCGACAGCGCCGAGGGCAGCACCCCCAAGGTGAGCGCCCAAGCCAAGGCCCACGCGCCGAGCACCGCGAGGAGCCCACGCCGGTCGGGCACCACAGGTACAGCCGCCGGGACGGCCCCTTGGCCCAAAGCCGCCAGCCCCAGGCCCAGCCACAAGGGCAGCACCACGCCCACCTGCCCCATAAAACGGTCGCTGCCCTGCTGAATGGTGAGCGCGCCCTGCAGGGCCACCAAGAACGGCGCGCTGGTGAGCGCCAAGGCCAGGATCATCGGCCAGCGCCGCCACAGGCTCCACACCCCCAGGCCCAAGGCGCCCAAGGCCAGGGGCGCCCAGGTACGGGCGCGCTCGGCGGCGACAGCGGAGGTGGGGCCCAAGGTCTCGATCGGCGGGATCAGCGCGCTCTGGGCCTTGAAGTGCAGGAGGGTGTTGGGCACGTCGGTGAGGGACGTGCGGCCCCAGATGTAGCGGGAGCTGTACTGCCAGGGCGGGGCGAAGCGGGGGTCATCGTGGCCCAGCTCATGCAAACGCTGGCGCACGTCGGCCTGCTCCTCCAAGGAGCCCGTGCGCTCGTGGTAGGCCCAGGGGCCGAGAGTCCAGGCCAAGGCCAGGGGCGCGAGCAGGGCGGCGAGGCGCAGGGGCGCGGACCAGGCCGGGCGCCAAGGCCCCAAGAGCAGGCCCAGGCCGGCGACGCCTAGGCCCGGCAAGGCCCAGATCAGGCCACGAAGCTCAACGAGCAGGCACAGGCCGAGGCCGATCCCCGCGCCCAACAGGGTGCGCGCCTTGGGCCAGCGCGCCGCCGCCGCCGCCAAGGCCATGCCCCAAGCGAAGATGGCCGTGGCCTCGGGGTAAAACGAGACCGTGCGGCTGAGCAACAGCACCGGGGGCACCGCGCCGATGAACGCCGAGGCCGCCAAGCCCGCCACCCGCCCGTGCAGAGCCCGGCCCCAGAGGTAGAGCGCTGAGGCCAAGGCCCCGCCGGAGATCGTCGCGCCCCAGAGGAGCGCGTCCGCCACGCCGACACGCCGGGCCAAGGGCGCGAGCAGCTCGGCGGTGAGCCGGGCGCGGTGGGCGGGGTAACGGGCGGCGTCCCCCTCGGCGACGGTGGCCACGGCCGCGCACCAGTCGCCGAAGTCCGAGGTGGCGAGCTGGCCCCCAGCGGAGGCGAAGCCCGCGAGCCAGGTGCTCTGCAGAGCGCCCGAGACCAGGCCCGCCCCGATCAGGAGCGGCAGGTCAATCGACCAGCGCCAAGCGTCCTCTTCGCCCCGCGCCGTGGGCAAGGCCCGCAGCGCGAGCACGAAGCCGAGGAGCAGGGCGACGGAGACGGGGGACATGGCCCGAGTCTACACCGGGAGGCGCCTCAGGGCACAAAGCCGACGCTGTCGGTGCGCAGGTGGCGGATGTAGCGCACCTTGGGCCGGGTGGCGATGAACGCGCGGACCTGCGCCAAGAACTCATTCTCGTCACGCCAGCCGCCGGGGAGCACCTCGTTGGGCTCGGCGGCCTCCAAGATCAAGGGGTCCACCGCGCGTTTGATGGCGCCCTCGACGGCGACGCGGGGGGAGCGAAAGGTGGGGAAGAGCACCCAGTGCTCGGTGTACTGGCCCGGCGCCTTGGCGGGGAAACAGGCGGCGAAGCCGACGTGGAGGTTGGTCGCCGCCATGCGGGAGGTCGCGCCAAACATCGGCGCGCTCTGGCCGTCCTCGGTCGTCATCGAGAGGGTGGTGCTCGGGATGTCGATCGGCTCAGCGGCGCTCGGCACCTTGGGCATGAAGATGTTCATGGTGCCGCCATCAATCTGATAGGTCGGACGACTGGTGATGAAGTGCCACATGGGGTTCTGCTCCTGAGTGGGTGGGTCGCTCACGACACTCTATGGCCCGAGCCCACAAAGCTGTGATCGCGGGATGCCCAAAAAGTTGAGAGCCGGGACTGGTGGGGCGCGGAGGCGCCGGATCTTCACAGTCCTTTACACACCTTCGGCCTCGTTGGCTTCACGCCGAGGCCCCCGCCGGTTCAGAATGGCGACACCCTGGAGACGATCCCATGAACGCCCTGCGCCTCACCCCGCTCCTCACCCTGCTCTTCGCTTGCGGAAAAGACGACGGCCCCGCCGACGACAGCGCGCCCGCCGACGACACCGCCGCCGACACGGCGACCGACACCGCCGCCGAGGTCACCCCCTGCCCCGACGGGCTCAGCGAGCCGGCGATCTCCACCTCAACGGGCTGCGTCACCGGCCTCGTCACCGAGGGCCAAGAGCGCTTCTTGGGGGTGCCCTACGCCGCCCCGCCCCTGGGCGCCCTGCGGTTCTTGCCGCCGACGCCGGTGAGCCCGTGGGAGACGCCCCTCGCCGCGACGACACCAGGCCCGATCTGTGTGCAGCACGTCGATAGCTCGCTCACGGACAACAAGAAGGGCGAAGGCGACGAGGACTGCCTCACCCTGAACATCCTGCGCCCCGCGGGCGCCGTGGGCCCCTTGCCGATCCTGTTCTTCACCCACGGCGGCGGCTACGCCACGGGCTCAGGCAGCCAGAGCACCTACGTCAACGATCCCAACTTGCCCGATCAGGCCATCGTCATCACCCACAACTACCGCCTGGGGCCCCTGGGGTTCTTGGCCCACCCGGCGCTCTCCGCCGCCCAGGCCGAGGGGGTCTCGGGCAACATGGGGCTCTTGGACACGGTGATGGCCCTTGAGTGGGTGTCTGAGAACGCCGAGGCCTTGGGCGGTGATCCCGCCCAGGTGCTCATCTTCGGCGAGAGCGCCGGGGGCCTCACCACCTGCGCCTTGTTGATGTCGCCCGACGCCGCGGGGCTGTTCTCCGGGGCGGTGGTGCACAGCGCGCCGTGTCTGGGGCTGAACGAGCCTCTGCGCGGCGGCGCCGCCGACCAGGGTGAGCGCTGGGGCGAGACCTTCGCCGAGGCCCTGGGCTGTGACGGAGACGACGCCGTGGCCTGTATGCAGAGCGCGCCCATCGAGGACATCGTCACCTACGGCCAGGCGACGGTGCTCATCGGCGAGGGCAAACGGTACGCCCCGGTGCTCGACGGCGTGCGCCTGCCCGTAGACGGCGCCTTGAGCCTCAAGGACGGCCTCAGCGTGCCCGTCACCTTAGGCGCCAACCAAGACGAGGGCACGGTGTTTGTGTTGGGTCTGGGCGTGACCACCGAGGCGATCTACGAGGCGACGGTGCGGGCGCTTGTGCGGCCCTTCGGGATTGACGCTGAGAAGATCCTCGCGGCCTACCCCAGCGCTGCGTACGGCGACTCCCCGGAGGCGGCCTTCGCCGCGCTCTACGGCGACGCGGTGTTTGTCTGCCCGACGGTGTTTATGGCCGAGGCCTTGGCGCCCGCCCACACCGTGCGGGGGTACCACTTCTCCGCCGCGCCCGCCGCCGCGGGCACCTTCGGGGCCTTTCATGGCTTAGAGCTCGCGTACGTTTTCGGCACGGGGTTTGTGGACACCAGCGCCAAAGACGCCGCGCTGGCCCAAGACATGCAAGACGCCTGGGCCAAGCTGCTCACGGGGGACGCCGCCGTCGGTGAGGCCGGGCCCTGGAGCCCGCTTGGGACGGGCTGGGCGCTGTGGGATCGCGACGGGAGCGGCCTCGGCGCCCACCCCAAGGCGGATCTGTGCCAGCTCTGGGCCGAGGAGGGCCTCAACCCCTGGTGAGGCCCGCGGCCCGGGTTACCTCGTTCGGTATGCGCCCCATCGCTCGGATCTTCCCCATCGCCGCCCTCGTGGCGCTCCTCGGGCCGTCCTGCGCCAAGGACGCCCCGCCGAAGGGGACGGGGCCGACGATCGTGCTCATCACCCTCGACACCACCCGCGCCGACGCCGTGGGGGCCTGGGGCGGGCCCGCCGGGATCACGCCCACCCTCGACGCCTTGGCCGCCCGAGGCGCGCGGTTTGTGTGGGCCTTCTCCCACGCGCCGACGACCTTGTCGTCTCACGCCTCGATGTTCACCGGCCTTGACCCCCACGGCCATGCCGTCCCACGAAACGGCGTGCCGCTGTTTGAGTCCCACACCACCGTGGCCGAGCGCCTCGTTCATCACGGCTTTGAGACCCTCGCGGTGCTGGGCAGCTCCGCCGTAGACCGCAGCACCGGGGTGTTGCAGGGCTTCACCGCGGTGGATGACTCCCTGAGCGTCGATCAAGGCCGCCGGTTTGAGGACACGGCGCCGAGCGTCACCGCCCGCGCCTTGAGGCTCGTAGACGGCCGAGAGGGCGGCAAACCTCTGTTCCTCTGGGTGCATTATTTTGACGCCCACAGCCCCTACGCGCCGCCGTCCGAGGTGGCCCAGCGGTTTGTGCCGCCGAACGTCAAGCCCACCGCGCCGATGGAGGGCGACGATCACAACCTCGGCTTCGGGGAGCGGGTGCGGCAGGGCCAGGCCAGCCCAGAGGAGATGGCGTATTGGCGCGGTCTGTACCACGGTGAGGTACACGTCGCCGACGCCGGGATGGGCGCGCTCTTGGACGGCTTACGCGCCCGGGGCCTGCTCAACGACGCCTGGATCGTGGTCGCCGCCGACCACGGCGAGATGTTTTACGAGGTGACCGACCGCCCCATGGGCCACGGCCCCGACATCGACCCGCCGGTCACCCACGTCCCCCTTGTCATCACCCGAGAGGGCCCCGGCGCGCCCGCCCCGCGAGACGTCAACGAGCCCGTGGCGCTCTCGGATCTGGGGCCGACCTTGCTCAGCCTCGCCGGTCACCCCGAGCCTCTGGGCGAAGGTCGCGACCTGCTCCCCAGCGCCCGCGGCGAGCCCCTGGCGCCCCGGGCTCTGTTTCTGGAGGCCACGCGGGTGCCGAGCCTGCCCCGAGATGGCACCTGGGACAACCTCCAGGCCGAGCGGGGGGTGATCTGGCAAGACGTGATGATGATGCGCACCCCGTGGTTGCCGACGGAGGGGCCGACGCTGGTGAGAATCGGCACAGACGGCGTGGTGGTGTTTGAGGACAACAGCGCCGCCTTGGGCCTCACCGGCATGCTCAACGGCTGGGACGGCCGCGCCCCCAGAGGCCGCGCCCAAGAGACCCCAGAGGGGACCATGCGCGACGCCCTGAAGGCGCTCGGCTACCTCGAGGAGTGAACAGGGCGAGGAGCGCGCTACATCGTCGGCAAGCGGGCGAGGAGCTCCCGCCAGTCCGAGCGCTCCAGGATCCCCGGCTTCCGTTTGCCGAAGAAGAGCACGATCACCTCACCCTTTTGGTCCAGAAGCTCCACGCTGTGAACCCAACCCTCGGCGGAGGGTTTCCGCACCCGCCAGGCCTCGGCGACGAGGTCCTCGCGTAAGTGCAGGTTAAAACGGGGGTCGAGCACGTTCATCCACTCGCCGACGGCCTTGATCCGGCTCACCGGGCCGATGTGAATCTGGACGCAGCCGGGGTTGCCGACAAACACCATGATCGGCGTCTGGGCCTCGGCGGCGGCCTGCAGCAAGGGCCCGCTGACGGTTGTGGGCAGTCGATGGGCGTGAACACCCTCGATGAGCTGCAAGGCGCGGCGGCGGCTCACGCGGTGCGCGCGCAGGAGGCTGTGCAGGTGGTGGGGGTCGCCCATGGCGGCCCAGGTCTCGCAGAAGGTGGCGGCGTCTAGCTCGCCGTCGTCGGGGTCGGCGGGGAAGGTCTCCGGCCCGGGCGTCCAGAACGGGGTCTGATCGGGATCTCGTAGGGAATTGACGAGGGCCTCAAACGCCCCGAGATCGCTGGTCTCGCCGAGGTGCACCTTATGAACGGCCTCCCCTTGGTGATCGAAGAGCTGAATCGCCCGGTGGCCCGCGCGCTCGGTGGCGAAGACCGTGTGCCATCGCCGGGGGAAGAGCCGCAGATCGATCTCTTCCCCGAAGGCCCCGCCGACGGGGGCACCTTCAGGGAGCTGAACCCGCTCATACTGGCCCCGGCGCTCGTGAACGGCGGCCTCGTTGCGGGTGAGGGCCATCACCTCGCCCAAGGTCTCAAACCCCCGAAACAGCTCGGTCCAGGCCGGGCGAAGGCGGGTGGCGGTGCGGCCCACGGCGCTGGCCACCAGGGCGGCCTCGCTCACGCCGAGCTGGCGGGCGGCGTCACGGGGGCGGGTGCGTGGGGACTGTGCGAGGAGGGACTCGACCTGCTGGTGTAGCTCCATGGGGCTCTCCGAAGGTGTCAGGGTTTTGGGGGAGGTGTCAGTGTTTGGGTTCGGGTGTCCGCGCGGGCGGGCACGAGCAGCGCGCGGCCGGTGTCGGGGTGGCGTAGGGTGCGCACGGTGACGCCATAGGCGCGGTGGATGAGCGTCGGGGTGAAGGCCTCCTCAGGCGGGGCGTCGGCGAGGGTCTGCCCCTCCATCATCAACAGCGCACGGTCGGCCCAGGCCCCGGCGAGATTGAGATCGTGCAGGATGATCAGCACGGCGTCCCCGCGCTCATCACAGCGGCGGCGCAGCAGGCTCAACACGGACTCTTGGTGCTGGAGATCTAAGGCCGCGGTGGGCTCGTCCAACAACAACAGGCCGGGGCCCTGCACGCCGTGAAGCTGGGCGAAGGCCCGGGCCAAGGCCACCCGCTGGCGCTCACCGCCAGAGAGCTGGGGGAGCAGGCGCTCGGCGAGATGGGACGCGCCTACGGCGTCGAGCGCGTCTAAGGCGATGTCGCGGTCTCGCGCCGAGCTTGGGTGGGGTGTGCGGCCCAACATCACCACCTCCCAGGCGCAGAACGGGAAGTCACAGGGCGAGGTCTGGGGCACGACGGCGCGGCGCTGGGCCAGCTCCCGAGGCCGCCAGGCCGTGAGCGCCCGGTCAAACAGCACGATCTCCCCGGTGGTGGGCCGTCGCTCCCCGGAGATCAGCTTGAGCAGCGTTGATTTGCCCGCGCCGTTGGGCCCGCAGACCGCGAGCAGCTCCCCCGGCGCGAGGCCGAAGGATACGCCTCGCACCAGGGCGCGACCCCGCACAGAGACGCCGAGGTTGCTGACGGTCAACATCTAAACCTCCGGGCTCGCCGCGCGCAGGCGGTACAGAAAGAACGGCCCGCCGAGCAGGGCGGTGAGCACCCCCACGGGCAGCTCCGCCGGGGCCACGCAGGTGCGGGCGACAAGATCGGCCACGGTGAGCAGGCCGGCGCCCAAGACCACGCTCATGGGCAAGACCCGGCGTTGATCGGCGCCGACGAAGAGCCGGGCGAGGGGCGGCACCACCAGGCCAATAAACCCGATGAAGCCCGAGAACGCCACGCTCAGGCCCACCAACACCGCGACCAACACCGTGAGGCCGAGCTTGAGGGCCTCCACCGGCACGCCGAGCTGGGCGGCCTCGGCCTCCCCCAACAACAAGGCGTTGAGCGACCGCGCGGCGCGGGCGGTGAGCCCGAGGCCCACGGCCAAGGCGCCCAAGACCAAGCAGGCCCGGCTCCAGCTCGCCCCCGAGAGGCTGCCCAAGGTCCAGAAGGTCAAGGAACGGAGCTGCTCGTCGCTGGCGATGAACAACAGCAGGCCCGTGCCCGACGACGCCAAGGCGCTCACGGCGACGCCGCAGAGCAACAGCGTCGAGATCGGCGCCGCCCCGTCTCGCCGGGCCGCGGCCATCACCACCGCCCAGACGAGGAGCCCGCCGAAGATCGCGGCGACGGGCAGGCCGATCTGGCTCCACGCCCCACCCAGCACGGTCGCCGCCGCCCCGCCCAAGGCCGCGCCGCTGGAGACGCCGAGCAGGCCCGGGTCGGCCAGGGGGTTGCGGGTGAGGCCCTGCATCAGCGCCCCGGCCAGCCCCAGGGCGCCGCCCACCCCCACGGCCAGAAGCGCCCGAGGCAGCCGAATCGCCCACAAGACGGCCTCTTGGGCCGGGGTGAGCGCGCTCAGCTCGGTGAGGCCCAGGCGCGAGAGGGGTGCGAAGAGGAGCTGCCCCGGAGAGATCGAGACCGCGCCCAGGCTCACCGCGAGGGTCAAAACGACACAGAGCGCGACGAGGCCAAAGAGCTGGGCGCGGTCGGGTGGAGAGAGGGCGGTGAGGCTGGTCATGGGCTCGTCTGTGTCTCGGCCAGGGCGCTCG
>Ga0066604_10000607_pt1 | contig 22337 bp, 21 predicted proteins | sample Higcelwee11metaG_FD_59501 | JGI IMG/M metagenome (GOLD analysis project Ga0066604, IMG submission 59501) | Freshwater pond sediment microbial communities from the University of Edinburgh, under environmental carbon perturbations - High... | ecosystem: Environmental > Aquatic > Freshwater > Pond... | reverse complement strand
CACAGGCGACGATCAGCGAGCAGTCGTAATAATAGGCGAGGGCGTCGAGGCAGCTCTCGGTGAGGCAGTGGTCGGCCTCGTGGCAGATCACGCGGTCTACGGCGTGGGCGGTGCACTCGTTTCGGTCGTAGTTCCTCGGCTGGCACCTCTCCACCCAGTCACAATACGCCGAGGGATAGTAGGAGGCGAACAGACGCTCATTCATCGGCTCAGGGCAGGCCAGAGGCTCGGAGTCAAGGTCTTGGGCGCGCCCTCCGCAGGCGCCGAGGGCGCACAGCAGCGGCGCGAGGCGGAGGGCGCAGCGGGTCATGGTCACTCCGCGCAGCGGTCGACGTCGAGGTTGAAGATCCCGTCGCAGGCGGCGGGCACGAGGGCGCAATCATCAGGGGCCTCCTCAAAGTCACGGTCGAGGGCGACGATGCAGGCTTCAGTGAGGCAGGGATCGGCCTCGTGGCAGAACGTGAGATCAATCTGGGAGTCTGCGCACGCCACGTCGTCGTAGGGGCCGGGACCACAAATGCGCAGCCAGCGACAATACAGCGACGGATAGGAGAGCAGGAAGGCGTTCTCGTCGTAGGGGGACACACATTGGGGTAGGTCTGAGTCTGCCGCGGGCTCCTTGTCTCCACAAGCTGCGAGGGGAGCGAGCAGCGACACGGCCAGCAGAGCACCCAGGAGGCGCCTAACCACTGCAGGCCTCGAACTGGTTCTCAACATCGAACGCATCCTCACAGATCGTAGGGAGTTCGCCACAGACCGTGTCGGCCTCGACGACACGAACACACTCTTCGAGAAGACAGGCGTCCACGGGAAAGCAGCTCACGATGGATTGGTTGAGGCGTAGATACGTCGCTCGATACTCTACACGGTCAGGATTGCACCGCTCTCCCCAATCCGTCACGGCGTACACATAGCTGCGTTTCGCGCTCCACTCGTTGCACTGAGGCGCGCTGTCCTCGGCAGGATCATCACCACAGGCGGTCGCAAAAACGAGCGCCAGCGGCGAGAGGACACGCCAGAGATGGGTTGTTCGCGGTGGTTGTTTATTCACAGTGGTCATCCTCACTGAATGCCTCCTCACACACCTCAATCTCATCACAGTCCTCTCGCTCCCGAAGCTCCACGACACAGTCTGCGAGCAGGCAAGGGTCGTGGGCGTAACAGAGCTGGCCTATCGCGCCGTTGAGGCAGTCAAACTCGTACGGAGCGGTCTCGGGCTCACACCGCGACCGACGCGCGCAGTGGGCGTCTACCCACTCCTCCTCGGTGGACCACACGGGGCAGGCCGCGGTGTCGGGCTCGTGCGACGACGCGGCGCAGCCCACGACCACGAGGAGCGTCAGAAGCAGCGGGTGATAGGAGCGCGGATGCGCAGGGGCGACGTAGACCAACAGAAACCTCGAACCTCAAGAGAGCATAGACGGCTTAGGGCACGATCTCCCAGACTTTTTGCGACCGCCAGTCCGCCACAGCGGCGCGCCCATCGATATCGTGGATTGAATCGGCAATTACAGACTGCGCGTCACAGCTCACGATCCCCGCCCGCACCGCGCCCAAAGGATCTTGGACGTTGAGCACGAAGGGTTGTGGGCTGAAGTCCCAGCCGCCGCCTTGCGAGACGACGCCCTCGTCAAGCTGGGCCAAGCCCCGACCACCCCAGGACGACGGCATCGGCAGCTCCACCAGCGCCCCGTCACGCAGCACCAGCGCGGTCGCCCACCCCGAGATGAGGGGCTCACCGTTCAGCTCACCTAAGAAAAATCCGCCGGGGTCGGCCTCGACGCCCTCATTCCGGAGCATATGAACCACCTCCCCCGTGTCCCAGCGCACGACGACGACACCTCGCTCGTCGAGGAGGAGGTTGTGCTCGGGGTCAATCTGTAGGGTTCGATCCGAGATCTCGCAGCCTTGACACCAGCGCTGCTCAGTCATGGTGCCGTCGGGCTCCAGACGGATCCACCGCGGGTCTCGGTCGGCCAGGAGGATCACCGCGCCGCCCACGGCGGGGATGAGGCCGCCGACGTCTTCAGGGAGCGAGAGCCGCGTCGCGCCGGTGGGGGTGACGTGGGTGAAGAGCTTCGGGCCGCCGGTCACCTCGGAGCCGTAGAACAAGAGGCCATCGCCATACCGAGCGGGGTCTCCGAGGCGCGAGTAGCCCTCAGCGGTCTCCGGCGCGGGCCACTCCGCGGGGTCTATGAAGTCCACCCCGGCGACGGTGTCCCCCGGCTCCACCCCCAAGAAGACGTGCTCGCTCAGCCAGAGGCGCTGCTGATAGTCGTCCTCGCCGCCGGGCTCAACCCCGCAGGCCTCGGCGACCCGCACGGCGAGGGCGTCGTGGGGACCCATCGCACAAAACCGCGCGAACACCTCCCGGGTGAGGTTCGCGTCGTCGGGGTAATCCTCAAGGATCGGCTCGTCCGCCGTCGCCGGGTCAAAATGTTCGGGGTGCTGGTCGCTGATGTTCTCTAGGGTGCTGTCGAGGGCGTGGCAGAGCTCATGCCACAGGGTGCTTTGGGGACCCGTGTTAAAGCTGGCCGCCTGCTCAGTGAGCAAGATCCGGCGTCGCCCCTCGATGTAGGCGGCTGCGGCGTGCGCCCCCGCGATCGAGCCATCGGGCACAACCCTGATCTCGTTGAGCTTGAGGTCATCTACCCCCGCCACGCTCAAAAACTCGGCGAGCCCGGCCTCTAAGTCGGCGCGCTCAAAACGGTTGAGCAGGCGATCGGGGTCGGTGACCTCAATGCCGCCCCGGCCACAGCCGATGGCGAGGAGCATGATCAGCAGGGGTGAGCCAGCGCGCAAGAGGCACCTCCAAGGCCGTCGCGGAGCCTATCCACGACGATGCCCCATCGTAGCCCAAGTCGCGCGGGGTCGCTGCGCCGCTAAACCTCCGGCTCCAAAAACTTTGGCAGGTCGTCGTCCTCGTCGAGCCCCGGCCTATCCCCGTCGCGGCGCCTTCGGCGGCGGCTGGCGCGTCGGCTCCGTGGTGACCACGGCCGGGCCGGTGATCGAGCGCACGGGCTGGTGGATGATGATCTGGGTGAGCGCCCGCTCCGCCTCGGAGAGCACCGGGCGGGGCGGACGGGGCGGCGGGGCTTTGGGTGGTTGATTCTGCATAATTCCACTCACAGAGGCGCAGCTCCCCTAAACCTCCGGCTCCAAAACATTCGACAGGTCGTCATCCACCAGCGTGTCCTCGTCCAGATCATCCACCTCGACGAGCGTATGCGTCAGATCCGCCTCCCAGTTCGTGCCCGGCAAGGCCTGGGCCGGGTTGAACGGGCGGTCGGCGCTCAAGAGCGTACGCGGGGTGGTCAAGGCGTCGAGGAGCTCTACGCCGGTGCCCACGCCGCCGCTGCGGCCCATGCCCACGGCGGGCAGGGGCAGGGTGGAGGTGGTCGTGGGCAGGTTGATGTGCACCACGCCCGCGCGCAGGCGGTCGACGAGGCCTTGGAGGTCGGCCTCTTGGGTGGAGGGGTAGACGCTGGCGACGGGGCGGTGGGCGAGCTGGTTGTGCAGGGCCACGGCCTCGTCCACGGCGCCGACGCGGTAGACGAGCAGGGTGGGGCCCACGGGCTCGGCGTCTAAGAAGGCCTGGCCGGACTGCCAGTCGACGAGGTGAATCGCAGGGGTGACGTAGAAGCCGCGGCGCTCGGTGCGGTTGTTGAAGCTGCCCTCTAAGAGCGGCCCGGCGCCGCCTTGGGTGAGCGCGCGGCCGTACTTGCGGAAGCGGCTGCGCAGGTTCTCCGAGATGAGCGGGCCCATAAACACGCTCTTGTCGAAGCCGTAGCCCACGGTGAGGTTCGCCGTGCGGCGCAGCAAGGAGTCGATGAACTCGTCGTACACCCCGGCCTGCACGATCACCCGGCCGGTGTTGAACGGGCGCTGGCCCGAGCCCAGAAACGCCCCGACCATGGTGTCGTAGACCGCCCGGTCTAGCTCGCAGCCATCCAGCACCACCGCCGCGCCTTTGCCCGCGGACTGGGTGATCAGCGGAAGCTCCGAGCGATCCAGGAGCAGGCGGCGCACCTCACTCACGGTCTCGTGGCTGCCGGCGACCATGAGCGCGCCCAAGCGCGGGTGGCCGAGCAGGCGGCGGCCAACGCCAGAGCCCGAGCCCTGGACCATGTTGATCACGCCCCGGGGCAGCTTGCACTGGTCCCACATCTCGGCGAGGTGCTGGCCCAGGCCGGGGGTGAACTTCGAGGGCTTGAAGACCAGCGTGTTGCCGCCCAACATCGCCGCCGCCGTCCACACGCAGATGTAGTAGAGCGGCTGGGCGAAGGGCAAGAGCATGCCCACCACGCCCCGGGGGAAACGGTCGGCGCGGCCCAAGGTCTGCTCGAGCACCTTGGGCGCGAGGCGATGGGGGCCCTCCTCGATGAGCTGCTCCAAGGCCAGGAGCGTCTGCCCGAGCTCTTGCCGGGTCTCCCAGGTGGGCCGCCCGGTCTCCCGGGTGCTGAGCACGATCAGCTTCTCACCGGCCTTGGCGAGGGTCTGCCGGAAGCGCCGCACCGCCGCCACGCGCTCGGCGAGGGGGACGTGGCGCCAGATTCGTGACGCGATGGTGGCGTGCTCAACGGCGTCATCGACGGCGTCTTCAGAGAACGCGAAGCGCCCTAAGATGTCGGCGCGGTCGCCGGGGTTGACGCCGTTGATGTAGCCATCCACCCGCTCGGGGCGGACAAACGAGCCGTCGATGTAGCTGCCTTTGCGTACCAGGCGATCCCTGGAATCGTCCACGCTGACTCCCGTAGAGGCGAGGGTCGGATTATAGCCATGCCGAAGCCCGGGAGAGAGCCGCCGTGCGTAACGTTCATGACAACGTCCTATCCTGCGTGGGCAACACGCCCATCGTCCGCCTCAACAGCGTCACCGAGGGCCTACAGGCCACGGTCTACGCCAAGCTGGAGATGCTGAACCCCGGCGGCTCCATCAAGGATCGCATCGCCCTGCAGATCATCGCCGACGCCGAGGCCAGCGGGGCGATCACCCCAGGCAGCACCATCGTCGAGGGCACCTCGGGCAACACCGGGGCCGGTCTGGCGATGGTCGGCGCGGTGAAGGGCTACAAGTGCACCTTCGTGATGCCCGACAAGCAGTCTGAAGAGAAGCGCGCGGCGCTTCGGGCCTACGGCGCCCGCGTGGTGATCACCCCCACGGCTGTCGAGGCCGACGACCCCCGCAGCTACTACAGCGTGAGCCGCCGCCTGGGCCACGAGCCCGGCGCGTTCTTCGCCAACCAGTACCACAACCCGTCGAACCCGGCGGCGCACTACAACATGACCGGCCCCGAGATCTGGGAGCAGCTCGACGGCCAGCTCGACGTGCTGATCTGTGGCCTGGGCACCGGCGGCACGGTCTCGGGCATCGCGAAGTACCTCAAAGAGAAGAACCCCAACATCAAGGTGGTCGGCGTCGATCCCGTGGGGTCGTTGTACTACGACTACTTCCACACCGGGCAGCTCACCCCGGCCTTCCCCTACGTCGTGGAGGGCATCGGCGAGGACTTCATGCCCTCGACGATCGACTGGCAGTACATCGACGACGTCGTCCGCGTGAACGACCGCGAGTGTATGCACATGACCCGCCGGGTGGTCCGCGAGGAGGGCATCCTGTGCGGCGGCTCCTGCGGCGCGGCCGTCGCCGGCGCGGTGAAGTGGGTGCGCCAGCACGACGCGGCGAACCTCAAGGTGCTCGTCATCCTGCCCGACTCGGGCAGCCGCTACCTCTCCAAGATCTTCAACGACAACTGGATGAAGGAGATGGGCTTTACCGAGGCCGAGAGCGGCTTCGGCACCGTCGCCGAGCTCCTGCACCACCGCGGCGAGCGTGAGCTGATCAGCGTGTCCCCCGACGCCACGGTGAGCGAGGTGATCGGCACGATGAAGATGCACGGCATCTCCCAGGTGCCGGTGCTGGAGGAGGGCAAACTCATCGGCATCCTCTCCGAGAACCGGCTTCTGGAGCAGGCGCTCCAGGGCACGCCGGGCAAGACCCGGGTGCGGGAGCTGGTGCAGGCCAACTACACCACTGTGGACGACACCACGGAGATCACCGTGCTCTCCGAGCTGTTCAAGCGGTTTAAGGTGATCTTTGTCGTGGGCGGCCCGGCGATTCGGGGCGCGATCACCAAGATCGACCTCATCGACTACATCGCCGACCGCGCCGCCGGGGAGCCCAAGTGAAACACCCCACCCAGCACCCCGAGACCTTGGCGATTCACGGCGGCCAGTCGCCAGAGCCCACCACCGGCGCGGTGATGCCCCCGGTGTTCCAGACGAGCACCTACGCTCAGGAGGCCGTCGGCCAGCACAAGGGCTACGAGTACTCCCGCACCCAGAACCCCACCCGCGAGAAGTTAGAGGCCGCCGTCGCCTCGTTAGAGGGCGCGGGCCTGGGCGTGCCCACCTTCTGCTGCGCCTTCGGCTCGGGCAGCGCCGCCACCGCCGCGGTGCAACATTTACTCCAGGCCGGGGACCTCGTCGTCTCCGGCGACGACATCTACGGTGGCAGTTACCGCCAGTTCACCAAGGTGTTCACGCCGCTGGGCCTCAAGTACCGCTTCGTCGACTTCTCACGCATCTCCGCTGAGGAGGCCATCCCTGAAGGCACGAAGCTCGTGTGGCTGGAGTCGCCCACGAACCCTCTGCTCAAGGTGAGCGACATCGCCGCCTTGGCCGCCCGGGCCCACGCCGTCGGCGCCATCGTCGCCGTAGACAACACCTTCGCCACGCCGATCTACCAGCGGCCCCTGGCCTTGGGCGCCGACCTCGTCGTGCACTCCACGACGAAGTACCTCAACGGCCACAGCGACGTGGTCGGCGGCGTCGTGGTCACGGCGAACCCCGCCCTGTATGAGCGCATCAAGTTTCTGCAGAACGCCATCGGCGCCGTGCCCGGCATCTGGGACTGCTGGCTCACGCTTCGCGGCATCAAGACCTTGGCCGTGCGGATGGCCCGGCACCAAGAGAACGCCTTGGCGGTGGTGGCTTGGCTCAAGTCCCGGCCCGAGGTGGCGCGGGTGTGGTACCCCATGGACGAGACCCACCCCCAACACCAGCTCGCCCGGCGCCAGATGAGCGGCTTCGGCGGCATGATCAGCTTTGAGCTCAAGGGGGATCTCGCGGCGGCGGAGCGTTTCTGCGCGGCCTGTGAGGTGTTCACCCTCGCCGAGAGCCTGGGCGGCGTCGAGAGCCTCATCGAGCTGCCCGCCGCCATGACCCACGCCTCGATCCCGCCCCATGTGCGCCAAGAGATCGGCATCGCCGATGGTCTGGTGCGGGCGTCTGTCGGCATCGAGCACATCGACGACCTCATCGCCGATCTTGAGCGGGCGCTCTCCGCGGCCTTTCCGGGCTGATCGGCGCCTGTGCCACCCTCGGCGCTGTTGGTGTGCGCGGCGCTGGGGGTGCCCGCGCTGGGGCCCTCAGGAGCCTCAGCGCACCTTCGTGGGGTGGCCTGGGCCCTCCGGCATCGCGGCTTCCCGCTGCGTGTCGTCGCCGCCAAAGAGTCCGACCCCCGCGGCGTCTGGGGGGCGATGCCCGTGGCCGTCGAGACCGCGCCGATCCCCGGCTGGCCGTCGTGGTTGGGTCGGCTTCGCGAGCGCCGAGAGGCCTGGCTCACCGCGCGCCTCGCTGAGGTGGCCAACCGCGGCCCCGCGCCGAGCTTCACCTGGGAGCGCTGGAGCCTGTTCTCCGACGTCGGCGCCCGGGTGCGCGCAAAGACCGGCGCCCCCTGGGTGTTGGAGGTCAACGCGCCCTTGGCCATGGAGCGCGCCCGGTTTGAGACCGTCTATGATCCCGCCTACGCAGAGGCTTGGGAGCGTCGGGTGCTGCCCCAGGCCGACCGGGTGCTCGTGGTGTCGTCGTGGCTCGCCCGCTGGGTGGTTCACGAGCGCGGCGTGAGCCCCCATCGCGTGCGCATCGTGCCCAACGGCGTGGAGGCCTATCCAGGCGACCGCGCCGCCACCCGCGCCAGCCTCGGCCTCACTGATGAGCCCGTGGTCGGCTTCTTGGGCAGCATGAAGCCTTGGCACGGCGCCGAGCGGGCCTACGCCCTCGCTGAGTCTCTGGGCGCCGTGGCCTTGATGGTCGGGGCGAACCCCCCGCCGCCGCCGCCCGGCGTGCGGGTGATCCTCACCGGGCAGGTGGACGAGGCCCGCTCCGCCGACCTCGTCGCCGCCATGGACCTCGGCCTCGCGCCCTATGGCCCTGAGTCGCCGCCGTGGTTCTGCCCGCTCAAGCTCTTGGCCTACCGGGCGCAGGGCACCCCAGCCTTGGCCTCGGACATCGGCGACGCTCGGAAGCTCGTCGGGGAGGGCGGCGAGGTGTTGCCCCCCGGGGACAAGTCCGCCTGGATCTCCGCCGCCCGGCGCTGGTTGGGCCGCCGGGTGACCCCCAACGTGCGCACCTGGGGCGACGTCGTGGACGAGGGCCTCGTGGGGCTCGTGGGCTAGGGCTGCGCGAGGGCGGCGGCGAGCCAGCTTCGGTCGAGGGTGATCTCACCGATGGGGGTCACCGCGCCCTCTAAGGTGAGGTCCAAGGCCTCGGAGACGGTGACGAAGAGGGTGCCGCCGGGCATGTCCAGGCGGATCCGGCCAGGACGCAGGCGGCCCGTGCGTACGGCGGCGGCGGCCACGGCGCAGGAGGATGAGCCCGAGGCTGAGGTCTCCCCGGCGCCGCGCTCCCAGATGCGGAGGCTGAGGTGATCTGGCCCGAGCACCTGGGCCACCTGCACGTTCACACGGTTGGGGAACCGCGGGTGGCGCTCGATGGCCTCACCCCAGCGGCGCCAGGGGGCGAGCTCCGGGTCTTGCTCGACGAAGATCACGCAGTGGGGGTTGCCCACGGAGAGCGCCGTCACCGTGAGGCGCTCGTCCCCCACCCGCAGGGCGCTGTCGATCAAGGGCCCGGGGAAGGTGGCGGGCAGCGCCTCGGGCGCAAAGTGGGCGCGGCCCATCTCTACCCGCACACCGTCGTTGAGCACCGTGCAGCGCACCACACCGCCGGCGGTCTCCACGGTGAAGTCTCGGGGCGTGTACAGGCGGTCCACCCGCCAGCGGGCGAAGATGCGCAGGCCGTTGCCCGACTTCTCGGCCTCCGATCCGTCGGGGTTGTAGATACGAACCCCACAATCGGCGCGCTGGGAGGGCTGGGGGCACAACAGGCCGTCGCTGCCCACGCCGTTCGTGCGGTGGCACAGCGCGCGGACGAGGCTCGGGCTCGGCGGCGGGCCAGACTCTTGGATGAGGTAGTCGTTGCCCAAGGCGTGGGACTTGAAGAGGCGCATGACGCCGACCTAACCCCTTCATGAGCCCCAAGCGACGGGCGTGATAAGCTGGGGCTGTGCTCATCCGCCACGACCCGCACAACGAGCTCGCCTGCCAAAAACGCGACGAGCTCGCGCCGCTCCTCGGCGACGACCTGCCCGCCGACCTCTGCCTCGTGCTCGGCGGCGACGGCTTCATGCTGCGCACGATCCACGAGCTCGGCGAGCACCACACCTACCTCGGCGTCAACTGCGGTCGATTGGGCTTTTTGCTCAACGCCATGGACGAGACCGACTCGTTGTTGTTGCGCCTGCGAGATCAATCCCAGTGGCACATCCTCCAGGCGCCGCGCCTCGCCGCTGAAGTGACCGACCCTGAGGGCCGGGTGACCTCAGACCTCGCGCTGAACGATCTTTACGTCGAGCGCGCCTCGGGGCAGACCGCGCACCTGCGGGTGAGCCTCAACGGCCAGGTCGTCGTCAAGCGCCTCGTCTGCGACGGCCTCATCGCCGCCACGGCCTTGGGATCCACGGCCTATGCCACGGCGGCCGGGGGCGTGGCCTGTCACCCGAGCTTGCCGCTGTTGCAGCTCGTGGCGATCAACCCCCACATCCCGCGCCTGCGGCCCATCGCCCTGCCGCTGGACGCGCGGGTGGACGTGGAGGTGCTCGACGCCAAACGCCGCCCGGCGCGGGTGGTCTGCGACGGGCGCGACTTGGGCGCCGCGACGCGGATCACGGTGTTGGGGGGCCAGCGCCCGGTGCGCCTCGCGTGGCTCGCCGGGCACGACCCCACCTCTACGCTGATCAAGAAGCTGCTGCACGCCTGAGCGGCAGATCAGCCGACGGAGAGCAGCTCGACCTCAAACACGAGCGTCGAGTTGGCGGGGATGACCGGGGGGTAACCGCGCACGCCGTAGCCCAGGTGCGGCGGGATCGTGAGCTTGCGCAGGCCGCCGACCTTCATCCCGGCCACGCCTTGGTCCCAGCCCTTGATGACCATGCCCGCGCCGAGGCGGAAGGTGAAGCCCTCGCCACGATCCCGGGAGGAGTCGAACTTTGAGCCGCTGGTGAGGGTGCCGACGTAGTGCACCGTCACGTTTTTGCCAGCGACGGCCTCGGCGCCAGCGCCAACCTTGATGTCGTCGATCTTGAGGGGGTCGTTCATCTTCGCTCCACATGCGCGGCAGCGCGCGGCGCAACTCTATCCTCTCGTTGGCCTCATCGGCGTGCCCCGGAGCGCGCAACTTTTCGCGGCCTCGCCTTGTCAGCGGGGAGCCGCTGGGTATAATGACCCGCGTTCAGTTACGGAGACCCCAGATGAACATCCCCTCTCGACGTGGCTTTCTCGGCGGCGTCATCGCGCTCGGCGGCGCCGCGTCCTTGCCTCTGCAGGCCGACGCGCGCTCTCTCGCCCAAGGCGCCGCGCCCGCGCCCGCGGACCTCGCCGGGGCGGAGACGGTGCTCGTGAACACCCAGGTCAACGGCGTGGCCTGCGCCGAGACCGTCGGCGCTGATGAGTCCACGCTGAGCTTGGTGCGTGAGCGCCTGGGGCTCACCGGGGCCAAGCTCGGCTGTGGTCAGGGCGCCTGCGGGGCGTGTACGGTCCTGGTCGACAAGGCCCCGGCCTGCGCCTGCCTGCTCCCGGCGGTGGCCTTGGAGGGCCGGCAGGTCACCACCATCGAGGGCTTTGGGGAGGCCCTGCACCCCGTTCAGCGCGCGTTTATGGCCCACGACGCCATGCAGTGCGGCTTCTGCACCCCCGGCTTCGTGATGGAGGGCGCGGCGTTTATGGACCGCTGGCGGGCGGCCCACGGCACAACCGAGCCCAGCGACGCCGAGCTCGCCGAGGCCCTCGCCGGTCACGTCTGCCGCTGCGGCGCCCAGGTCGGCATCCGCGCGGCGATCCGCGACGCCTGCGCCGGTCGGTTTGACGGCCCCGAGAAGGAGGCCCCCCGCTACGACGCCCGGGCCAAGGTCACCGGGGCGGCAAAATACACCGTGGACGTGATGCTCCCGGGGATGTTGGTCGGCAAGTTTCTGCGGGCCTCGGTGCCCCACGCCGAGGTGGTCTCCATTGATGTGAGCGCCGCCGAGGCCCTGCCCGGCGTGAAGGCCGTGAAGACCTTCGTGATGGCCGGGGCGCCGATTCGGTACGAAGGCCAGGCCCTCGCCGCCGTCGCCGCCATCGACGAGGCCACCGCCCGCGCCGCCTTGGCCGCCATCAAGCTCGAGCTTCACCAGCGGGCCCCGGTGATCTCCGCCGAGACGGCCTTGGCCGCCGACGCCACGATCATCTTCCCCGGAGGCGAAGGCGCGGCGAGCGCGTCCGAGGCCCCGGTGATGAAGGCGCCTTGGGCGGGAAACCTGCGCGGTCCCACGGAGACCAACCTCCTGGCCAAGCCCAAACGTGCGGCCAAGGCCCTGGCCGCCGCCCGCGCCGGAGAGGGCCAGCTCATCGAGGCCCGCTACACCGCGCACAACCAGGCCCACTCCTGCATGGAGCCCCACGCCGCCCTCGCCCGCTGGGACGGCGACACCAAGCTTGAGGTCTGGCTCTCCACACAGTCCGTCGATGACATGGCCGACGCGCTGTGTGAGCGCTACGGCTTAGAGCGCACTAACGTGCGTGTGCGCGCCGATCACGTCGGCGGCGGCTTCGGCAGCAAGGCCGGTGTGGATCAAGAGATGACCACCGCCGTAGACCTCGCCAAGCTCGCGGGCGCCCCGGTGAAGATCACCTTTGAGCGCTGGGAGGAGCTGATCGTCGGCGGCAACCGCCCCGAGGCCAGCGTGAACATCGCCCTGGCCGCCGACGGTGACGGCAACTTCGGCGGCTTAGACGCCGAGGCCTACAACCTCAACGGCGCCGCCGTGGGCGGGTCTACGGGCCTCGTCCTGCGCCTGCTCTATCGGAGCAAAAACAAGGACGTCCGCGACTACGACGTGTTGACCACCACGGCGCCGGGCAAACCGTTCCGTGGCCCCGGCGGCCCGGCCGGCCTCTACGCCTTGGAGCAGGCCGTCGATGAGCTCGCGCTCAAACGGGCTGAAGATCCGATCACCCTGCGCAAACGTTGGGACCCAAACCCTGGCCGCCAACGTCTGTACGAGCTCGCCCAGGCCTCGCCGCTGTGGCGAGATCGTGACGCCCAGCGCGGCGAGGGTCGCGTACGCCGTGGGGTAGGCGTCGCCGCCGCCGCCTGGCCCTACTTCTTGTCCAAAGGCACCCGCGTGGAGCTGATCGGCCGCGCAGACGGGGTGTTCGTCGCCCGCTGCGCCTGCCAAGACATGGGCCAAGGCAGCCGCTCGGCCCTGAGCTGGACCTTGGCCGAGGCCCTGGGGGTGCCCCGCTCCCAGATCGAGGTGCAGTTTGGCGACTCCGACGCCCCCCGGGGCCCGGCCTCGGCGGGCAGCCGCACCACGCCGTCCATCGTGCCCGCCGCTGAAGACGCCGCCAAACAGCTCACTGAAGAGCTCGTGGAGCTGGCGGAGGATCTGTTCGGCGTCAAAGGCGCGGTGATGGCGCACGGTGGGGTCGATCACGACGCCGGGCGCCTCACCTGGGCGGAGATCCTCGCGCGATCGGGCGAGCGCCGGGCCTTGGGCCGCCGTCGCCGAGACGACGACGGCTATTATTTCGCCACCGACGAGTTCGGCTGGGGCAAAGCCTGGCCGGGTGCGGTGGTGGTTGTGGCCCTGGAGGTCGACACCGCCACGGGCCGGGTACGCGCCACAGACGGCTGGATGGGCCTCGCCGCCGGTCGCATCATGGCGCCGCCCGTCGCGCGCAGCCAAGGTTTGGGCGGCTTCATCCAGGGCCTCTCTTACGCATTGTATGAGGAGCGGCGGCTGGATCCCAAGACCGGCCTTCAGCTCACGACCAACCTAGAGGACTACCGCATCATCGGCGTCGGCGACACCCCAAACCTGGAGGTGGCGTTTGATGAGACGCCCTTAGACGGTGTGCGCGGCGGCGGCGCGGGCCTCGCGGAGCTGGCCACCATCGGCGTGGCCGGTGCCGTCGGAAACGCCTTCGCCCACGCCACCGGGGTGCGCCTCCGGTCCATCCCCCTTCGCCCTGACCGCGTGCTGGAGGCGCTTCGCCAATGATCACTCTCCCCAAAGACGCCCTCTCCGCCGCCTCGCTCACCGGCAGCTTCCGCGCCGGGGGCACGGATCTCCAGGCCCGCCGCGCCCGTGGCCTTCACCACGGCGATGTGATCGAGCTGCGGGACGTGCCCGGACTCAACACGATCTCCCCGGGCCCCACCGGCGGCCTCAAGGTGGGCGCGCTCACCCGCATCGCCACCTTCGCCCAGCACGCGGACGTGCGGAAGGGTTACCCCGGCCTCGCCGCCGCCGCCGCGGGCCTCGCCACCCCGGCGATCCGTGAGGTGGCCACCGTCGGCGGCAACCTCACCCAAGAGGTGCGCTGCGCGTATTACCGAAACCCGCACCTCGTCTGCCTCAAAAAAGGCGGCGACGCCTGCTTGGCCCGGGGCGGCGACCACTTCTTGCACTCCTGCTTCGACCAGGGGGCCTGCGCCGCGCCGCACCCCTCCACCCTGGCCCTGGGGATGTTGGCCTGGGACGGTCAGGTGGAGCTGGCCGACGGCGCGCTCCTCGACGCCGCCGGGCTGTATGGGGACGGCACGAACCCTCACACCACACACAGACTCACCGAGGGGCAGCTCATCGTAGGCTTAAACCTGCCCGCGCCCGCGGCGAATGAGCGCTCGGCCTGGCGCCGGGTGTCCCACCGAAACAACGCCGAGTGGCCCATCGTCGAGGCCATCGTGCGTGTGGTGTTTGACGCCGCCGGACAGATCACCCTCGCCCGCGTGGCCTTGGGCGGCGTCGGCAACACCCCCCTTCGCGCCGTCGCCGCTGAGGAGGCCCTCGTGGGCGGCCCGCTCACCGAGGCCCGGCTGATGGCCGCCGGAGAGGCCAGCGTCAAGACGGCGAGCCCCCTGCCGATGACCCGCTGGAAGCTGCCCGTCGTGGTCACCTGCGTCCAAGACACCCTGCGTGACCTGCTCACCCTGGAGACCCCATGAAGCTCTGCACCCACCTGCGCTGGAAGGGCCACCGGGAGCACCGCGAAGACCCCCGCCGTGTGCTCGACGTGTTTGTGCTCAATGAGGTGCCCTACTCCTGCGCCCAGAGCGTCGAGAGCTGGGGCCCCGATGGTGGCCTGGCCTGCCCCGAGCGCTGCAGCCCCGATCGCCGCTGCTACGCCGAGTTTTACCGAGGCTGACCGCAGCGCTCAGGCCGGCGCGAACAGCTCCACCCGGGCGGCGCGGCCCTTGACGCCGTGTTCGCCGAGGCTGCGCCAGGCGCCAGGGTTCGCCAAGGCCGCGACCACCGGCGCGGTGAGCAGCACATCGACGCCCAACGAGCGTGTGAGGCCCTCCACACGAGACGCCGTGTTCACCGCGTCACCCACCACGGTGAACTCCAGGCGATCCGGCGAGCCGATCACCCCGGCCACGACCTCTCCCACATGCACACCCACCCCGGCGCGCAGGGGGTGGTCGAGGGACTTGGAGAGCGTCACGAAGGCGGCCTGAAGCTCCAAAGCGGCGGTGGCCGCGGCGGTCTCGGCGCCTTGGGGATCGTCTAAGCCGAACACGGCCATGAGGCCGTCGCCGATGAACTTGTCGACGAGGCCGCCGTGGTGATGAATCACGGTGACGGCCTCGGTGAAGAAGCGGTTGAGGTCACGCACCAGGGCCTCGGGGGTGGCGCCCTCAACCCAGGGCGTGAAGTCGCGGATGTCCAAAAACATCACGACCACCCGCTTACGCTCGCCGCCAAGCGCCGCGCCGCCCGAGAGCAGGCGGGCCGCCACCTGGGGGCTCACGGCCTTTCCAAACGTCTCAAACACCCGCTTTCGCTCCCGCATGGCGTCCACGAGGCGGTTTGTGTGGGCGGCGATGTGGCCGAGCTCATCGCGAGTGGAGATGGGCACCCACACGTCGAGCTCCCCGGCGGTGAGACGGTCGAGCGCCGTAGACTCAGCGTCGACGAGGCGCTGGAGGTTGTTGCCCACCTGCCGCATGAGGTGCAACAGCCCGCCCACGAGCACGGCGCCGACAAAGCCGAACTCGATGGAGACGTCTCGCAGCGCCGCGGGCAGGTCGATCTGGGAGACGAAGGCGAGGTCGGAGAGGTCTTTTCGTACGACCAAAAACAGCACGAGGGTAGAGAACAGGAGGCCCGTCGTGCCCAAGACCATCAGCTCCTTCACCCGTGACGCGGGCTCGCCGACGTCTTGAATCTTGAGCTCACCGCGCGCAGCGGCGTCGATGAGCTTGCTCTCGATGTAAAAACGGCCGTCGAGGGCCGAGATCAGGCCCAGGGTGATCGCGCCGATCAACATCTTGAGGCCGCTCTCGATGGGGAAACCAAGCCCCTCGGTGAAGCCGAAGGTGACGATCACGCCGATGGCGAAGGTGCGGTAAAACGTGAGCCGCGCCAGGGCCTCGGGCCAGCGCTCGGGCGGCATGCTGGCCTCGATTCGCCCTCCGAGCGGCAAAGTGAGCGCCTGGCTGATGGCGTACACCCCGACGAGGATCTGGCCCAGATGAACCGGGCCAAGCTGCTCGATGAGCGGGCAGACCTCGCCGCCATAGAGCGACAACAGCCCGACGCTCAGCACGTCAAACGCCAGGGTACGAAACGCGCCGGAGTAGCGCATGGGGCGGCGTGGGGAGAGGGGGCTGGGCATGGGCAGCAGGTAACCGCCGATGAGGCCAGGGGAAAGCGGCTTTGCTGCGCGGAGGTGCATTGAGAAGGCCGATCCCGCCTAGGGGCCGCTCGGCGACCCCGGGTGGCCCCGTGTTAACCTCGCGACATGTGGACACTCCTCCTCGCCTGCGTGACCGATCCCCCCGAGAAGCCCACCACCGACGCCGTGGTCGACTCGGCGCTCGACTTCGCCCAAGACTCCGCCCAAGACTCCGACTGCCCCGCACAAGACTGGTTTGAGGACCAGGACCAAGACGGCTGGGGCGCCTCCGACGGGGTGGTCACGGCCTGCGCGCCGCCCTTGGGCTTTGTTGGGCGCTCCGGCGACTGTGACGACAGCGCCTCGACGGTGTTCCCCGGCGCCTTGGACGTGAGCGACGGGGTGGATCAAGACTGTGATGGGTCCATCGACGAGAGCGGCGTCGAGCTGGTGTTTGACCCCGGCGCGGGCACCCACCCCTGGCTGGGCCTCGGCGCGCACGTCTGGATCTGGGATGACCTCTGGCCGACTGTGCTCACCGCCCTTCACGGTCGAATGATCCGCTCCAGCCTGTACAGTCTGAATGACCCGGACTCGGCCCCCGCCGGGGGCTCCGACGCTGAGTTTGACGCTTGGTTGCTCACCCACGACACCGCCCACGAAGCCGCCGTGATGACCGTCGCCACGGCCCAGGCCGCCGGGCTCTTGGTGATCGCCTTGGTGTGGGAGGCGCCGCCGGCCTGGGAGACCGCCGGGGCGCTGCGTGGGGAGCATGTGACGGATCAGGCGCGTCTCACCGCGGCGATCGTCGCGCGTCTCGCCGAGGCCGGCGCCGCGCCCGACTCTGTGGAGCTGTTGAACGAGCCCGATGGCGACTGGAACTCCTATGCCAGCCCCTCGGTCTACGCCAGCCTGCTCCGCGAGACCCGCGCGGCCCTCGACGCCCGGGGCCTCTCCCACATCCCGATCCTCGGGCCTGGCCTGGCCTTCGCACAGTCCACAGAGGACTGGACGGCCCACATTGACCCGGCGGATTTAGGCGGCCTCTCCACCCACCTCTGGGACGACGACTATGGCTCAGGGGACGGCGTAGACCTCGCGCGAGACGCCGCCGCCCGCTTCGCCGCGGCCTCAGACCGCCTCGACCCCAGCCGTCGCCTGCCGAGGATCATCACCGAGATCGGCAGCAAAGACACCGCCCTGCACGGCGTGCCCACCAACGGGGCCGACACCTGCGGCGACTTCCCCGACGCCACAGAGTACGCCGTTCGTCTGTTCGCCTACACCCTGATCACCGCCGCCGAGGGCGCCGGGGCGGTCTTGCCCTGGCAGGCCGCCGATCTCGACTGGGGCGGATGTTGGGGCACCTGGGGCCTCGTGGACATGAACGGCGCGCCCCGCCCGTCCTTAGACACCCTCGCCCAGCTCGGCGCCGTGGTGCCCGAGGGCGCGGCGGTGGTGCCGCCTCGGTGGCAAGATCCCGAGCTCGCGGCGGTGGGGTTTGTGCGGGGTGACAGCTTCGTGCTGGCCTTGGCGAACCCGACGGCGGCGGACGTCACACGAATCATCGGCATCGCCGGGAGCAGCGCTTGGCGGCTCACCGGGGAGACAAGCACCACCACCGACGCCGTGCTGATTCGTGACTCCTTGGACTCCGGCGACGGGTTCACCGTAGACGGGTCTGTGTGGATTGACACGGCGAACACCGCCTATTTTGACGGAGACACCGGGCGCCTCGCCGCGAATGACGACGCCGTGGTGACCTGGGCCTTTGACGCCGAGGTCAGCCAGATCTCGGCGCAGCTCTGGGTGTGGAGCGGCGTGGGGAGCACGACCTGGGAGGCGAGCGTAGACGGGGAGACGTGGGTGGAGATCACGCCGGTGGCCTATTCGCCGACCTCGGCCACTTGGGCGCAACACACGCTGAGGTTTGAGGCGCTGCCAGCGGGCACGCGGGCGGTGCGGATGGCGTTTGAGTCCCGCAGCGTGGCCTGGACGCCACAGCTTGGGGCGCTGGACGTGACCCTGGCGCCGGGGGCGCCGAGCACGGCGGACCTGCTCAGCGCGGAGCGACTGTTGGTGGTCACCGTGCCCGCGGAGAGCACGCGGGTGATTGAGCTGGGGCGGTGAGCGTCAGCGCAGCAGGCCGTCGGGGTGGCGAATGTAGTCTGTGATGAATTCGGCGAAGGAGGGCCAACGGAGGTGAAGATCGTCAGGCCCGACGTCCCAAAACACCGCGCCCCAGGTTGGACCCTCGTTGAGATCGATGGCGTAGAACCAGGAGCTGATCATGTAATCCACGATGATGAAGAGGCGATCATTCCGCCCGCTTGGCAGACCAGGCGTCTCGCTGCGCGGTCTCAAGTCCTTGAGCGGGAGAAACAGGTACAGCTCGCTGTCTCCATTGCTGTCCACCATACCGTTCACCGTCAAGAAGTAGGCCCGAAGCTCATCGGGCATGTTGACGCCGTGCTGGGCCTCAAACTCTTGGAGGGTGGCGAGGTCTACGCCACCCGCGGGCTTGGCGCCGCGGGCTTTGAAGGTCAAGGCCAGGGTTGGGAGGAGGTCGGAGTTCATGGGGGCTCGATTGGGGGGACTGTCGGAATGTGTGGGGGAGGGTGAGGGGCGCCGTCTCGATAACGTGGTCGTAGATGGGTAGACAGGGTATGCTCAATGCGCACCCTGTTCACCTCCAAGTTGGAGCATCCGCAATGGCCCTCATCTGGTCTCCTGACCACTATAACCACCTCCTCACGTTGGCACGGACCGCGGACAAGGTCGTGATCGGCACCGCCTACCTCACGCCAAATCCTCTGGTCAATGTGCTCTTGCAAAGGTCACGCACGGTTCCGGTGACCGTCGTGGCGGGATTGTCCCCAGTCACCGACAAGTCCACAGCCGAGAGTCTTCGCGCGGCGGGCGCCTCCGTGATGTTAGCGCCTAGAACCAGCGGCGGCGGGATCTTCCACGCGAAGGTCTACGGATTTCTTCACGGAGACAAAGGCGTTGTCGTGGTGGGCAGCGGCAACCTGACGGGAGCGGCCTTTGTTCACCGCGGAAACGTCGAGGTTTTCACCGAGACCACCGTCTCCGCCGATGAGATTCACGCCCTCGAAGCGCGCCTTTTGGCCTATGGAGTTGTCTCTGATTTGTCTCTGCTGGCCGATCTGGATGATGAGGCCGAGCAAGGCGCGCCCGTCCCGCAGGTCCCCGAGGGTCTTCTCAGCATGAGCTGGAAGGAGTATGTCGCCGCGTTGACGGCGCAGAACGCCGCGTGGAGGCGCCACTGGGGGAGTAAGTTTGGTGAGAAGGGGAGCTGGCTAGACACCCTTTGGCGCTTTGAGGCGCTGCCGATGGGTCCGCTGAACAAGCTGACGTCAGATCAGCGCAGGTTGCTCGCCGGCGCTCCGTTGGGCGACATCAACCCGGCGTACTTCGGGGAGCTCAAGGCTGCAGGCAAGGCCAATGGTCACATTCTCCGGGCCGATACGCCCTCGGTGTTGAAGGTTATTGATGCCGCGCGACAGTCGGTGGGAGCGATCGGAGATCCTCTGAGCATCGACGACGCAATGTACGCCTTCAAGAAGATTATGGGACTCAAGGGATTCGCCTTCGCCACCGCGTCAAGGTTGCTCGGCTCCGTTCGTCCAGACATCTTCGTCATTCTGAACAAGGCCAGCATTGAAGGGCTTAACTCTTTGCTTGGATCGAACACGTTCCCCAACTACGATAGAACGGAGGCCAATATTGATCGTTACCGCGCGCTCTTAACGCTCGTTCAGCAAGCACCCTGGTGGAGATCACCGTGTCCCAGCGGTGACGAGGAGTCCATCTGGAGAGGTCGCGCGCTTTTATTAGACACATTCGTGTACGATGTTGAGGTCGGCGGTTTAGACTAAGAGCCTCGGCAAGTCAACAAGCGCGCGCCCAACGGCCTCACGAGCGGAGGTCTCGTCGTCGATGCTCAAGGCCCTTCAGGTTCGGATTGTTTCGCTCCCGCGAGAACGAGCGGGGCGCGCCACGTCGGAGACCGTGGGCAGTTCCTCGGCGAGCTGGCCCATCTCTTCGCGCTTCGACCGGTGCGCTCCCCCTCATTGACGCTCGATCGCCGTCACGCCGCCGCCCCCATTGAATTCCCCTGCGAGGCCTTCGGCCCAAACCCCGTAGGGTCAAAGGGCTGATCTCGGACGGCCTCTTCGCCCCATCGCCCCAGGCCGCGCCGCCCGCCACGTTTGTCTCGGCTGCGCCAGGGGCGACGACCATCCAGTGCGGCGCGCGCCCTGACGTATCATTCACAGAATATACACGCAGAGCCGACGTTCCCCCTCAAGATCTCCCCCAACCCACGCTTCTCTCCTCTATAATGCCTTGACTCACCCCGCTCCCAAGCCTCCCCGGACCGCCGATGATCCCCCGCCGCCTCCTTGGTCTCGCCGCGTCGCTCCTGGCGCTCACCGTCGCCTGCGGCAAAACAAACGACACAGACGACGACAGCCAAGCCGAAGACTCCCCCACGGATGACTCCCCCACCGAGGACACCGCCCCGCCCGAGCCCCAGGTGAAGCTCGGTCTGTACACCTCGATTGATCTGGGCGGCTACAGCTTTCAGTCCGAGGAGAACGTGGGGATCAGCATCCTGCTCCCCGTGGCCGCCGACACCCAGCTTGTCTACCCCAACAAGCCCGGCACCTGGTGGCCCGTCGTGGTGAGCCCCGATGAGACGGCGTGTCACCAAGGGGAGGCGGCGCTGGTGAACGACGGCGAACGTCACGACTGGACCGTTGAGAAGCTCCCCGGCGTGTTCACCGCCGAGGGTTTTCTCTGCGTGATGCCGTGATCACGCTGATCCTCACGGCCATGCTGCCCAAGGTCGCCCTCGCGGGCACGGAGGACACAGGGGGCTGCCCAGAGTCCACCGAGGTCATCCCGGGCGCCGCCTATGTCGAGGGCCGCGGGTGTGTCGTCGAAGACATCGCCGCGTATTGTGACCGCGTCCATGAGGGCGTCTGTCCAACTTGGGCCGAGGTGTGGGCGCGCTATGGCGGTGACGCGGAGCGGCTCCTCACCTGTGAAGACGGCGGCACGGTCACGAACAGGAACGTGTTCGACGCGACCTCCTGGACCCTGCAAGAGGACTTCGACAGCGCGGGCCGACTGATCGGCGCGCTGACCTACAGCTACGGCGACACCGGCGACAGCTACTGTTGTGAAGGAGTCGCCTCCAGCGTCCTGGGCTGGGGGGACAGCGACGGGGAATGTACACCCGTTGCGCCCGCCGACACCGCCGACACCGGCGGCACCGACACAGGCAACGCCGACACGGGCGACACCCCCAAACCCGGCCCCTGCGGCTGCGCGGCCGACACAGGCGCCGCCGCCGCGCTCCTCGCCGCCTCCTCCCTCCTCACCGTCCGCAGGAGACGCCAGCCATGATCCCGATGTTTGCGCTGCTCCTCTTCACCCTCCCGAACGTCGCCCTCGCGAATCCAGGCGATGAGGGCTGCTCCGAGGACAGCTTCTTGATCACGTCCGAGAGCGCCATCTATGTCGAAGGCAAAGGCTGCGTCATCACCGACGTTCGGGAAGCCTGTGAGGAGTATGAGAACAACGACTGTAGGGCATGGGATCAGGTGGTCGCGATCTATGAGGACTCAACGCCCGAGGTTCGGGCGCGTGAAATGCTCGATTGTGCGAAGGGCAGCGACTATGCGCACCGGTGGGACCGTGGCGAGACGGAGTGGGATGCCTACGACTACTTCGATGAGGATGGATTTTTTGTAGGGGCCTTCTCCCACTCCTTTATGGGCCCCTCCTTGTGTTGTGACGGGGTTGAGACCAGCACCCTCTATTACGGCGACCCCTACGCCACCTGCATCGAGCCCACCGACACCGGCGACGCCGACACAGGCGACACCCCCAAGACCGGCCCCTGCGGCTGCGCCTCCAACAGCGGCGCGGCCGCCGCGCTCCTCGCCGCCTCCTCCCTCCTCACCACCCGCAGGAGACGCCAACCATGAGCCTCACCATGCTCCTCCTATTCCCCCTGTCCAACATCGCCCTCGCCGAGGACGGCTGTGAAGACCACTGGACCGTCATTGAGGAGGAGGGCGCCTACTATCTGGAGGGCATGGGTTGTGTCGTAGGAGACATCAGCTTGTATTGTGAAGAGACGAACCGAGGCGACTGTTGGTCTTGGGATCAGGTGGTCACAAACTACGAAGACTCGCCGCCCGCGGTCAAGGAAAGCTACATGCTCGACTGTGCCGAGGGGAGCGACTACGCCCATCGATGGGACCTGGGGACAAGTGAATGGGAAGCCTATCTGTACTTCGAC
>Ga0066604_10000606_pt1 | contig 22472 bp, 18 predicted proteins | sample Higcelwee11metaG_FD_59501 | JGI IMG/M metagenome (GOLD analysis project Ga0066604, IMG submission 59501) | Freshwater pond sediment microbial communities from the University of Edinburgh, under environmental carbon perturbations - High... | ecosystem: Environmental > Aquatic > Freshwater > Pond... | reverse complement strand
TGGGCAACGGCCTCGCGGGCTGGGCGCTGGGGCGCGCGGCGGGGGCGGGTCGCTGGGCGGCGCTCGTGTGCGCGGCGGGGGTGGGCAGCTCAGCCTACGCGGCGCAAGAGATGGGCTCGGGGAGGTTCTCTCAGGCGAACCTCATCTTTTTGGTGGGGGGCCTCGCGGCCTGGCTCACGCTCCTGCACAGCCCCAGCAAAGGGCGGGTGGTCGCGGCGGGGGCGCTCACCGCGGCGGCGGCGGCCTTGTACTGGTATCACGGGCTCTTTCTGGCGCTGGCCCTGGGCGCCTTGACCCTCGGGCGGCTCTTGCGCCGGGAGAGTATGCCGTGGCGACACACCTTGGCCGCCGGGGCGCTCTCTGTGTCGTTTGTGGCGCCGCTCCTCGCGGTGTACCTCAGCCATTGGGGGCTCGTGCCGGGCAGCGGCGAGGTCTTCCCCCACCCTGAAGCCGTGCTGGACAGCATGACGCCCCATCTCCCGGCCTTCGTGCCCGCCGGGCGGGCGGAGTATCAGGCGCTCCCGCTCCCGGCCTTGATCTTGGGCGGCCTGGGCCTCGTGCAGCTCCTCCGAGGACGGGACGAGCGCCCGGGGCAGAGCCTCGGGCTGTGGCTCCTCGGCGCGCTGTTTTTTGTGCTCGCTTTGGGCACGAACGGGCCGCTCTACGAGGCGCTCTACGGCCTGGCCGCGCCGCTGCAGCGCATGTGGTGGCCCCACCGGCACCTGATCCTGAGCCACCTCGCGCTGTTTGTGGTCGGGGCGGCGGCGCTGGGGCGGCTCAAGGCGCCGGCTTGGGTCTCCGTGGCCCTTGCGGCCTCGTTCACCCTGGCGATGCGGGCCCAGGAGGAGCCGGTGAAGGTCAGCCAGAGCGTCGTCGCCCTGCCGCCGCAGACCTACGCGCCCTTGGCCAAGCTGCCCGGCGAGGTGCTCCTGCAGCTCCCGTTCTCGCCCAAGGTCGCGAGCACCCAGACCCCGCTCATCTACCAGCTCTACCACCAGAAGAAGCTCCTGAGCGGCCACGCGCCCTGGGTGGACCGCGTGCGCCCGCCCAAGTGGGACCGCCTCGTCGCCGAGAACAGCTTTCTCGCCGGGCTCCTGGCCTATGAGGAGGCCCGGCTGAGCGGGGCGTGGCGTTTTGAGGCGGCGGACCTCCAGACCCTCATCGACCAGGGCTTCAGCCACGTCGTCGTCGATCAAGAGCACTACCCGCTGCCCCTGCGTGGCCTGTTCAGCGGCACCCAGCGCCTGATGGAGCAGCTCTTCGGCAGGCCGGTTCACCGGGGGCCCCGGGCGACGGTCTACGCCACGGCGGGCTGGACGGGGCGGGGTGAGGCGCAGCTCCCGCCCTGGACCTGGCCCCCCGGCGTGCGCCCTGGCGACGGATCCCAGGCGCTTCGGGCGAAACGATCGGCGAGTCCGACCTTTGATCCTGCGGTCCATGAGGGCGGCCCGAGAAGGTGACGCCGCCCATGTGAAGCCTTCGGGCGCGCGGCGCCGGGGGAGGATACATGGGCGCCCCCTGACACCTCCTGCGCGCGGAGCGACCCACACCGATGAAGACCTGGACCACCAAAGACAGCCTCGACCTCTACAACATCCCCCGCTGGGGGCAAGGCTTCTTTGACGCCAATGACGAGGGGCACTTGGTGGTCACGCCGGCCGGTCCAGGCCTGGGCGGGATCGACCTGCACGAGCTGGTGCGTGAGCTTCAGGGCCGGGGAATTGACACCCCCATCCTGCTGCGCTTCACCGACATCGTGCGCCGCCGGGTAGACGTGCTCGCCTCGGTCTTCAACAAGGCCATCGAAGAGTACAGCTACCAAGGCCAATATCGCGGCGTGTACCCGATCAAGGTCAACCAGAACCGCTTCTTGGTCGAGGACCTCGTGCGTTTCGCTGGGCCGCACCACATGGGCTTAGAGGCCGGCAGCAAGCCCGAGCTGCTCGTGGTGCTCGCGCTCCTCGACGACCCCGAGGCCGTGATCATCTGCAACGGCTACAAAGACGAGGAGTACATCGAGACCGCGCTGCTCTCCCAGCGTCTCGGGCGGCGCCCCTTCCTCGTCGTCGAGAAGCTCTCTGAGGTCGAGCTCATCCTCCAGGTCGCCGAGCGCCTGGGCATCCGCCCCAACATCGGCGTGCGGGCGAAGCTCTCCCAGCCCGGCAAAGGCCGCTGGGAGTCCTCCAGCGGTGACACGGCCAAGTTTGGCCTCACGGCGCGGGAGATGGTCGCCGTCGTCGAGCGCCTGCGCACGGCGGGCTACCTCGACTGTCTGCAGCTCCTGCACTTCCACATCGGCTCCCAGGTCTCGGCGATCCGCACCTTTAAGGACGCCCTGCGCGAGGCCGCGCGCACCTACGTCGAGCTGCACAAGCTCGGCGCGCCGATGGGCTTCTTCGACGTCGGCGGCGGTCTGGGCGTCGATTACGACGGAAGCCGCACAAACTTCGACAGCTCCATGAACTACGAGGAGCAAGAGTACGCCTACGACGTCGTGGCGAACATCGGCCAGGCCTGCACCAAGATGGGCATCCCCCACCCGAACATCATCACCGAGTCCGGTCGCGCCATGGTCGCGCACCACGCCGTGCTCGTGTTTGATGTGTTGGGCGTCTCGCAGCTCCCCTTGGAGGGTGAGCCCGCCCAGGTGAACGACGACGACCCCGAGCCCCTCAAGCTCATGCGTGAGTCCTACGACAACCTCAACGCGCGCAATTATCAAGAGGTCTACCACGACATCATGCAGGCCCGCGAAGAGGCCCGCACGGCGTTCAACATGGGCCTCATGGGGCTGGAGGCCCGTGCGCGTCTGGAGCACCTGCACTGGCAGATCTGCGGGCGTATCCTGCAGCACGTCCGCCGCCAGAGCTACGTCCCCGACGAGCTCCTGCGCTTAGAGCGGAAGCTCGCCGACATCTACTACTGCAACTTCTCTGTGTTCCAGTCCGCGCCCGACTCCTGGGCCATCAGCCAGCTCTTCCCCGTGTGCCCCATTCACCGGCTGCACGAGGAGCCCACCCGCCGCGCCGTGCTCGCCGACATCACCTGCGACTCCGACGGCAAGATCGACCGCTTCATCGACCTGCGCGACATCAAAGACGTGCTCGAGCTGCACGCCCCCAACGACCAACCGTACTTCTTGGCGCTGTTTTTGGTCGGCGCCTACCAAGAGGTGCTGGGCGACCTGCACAACCTCTTCGGCGACACCAACGCCGTTCACCTCTCCGTAGACCCCAACGGCGGCTACCACATCGACCACGTCCTCGAAGGCGACACCGTCAACGAGGTCCTGGCCTACATGGAGTACAACAAGGTCGAGCTCGTGGGCCGCGTGCGCAAAGCGGCCGAGCGCGCCCTGCGCGACGGCGCGTTGACCTTGGAGCAGTCCAAGTCCCTGATGAACGCCTACTCGCTGAGCCTTGAGGGGTACACGTATCTGGAGAAGGACTAGCGCCTCTCGTTTGATGCGTCTGGCACCCCCGGGATCAAAGACCCGACAGCGCTCTTGGGCTGTCGGGTCTTCGTGTCTCTGCGGCGGTCTGGCCTCCTCCCCCGTTGAGGGACGTCCCGTCACTCATTCTTTGTGCTATACCGACAGCGTACATGCGCAGGGCGCTGTTCAGGAGAACAGTCCTGACAGGAGTGAGTGATGGCGATCATCATTGTTGGCCGAACAATTTGTCGAGTCTGTGGGACCACGATCAATCTCGGTGACGACTTTCTAAGCACGCCCTATCGCGAAGCGGGCGAGTACTGGGATGCTTCGTTTCACCGGCGATGTTTCCCGGCACTTCCCGATGAGGTGACCCGTGGCTGGTGGGAGTGGTGGACAGAGGTGGCTGTCAAAAACGACGGCATTTTTCGTCCTGGAGTGATCGCCTGCTCGCTACCGTCAAGGTTTGCCCTGGTGATGCGTGAGGAGTGCCTCATCATCGAAGAGAGATGGGATAGCCTACCGTCGCTGATTCGCCTCTTCAGCGAGCCGCCCTCGCCGGGGATCATTCATCTCGAATGGAACCGGTGTGAGGTAACCGAGAGCGGCCATCTCACCATCGGGTACCATAAGGCGGAGCTGCTCAACTTTAAGGGTCAACTGTCGGAGTCGCGCAGGGCCGAGGCCGCAAACGCCTTGAGCGCCCTGCTCAAACAGCGCAGCCTCGCGGTGTCCTCGCCAGGTCAGCCCTAGCCGCGACCACAGGTCTCTCGGGCTCGTAGCGCCCCGAGCTTGAGGGGGCTAGGCTCATAGGAGCTGATCAGACAGCACGCACCGCCTTCTGGTCGGTGTCAAACGCCTCTCCCTCGCTTGGCGGCTCATCGTGCAGCGCGCGGATCACCGCGTCGGGCTCCCGCTGGATGACCCGAAGCGGCACGCTCGCGAGCTCGGCATGAGACATGCCCAAAGCGTGGCGCCCAGCGGCCACGTCGGGTAGCTCCACCGCACGGACACGAACATTGGTGGGCTCACCGCTCGCGTGCTGGATGGCCTCCTCAAGACCTTCTTTGAGCTCATCGAACAGCGCGTTCATGTTGTCCTCGTCGATTTTTATGGGTTGACCGGGGCGTAGGGTAGTTTTTTTGTTTGATCGGAGATCTAAGATGCCATCACCCCCAACACCCTCCGCCGCGCCTCCTCCAGCGCCGCCGTCTTCGCATCGCCCACCACCGCCCCCGGGTCAAACGCCTCGCCAAAGGCCACCTGCACCGGCTGAGGCCGAAACCGCTCGTCCCGCCCGAAGAGCGCGTCCGTGCCCCGCACCACGACGGGCACCACCCAGGCCGCGCCGCGCAGGTAGCGGGCGGCGGCGGGCAAGAAGGGGCCGAGCTGGCCGTCGCGGCTGCGGGTGCCCTCGGGGTAGAGCACGACGGGGCCGCGGCCTCCGCGCCAGGCCTCGGCCTCTTTGAGCGCGCCCAGGGCCAAGGCCGCGACCTCCCGCAGGCTCAAGCTGGCGTCGTTGCCGTCTAAGGTGGTGGACTGCGGGGTCTTCAGGGTGTTGAGCGCGATGGCGGCGAGGCGGCGGAAGGGGGCGCTGTAGACCTTGGGCCCGGCGACGGCGAGGAGGTTGTCGGCGAGGTCGGCGCGGCCGTTGGCGGCCAGCAGCAGGTCGAGCACGCTCGTGTCGACGTAGCTCAGGTGGTTGCCGACGAAGAGGGTGGGGCGGCCGTCGAGGGGCTCCAGGTGGCGCAGGCCGGTGATCGTCGCGCCGCGGGTCATGCCGCCGAGCCAGGCACGGGAGAGTCGCCGGGCGAAAGGATCGGCGGGCCAGGTGGTCCAGGCGCCGCCCGCCGCGCCGAAGGCCCGGAGCGTCGCGGCCAGGGCGTCGTCGTCGGTGGCCTGGAGCGTGGCCTCGGCGATGGCGCTGAGGGCGGCGCGGGTCTCGGGTGGGGCGTCTACGGCCCCATCGAGCAGAGAGGGCAGGGCGGCGCGGAGGTCGGAGGGGGTGAGGCCGTCGAGGTTCATGCGGCGAGCGTAGCGCCCGAGCGCGCTGGGCACAAGGCCCGGCGAAGGCGCACGCCGCCCGAGAACTCACGCGAGGCTTACACCGCCGCGCCGCCGCGCCGCGTGGGGCGTATGATTCGGGCGTGAACCGTCCGCACCTCCCCCCCTCTGTGGTCGAGACCGACCTCGCGCTCCATCGGCTCTTCGAGCGGGTGGTGTTCTCCCGTTACCTCAACCCCCTCAACTCCCGCGACGCCCAGGCCGACTTCGCCTTGGGGGAGCCCCCGCGCTACCGCTACCAGCCCGCGGACTGGGCCGATGACGAGCTTCGTGCCCTCGACGCCCTGCGCCCCCCCGAGGACCACCCCTTCGGCCCCCTGCTGCGCCGCGCCATCGAGGGCACGCGGCTGTTTATCCTCGCCCTGCGCGACCGCAGCCCTGCGCGTTTTGACGCCTTGGCGCGGCACAGCGGCTGGTATCCCGACGCCGAGACGCTGCACGCCGCGCGCAACGAGCCCCGAGAGCACGAGCGCAGCGCCCAGACCGTGACCGCGTATGAGATGGCGGACGCCTTGCAGGCCGCGATCCGCGAGCGTGGCCTCGTGGGCTGGCGCGTCGAGCTCGACCCGGTGATGGCCGCGCGGGTGCTGGTCGATGGCGCCCACCGCGTCGTGCGGGTGACGCCCCACGCGGCCTTTCGCGCCTCCGACATCCCCCGTCTCATCGCGCACGAGATCGACGTTCATGTCCGTCGCGCCGAGAACGGATACCAGCAGCCCCTGCGTCTGTTCGCCACGGGCCTGCCCGAGTCCTTAGAGACCGAAGAGGGCCTCGCTCTGTACGCCGAGGAGCGCGCCGGGGTGATCTCGCCGGGCACCTCCTGGCGCCAAGGAGTCGTGGTGCAGGCCGTGCATTGGGGCCGAAGCCTCGGCTTTCGTGCGCTGCACGAGCGCATCACCTCCATCGGCGGCGGCGGCCTCGCCTGGACCATCACCGAGCGTCTCAAACGTGGCCTCGCCGACCCCGAGGCCCCCGGCGTCTACGCCAAAGACGTCGTCTACTATACCGGCCTGCGCAAAGTGCGCGCCTACCTCGCCGCCGGTCGCCCTCTGGAGCACCTCTTCGTGGGCAAGGTGAGCATAGACGACCCCGTCGGCGCGTGGATCGACGCCGGCCTCGTGACCGTGCAGCCGACGCCGGGGGTGTTGGGGTGAGGCACAGTCGGCCGCTGGTGATCTATGTGGACGTGGATGACACCCTGGTGCGATCCTACGGCAGCCGCCAGATCCCCATCACCGGGGTGATTGAGCGCCTGCGCCTGCTCTGCGCTGAAGACGGCGTGGTGGCGTACTGTTGGTCTTCCGGCGGCGCGGAGTACGCCCGCGGCGTCGCCGAGCGCCTGGGCATCGCCGAGCTGTTCCTGGCGTTTTTGCCCAAGCCCAACCTGATGATCGACGATCAGCCGCCGAGCGCCTGGCCCGATGTCTGTGTGCTTCATCCCAACGAGGCGATGAGCACAGACGCGGCGGCGGCGCGGCTGAAGCTGGGGTGGGCAGAGGACGACGAGTGAGCGGTGAGGTGCCGCCGGCCTACGCTTGGGCCGTCCACGTCGACACCACGCGGCGACGCGATAGAGCGTTCCTCTCGCTCACGTCGCGCCGAGCTCGTTGAGCCCTGCAACCCAAGGTGAACCCTGACGCCCGCCCTCCCGCCTCCTCCCTGCGTTTGCTGCGGTCAGACCGCCGAGCTCGCGCCCAATCTCACCCGTTTTCGCCGGGGTGAGCGGGTGTTGCCCTTCGAGGGCTGGCTCTGGCGCTGCGCCCACGGCTGCGTCGATCCCGACACCGGCGAGGCTGTGTACGAGTTCTCAACCCCTGCGCTCATGGTCTGGGAGGAGGAGCGCGCGGCGGAGGCGTGGCTCCTGCGCTTCGGCGAGCCGATGCCGCCGTCTAGACGCGCCCAGCAGCTCGATGAACACGTTCAGTGAACGTCATTCAGCATGCCCCGTCCGACCCCCAGAGCTTTCCTCCGGTTATGCTCGCGACCTGAGGAGTCCCCGATGGCCGTGCACCCTGTCTCGCTGACCCCGCCGCCTGCTGGTTATGCCGACTGGCTGGCCGAGCTAAAGTCCCGTATTCACACCGCGCAGCAGCGCGCTGCCCTCGCAGTCAACCGCGAGCTTGTGCTGCTGTACTGGCAGCTTGGCCGCGCCATCCTGCAGCGGCAAGATCGCGAGGGCTGGGGCGCCAAGGTGATCGACCGTTTGGCCCACGACCTGCGCGCCGCCTTCCCCGACATGAGGGGCTTCTCTCGGCGAAACCTGAGGTACCTGCGCCTTCGCCCAAGCCTAGCCCGACGCCGGGTTTGTGCAGCAGGCTGCTGCACAATTGCCCTGGTTTCACCTGTGCACGCTGATCGACAAGCTCAAGACCCGCTCAGAGCGTGATTGGTATCTGACGCAGGCTGCGGCGCAGGGCTGGTCGCGCAACGTGCTGGAGATGCAGATCGAGCGTCGCGCGCACACGCGGGCGGGCCAAGCCGTCACCAACTTCGCCGAGCGTTTGCCGGCGCCGCTGTCGGACCTGGCGCGGGAGTCGCTGAAAGACCCCTACCGCTTCGACTTCCTCGGGCTGCACGACGACGCACAGGAGCGTGCCGTGGAGGCCGCCCTAGTGAGGCAGGTGACACAATTTCTTCTGGAGCTGGGCGCGGGCTTCGCCTTTGTGGGGCGGCAAGTGCTGCTGGACGTAGGCGGAGACGAGTTCTATATCGACCTGCTGTTCTACCACCTTAAGCTGCGCTGCTATGTGGTGCTTGAGCTCAAGAGCGGCAAGTTTAAGCCGGAGCATTTAGGGCAGCTCGGCTTTTATCTCACCGCAGTAGATCGCCAGATCAAGGGTGAGCACGACAACCCCACCATCGGCCTGCTGCTTTGCAAGAGCAAGAACCGGGTGGTCGCGGAGTACGCGCTGGCCGACAAGACGCAGCCGATGGGCGTGGCCGAGTTTAAGCTGCTGGAGGCCATGCCCGCAGAGTTGCAGACCGGGCTGCCGACCATCGCGCAGATCGAGCAAGAGCTGCGCCCCTTGCCCGATGAGCCGACGAGCGCAGAGTGACGGACTTCGGCGCTCGAAGACGTCGAGAGGCCCTTCATCATCCAGCGGTAGAGGCCAGGTTTGGCGGGGAGGAGGAGCGCACGGCGGAGGCGTGGCTCCTGCGCTTCGGCGAGCCGATGCCGCCGTCCCGACGCGCCCAACAGGTCGCCGAGTGACGGGCGGTGCAAGCCGCTTCTCCAAATTCGCAGCCACGTCGCCCTCTGATGAGCGGGCTGCGCGAATCCTGGGACCTCCTCCCCTCCCCACCTCCTTGCCCCACCCCCCAACCTCCCGTAGAATCTCCAGGTTCTTCCCACCGCCTCGACGGAGCCCCGTCATGCCGCTCTCGCCCATCACCGCCCAGGCCCGCGCGCTGCTCGGCGCGGTCGCCCGGGACGCCGAGGCCCTTGACCCTGACCTCAAGCTGGGCTTCTTGCGGGTCGTGGAGCAGCTCAACACCATCGACACGCGGCATGTTGAGGTTGAGGAGCAGCTCGTCCGCCACCGGCTGCTGTTGGAGCGCACGCTCGGCCTGATGACCGCCCAAGGCGCGGGGCTCGTCGCCAGTGAGGCCTTGGACGTGATGATCACGGTCTCCGGCGCCGAGCGCGGGTTTGTGGGATTGGTCGAGCCCGGCGGCTGGCGGCTCGTAGAGGCTCGGGCGATGACCGCTGAAGACGTTCACGCCCCGGGGGGTGAGGTCTCCAGCGGCGTGATCGAGGAGGCCCTGCGCACCGGCGGGGCCGTGCTCGCCGATGACGCCTTGGCGACCTGGGCCGATCGCCGCTCCGTCGTGCGCTTGGGCCTGCGCAGCGTGGCCTGTCTGCCGATTCAGCAGGGCGGGCGGCCCTTGGGCTTTGTTTACCTCGACCACACCGAGGCCCAGGGGCGCTTTCGGGCGGGCGCGCTCGCGGCCTTGGGCGCTTGGCTGCCCGTCGTCGCCCAGCAGCTCGCTCGCGCCGTCGGTGAGTCTGAGGCCGATCCCTTCCCCGACTTTGTGACACGATCTCCAGCCCTGATCATCGAGCTTCGTGAGCTGGCCCGCCTCGCCCAGTATGACGTGCCGGTCCTGATCACCGGCCCGACAGGCACCGGCAAGAGCCGCCTCGCGCGCAGCGTTCACCAGCGCAGCCGTCGCGCCCGAGGCCCGTTTGTTCATCTCAACTGCAGCGCCGTGCCCGAGGCCCTTCTGGAGAGCGAGCTGTTCGGCAGCGAAGACGGCGCGTTCACCGGGGCCCGCGGCCGCAAGATCGGCAAGTTTGAGGCGGCCAAGGGCGGCACCTTGTTCTTGGATGAGCTGGACACGATGCCCATCTCCGGCCAGGTGAAGCTGCTCGTGGCGCTGCAAGAGCGGGCCGTGAGCCGCTTGGGCTCAAACGAGCTGATCAAGCTCGATCTGCGCCTCATCGCCGCCACAAACACCGACCCCCAGCGCGCCATCGCCGCCGGGCGGCTCCGGGAAGATCTGTATTTTCGGCTCGCAGGCGCGCTGATCCACCTGCCCCCGCTCAACGAGCGCCCCGAGGACGTGCCGCCCCTGGCCCAGCACATCCTCGCCGCGACCGTGGCCCGCTACGGCCTGCGCCCGATGCGCCTGAGCGCCCGCGCCTTGGAGCAGCTCTGCGCGTACTCCTGGTCGGGCAACGTGCGAGAGCTAGAGCATGTCCTCGATCGTGCCGCGCTCCTCGCCGGAGACGACGGCGTGATTCAGTCCTTACGTCTCGGCCAAGGGGACGCCGAGGCGCCTCGCCGCCTCACTGTGGGCCGACAAGAGTTCCTCAACGCATGGACTCAACACAAGGGCGTCGCCAGCGCCGTCGCCGCCGCCCTCGGCGTCACCAAACGCAGCGTCTTTCGCCTAAAGAACAAGCACCTCGATGGCGAGTGAGGCCGTCCCGTCCCCGATGCGCTCCTTCGCGGCGCTTGGGGGCGCCGTGGTGGACGCACCACAGACCGTTGAGGAGCGCCTGGGCCGCTACCAGATCTTGGGTGAGTTAGGCCGCGGCGGCATGGGGCGTGTGCTGCGCGCCTTAGACCCCGAGATCGGCCGCGAGGTGGCGGTGAAGGTGCTCTTGCGCCCCCACGGCTCAGATCCCGAGCCCTTGGAGCGGTTCATCGCCGAGGCCCGCATCACCGGCCAGCTTGAGCACCCCAACATCGTGCCGGTGTACGACGTCGGCGTGACCGAGCAGGGCCAAGTTTACTACGTCATGAAACGTGTCGCCGGGCAGAGCCTCGACGCGGTGCTCACCACGGCCTCCGAGGACTGGAGCCTCCATCGACTGCTCGCCGCGTTCGTCTCCGTCTGCGCGGCGGTGTCCTTCGCGCACAGTCGCGGGGTGATCCACCAGGATCTCAAGCCGCAGAACATCATCCTCGGGGCGTTCGACGAGGTGCTGGTGTTGGATTGGGGCCTCGCCGCGTTGTTACGCGCTGGGCTGGACATCCCCGACGCGACGATCTCATCGGGAGGGCTTGGGGGCACGCCGGGCTTTATCGCCCCCGAGGCCATTCGTGCGCCAAACGCCCCTCCGACGCCGTGGATGGATCAGTGGAGCCTGGGCGCGACGCTCTACACCGTGCTCTGTGGCCGGCCGCCGTACGAGGGGCCCACAGCGCGAGCGACCCTTGACGCGACCTTGGCGGGTCCGCCAATCGACCCGCGCTTGAGGAACTCCGGTCGAGCCGTCCCGAACGAGCTCGCCGAGCTGTGCCAGCAGGCGATGCACGCTGATCCAGCGCGCCGCCTGCCCGACGTGGCCGCCCTGGGCGCGGCGGTGCGCGCCTTCCTGGAGGGCAGCCAGCGCCGGGCCCGGGCCTTGGTCTTGGTCGCCGAGGCCGACGCCTTGGCCCCCCAGATTCAGGCCCAGCGCGAGGAGGCGGCGAGGCTCAACAAGGCTGCCGAGGCCGAGCTCCTCGGCGTGCGCGGCCTCGACCCCGTCGAGAAGAAGCGCGCGGCCTGGGCGCTGCAAGACGCGGCGGCGGCGGCGGAGCGCGCGGCGGCCTTGGAGCAGGTGGTGTGGGAGGAGCGGCTCCAGGGCGCGCTCCAGCTCAGCCCCGACTTACACGAGGCCCACGTCCGCCTCGCCCTCCACCACCGGCGGCTCTTGGAGGCCGCCGAGGCCCGGCGAGACCCCGGCGCCGCGTCCCGAGCAGAGTGGCGCTTACGCCAACATGATCGTGGGCATCACCGCCGCTGGCTCGCCGGGACGGGCGCGTTGACGCTCCACACCGACCCACCCGGCGCCACGGCGCGGCTGCACCCCATCGTCGTCGAGGATCGCCAGCATCAGCCCGCCCGAGGCGTCGCGATGGGGGAGACGCCGCTCACGGATCACCCCATCGCCCCGGGCCGCTACCTCATCGTGCTCGATCACCCAGGACATGCCTCGGTCCGGTATCCCATACAGATCCCCCGCGTCGGTCGATGGGACGGGGTGCCCCCAGGGGAGGACGCGCCGCTCGCGATCCGGCTCCCAAAAACAGAGGCCCTAGGCCCCGAGGATGTGCTCGTGCCTGCGGGCTGGTTCTGGGCGGGCGGAGACGACGAGGCCCCCGACAGCCTGTCTCTGCGGCGAGTCTGGGTGGACAGCTTCGTCGCACGGCGACACCCCGTCACCAACGCCGAGTACCTCCTCTGGATCAACACCCTGATTCAAGCGGGCCAATCGGAGGAGGCCGAGCTGCATGTCCCCCGGGATGTGCAGCGCCCGACGCATCCCACCGAAGGCGCGCCGCTCTTCAAACGGGAGGGCTCCGAGTTTTTTGGACCCCCCTCCGACCACGATCCTGACCGCTGGGCGCGGCTCCCGGTCATCGGCGTGAACCTGCAGAGCGCCCGGGCGTTCGCCGAGGCCCAAGGCTGGCGTCTGCCAAACGAGCTTGAGCGGGAGAAGCTCGCTCGGGGCGTAGACGGTCGGCGTTTTCCGTGGGGGGATCACCACGATCCCGCCATGTCTTGTGGGGTGTTGAGCCAAACCTTGCCCCAGCCCGTGCCGGTGGGCAGCTTCCCCTTGGACTGTAGTGTGTATGGCGCGTCTGGCCTCGCGGGCAACGTGCGAGATCTGTGTGACAACGAGTGGACGGAGGCGGGCCCGGCCCAAGACGGGGAGCGTCTCGTTCATGTCCCCGCGGCGCTGGATGTGCCCTTTGTGAGCGCCCGAGGCGGCGCCTGGTCCAGCACGGCGGTGCTCTCCCGATCAGCGGCGCGCCTCGCCGACGCGCCCAGCACACGGTACGCCGTGCGTGGGCTGCGCCTCTTTCGTACTTTTTAGCGCCCTCCGACCTATTGGTCGATCAGCCGCTCCACACAGCTCGGTGTGAAGTTGGGGTTGGGGCAGGCGGCGAAGCTCATCTCCCCCTGCGCGTCGAAGTCGTTGGGCGTGAACGGGAAGCCCACCTTGCTCACGATCTGCAGGGCGCCGGGGCCCGCGCCGACCGGCGCAAGCCAACGAATAAACACCTCGCGGCTGCTGCCCGCGCGTAGAAATCGCACAAACCCCGGCGGCTGCGACGGCGGCATGACGTAGGCCCGCTCCAAGCTGTCGTTCTTCGCGGCCATCGGCGCGAACAGCGGGGCGTTTCCGAAGGTCGTGACCGGCCCGGTGAACTGCGTCGGCGCCTGGCCTTGGCCGCTCCAGCTCGCCATGGTCATCTGAAACGGTTGACCGGCCAGGAGCGCGACGTCCCCAGGTGTGGAGAAGACCGTGAGCGTGTTCGGCGCGTAAGTGCGCTGCATGCCGTTCACCGTGAAGGTCCAGGCCGGGGCGTCTGTGCCGACGGCGAGGAGCGCGGCGCGCAGCGTGCCGCCCTGGCTGATGCGCCACATCGTCAGCGACGGCGCCACGCCGGGGTTGTCCGAGGAGATCTGCAGGCCGCCGCTGTCCGCCGAGGGGTCGGAGGTGGTCTGTGTCGTCGCCGAGAGGCCGAAGAAGGCGAAGTCCGCGACGGAGGGGCCGCTCAGCGCGGGTGGCGCGTGCAACGAGAGCTGCTGGCGGAACGAGAGCGCGGTGAGCAAGAGGTTCGCTCGCAGCACGAGGTCGCCGTGGCGAATGCCCAAGGCGTAGCCCTCGCCGTCCTCGACGCGGCTCCAGCGCGAGAGCACCTGGGTGAGCGCCCAGGTCGCCGCGCCGATCCGGCGGTCCCCGATGCGCGCCTCGGCGGCGAGCTGGGCGTCTTGGCTGGCGCTCACCACACGACAGCGTAGCCCGGCGTCGATCCAGGAGTGCCCGGCGAGGCTTCCCTGGAGGCCACTGGACGGGCCCCCGGCGTGGCAGGTGTCGAGGATCATCGTCACCCGCTCGGCGTTTTGGCCAAAGGCCAAGATCAGGTGGACAGGGGTGATCACCCGGCTCAGGCTAGGCTGGCGTGGGCTCGGCGTGGGCAGACCCGTCTGTGTGGGGAGCAGGCTCAGGTTTTGTTCGACCTGCTGGAGCAACGCCAGACGCACCTCGGCGCTATAGGAGTGCGCACGCAGCGTCCGGCTCACCAGGTCGAGCAGCTCGGTGAGCGCGCCTTTGGCCTCGGCCTCCACGGCGAGGCGCTCCAGAAGCTCGGCGACGGGGTGAAGGGCGTCTTCCGCGCGAAGCTGGGCGGCCAAGGTCCGCGCCCGGGCCCGGGTGGCGCTCGGCGAGGGCGCCTCGGTCGTCCAGGTGGTGTCTGACGGACAGAGCGCGAGTCGCCCCCCCACCAAGGCGCCATGACCGGAGAAGGTGAACAGCATCCGACAGTCGGGGAAACAGGCCAGATGGTTCCCCAGGAGCATCAGCGAATCGGTGAAGTTTGTGTAGGTCGGGCGCAAGAGCCGCGTCTCGGCGGCGGAGTCCGTGGCGCGGATGTCGGCGAGCATCCCGCCGAGCTGGGCCCGCTCTGCGTCGCTGAGCTCGGCGGCGCTGAGCGTCTCGTTCATGCGGCGGTGCAGAGCGCCCGCGCCGCCGGCCTCCTCGACCAACACCGGGTTTCCGTGGGGGCTGATGCCCAGGCGCAACGCGACGATGAGCCAAGACATCACGCTCTGCGTGGCGCTGGGGATCGGCGCGAAGCGGAGGTCATCGTAGCGTGAGACGCCCACGGCGAACACCCGGGCGTTCTCCGAGCGCACCGCGCTGAGGGTGGGCTGGGTTGGGACGGTCTGCGGGGCGAAGGGCATGGGAGTCCTCGTCGTTGAGCGGTGGCACGGTCGGGTGGTGGCGAGTGAATGGTATCAAAGACCACGAGGCGCCCAGCGCCTCGGCGAGAGCCAAGGTCTGAGCGCCTCATTCGGTCACGCCGCGGCGCCACCATCAACAGTCGGAGATACTGAGCTCGTTCGCGCTGTTGACGGTGTAGAGCTGGCAGCCCTCGTTCGTCGCCGTGTGACCGTCCTCGTAGTGGCCGAGGATGAAGTGATCGTCGGAGGTGCAGGCGCCCTCACAGGTCAGGTACACGTTGACGAGCTGGTTGTTGCCCACCTGAATGAAGTTGTCGATCTCCTGGGCCACCTGGGGCTCGTTCGTGGGCACGCCCCACTGGCCGAAGAGGTAGATGCTCGTGGCGGCGTAGGGGTAGTCGCAGATCTCGGACTCGCCAGCGGCGATCTCCAGGGTGCCGGCGTCGGCGTACCCGCAGCGCTCATGCACCGTCTGCTCGGCCGAGCCCCAGTTGTAGTAGACCTGACCGGCGTACATCCCGTCAAAGCCACGGGCGGGGATGATGTTCAGGCGTGTGGTGCTCGCGGCGATGTCGCCGTCCGCCGAGGTGCGGTCCTCGATGACGACCAGCTCGGCCTGGGTCGGATCGCCGACCACCCGCATCGCCACGACGCTGTAGTGTTCATCCGCCGTGAGGGTCACGGTCTGGGTGCTCACGACGCCGCCGCCGTCTTTGCTCAGGGTCACCTCGTAGGTGCCCTCGTCGATGTCGGCGTAGGCGGTGCCTTGGGTGAAGTAGAGCGTGCCTTGCTCAAGGCCGGGGGAGGTGGCGTTGGCGGCGAAGGAGAACTTGGCGACGAGGCCGTCGGCAACGTTTAAGAAGCGGATCTTGGCGTCAGCCAGCTCGACGGCGCTGTCTTCGGTGTCGTCGCTGCCGTCGGTGTCATCGAGGACCGCGTTGGTGTCGTCGATCGCCGTGTCTTTGGGGGCCTGCACGAGGTCGCAGGCGGTGAAGAGGGCGGCGGAGAGGCTGAGGGTGATGAAGGCGCGCATGATGAGCTCCAGGTCGTCTTGAGGTGGCTTCTGGTCGGCGTCGCTGTCTTGTCACCGCCGATGCACCCCTCATCGCAAGGAGCGTGCCGACCAAATCCGGGTGATCCAAAAACGCCGCGATCGTGTCTTGGTCGTGATCACAGCGCATGTCGCCCCGATGGCGTCGCGCCGGGCCCAAGGACAAGCGTCACTCTGCCGCGCGCTTGTCACTGCCGTCGCCGTCCCTGTGGTCCTCGATGAACGTGTTCACTGAACGGCGTTCATCGTTTCCAACCTTCCACCCCAGCGGCCCTATGGCTGAGCCGTTCAGAGAGTGGTTCAACCCCTCCGTCGCGCCTCACCCCCCTCACCGCAGCCCCTCCACCACAAACCGCGCCCCGCCGCCCTCCCGCGGGGTCACCCGGGCCTCGCCGCCGTGGGCGCGGGCGATCTGCCGAACCAGAGCCAGGCCCAGGCCTACGCCGCCGTCGCGGCCCTCGTCGTGCCCGGCGGGGCGGTAGAACGGCTCAAACACCCGCTCGGACAGCTCGTTTGGCACGCCGGGGCCCCGGTCGAGCACCTCCACCCAGGCCGAGCCGTCCGGCGCCGCGCCCACGTTGAGGAGCACCTCCCCCTCACCGCCGTAGCGCCGGGCGTTCTCCAGGAGGTTGCGCAGCATTCGGCGCAGGGCGGGGCCGTCGCCGCGGAGGGTGACCGGCTCCAGGGTCGTCGTCGCCCCGGCGCGTTGGGCCTCTTCAGCGGCGAGGCTGTGCAGCGCCACCGGGGCCCGGGCCGGGGCCGACTGCACCCGGGCCGAGAGCAAGAGGTCACCCACCAAGGCGTCGAGCTCCTCGATGTCTTGGGTCGCGCCCTCGGCGAAGGCGGCGCGCTCGGCGGGGGCGCCCTCAGCGAGCAGCTCCACGGCGAGGCGCAGGCGGGCCAAGGGGCTGCGCAGCTCGTGGGAGGCGCTGGCGAGGCCCCGGCGCTGGGTCTCGACGAGGGACTGTACCTGATCGGCGGCGCGGTTGAAGCTCCCGGCGAGGCGCGCGACCTCGTCATTTCCCCAGACCGGCGCTCGCGCGGCGTAGTCGCCCTCACCCCAGCGCTCCATCGCCCGCTCCACCCGCTCCAGACGACGGGTCACCCGCCGGGCGAGGAGCCAGCTCCCCACGGCCAGGCCCGAGAGCGCGGCGAGCCAGGCCAGGGCGACCCGCCCCGGCGCGCCATGAGACGGCGTGGCGTTTGACCCGACCACGGCGCGGCCGTCGCCCAGTCGCAGGCGATAGCCGCTCTGTCCGTTCGCATAAAACCACCCGTCTCGTCCCAGCGGGAGATCGGGGCCGGTGCAGACGCCCCGGGCGGCCTCGGGCTCAAACACACACAGATGAAGGCCCAGCTCGTCCCCCAGGGCGGCGAGGGCGGCGGGGAAGGCCGCATCCTCTGTGTCGGGTAACGTGGTGGCGAGGCGCTCCACCCCGGCGCGAAGCGGCGCGGGCACCTCCACCCGCTCCGGGGCCAGAAGCCGCGCCACCCCAAACGCGGCGAGGCCCGAGGCCGCGCCCACGAGCAGCAGGTGAACAAACACCAGGTGAGCGAGGCGGCGGGGCATCAGGGGTCGTCGGTGGGCGTGAAGCTGTAGCCGACGCCACGAATGGTGCGGATCCACCGGGGCTCCTTGGGGTTGTCCTCCATGGCGGCGCGCACCCGAGAGATCGTCACGTCTACGCTGCGGTCGAAGCTGTCCTCCTCGACGCCGAGCTCCTCCAAGAGCTGATCGCGGCTGAGCACCCGGCCCGGCTTCCGCGCGAGGGCGATCACGAGGTCGAGCTGGTGGCTGGTGAGGCGGCGAGGCGCGCCGTCCACACGCAGCTCCCGGGCGTCAAGGTCGAGGGTAATTCGGCCAAAACGCCACACCGTCGGGGTTTGCGGCGGCGGCGGCGGCGCGGCGGCGGGCAGACGACGGCGCAGGATGGCCCGCACCCGCGCCTCCAGCTCGCGGGGGTTGAACGGCTTGGGCAGGTAATCATCGGCGCCTAGCTCTAAGCCGATGATGCGGTCTAGCTCGTCCCCTCGGGCGGTGAGCATGAGGATCGGGAGGTCGGAGACGGCGCGGATGGCGCGGCAGATCGAGAGGCCGTCGCCGTCGGGGAGGGTGAGGTCGAGGAGCAGGGCGTCATAGCCGCCGTGAAGCGCGGCGGGCAGGCCCGTGGCGGCGTCGGCGCGGTGCTCCACGACGAAGCCGCGGGGGGTGAGCGTCGCCACGAGCAGCGCGGCGAGGCGCTGATCGTCATCGACGAGGAGCAGGCGGGGGTTGGGCATCAGCCCGAGAGCCTGCATGGTCCAGGCCTCCGCGTCAACGCTGGCGCTGATCCCACTCGCCGCGCAGGCCGTCCCGCTGGGCGGGGGTGAGGATCGCCGCCGCCCGCGCCAGCCAGTCGAAGCCCTTGGCCGTGGCGCGATCGGCGAGGTCCATCCCGTCGAGGCGGACCTCCTCCAAGGCCGCGCGCTCCACCTGGGGGGCGCTGAGCGCGTCGGCGAGCTGGCCCTTGAGCGCCTTGGACTCCTGCTTAAACCCGAAGGCCACAGGCGCGGCCTCATCGAGCACGGCGTCGAGCTGGGCGCGCTGGGCGTCGGTGGCTTCGACCTCGTCGTAGAACCACGAGGCGCCCCACTCCGCGCGCTCCCGCAGGTCTTGGGCGCTCTGGGCGCTCTGGTGGCAGCCGCCGCGCTCCCCGCCCCAGCCGCCGCCCGCGAAGGCCCGAGGCAAGAAGAACGCCCCGGCGCCAACCGCGGAGAGCAACAAGAACAGACGGAACAGTCGGCGGCCCCGGCGCCCGCCCTTGGCGCCCTTCGCGCAGCGCCCGCCATCGGCGGAGGGGGTCGAGGAGGAGGGGGTCTCTGGGGTCTCGGTGGACATGAGCGGCTCCGGTGTGGGCGCGGGGGTTGGTGTCCGCGCCTCGCTCCATCAAGCTGGGGCCGCAGGGTTGCTGGCGTCTTGCGGGATTGTGTCTGGGGTGTTTCTGGGCGCCGGACGCGATAAGCCCCCCGCGCGCTCGTCACTAGGAGGACGTCAAGACCACTCCCCGCACCTTCGGCTCAACCCCTTCGCCCGATCGCCCGCAGCTCCCCGAGCAGACCGGATGGGACGGCCTCTTCGCCTCGCTGAACATGTTCAGTGAAGACTTCCTCTCAGAGCGGGTTCAGCCCGAGCAGGCCCCGCGGGAGGTGCGCTGGGAGTCTGCGGAGCCCACACGACGTCTGCCCGTCGCCAGGCATCGCCCCCGCCCGTTATGCTCCCCACCCCAGGAGCCCCCCATGGCCGAGCCGTTCAAAGAGTGGTTCAACCCGTCCGTCGTCGCCGCCCTCGGCGAGCGCCAGCGGCAGATCGATTCGTCGTTCCCCCTCGACCGTTTTGTGCGTGAGGCCAGCGACGGCCTCGCCGACTTCGAGCTCAAGGGCCGGGTCACCCACATCGCCGAGGCCCTGCGCCGCGCCCTGCCCGCGGAGTGGCCAGCCGCCGTGGACCGCCTGCTCGCCGCCGCTCCCGACGCCCTCGAGGGTGAGGAGGCCGTGGGCCAGCATGTGGCGATGTGGCCCCTGCTCCATGTGGTCGAGGTCCACGGCCTCGGCGACCCGGCGCGGTCCTTGGCGGCTTTGGGGGAGCTGACCCGGCGCTTCTCCGCCGAGTTCGCCGTGCGGCCTTACCTGCACCACCACCCCGAGCTGGCCTGGGCGTCGATGCACCGCTGGGCGGTCTCCGATGACGTTCACCAGCGCCGCCTCGCCTCCGAGGGCGCCCGACCCCGCCTGCCTTGGGGCGGCCGCGTCCCGGCCCTGATCACCGACCCCGGCCCCGGCCTCGCCGTCTTAGAGCGGCTCAAGGACGACCCAGCGCTCTACGTGCGCAAGAGCGTCGCCAACCACCTCAACGACGTCACCAAGGACCACCCCCAGCGCGCCTTGTCCGTCGCCCGAACCTGGCTTCACGGCGCCTCTGAAGATCGCCGCTGGGTGGTGCGCCACGCGCTAAGAATGCTCGTCAAACAAGGCCAGCCCGAGGCCCTAGCGCTCTTAGGCTTTGAGGCGCCCAAGGTGCGGCTCACGGCCCTGACGCTCAGCGCCGCCGAGGCCTGGATCGGCGACACCCTCACGCTCAGCGCCACGCTGGAGGGTGACGTCTCCCAGCCTTTGGTGATCGACTACGCGCTCCAGACGCCGGGGGCCCGGCCCGAGCGCCCTTCAGAGAAGGTGTTTAAGGGCCTCACCGCCACGATCACCCCCGGCGAGCCCTTGGCGCTGCGCCTCAACCACAAGATCCGTGAGGTCACCACCCGCACCCTACGCCCCGGCCCGGCCCGGCTGAGCCTCTTGGTGAGCGGCGAGCGTGTCGGTGGGGCGGATTTCACGCTGCGGGAGCCGGACTAACGCCCCGGGGCTTTGCGGTTATGATGACTTTAGCGCTCGTCCGCGCTGACGCCGAAGGAGCCCAACATGGCCGACCTCCTCGATCGCATCACGGTGAACCCTGAGATCTTCGGCGGCAAGCCGATCATCCGCGGCCGTCGCCTCGCCGTGGAGCATGTGCTCGACATGCTCGCCGCGGGGGACGACATGAACACCCTCCTCTCGGGCTACCCGTGGTTGGAGCGTGAGGACGTTCTCGCCTGTATGGAGTACGCGCGGCGCCGCGTGCTATCCATTGATCACGTCCTTTGTGCGTAGTCGTCGCGCTGAGGTCCGGGAGTCGGACGAACGAACCACAGAGGCCAGACACAGAGACGGAGGGCCACAGAGGGGTTGGTGGAGATCTGAGCGAAGCTGAACAACCGGACGTCTTCAGCCACCGGCCTCGTCCAGCCCTCCGAGTCGCGGCGGCCGCTCGCCTAGCCACAGAGCCATCTGTGTTCATCCCTCTGTGTCCTCTGTGCCTCTGTGGTTCGTTCTCCTGCGCCTCGAATCGCCAAAGCAGCCCCCCGAGAACCGATCGGCCTCATCGCAGCAAAGGGCTCGCCGAACTCCACGATTTAGAGGGTGCGCTGAATGGACAGCGCCGCGTGAGTGCCGGGACTAACGCCCCGGCGGCCTCGGCGCCCCCGGTGGCCTCGCCGTCGTCGACCGCGACTCCTCGTCATCAAACATCCGCGGATTGTTCGCCATGGTCATCGCCAGCTTGCGGGTGATCACGCGGCGCAGGGCCAGCTCACGCAGGTGCTCCTCCATGGTCTGCATGCCGTCCATCTTGCCGGTCTGCATCACGCTCTGGATCTGGAACAGCTTGTTCTCGCGGATGAGGTTTCTCACCGCGGCGTTGACGATCATGATCTCGTGAACGGCCACCCGGCCCTTCTCGTTGGCTTTGGGCAGCAGGTTCTGGGTGATCACAGCCATCAGCGCCTCGGACACCATCGTGCGCACCTGGGACTGCTGTTCGTGGGGGAACACGTCGATGATGCGGTTCACGGTCTCGGGCGCGGAGTTTGTGTGCAGTGTGCCGAACACGAGGTGGCCCGTCTCCGCGGCGGTGAGCGCCAAGGAGATCGTCTCCAGATCGCGCAGCTCGCCGACGAGGATCACGTCTGGATCCTCACGCAAGGCTGAGCGCAGGGCCGCGGAGAACGAGCGGGTGTGGCTGCCGACCTCACGCTGGTTGATGATGCACTTGTCGGGATCGTGCACAAACTCGACGGGATCCTCTACGGTGAGGATGTGCTCGTGGCGGTTCTTGTTGATGTAGTCGATCATGGCGGCCAAGGTGGTGGACTTGCCCGAGCCCGTGGGGCCGGTCACCAGCACGAGGCCCTTACGCATCTCGGCGATGCGCTTGAAGATCGGCGGGCTGCCCAGCTCGTCGAGGGTGCGCACCTTGGACGGGATCTGCCGCATCACCACGCCGACACCCCGGGCGTGGTTAAAGGCGTTCACACGAAAACGCGCCAGGCCCTTGAGCCCGATCGAGAAGTCCACCTCCAGGTCCTTCTCAAAGAGCACCTTCTGCTTCTCGGTCATCACCGAGTACGCGAGGCGCTTGGCGTCATCGGGGCCCAGCGGCGGCAGGTCGAGGCGCACGACCTCGCCGTTGATGCGAAGGCAGGGCACCTCCCCTGACGAGAGATGGATGTCAGACGCCCCTTGTTCGATGGCCTGAACCAGCAGCTCATGGATACGAACGCTCATCGAGCACGACCTCCTGTCGAGCGCAGAGTCTACACCGCCCGGCGATGAACCTCCGAGACCAAGGCTGACCCAGAATGACGAGACAAGCACAGGATCCCGCCCCGATGGCGGTTCGGGAGCTGCACAACGACGGCGTGATCCTCGTCGTCGAGAAACCTTCAGGCCTGCCCACCCAGGCGCCGCGGGGCGGCGGCGACAACCTCTACGACCGCCTGCGCCGCCGCTACCCCCGCCTCGCCCTGCACCACCGCCTCGACACCCCGGCCTCGGGCCTCGTGCTGTTCACCCTAGACCCTCGGGCCAACGCAGCCATCGCCCGGGGCTTCCGCGAGCACCTCATCCAGCGCCGGTACTGGGCCTGCGTCGTCGGTGAGCCCCCGGCGGAGGGCCGGTGGGAGAGCGACGTGGACGGCCTCCCCGCGCTCACCCACCTCCGCCGCTTGAGCCAAGGCGACGGCCTCGCCGCCATCGAGCTGAGCCTCCGAACGGGCCGCACCCACCAGATCCGCGCCCAGGCCGCCGAGGCCGGGCTGCCGCTCTTGGGCGATCATCGCCACGGCGGCGCCGCCGGGGGCCTCTGGCCGCGCCTCGCCCTGCACGCCTGGA
>Ga0066604_10000587_pt1 | contig 22854 bp, 16 predicted proteins | sample Higcelwee11metaG_FD_59501 | JGI IMG/M metagenome (GOLD analysis project Ga0066604, IMG submission 59501) | Freshwater pond sediment microbial communities from the University of Edinburgh, under environmental carbon perturbations - High... | ecosystem: Environmental > Aquatic > Freshwater > Pond... | reverse complement strand
TCGCCTGCGCCGCGTCGCCGAGCGTGTGGTGAGCACCCGCCGCAGCGGTAAAGACGTCGTCGTCGTCGTCTCGGCCATGGGCAACACCACAAACGAGCTCCTCGACCTCGCCCGGAGGGTCTCGCCCAGCGCCGGTCGCCGCGAGATCGACATGCTCATCTCTGTGGGTGAGCGCATCTCGATGGCGCTGTTGTCGATGGCGATCACCGCCATGGGTGAGCCCGCGATCTCGTTCACCGGCAGCCAGTCGGGCATCATCACCGACGAGAGCCACTCCGCGGCGCGGATCCTCGCCGTGCGCCCCGACCGGGTGCGGGCGGCGCTCGCAGAGGGCAAGATCACCATCGTCGCCGGGTTTCAAGGGGTGAGCCGCGACCGTGAGGTCACCACCCTGGGCCGAGGCGGGTCGGACCTCACCGCCGTCGCTTTGGCCGCGGCCTTGGGCGCGGACTGGTGCGAGATCTGCTCCGATGTAGACGGCGTCTACACCGCCGATCCGCGGGTGGTCCCCGACGCGATCCGCCTCGACACCCTCTCTCTGGATGAGGCCCTGGCGCAGGCGCGAAACGGCGCCAGGGTGCTGTACGGCGAGGCCGTCGCGTACGCCCACCGCGTGGGCATCGCGCTCATGGCCTCGGCCACGGTGAACGACCAGCCCGGCAGCCGCATCCAGGTGCCGCCCCTGCCCCCGCGCGTGGCGGCGATCACCGCTGATGACCAGCTTGAGGCCTTCGTCAGCGCCGATCTCCCGATCCTGCTCGACGCGCTCCACAAGGCCGGGGCGGAGCTGCGCGCGGTGAGCGGAGGTGTGGTCTATGTCGATCTGCGCAACTGGCATGATCGGGCGAGCTTTGTGCTGCCGTCTGGGGCGGCCAGCGAGGGCCGCGTCGCCGTCGTCGCCGCCGTAGGCGCCGGGGTGAGCGTCGATCTAAGCGCGCTCAGCGCGGGCAGCGCGGCCCTTCACGAGGCCGGTGTGCCCACGGAGGCTCTCTGGGCCGACGGCGCCGCCTTGTGCTGGCGGGTGGCGCCTGCGCAGATGAACCCCGCCCAGCGGGCCCTCCACCGGGCCTTGTTGTCCCCTCCTGTGAAGATGGCGTGACTTGTCAGCCGTGAGTTGACACAGTATCCTCAAAGCTCCAACCCTCCAGCGCCAAGCGACTTGCGCTCTTGACACGTCCGGAGCAGACCGTGCTAAAGCACTTTCTCAACCCGCCGAACTGGTTTACCTCCGCGAGCATCTTCTGCAGCTTCTACGCGATGCTGCTCGCGACGGGGGCCAACGGCGACCCGATGGCCTTCTACAAGGCCGGGCTGCTCATCGGCTTCGCGGGCGTGTTTGACATGCTGGACGGGCGTGTCGCCCGCTGGACAGGCGGCGGCAGCGAGTTCGGCGTGCAGCTCGACAGCCTCGCCGACATGATGTCGTTCGGCGTCGCCCCGGCGATCCTCGTCTACTCCTGGGCCCTGCACGACCTCGGCGCCGTCGGCATCGGCGCCTCGTTCTTCTTCATCGTCTGCGCGGCCTTCCGCCTCGCGCGGTTCAACGTCGGCACCTCAGACGGCGCCGAGGCCCAACACTCCATCGGCCTCACCACCACCATGGCCGGCGGCACCGTCGCCGCCTTGGTGATGTTCCACGCCGCCATCGGCCGCACCTCGGTTCAGAACCCCGTCGGCCCCTTGCTGATGACCCTGCTGCTCGCCTTCTTGATGGTGTCCCCGGTGCGGTTCCGGGTGTTCAAGATGCGCCTGAGCCCCGCGGCCAAGGGCGGCCTCGCGCTGTTCTTTGGCTGCCTCATCGCCGTCGGCGTGTTCTACGACATCTCGTTCATCGTCGCGCCGATGATGGTGACCTACACCGCCGCCGGGCTCATCGAGGGTGTGGTGAAGCTCTCGACCCGCCGGGTGAGCGCGCACAGCTCGGGCGCCGCCACGCTGAACGCCCCTGTGGCCGACGACGACTCTGAAGAGCCCGACGACGACGATGAGGACGATGACGACGTAGACAGCTCCGCGAAGGGTTAGTCGCCGTCCTCGCCGCCGTCCTCTGACGGCGTCAAACCAAGCTGCTCCCGCAACATCTGCTCGTAGTAGCCGCGCAGCACCTCCACCTCGGGGCCAGCGCCCTCCACCCGACGTAAGGTGAGGAGCGCGCGCAGCCACTCCTCCCGCAAGGCGTAGGCCTGGGCCAAGGCGACGTTGTGCTCTTGGCCCACCAGGGGCGGCGGCTGGGCCTTGGGCAAGATGAGCTGCATGTTCTCAGTGCTCGTGTCCCGGTGCAGGTAGCGGGGCGCGGAGAACTCGACGAGCAGGTTGTCGTCGGTGTTGAACGGGGCGTCCCCGGCGAGCTCCAGCAGGCCGTCGCGGTCGAGCTGGTAGAGGGTCAAGACACCGAAGGGGTCGAGGATTGAGATCTGGCGCAGCTCTTCAGCCACGGCGGGGTTCGCGCTCAACAGGCGCTCGGCGGCGCCGACGCTCAGCGGCAGGGGGCGGTCGGAGCCCACGAGCACGAGGTCGGCGTCCTCGATCGTCGCGAAGAGCACGACGTAGGGGTAGACCGTGGCGAAGGTGCGCAGAAGCGAGCGCAGGTCGTCCTGGCCCATGCCGTAGAGCTGCACCCACTGGCTCCACACCCCGCCTGGCTTGAGCCGGGTCTTGCCCATCTCAAAAAACTCCAGGGTGAACAGGTTCGAGACCCCGGTGAGCCAAGGGTTGGAGGGCTCGGAGATGATGAGGTCGTAGGCGCCCTCCTGCGCGAGGAGCAGGTGGTTTCGCCCGTCGTTGGCGATGAGCTTTACCCGCGGGTCGCTCAAGGGGTCGTGGTTGTAGTCGTCGAAGTAGTGCGAGGCCTTGAGGATGCTCGGCTCAAGCTCCACGACCTCGATGGACTTGGGCTCTTGGTGCAGGGTCGCCGCGCCCAGGGTGATGCCCGAGGCGAGGCCGATCACCAGCACGTCCTCGGGGGCCTCCACGAACAAGAACGGCAGGTGGGCGACCATCACCTGGGTTGGCATGTCCACGGTGGTGGAGGCGTCCACCTTGCCGTTGTTGGCCAGCCAGATGTTCCCCGAGCCTTTGGACTGGGCCACGGTGACGACGCTGGACAGGCCCTCCTCATAAAACAGCAGGTCGTACTCCCGCACGGCGAAGTTGAGCACCCCCTCGCGGCTGTGGTCGCTGAACTCGGAGACGTACTTGTAGAGCCCCGCGGTCATCAACAAGGGCTCCCACGGCGGCGGAAACCGTACGCCGAGGCCGATGAAGCCCAGGCCCAGAAGCGCCGGGATCAGCACCGCTTTGGGGCGTAAGCTGCGCTCGATGTGCAGCGCGCCGACGAGCGCGATGAAGGCCGCGAGCACGTTCGCCGCGTTGGCCACGCTCACCGCGCCGGTCACCCGCAGCAGCGGCAAGAGCACAAAGCCCGCGGCGAAGGAGCCGAAGATCGAGCCCAAGGTGTTCGCCCCGTAGACCTGGCCGACGGGCTGCCCCAAGGCCCCCTCGTTGGAGCCCACGGCCGCCCGCACCAGAAACGGGAAGCTCGCGCCCATCAACAGCGCCGGAGGCGTCATCACCAAGGCCGCGAGCAGCACCTTCATCGGCCACAAGAGGCCCTCAGCGCCGCCCGCGAGGTCAAAGAGCATCACGAAGAGAAAGGGCAGCTCTTGGTAGAGGTACATCATCAGCCAGGTCAACAGCGCCACGCCGACCTGCAGCGCCATGAACCCGCGCAGAGGGCCACCCGGGCCCCGGTCTCGTAGGCTGGCGTCGGCGTAGGGCCCACCCGCCCAGCCGCCGAGCGCGATGCCCGTCAGAAACGCCAACAACATCGTCGAGAAGGCGTAGGTGCTGCCGCCCAACATCAGGCCGACGAGGCGAAACCACGCCACCTCGTACACCAAGGATGCGAAGCCCGTGAGCGCCGCGCCCAGAAGCACCGGGGTGAGGTTTGGCCGAAGCTCTACCTCGATGTCATGGTCGGGCTCCAAGGAGAGCGTGGCCTCCTCCGAGGAGCGGCTCAACACCAGCGCGCCGAGGCCCAACAGCCCGTTCGCCGCCGCCGCGCCTAAGGTCGTGAGCCGAACCCCCAGCTCAGGCAGCACCCAGAACCCCGCCACGGCGATGCCCAACACCGCCCCGAAGGTGTTCACGCCGTAGAGCAGGCCCACACGGTCCCCGGCGGCGCCCAGACGTGTGGTCGTGAACCGGGCGAGCAAGGGCAGCGTCGCGCCCATGAAGCTCGTGGGCAACAACAACAGGGCGCCGAGGAGCACAAACTGGAACAGGCCATAGGCCAAGGGCCCCGGCGAGAACGCCCGATAGAAGCCGAGATACACCGGCTCGACGGCGTCCAGCATCCACGGGAACAACAGCGCGTAGAGCCCGATGCCGATCTCCAACAGCCCGTAGGTCAACAAGGGGCGCTTGATTCGGTCGGCGAAGCGCGACATCACCAGGCCGCCCACGGCCAAGCCGCCCATAAACGCCGAGAGCACCGTAGCGATGGCGAACTGGGAGGTGCCGACGATGAGCTGCAGCTCACGCGCCCAGAGCGTCTGGTACACGAGCGACGTCGCGCCGGAGACGAAGAACAGGGGGACCAACGCGGCGATGGCCTGCTCGCGGCGTGATTCGGGGTCCGTCACCATGCTCAAGCTCCCAGGCGTGGGTTTTAGGGCCCGCCTTCCTATCCGACCGCTTCGCGCGCGGCCCGCGACGGGATATCCTACTGCTCCGCCGCTTCGCCCTCCTTCCTTCGCCTCCCCGAGCCAAAGCTCCATGTATCCGCACAAGAAGCTGGACTGGCACATCAGCCGCCTGGAGAAGCAGCTCCAGGAGCACCCCGAGGATCCCGAGGCTCGTTTTGAGCTCGCCCGCGCGACGCTCTCTCGCGGGCTGTACCACGGCGGCGGCGAGGCGACGTGTAACCAAGCCCTCGCCCAGGCCCGCAAGGTGCTCGGCGAAGACCCGCTCCACGTCGGGGCCATGGTCGTCGCGGGCTCGGCCTTGGTGGGCATGGGCCGCCCCGACGCCGCACGAAAGTACCTCGACGAGGCCACCCGCCTAGACGCCGAGCGCGCGGATTTGCACCTCGCCTTGGGCGCGCTCTATCGCAGCGAGAGCGACCGCCACCTCGCGCTCAAACACCTCGAGACGGCCTGCCGCCTGGCCCCCGAGAGCTGGGAGCCCCACCTGTACCTGGGCCGCGTGCTCGCCGAGCGGGCCCAAGAGGTCGGCGACAGCCGCCGCCTCATCGAGCGCGCCCAGTACCACCTCGTGCGCGCCTTGCAGCTCGAGCCCTCTCAAGACCTGCTCCCCACGCTCCTGCGTGACGTCGGCCAGACCTGCCTCGCCACCGGGCGTTTTCAAGAGGCCGAGAAGCTCTTCATCCGCCTGCGCGAGCACGAGCGCCACCGCGCCTCGGCCCGGCTCAACCTGGGCATGGTGGCCTACCACCTCGGCAAGTACAAGAACGCCATCCAGCACTTCCGCCAATACCTAGAGGAGCGCCCTGAAGACCCCCGCGTTCACGCCCGGGTGGCCATGGCGTTTCTGCAGCTCGGCGAGCCCAAACGGGCCCGAGAGGCCTGCAACCAGGCGCTCTTGATCGACCCCGGCAACCGCAGCGCCCGCTACACCTTGGGCTGCGCGCTCTTAGAGGAGGGCAACCCCAGCGAGGCCCTTCGTGTCTTCAAAGAGGCCCTTGAAGAGAACCCCGACCACATGGAGGCTTACCTGGAGCTCTGCCGTGTGCGCCGGGTCTCCAAAGACAACGTGTGGTTGTCCAAGGCGCTCAAGGCCGAGCTGACGGCGTACGACAAGGCGCCCTTGGAGTCTGGCCTCAAGACCCCCCGCAGCGTCACCCGGCAGCGGGTGGAGATCTTGCTCGACCAGCTCCGCGCCGCCGGGCCGTCGATGTTGCCCACCCTCGTCGAGGGCCTCGCCGTGAGCCAAGACGAGGGCCTACGGTTCCGCATCTGGGAGTCGGCCTGTGAGCTGGCCGCAGCGGCCTTGGCTGAAGAGGTCGGCGTCGCCCTGCGTGAGCCGGGCAAGACCTTCGGCGCGGAGCTGGGCCGCCGCGCCCTCGCCGCCGCCGCCGCCTTGCCCGAGCCCGTGCTCACCCGGGGCCTCACCCTAGAGGAGGAGGACCTCAAACGCGCCGCGGTCGACCGCCACGGTCCCACCTCCGACGTGAACACCCACCGCAAGAACGTCGAGACCCAGCGCCGCGAGGCCCGGGCGCACCAGGCCCTCGTGCTCTTGGCCGTCGCCTCCCGCCGCAGCCGCTCCGGCCGCCGCCTCTTGGAGCGCTGGGCCGCCACGGCGGATCCTGAGCTCGGCGTCGCCGCCAAGGTCGGCCTGGGCATGACCGGCGACCCAGCCTCAGTGAAGGCTCTGCATGAGCTGGCCCACCGCCGGGGCTCTAGCCTCAAGGTGCAGGAGCTCGTGCGCGCCTTGGTGCCGCCCCCGGCCAGCCGCCCGCCCCGCCCGGTCACCGACCGCGAGGACGCCCGCTGCACCGCCTGCGGGCGCACCACGAAGGAGTGTACGCACCTCATGGCGGGCAGCGAGGCCAACATCTGCGACGTCTGTGTGGTCGAGGTTGGCAGAAACCGCCAAAAGTTGCTCGCGCCTGACGAGGCCACCTGCCAGTTCTGCGGCAAGTCCCACCTCGAGAGCCGCGGCGTCTACCGCCACCAGAACGTCGACATCTGCAACCACTGCTTAGAGCTGTCTCTGGGCCTCGTGGAGCGTGAAGAGGTCGATAAGTTCTTGGCCACTTGGTGAGCCGGGCCTAAGGCTCAACAGCGCCCTCCTCAACGCCGTCTCCGGGCTTTGGGTCCGCCGGGCAGATCACCTGGCGCAGATAGCTCGTGTAGTCGAAGTTGGGCGAGTTCGCCGCGTCGTGGCAGCCCAGGCAGGTCGCCTCGGTGACCGGCTGCGGCGCGGCCTCGGCGACCCGCGGGTGGCCCTTGAGCGGGCCATGGCAGGCCTCACACTGCACGCCGCCCCAGGTGCGCAGCGCGCTGGGTGTGGTCTCGGCGAAGCCTCCGGGCTCTGCATAGCCGGTGGTGTGGCAGCCCACACACTCGGGGTTCTGCTGCTCCCCTCGGCGGCTGAGGCTAGAGACGGCCTTCGCGTGAGGCGTGTACGTCCAGCGCGCGAACTGCAGGCTATGGCAGCGCACACACTCGCCGGAGGTGGCGTAGCCCGCGCTGTGCGGCGGGGCCTCCTGCACCTGGGCTTTGGCTTGGCTCACCCGCACCCCTTTGTAGGTGTCGATCGCCGCGCCCACCGTCGCTGGGCCGTCGAGGTCTGAGCCCAAGGGCCGGGACTCCACCGCCGCCAGGTTTCTCCCGGCGGCTCTGGCCCCAAGCTCGGCCTCTAAGGCGGCGATCTTGGCGTCGAGCTGGTCCCGGGCCTCCCCCGCCTCTAGCCGCTCTCGCCGCACGATCAGCCCGACGAGCGCCGCCCACCCAGGCTCCGCCTCGGCCTCTACCCCCTGCCCCGCCGTGGAGCCCAGGCGAATCCGGGCGACGCTCACATAGCGGCCCCTCGGCGCCACCTCGACCCAGGCCACGCCGCCGAGCTGCCGGGGCTCATCAAAGCTGTCTCCTTGGGTGAACAGGCCCATGGACAGGCCGGGCACCTCCTCAAGCACCCGCTTCGCCTCGACCTCGGGGAGGTTTCCCAAGGCCACGATGAGATCGAGGCCCTCGGGCAGAGACGCCACGGCGGCGCGGGCGGCGGCGACGGTGTCCGGCGCGGCGACCACCCCAGCGCCCTCCCGCGGCGGCGCCGAGAGCCCCACCACGCCCACCTTCAGGCCGTCCCGCTCGACGACCACCGCCGCGGGGAAGACCGGCGCGCCCGTGGCCTCACTCAGCCAAGTGGCCGAGCTGAGCCTCAGCCCGGCGGCCTCGGCCTCCTTGAGCCCGGCGAGGCCGACGGCCTGGAGATCCGAGGCCCCTGGCGCCATCACGTCCACGCCGACGGCGCCCATGAGCTTGAGGATCAGCGCGCCGCGCTCCTCACGCTCTCCAGCTTTGGAGGTGGCGAGGCCCCGCAAGAGCGCGTCCCCAGCGTCGAGCTGAACCAGGGGCGCGCCCTCGTCTTGAAGGGCGCTGAGCAGACGCTCCCGCCGTGGGAAGCCGCCGAAGGGCAAGGTCGGGCAGCCGCAGGGCTCAAGCTCGCCGCGCACCTCCCCGGTCAGCACGAGGGTGACGCGCCGCGCGGGGACGATCGGGCCCGGCGGTCGCGGCGCGACGACGGTGTTGACCACCGGCGGCAGCTCGGGCAGCGGCGTCTTGTTGGGATCTTCGCCAACACAGGCGCCCAGGAGCCACACAGCGACCATCAAACAGAGGCTACGTTGGCGCGACATCCTGTCCTCTGCCCCGCTGTGTTCGTCATGGAGTTGTGGAAGGTGATCCAGCCGACTGCAACCCTGGCTCTCCTCGTGTATCAGATTATCGGCCTCATCCTAAACCAAGACAAGTGGAGAGCGTGATGCGCGCCCCGATCACCGTTCTGCTCCTCGCCGCCGCGGCGCTCACCCCCGCCGCCCTCGCCTTCGCGCCCGACGACACGGTGCACATCGGCGTCGAGCCCGCGCGTATCGTGCGGTACCACAAAGAGGTCCAGCACAGGCTGGGCCAGTCAGGCGCTTGGGCGGCGTTCCAGGCCGACTTTGGCGAGTCTTGGCAGGCGCGTTTTGACGAGCGCACGGGCCTGCCCCACCGCGCTTGGGGCCCTGGGATTGACCTCGGCACCCTGCGAGACGCCCAAGACGTCGAGTCGGGCCTCCGCGACCTCATCGCCCGGCACCCCCAGCTCTTCGGCGTGAGCGCCGCGGACTTGGGCCCTGCGCGCATCGGCTACGTCCCGCGCACCGACACCTGGTACGCCACCTTCGATCAGCAGGTCCAGGGCGTGCCGGTGTGGCGCGGCGGCCTCACCTTCCGGATCCGCCTGGGCAAGCTCATCCTGTTCGGCGTCGAGACCCACCCCGCCGCCCGGGGTCTCAACGTCACCCCCCAGCTCAACGCGGCGCTGGCGATTCAAGAGGCCGTGCGCCAGGGCCCCGCGCCCTCGGCCTTCCACGACGCCCCCGACGCCCGCCTCGTGCTCTTCCCTGAAGATCGGGACGGCCAGCTCAGCTACCGCCTCGCCTGGGAGACCCGCACCCGCACCGGCACGCCCCCGGGCCTGTGGGTGAGCCTCATCGACGCTTCTAGCGGCGAGCTCCTGCACGTCTGGAACGAGGTGCGGTTCTTGACCGGTCAGGTCACCGCGCTGCACACCGAGCGCACCCTCGACGGCAAGACCGCCGTCTCGCCGATGCCGCTGATGACCGTCAAGAACGGCGCCGGGGCCTCGACCACGACGGACTGGAGCGGCAACTTCAGCCTAGAGGAGTCCGGCAGCTTCACCGTCGGGCTCTCCGGCTCCTACATCACCGTGCGTAACCGCCAGACCAGCAACGGCGCGGGCAGCTTCAGCGGCTCAAGCTTCCAGTGGACGAGCTCCTCGGCCACCCAGGCCGAGATCGACAGCTACGTCTTCTTGCACCAGGTCCGCGACTTCTGGGAGCCCCTCACCCCTGAAGTCTCCATGGTGGACGATCCGTTGACCTCCAACGTCAACGTGAGCGGCTCGTGCAACGCCTATTATGACGGTAGTGTCAACTTTTACCGCGCCGGCGACGGCTGCAACAACACCGGCAGCATCGCTGATGTGAACTACCACGAGTGGGGCCACGGCTTTCACTACACCAGTCTAGAGGCCGGCACCTTCGACGGCTCCATCTCTGAAGGCATCGGCGACGTCACCTCGGCGCTTCTGACCGGCGACCCCGTGATCGCCCCCTACTTCTCGACCTCCGGCTCGGGCATTCGGGAGATCGACACCAACCTTCGTTACCCCGATGACATCACCGGCGAGGTCCACGCCGACGGCCTGATCTTCGCCGGGGCCATCTGGGATCTCTGGGCCGAGCTGGAGACCGTCTACGACCCCGAGACCGCCTGGCTGCTCACCGCCCAGCTCTTCGCCGACGCCATCAAGGCCGGCCCGACGATCCCCGACAGCTACGACGAGCTCGTCGCGGCCGACGACGACAACGGCGACCTGAGCGACGGCACCCCCAACCAGTGCTCGATCCTCAACGCCTTCGCCCTGCATGGCCTCGGGCCCGGCGGCAGCGGCGGCAGCACGCTGACCGTGGCGCATGAGACCTTGGTGAACCAGGAGCCCACGGCGACGGAGTACCCCCTCAGCGCCGAGCTCACGAGCTTCGCGCCCGACTGCGTCGCCGCCGAGCCTGAAGAGGCCGTCGTTCATTACTCCATCGACGGCGGCGCCACCTGGGCCGACGCCGCGCTCTCCTTGAGCGGCAAAGGGGACGTCGCCGGGGCCATCCCCGCCCAGCCCCAAGGCTCGGTGGTCGATTATTACGTCTCCGTCACCAACACCGACGGCGACACCGTCCAGAACCCCACGGGCGGCTCGATCAACCCCCACAGCTTCATCGTCGGCGAGCTGGTCGAGGTCTACTGCGAAGACTTCGAGGACGACGACGGCGGCTACACGAGCGAGCTCATCTCTGGGGACGATGACGAGGGCGCGAACGACTGGCAGCGCGGCGCGCCCCAAGGCAAAGCGGGCGACCCCGACTTCGCGTGGTCGGGCCGCCGGGTGTGGGGCAACGACCTCGGCTCTGACAACTACAACGGCGAGTACCAGGCTGAGAAACAAAACCGCCTCACGTCGATCCCCATCGCCCTGCCCACGGACTCGGACACGTTCTACGTGCAGTTCCGCCGCTGGCTGACCGTCGAGGACGGCTACTACGACCGCGCTCGGGTGCTGGTGGACGGCGAGATCGCCTGGGAGAACCACAAGTCCAAACGTGACATCGGCGACGAGCACCACATCGACGACCAGTGGGCGCTGCACTCGATGCAGGTGGCCGACCTCGACGGCGACGGCGCGGTCACCCTCTCTTGGGAGATTGAGTCCGACCAGGGCCTCCACATGGGCGGCTGGAACATTGATGACGTCTGCGTCTACGCCCTGAAGGTGGTGGACATCCCCGTGGACACCGGCGGCGACGACACCGGCGGCGACGACACCGCGAGCGGCTCCGACGACGACAGCGGCGACGTAGGCCAGAACGACGACACCGGCGACAACGGCGACGACATCGACATCAAGCCCGCCTGTGGCTGCGCGGCGGACCCCGCGCCGTCCTCTGGCCTCGCGCTGTTGGGCGCCTTGGCGGGCTTGGCCATGTCCCGGCGCCGTCGGTGATCGGCGCCTTCGCTCTGCTCGGGGTCACCTGGGCGGAGCTGCCGCCCCGGGACTACCGCGAGTCGCTCTTGGCCGCCGTCGAGTCCGAGGCCGACCGCCTGATCGTGGCGGGGGCCTTGGACGAGGCGCTCGCCTTGGTGCGTGACTTCCGCGAGGAGGTCGCTGAGGACGCGCGGCTCATCTACGAAGAGTCGTTGATCCAGAACCTCATGGGCGACGCCAGCGACGCAGAGGATCGGGCCCGGGAGGCCCTCACCTTAGACCCCACCCTCGCCGTGGCCTGGTACGACCTCGGCGGCCTGCTCTTGGCCCGTGGTGAGCAGGCCGAGGCCGAGGCCGCCTACACCCGCGCCGCCGAGGCCACCGTCGAGCACCCCCAAGGCTGGGCCGCCCCCCTCCAGCTCGCGCTCATCGCCGCCCGCCAACGGGATCCCGTCGCCTTAGAGACCTGGCTGCGGGAGGCCGTGCGCCGTGGCCTGCGCCTGCGCGCGCTCAACGAGCAGCCCCAGTGGGCTGACGTCTTGGCCTACCCGACCAACCGCGAGGTCCACGAGCGCCTGATGCTGCTCTACGGCGAGGCCGGGCCGTGATCCTTCGGCGCTGACGCCAGGGCCGCGGCTGCTTAGGTTGGGGAGACCGGAGCCCCCATGTCGCCGCTGATCTTCGCCTGCACCCTCGCCTTCGCCCAAGACCCCGCCCCCGAGGCGCCGCCAGCAGACGCGCCGCCCGTGGAGGCGCCGCCCGCCGAGGTTCCGCCGGTTGTGCCAGGGGTGGAGGTCGCGCCCGAGGAGGCGCCGAGCCCCTCACCGATCCACCTCGCCGAGCGTCCCGAAGGTTTAGGCGTGGGTGTGCTGCTCGGCGCGCCGACGGGGCTGAGCGTGGCCTACCGTTTTGACGACCCCCGCCACGCCGTCGCCGCGGGCCTCGCCTGGAGCGTGTCCAGCCGCGACGTGCAGCTTCACCTCGACTACCAGCTCGTGCTCGAGCGCTACGAGAGCGAAGAGGTCGACACCGTCGATTTCCCGATCTACGTCGGCGTCGGCGCCCGCTTCCGCGCCGGAGACAGCCCCTACCGCAACGACCCCAACTTCGGCCTGCGGGTGCCCTTCGGCGTCGCGGTGCACCCAAAGAGCCTGCCCATCGAGGGGTTTGTGGAGGTGGCGCCGATCGTCGGGCTGTTCCCGGACACGACGGTGTATGTGGACGCGGGGTTTGGGGTGCGGGTGTACTTTGGGGTCAATGGGTGAGCTTGTTCACTAAATGCGTTCAATGAACATGTTCACCCTTATGCCTCAACACCCGCACCACCTCCTCCACCACGCCCAGCACCGTCGCCGCCTCGGCGATGGCGTTCGGCCAATGCGGCGCGAACCGCAGCGCGCCATCGGGCGTGGCGCAGACGACCCCCCAGGCGCCCAAGGAGCTGCACAGCGCGGCGGCGGTGAGGCCTGGCGGGGGCAAGACGGAGAGGATGCCCGAGCGCGCGTCGTGCTGCGTGGGGCGGAGGCTCGTGAAGCCGAGGGCTTGTAGGCCGGGCTCCAAGACGTCGTGGTATGCCTGGACGTGGGCGTAGACGTTGGGCACGCCGAGCTCCAGAATCGGGCTGATCCCGGCCTCTAAGGCCACGCAGCCGAGGCTGTCCTGCGCGCCGCCCTCTAAGAAGTCGGCCTGGGCGCGCACGGGGCGGTCGTACCGTAAGGCGTCGGGGCCCTCAAACAGGAAGCTCGTCGCCTGCTCATGGGAGAGCCAGCCCGCGAGCAAGGGGCGTAAGGTGCGAACTCGGGACGGCGCGATGTAGAGGAAGGCGTTGCCGTCGGTGCCCATGAGCCACTTGTGGCTGCCGCAGGTGAGGTAATCGACCTGCTCGGCGACGCCGTCGAGGGGCACCACCCCCGCGGCCTGGATGGCGTCGACGAAGAGCTCCGCGTCGTATCGCCGGGCCAAGGTCGAGAGCTCGGCGATGGGCATCCTCAGGCCCGACCGGAACTGCACGGCGCTCACGGCGATGAGGCGCACGCCGCCGCCGCGCAGGGCGTCTTCGACGCGGCTGAGCCCGTCGCCGCTGCCGTCGCCGAAGCCGTCTAAGGGCAGGCGCTCCAGGCGAAGGTTGTGCGCGGCGGCGGCCTGCTGCCAGGGGGTCACGTTCGCGGGGAACTCTCCGGCGAAGGTCAACACCCGCTCCCCCGAGCGCCACTGCAACGACACGGCGACGTCGATGACGCCTTGGGTGGTGTTGGGGCGCAGGGCGAGATCTCGCGCGGTGGCGCCGATGATCCCGCTGAGCTGCTCCTTGAGGCGGTCACGCTGGAGCATGAACCGCGGGAAAGCCCCCGAGCCCAGCTCAGCCCAGGCGCCCAAGGCGTCTTGAACGGCGGCGGCGACCAGCGCGCTCGGCGGGGAGATCCCGGCGTGGTTGAGGTAGATCCCGGCGGCGAGGCTCGGGAAGAGCGCGCGGCTGCCGAGGGCGGGCAAAGCGGTGGGGTGCGGGTCCATCCGCCTGCTCTAACCTGCGCCGTGAGGGGCTGGGCGCGTGGGGGTTGAGGCGGTTACTGCGAGGGTTCGGAGGTCCATCATGGCCGACACCACGTCTTCTCCCCGGCGCTCCCCATGAGAGGCGGCGCCGTCGCCGGGGGCAGCCCCATCACCGTCGAGGCCGGTCTCCACGCCCTGCGCCTGGGCGGGAACGCCATCGACGCCGCCGTCGCCGCCCAGCTCATGGCCTGCGTCGCCGAGCCTGCGCTCACCGGCCTGGGTGGGTCGGGCATCGCCACGATCCGCGTCGGGGGTGAGGTGCTCGTCTGCGACCTCTTCTCCGACTTCCCCCGCCGGGGACCCCCGCTCAAGCCGATGTGGGAGTGCCCCGTTCATTTTGGGCCCACGACGCAGATGTTCCACTCCGGGCCGGGCGCCGTGGCGGTTCCTGGTGTTCCAGGCGGGCTCTGGGCGATGCACGAGCGGTTTGGACGGGTGCCGATGCCGCTCCTCGCCGCGCCCGCCGCCGCCGCCGCCCGGGCTGGCGTGACGATGTTGTCTACCCACGCCATCGTCTTTCGGGTGCTGCACAAGGTGCTGTCGTCTACGCCGGAGATCGCCGCGCTGTTCTGCCCCGACGGCGCGCCGCTCATCGCCGGGTCGTTGTACAAGAACGCTGATCTGGCCAACACCTTGGAGCGCTTCGCCGTCGAGGGCCCGGAGCCGTTCTACCGGGGAGACATCGCCCGGGCGCTGTTGGCGACCCTCGGCGACGAGGGCAACCTCAGCCTCGACGACCTCGCGGGCTGGCGACCCCAGCTCCGCCCGGCCTTGGCGCTGCGCTACCGTGACGCCACGGTCTATATGCCCGGCCCGCCGAGCCAAGGTGGCGTCTTGACCCTCCGCGCCTTGCGTGAGCTGGAGCGCGCGGGGCCCCTGCCCAGCCCCGACACCGCCGCCCATGTGCGCCGTCTCGCCGAGGCGATGGCCGCCGCCGAGCAGGCCAAAGAGAGCCCTTGGCCCGAGGCGCTGTTCTCTGAAGGCCTGGTCACCCGCTACGTCGGCCCCGGGCTCACCACCCACATCTCCACCGTAGACGCCGAGGGTGACGCTGTCGCCATCACGACCTCTCTGGGCGAGACGGCGGGCGTCGTGGTGAAGGGCACCGGCGTGGTGCTCAACAACCTGCTCGGCGAGGCGGACGTGAACCCGCCGGACTACCCGCGCCCGCCCGGCGCCCGGCTGATGACGATGTGTACGCCCACCCTGGTGGACTCGCCCCAGGGCCGCTTCGCCCTGGGCACCGGGGGGTCGAGCCGCATCCGCTCGGCGCTCCTGCACGGCGTCGTTCACCTCGTCGACCACGGCCGCTCCCCCGCCGCCGCCACGGCCGCGCCGCGCTGCCACATGGAGGCCAATGAGCTGGCCATCGAGCTCGCCGATCGCCCTGAAGGCGCTGAGGCCGAGCTGCGGGAGGTGTTCCCCAACCTCGTGCCGTTTGGGGAGCGGGCCTTGTACTTCGGCGGTTTACACATCGCCGCGCGCACCGCCGAGGGCTTCGCCGGGGCGGGAGACCCGCGTCGCTCGGGGTCGTTTGGGTTGTTGAGCATGAGCTGAGAGTTATGCGGTTGTGGATCAACCCCGCTCGCTGAGCCGCGAAGTGCCTACGCCCCTTCTCCCCGCCGACGCTACCTCTTACGCTGAGCTGCTGGACTCGCTCAAGCGCCGCGTTCACGACGCGCGGCGCCGGGCCATCGCCGCGGCGAACCAAGAGCTGATGACGCTCTACTTTGAGGTGGGCCAGTCCATCGTCGCCCGGCAGGCCGACGAGGGCTGGGGAGCGAAGGTCATCGACCGGCTCGCGAGAGACCTGCAGGCGGCCTTCCCCGACATGGAGGGCTTCTCGCCGCGTAACCTTCACCGAATGCGGGCGTTCTACCTGGCTTGGGGCGAGGGGGAGGGCATGGACGGCAAGACCTTGCCACAGCCTGTGGCAAAATTGCCCTGGGGCCACAACACCATGCTGTTGGAGAAGCTGAGGACCCCGTCTCAGAGGCTGTTCTACGCCGAGCGCGCTCTGCAGCACGGCTGGAGCCGCGCCATCTTGGGACTTCAGATCGCCGGTCAGCTCCACCGCCGCGAAGGCATGGCCGTCACCAACTTCCCGGCGCTCTTGCCCCCGCCCGACTCCGACCTCGCGCTGCAGGCCACCCGCGATCCCTACCTCTTCGACTTCTTGACGCTCCACGCCAGCGCCAACGAGCGCGACATCGAGCGGGCGCTGATGCAGCACATCGAGCGCTTCTTGTTGGAGCTGGGCGCGGGCTTCGCCTTCATCGGGCGGCAGGTCGCCGTAGACATCGGCGGCGAAGACCACAAGATCGACCTGCTCTTTTACCACCTGCGCCTCAGAAACTACGTCGTCATCGAGCTCAAGGCCCGCCCCTTCGATGGACGAGACGTGGGCCAGCTCAACATGTATTTGTCTGCGGTGGACGACCAGCTCCGGCAGCCCAGCGATGGGCCGACGATCGGCCTGCTCTTGTGCCGCGGAAAGAACCGCGTCAAGGCCGAGTACGCCCTGCGGGGGCTGATGCGGCCCATCGGCGTCGCCGACTGGGAGACCCAGCTCGTCGAGAGTCTGCCCGAGGAGCTCGCCGGAAACCTGCCGAGCGTCGCCGAGCTTGAGCGGGAGCTCTCGGAGAGCGTCGGGTTCGCCGCCCTTGACGATGAGCCCTCCGACGCCCCCTGACACCCCCTCGACATCTCGAAGAGCCCGCGGTGCTACCTTTGGGTCAGCCCCGGAGTCTCCATGTCCCCGCTGATGCTCTCGTTTCTGGTCGCCTGCGGCAAAGATGAGGTCACCGACACCGCGCCGCCGCCCCTGCTCGCGCCGTCGAGCCCCGCCGCGGCCCTGTGGTGGGTGACGACTGAAGGAGACGTCTTCACCTTCGACCCTGGCGATGAGGCGCCTGTCTTGGCGCACGCCCAAGGGGACCTCCACGCCGCCCGGCCCGGCGACGGCGAGAGCGTGGTGCTGCTCTCCGAGAACCGCCGCGAGGTCACCCTCGTGGGCCGCGAAGACCTCAGCCACACCACCGTAGACCTCCCCCGCGAGGCCCTAGAGGCGACGTGGTGCGGCGGAAAAGCCTGGGTGGTGCTCACCAACTACGGCCTCGCCGTGGTGAACCCGGCCGGGGACGAGGAGGCCGAGTGGCCGCCGCCCTTCTCCGACACCTGGGGCGAAGGCGAGTACCTGTACCTCGGCGCCTCGGGCCGCAAGCTCTACGCGAGCTGGAACGCCGGGGATCGTGAGCACTCCGCCTATGTGGACGTGCTGACCTGCGACGCCGACAGCACGCCCACCACCCTCGCTGAGACCAACGACGTCGGGCCCTTACGGTTCGTGAACGAGCGGATCGTGCTCGCCTGGAGCTTCTGGGACAACGGGGCTTTCGGCGGCGTCAAGGAGCTCGACCCCACGAGCGGCGTGGTCTCCGAGGCCTACAAGAGCGACGACTGGGGCGTCGGCGCCTGGTCGGGTGTGGTCGGCGGTGACCAGGTGCTGCGGCTGTGGGACGAGGTCAGCCTCGCCCAAGAGCTGCGCCGCATCGACCCCAGCGCCGGGGTGGACGAGGCCCTCACGCTCACCGTGATCCCCGCGCAAGAGCGCTACGGCCACGCCTTCAAGACCGGCGAGGCCGGCGGCGACGCCGAGCTGTGGGTGGCCGTCGAGGGCGGCGGCGTGGCCGGGGTGCGCCTGCGCGACGGCGAGCTCTCTGAGCCTACGGTGATCAGCGGCGACCCGGTCCTCTACGTCGCCTACCGCTGACGCGGGTTAGGGGAGGGCTCCGAACCACGACAGCACAGGAGCCCCTCATGGAGTACCGCAACCTCGGCCAGTCTGGCCTCAAGGTCTCGACCCTCTGCCTCGGCGCCATGACCTTCGGCGAGGCCGACGAGAAGTCGATGATGCACAAGGTCGGCTGTGATGAGGACACCTCCCACCAGCTCATCGAGCGCGCGCTGGAGGCGGGGATCAACTTCCTCGACACGGCGAACATCTACGGCCAGGACGGCCTCTCCGAGCGGGTGATCGGCGCCTGGTTCGACAAGTCGGGCCGCCGGGACGAGCTGGTCTTGGCGACGAAGTTCCGCTTCCGCACCTCCGCCGGGCCCTTGGGCGCCGGGGCCTCACGCCGCCACATCGTGCGCGCCTGCGAAGACAGCCTCCGCCGCCTCCGCACCGACCGCATCGACCTCTACCAGATCCACATGCAAGACAACGACACCCCCGAAGAAGAGACGCTGCGCGCCTTGGACGACCTCGTGCGCCAAGGCAAGGTGCTCTACCTCGGCGCGAGCAACTACGCGGCCTATCGTCTGGTGGACTCGTTGTGGCGCTCCAAGAGCCTGGGCTTGGAGCGGTTTGTCGCCCTGCAGATGCAGTACAGCCTCGCCGTGCGCGACCTAGAGCGTGAGCACATGCCTCTGGCCCGGCAGTGGAACCTGGGCGTCATCCCTTGGTCGCCGCTCGCGGGCGGCTTCTTGTCGGGCAAGTACCGCCAAGGCGAGGCGCCCCCCGACGGCAGCCGCCTCACGCGCTGGAAGGAGTGGCTCAGCCGCTACGACAACCCGCGCTGCTGGGGCACCATCGAGGCGCTCATCGCCATCGCCGCCGAGCTCGACGCCACGCCGTCCCAGGTGGCCTTGTCTTGGCTCCTGCACAAGCCCGCCGTGGCCTCGGTGATCTTCGGCGCCCGCAGCGTGGAGCAGCTCAACGACAACCTCAAGTCCGCCGAGCTCAAGCTGAGCGCCGCCCAGCTCAGCCGCCTCGACGACGCCAGCGCCTTTGAGCTCGGTTACCCCTACGACTTCATCAAGCGCATCTCCGGCGCCTGGTAGGCCACGGCGCAGCACGTCGTGACCGGCAGATGTCACCCGTTCGACGCAGAGCGAATGTTCTGCGTCGACGCTTGAGGAGAGGGCCTCTGGGCGCATATCGTGGCGGTCCACGAGCCAGGAGCCCCCTTGACGGCCAACGCCGAGGTCTCGCCCCGCAACCCCGAGAGCACCTTCTCTTTGGGGATGCTCCAAGACCTGTTCTTGGAGCTGTTCCTCAAGGACCGCGCCTTCTTGGCCGTGGTCGGTCTGGCCTTCATCGCCTCGGCGGTGGTGTTGCCCTACCCCGAGGCCGCGCGCTGGCTGGGCTTCGCTTTGGCGACCTACTCCGCCGTGGGCAACGACAGCATCCAGACCATCGGCACCTTCATCGCCTCGAACAGCACGACGCATTGGGTGAAGCTGTGGCTGTTCATCGCGGGCATCTGGGTGGCGACGATCGCTTGGTCATGGGTCGCTTACAACGGCGACATCTCTTTCGCGCGCTTAGAGGCCAAAGGGTTTGAGACGGCCCCGACGAGCTTCTCCTACCTCCAGATCGCCGCCCCGGTGGTGCTGCTGATCCTCACCCGGCTCAAGATGCCGGTGAGCACGACGTTCTTGTTGCTCAGCGGCTTCTCGACGAGCGCGGATGGCATCTGGGACATGCTCGTCAAGAGCGTGAGCGGCTACGGCGTGGCCTTCGTCACGGCGTTTGTGCTGTGGATGCTCCTCAGCCGCGCGTTCCAGCGCTGGTTCCAGGGCGAGGCCCACCCCGGCTGGCGTGTTGGGCAGTGGATCTCCTCAGGCCTCTTGTGGAGCGTGTGGATTCAGCAAGACGCGGCGAACGTCGCGGTGTACCTGCCCCGGCAGATCACGGCGACGGAGCTGATCCCGGTCTTGCTCCTGCCGTTCGTCGGCCTTGGCCTTCTGTTCTGGCAAGGCGGCGAGAAGATTCAGCAGGTGGTCAACGAGAAGTCCGAGGTAGTGGACGTGCGCCCCGCCACGGTGATCGACTTCGTCTACGCGATCATCCTCTACGTCTTTAAGGAGCTCTCCAACGTGCCGATGAGCACCACCTGGGTGTTCATCGGGCTCTTGGGCGGCCGTGAGCTGGCGATGGCCCTGCGCCGCGTGGGCGACTACAACGTCCGCCAAGCCGCCGGGCTCCTGGCGAAAGATCTCACCTTGGCGCTCATCGGCCTCGCGGTGTCGGTGATCATCGCCTTGGCCGTGAACGACGTCCTGCGGGCGAGCGTCTTCGGCGGATGACGCCAGAGGCCCTCGGGCGCACCCTTCACGCCCTCTACGTCGTTGATCCCGCCGCCCGCCTGCGCGCCGATGATGAGCGCAAGGCCGCGCAGCTCGCCGCCTTGTTGCCGGTGGTCGCCGCCTGCGCCGGAGACGCCCGCCCCGAGCCGGGGCTCTTGATCGACGCCGCCGCCGGTCGGGGGCAGGTGGCGCTCACGGCCTTGGCCCACGTCTTCTTCCAGGGCCGACGCCGCTGGGAGGCGCTGTGTGTGGAGCGGGAGCCCAAACGGGCGAACGCCGGGGCTGAAGCCGCCGCGCGCCTGGGCCTCTCCGCGCGGTTTGTCTGCGCGGACGTGAACGAGCCTGAGGTGTGGACCCAACGCCCGGACATCGTCGTGGGCCTTCACGCCTGCGGCGGCGCCACCGACACCATCATCCACCACGCCGCCGCGGCCCAGGCGCGGTGGATCCTGCTTCTGCCCTGCTGTTATGGCGGCGCCCAGGCCCATGAGGGGCGCTGGTCTCCTCCTCCGGCCCAGGCCCGGGCGTTAGAGCTGGCAGAGCGGCTGGGCTTCCCGCGCCAGGGCCTCGTGCGGGGTCGGCTCTCGTTGGCGGTTGTCGACGCCGAGCGCACCCTGCGCCTGGAGGCCGCGGGCTACGCGGTGGAGACGAGCGAGCTGTGGGCCCCGGCCCTGAGCCCCTTCGGGCGGCTGTGGCGAGCGCGGCACATCGGCGAGACCGGCCGCGCCCAAGACGCCCGGCGTCGGCTCCAGACCTTGCTCGGTGAGGTCGGGTGATCCACGCCGCTCCATCTCAGCCCGTGTTCTCAAAGATCCAGGCGAGGTAGGGCGAGTGGCCCTGGGTGATCGGCGTGGCGATGATCTCTGGGCACTCATAGGGGTGCAGGCTCACCAACAGGGCGCGCAGGGCCTCAAACCGCTCGTCCGTCGTCTGGAAGAGGATCATCACCTCGGCCTCATCAAAGAGCTTGTCCTTCCAGCGGTAGATCGAGCGCAGGCCCCGCACGATGTTGCCCCCGGCGGCGAGGCGCTGCTCGACGGCGGCGCGGGCCAGAGACACGGCGACGTCTTCATGCGGGGCGGTGACGGTGACGAGGATCGGCTGAGCCAAGGGGCCTCCGGCGGTGCGGGTGAGCGCGAGGCCTCAGCTTAACCCAGCTCCTTGCGCGGCCAGGAGAAGCCCATCGTCTCTAAGCTCGCGAGGGCCTGGGTGAGCCCTTGGGCCAGGAACGAGCCCCCTTCAGCGGCGCCGCCGGTGAGCACCACCTTGTCGAAGCTGCCGCGCCAGGCCCGGGCGACCTCGGGCAAGGTCGTCGTGAGCGCCAGCTCTCGCAGGCGACCCTCGGTGATCGTGCCCTCGGCCTCACGCTCCAGGCGCAAGAGCGCCGCCGCCGTCTCTCTCGTCACCCGCTCGGCCTGGGCGTGCAGCTCGGCCTGACGCGCTTGGCTCTCGGCCACACGCTCCTCACGCTCAAGCCGGGCCGAATCTTCCAGGGCCAGCCGGGCGCGGCGGGCCTCCCCTTCGAGGTCTTCGCGCTCGACCTGGGCGGCGAGGCTCGCGCGGGCGAGCTGGGCCTCGTGCTCCAAGGTCTGCCGGGCGCGCTCTCGCTCCGCCGCGAGGCGCTCCTCCTCCAAGGCCATCATCTCCCGCCGGGCGTCCTCTTTGCGCCGGGCCTGCTCGACGCTCACCTGGGCCTCCGCCGCCATCACCTCCGCCCGGGCTTGGAGCGCCGAGAGCGAGAGCTGCTCCCGAAACGGGGCCTGCAGGCGCTCAAACACCTCTTTGGAGAGCACCCGCACGTCTTGGATCTCGATGGTGTCGATGGCGATGCCCCATCCCCGGTCGGCGTCGTCTTGGGCCTGGCCCTTGCCCGAGACCACCGGAGCCACCTCCGCCATCAGCTCCACGGCGAGGGACTCTTTGCGCTGGGTGAGGCACTGGTCGAGGGTGAGGTTCGCGACGAGGCGACGGGTGGCGCCGACAAACATCTCCCGCAGCAGGGCCTCGACCTCTTTGAAGCTCTCTAGGTTGAGCATCCGCCACGCGAGGAGCGGCCGCACGATGCGGAACACCGCGAGGCCCGTCACCGCGACCCCGGCCCGCTCTTGGGTGACCTGATCCGCGGTGAACTGCACCCGATGCACCGAGGTGTCGACCAGGGCCACGGTGTCGGTGGGGCGCTTGAAGCAGCTCCCGCCTTGGGCGGCGTTGAGCACGCGGCCATCGCGGACGTGGATGAGGTGCTCGTGGGGCGCGGCGGTGACAAAACCCCAGGTCGGGACGGCGGTAGGCATCGGGGGTGCTCCTTCTTGGTTCGTGCCGCGGTGGTGCAAAGCTCGTGCCGCGCTGCGCCGACGCCCCCACGTCAGGGTCCGCTCCAAGCTGGCGCGACACCCTGCGCCGTTTTGGTGCAAGCCCGCTCATCTCAGCGCCCGGCCTCCCGCTGACCGCCCCCGACGCGCCACCTGGGCCCCTGGGCCAGATCTTGGCCCCACACCCAAGATCGCCCTCAACGCGCGGCGGCGCGAGCGCCAGCGCCAGTTCCTCAGACACCGCGCCCGCCAACTCCTTCGACCGGGTCTCCACCCTAAAACCCCGTCAATACGCGCAAGCCTCGGCGAATGTTGCCCTGTTGCCGTTTGCGCCTGTTGCGAAAGTGACACAACTGGGTCACCCTTGATCGGATCCCCCCTCTCATTCGACCCCACACCGGAGCGCACCTGGATGGTCTCCCGCACCCTCGCAGTCCTGTTCACCACCTTCGCGCTGCTGAGCGAAGCCCAGGCCGCTGACCTCGCCGGTCAGATCCGTGGCCGGGTGCTCGACACCGACGGCACCGCGGTGCCAGGCACCCTGCTCACCGTCACGTCACCCACGATGATCGGCCCTCGGCAGGCCGAGACGAACGACGAGGGCGAG
>Ga0066604_10000574_pt1 | contig 23071 bp, 25 predicted proteins | sample Higcelwee11metaG_FD_59501 | JGI IMG/M metagenome (GOLD analysis project Ga0066604, IMG submission 59501) | Freshwater pond sediment microbial communities from the University of Edinburgh, under environmental carbon perturbations - High... | ecosystem: Environmental > Aquatic > Freshwater > Pond... | reverse complement strand
AACCGCTTCGCGGACATTCAGATGGCCGCCGGTTCATTGTCGAACTGGTAGAGCAGGGTGGAGAGGTATCGCTCGCCGGTATCGGGAAGGATGACGACAATTTTCCGCCCTCTGTTCTCTTCCCGAAGCGAAAGCTGCAGCGCCGCGTAAACCGCCGCACCGGAAGAGATGCCGACAATGAGCCCCTCGGTCCTGGCAAGAGCGCGGCCTGTACGAAGGGCATCCTCGTTCTTTACGGGAATGATTTCATCGATAATGTCCGTATTGAGGATGTCGGGCACAAAACCTGCCCCGATGCCCTGTATTTTATGAGGGCCCGGTTTTCCTCCGGCGAGCACCTGCGAGTCGAACGGTTCGACGGCAACGATCGAGACTTCGGGATTGCGCTGCCTGAGTACCTCTCCGACCCCGGTGATCGTTCCCCCCGTTCCGACGCCGCTGACGAAAATATCCACCTTGCCGTCCGTATCGTTCCAGATCTCTTCGGCGGTTGTTTTCCGGTGGATTTCGGGGTTCGCAAGATTCCTGAACTGCTGGGGAATGAACGAGTCCTGATATTCGAGATGCAGCTCGTCGGCCTTCCTGATTGCGCCGACCATGCCTTCGGTTCCGGGCGTCAGCACCAGTTCGGCTCCGAGCGCCTTGAGCAGGTTCCTGCGTTCGATGCTCATGGTTTCGGGCATGGTGAGAATCAGCCGGTACCCTTTCGCTGCGGCGATATAGGCGAGCGCAATACCGGTGTTGCCGCTTGTCGGTTCGATGATGACCGTCTCGCTGCCGATCAGTCCCTGCTGTTCGGCGGCCTCGATCATGGAATAACCGATCCGGTCCTTGACGCTGCCGCCCGGGTTGAAGTATTCCAGCTTGGCGATGATGGTTGCAAGCGTATCGTGTTCCCTGTTGAAGTTTTCAAGTTCGAGCAGCGGCGTGTTGCCGATCAGCTCGGTCAGTTTTTTTGCGATGCGTCCCATAAGGTTCGGCGTTTATTGTTGAACAGATGTAACCTCTTGAAATATCGATACCTGCAAGGGAAATTGAAATCCCTCCAAACCGGTATTTTTTATACCCTGAAACAGGTAGATTCAGATATGGTATGCGATATTGTCGATCAAACCGGCCTTTATCGCATACAGGATCAGCTCCGTACTGCTCGATACGCCGAGTTTGCGGAAGATGTTTTTCCGGTGGGTCATCACCGTATGAAAACTGATGTGTTTTCGCGAGGCGATCTCCTTTGTCGACAGTCCCGCGGAGATCAGGCGGACGATGTCGATTTCGGAGGTGGTCAGGAGGTAAGCCTCTTCCTGGGGGCCTTCTTTTCTGAGAAGCACGTCAAGCACGCTTCCCGAATAATATTTCTTTCCCTTCAGGCCCGAACCGACAGCCTGAAGAATCTCCTCCTCATCGTCTTTTTTCAGGACGATGGTTTTTATGCCCGCATCGTTCAGTTCCTTTATCTGGTACTGGTTGATGGCGTTGGTAACAATGACGATGCCTGCCGCCTCATGCTGTTTTTTGAGTTCCCCGATATCCTTTATGGAGAGAAAATCGAACAGGATGAAATCGGTTACGATAACGGCCCGCGGGTGTTCATGGAGAACCTGCTGCAGCTCTTCCCGGCCGGAAACGCTTCTGACGCCCGGATAATGAGGCTGCAGGATTGAGCGAAGTCCCTCCCGGGTAAGATGCTGCGTGTCGGCAATGACGACAGGCGTATGGTTATGGTGATGTTTCATTTCAGATTCCCGCTCCGTTTTCAAAAACTTCTTCGACCATTGCAAGCGTTTCCCCTTCGCTGCCGCCTTCGACGGTGACCTGAAGGGAGGTCCCCGATACGGCGCACAGGGTGAGCATATCGATCAGGGAGGCCGATTCGGCTTTCTGGCCGTTTTCTTTTTCCAGAATAATGGAGCTTTTCTGCCGGCGGGCGATGCCCGCAATTTTTGCGAGCGCCCTGAAATGCAGTCCTTCCGGTATTTTCACGGTGAGCTGTTTATGAAGCATGATGAGAGAGACAAATGGTTACGGTTATGGTATTGCGTTTTTGGAGCCCGGAAAATGAAAAAGCCGATCCTGAGCATCAGAACCGGCTTTCTGTAACAGTCTAACGACCATACATGGTGATCACGACAAGTGATGCTCCGGTATCTTGCGCAAGGAACAGGCGGAACAGCACCTTTTACAGTGGAGAGCTTTTTGTATGATTGTTGACTGTGGTGACATGGGCTCAACGATTTACTGTTTACAGGGTAATTAACAATTGTTAATATTTTTTTTGAAATAAAACAAGAAAAGATCAGCGCTGCCAAAAAATGAAAAAATGTTGACCGCTAGAGATTTTTTGCTATATTAACAATTGTTAATAGTTCTTTCTCGTAACGGTCATCAAGAAAGGCTGAGGGAATAGACCCGTTGAAGCCTTGACAACCGATTCCGATCAGCGGGACACGGTGCCACATTCTACTTCTTGCTGCATGCCTGACGGTATATTTGTTTTTTACTGCAGGGAAGAAAGATGAGTGAAAAAGAGAGCAGAATTGCTTTTTTCAATAACAGCGAATATGCATCACCTGCATGTTTGCCGAAAAAATTGACAGAAGTTTCGGACAACCTTTTCCTCACTCAGGAAGAGGTTTTTTTTTGCCCATCCCGTTTTTTTACGTCATATAAACAATCAACGTACTCCATACCATGAGTTTTCAGACAGACACCATTCATGCGGGAGTTGCTCCCGACAAAGCCTATGGCGCCATCATGACGCCGATCTATCAGTCTTCAACCTTTGTTTTCGAGGATATAGGGAAGCACAGGGGGTTCGACTATACGCGAAGCGGTAACCCGACAAGACAGGCTCTTGAGGACAGTCTCGCTTCGCTCGAGGGCGGCTCGTTCGCGGCTGCCGTTACCAGTGGCATGGCCGCCATTACGACCGTCCTGCACCTGTTCACTACCGGAGACGAGATCATCTGCACCGATGACTGCTATGGCGGTACGGCAAGACTTCTTAAAACCATACAGGAGCATTTTGGCATTAAGGTGCATTTCGAGGATCTCAGAAATCATGAGCGTCTTGAATCACTTATCAACAGCAGAACAAGGGCGGTATGGATTGAAACACCCTCCAATCCGCTGCTCAATCTTGTCGATATCGAAGCTGTTTCGACCTGTGCAAAAAAGCACGGCCTGCTTTCCATTGTCGACAACACCTTTCTTTCGCCGTATCTCCAGCAGCCGTTCAGACTTGGAGCTGATATCGTGGTGCATTCAACAACGAAATACCTGAACGGTCATTCGGATGTTATTGGAGGAGCCCTGCTTTCCTGCAATCCGGAACTTGATCAGAAGCTGAAATACCTTGTCAATACTCTGGGCACCTGTGCCCAGCCGTTTGATTGCTGGCTGGTGCTGCGGGGAATAAAAACACTTGTCCCGAGGATGAAGGAGCATCTCTATAATGCACAGGGTGTAGCGGAGTTCCTTGCGGGACATCCCAAAGTGAAACAGGTGTTTTACCCCGGACTTGCATCCCATCCCCAGCATGAGCTTGCCAGGAGACAGCAGCGAGGATTCGGAGCAATGGTCTCTTTCGATCTTGACGGAAATATCGAGGACGTCAATCGTGTCCTGAAAGGCACGAAACTGTTTGCCCTCGCTGAAAGCCTTGGTGGTGTGGAGTCGCTTATCGAACATCCGGCAACGATGAGCCATTTGTCGATGGGCAACGAGCATCGTCAGGCTGTAGGGATTACCGATTCCGTGATCCGGCTTTCCATAGGGATTGAGGACCGCGATGACCTCATTGATGATCTGCGGAGGGCTCTCGGCTGATCGCTGCGACTGCCCACCCTGTCCCGCTTATCCCGAAATATGGCCGGGACAGGGTTTATTGCGGCCGATTCCTTTCCGTCCGGGAAAAACGTTGACATAATTGTTCCGGCTCTCTCTTATATTTCCGAGTGATACTCCGGCCAGTCCGACGTATGGACTGACCCTGAGGTTTTTCATTCGCTATTTCCGGAATAAGTCTTTTCATTCAACCATTCTTTTTCCCGATATACAGGTTATGCGTGATTCCTTGTTATACAGGCTGTCTCGACTTCTCTTGTTGCTGCTTTTCCTGCTCATTCCGGTACAATCCGTTTTTTCGGCCGGTTTTCTCGATCCTGAAGATGCGTTCAGGCTGAAGGCTGAATATACCGGGTCGCGCTCCCTCGTGCTCGACTGGGAGATTGCCGAAGGGTACAAGCTCTCCGGCGACCAGGTGAAGGTGAACCTGAAAAGCGGCAGGGCGGATCTGGGCGTTCCCGTGCTGCCGGCAGGGGAGCGCGTGAAGGACCCTTCCAGCGGCGAAGAGTCGGTGGTGTATCACAGGCAGCTGCATGCAGAGGTGCCGGTTTCCGGCGCCTCCGGCGTTTTTACCGTTGCGGTTGTCTATCAGGGATGCTCCGAGGATGGACTCTGTTATCCTCCTTTTACCCGTATGGTGACTGTAGATCCGGCCAGGCCGGGAATGCTGAAGGTTGTCGTGGATCCTGAATCCGGGGGCTTCGGCGGTTTTGCCGTTACGGAAAATGCCGCCGGTGATTCCTCCCCGGCCGTCGAGCCGGCCGGAAAGGATGATGATTTCTCGCTGGCGCAATCGACACTCGCAAGCCGCAGCCTGTGGAAAATCGCGCTCGCATTCCTGTTTTTCGGCATGCTGCTCTCCGTTACTCCCTGCGTCCTGCCCATGATCCCCATTCTTTCGTCAATCATCGTCGGCGACGGTGGCTCCGGCAGGGGACGCAGTTTCATGCTGGCCGTGGCATACAGCCTCGGTATGGCGCTCGTCTACACGCTGCTCGGCGTCGCCGCCGGCCTTGCCGGAGAGGGCTTTGCCGGAGCGCTGCAGCAGCCCAGGGTGCTGAAGCTTTTCGCGATTCTGCTGGTGGTGCTCGCCCTCTCGATGTTCGATGTCTATCAGCTTCAGATACCCGCTTTCATGCAGAGCGCCCTGTCGAAAACATGCGGCAGGCTGAAAGGAGGCCGGATTGCCGGAGTTTTTCTTATGGGAGCCCTCTCCGCGCTGATTGTCGGCCCCTGCGTTGCCGCACCGCTTGCCGGTACGCTGGTCTACATCAGCCAGACCCGCGATGTGGTTATCGGGGGTGTTGCGCTTTTTTCGATGGCCATCGGCATGAGCGTTCCGCTTCTCCTGGTGGGGCTCTCCGCCGGAACCCTGCTGCCGAAAGCCGGAGCGTGGATGAATGGGGTGAAATACCTGTTCGGCCTGCTCCTTATCGGTGTGGCCATCTGGATGGTTTCGCCGGTCATTTCCGGCCCGGCGGTCCTGCTGCTCTGGGGCGCTCTGGCCATACTCTCGGCGGTGTTCCTCCACGTATTTGAAATACTGCCGGAAAAGCCTTCCCCCATGCTGCGTTTCGGCAAGGCACTCGGCATCCTGCTGCTCCTTGCCGGCATTCTGGAACTGGCCGGAGCGGCTTCAGGGGGCGACAATCCGCTTCAGCCGCTTTCGAAGTTCCGTACGTTTTCCGGCAAGACCCCAAGCCCGGCGGTTGATGGGGGGCTGTTTACCCGGATCAGGACGGAAGCCGAACTCGAACAGGCGCTTGCGTCAGCCGAAAAGCCGGTCATGCTCGACTTCTACGCCGACTGGTGCGTCTCCTGCAAGGAGCTTGATCATTTCACCTTCAGCGACCCGGAGGTGCGCAAACGCATGGAAAGCATGACTCTTCTGCAGGTTGATGTTACGGCGAACAGCGCCGAAGACAAGGCGCTGATGAAACGCTTCTCCATTTTCGGCCCTCCCGCCATCATCTTTTTCGATGCATCGGGCCGGGAGATTCAGGGCAGCCGCATAGCCGGATTCGTCAAGGCGAAGCCGTTCCTCGACCATCTCGGGAGGTACGTTCCCGTCCGGTAGACTCCTGGCTTTGTGTCTCTTCTTTATGACCGAACAGGGAAATCCAATCACGTGAACCGTCCGAAACGCAGCACCCTCAAGCCGGCGATGTTGCGTATCATGCAGCTCCTCATGTTTCCGTCTCCTGCAGCGGCAGGGGATGCCGCGCTTGCAGGGCTGTTCGCCCGGAAAGGCGTCGAGGGCACGATGGTGCTTTCGTCGCTGAAAACTCAGGTCGGATGGTATGTCGGTTATATCGAAACGGAGGATGAGGTCTGGTTCTTCGCCCTCAACATGGATGTTCTCGGCGAAGCCGACCTGCCCCTTCGCAAGCAACTGGTGCGCGAGGCCCTGCAGGCGAAAGGCATCATCAGGTAAGGATTCATGCGTCACGCAGGGATTTGTCTGAAGGGACGCAATATCTTGACAATTGTTTGTATATACCCTTACAGCGATGGAGCAACCGGCAGCATTACATTTTTTGTTACAACATAATGGAGAATACCGATGATTCCGGAGAAATTAAGGGAAGTATTAAAACAAGACGGAGTGGTTGCGATAGCCACACTGGGGCAGGATGGTCCTCACATGGTCAATACCTGGAACAGTTATATCCGGATCACTGATGATGAGCGAATCCTTATTCCTGTCGGGTACATGCACCGTACGGAAGCGAACATCGCTTTTGACAATCAGGTACTGATTACGCTGGGAAGCCGCAAGGTTGCCGGGCATATTGGCCCTGGAGCAGGCTTCCTGATCAAGGGTACTGCGAGCATGGAAGCTTCCGGTTCCGATTTTGACCTTATCAGGGCAAAATTTGCATGGGCCCGCGCTGTAATGGCCGTAACCGCCAGTTCCATTGAACAGACATTGTAGGGTGCCGTTACGCCGTTCTCACGGTACGGACGGGACTTCGGCCCGCATGGCAGCCTGACAGGAAGAGACTGCCTCCGGCGCTCTTCGGCAAAACCGGAGCGGAGGGTATTGTGCAGCCCATAGCGGTATCTTCCTTCAGAAGTTTCCCTCGACGTTCGATTCCATTTCCATTCGGGACTTCGAAAAAAAACGGATAACCCTTCAGAATGCCTCTTTGTCCATTGTCTCGTTCGGCCAGACTTGAGTTGCCACACGCTCCTGTTCATTTCGAATCATCCAAAATCGGGTATACCGGCCTTGCTTGTTGAGCAGCTCCGTATGGGTGCCTTCTTCGACGATCTCTCCATGGTGCAGCACCAGTATTCGATCTGCATTACTGATGGTATTGAGCCGGTGGGCGATAACAAAGCTTGTCCGGTTTTTCATGAGCCTGTCCAGCGCTTCCTGAATAAGCTGCTCGGTGGCATTATCGACGCTTGCAGTTGCTTCGTCAAGTATGATAACTGGTGCATCTTTTAACAGCGCTCGGGCAATGCTGATACGCTGTTTCTCGCCTGAGCTGAGCATGACACCCCGTTCGCCGACAAGGGTTTCGTAGCCTTCAGGCAATGCCTCAATGAATGCGCTGCAGTTAGCGGCATCCGCAGCAGCAAGCATTTTCTCCAGTGAGGCTTCGAGTTGGCCATAAAGCAGGTTGTCGCGTATGGTGCCGTTGAACAGAAACGGTTCCTGGCTTACGAGGCTGATCTGTTTGCGCAAGGAGTGGATCGGCACCGAGGAGATATCCCGTGAATCGATGAAAATCTTTCCGGAAACTGGACGATAAAAGGCTAACAAAAGGTTTACCATGCTTGTTTTACCTGCCCCTGTCGAGCCTGCAAGCGCGATCTTTTCTCCCGGTGCGGCATGAAGCGAAATGTTTTTCAGGACAGGCACTCCCTCCTTGTATCCAAAGCTGACGGACTCATACCGGACATCTCCTAGCACTTTTTCCGGAAAAGGGGTGTTTCCGGTACTCTCTTTCCGTTCGGTATCCAGATCAAGAATCGTGAAAAGCCTTTCCGAGGACGCCCGCGCTGATTGCACCATCTGGTTCAACCCGTCGATTCGTCCGACAGGTTCGTAAAAGAGTCCGAGATAGAAAAGAAACCCTACAAGTTCGCCAAGGGAAAGCTGTCCGTGCATCACCATGGGCGTTCCCGCCCAGAGAACCAGTACTGTTCCGAGCGAGCCAGCAAAAGTCATGGAGGGAGTATAGACGGCCCAGATGTCCATGACTTTGATAGTACTTTGGCGGAGCCTTTCGGCCTGTCCGGAGAACCGTATGCTTTCGAATTCCTCACGTCCGTAAGCTTTGATCTGTCGGATTCCTTGCAGGGAGTCCATGATTAGAGCATTCAGTTTTCCGATTTCCCGGCGTTGACTCCGGTAGCCTGGATGAGCGGAGAAGGTATACCAGAGTGCTCCAGCTGTCAGCACGGCAAGCGGTAGCAATGCAAGTGCGGTGAGACTGTAGCTCTTGAAAAGAAGAATCACCAGTACGGCAAGAATGCTCATGAAGGTTGTCAGGGCGCGTTCAACGCCGTCTGTGAGTATGCGCTGTACGGAAGCTACATCGTCGATGATGCGCGTCATGAGGTCCCCCGATGCATGGCGATCGAAAAATCCTGTCGGCAGAGAGAGCAGATGATCGTAAACATCCCGCCGCATATCGAGAATAACCTTCTGTCCGAATCGGGTGTTGACTGCAATGCGGAGCGCATTACTGACGGCATGCAGCAAAAATGCGCCCGTTAGGGCCACTGCTGCGGGAATGATCATTGATTCCTGTCGTTTCGCAATAACAGCATCAATGATGTACTGCGTTATCTGCGGGTACATGAAATAGAAGCTGATGGTAAGCATGGCCAGCAGCATGTTGGCTGCCGCCATAATCCGGTAGGGCTTGAGATAAACCAGCGTGCGCTGCATAAATTCCGTTACGTTAACGGTGCGCGGAGTGGTGTACTGCGTCATTGCCTGCTCAGTTTGTTTCGAGGTCAGGTGGATGACAGCAGCGCTGTTTCAGCTTTGTGAGCAGGGCTGGATCGATGCGGTAGAGCTGCAGAAGAAGCTCCTTTACCGGAACCTCTTCGAGCGGCCTAGAAAGCAGTCCGGCAAAGAGGCGATCCTTGTCCGCCGGGCCGAGCGAGGGATCGGCGAGAGGAAGAAGCGGATCGAGATAATCGATAGCGGGAATTTGGGCAATCCGTTTTTCGGGAGGAAGATAATGATTGATCGTTTCCGCCAGTTTCCTTGACTCGTTGCGCTCGGTATGTGCAATTGAGCACTGTTGGCTCGAAGGCGTATTCAATTCCCCTGTAAGCTTCCTGTTCAGAAATATGCATCGTTTGCAGTGATATGCATCGCAGTTGCGGCAGACTGGTGCGTGAGCAAGATCAAGTAGATGCGGGTCGTCGATCGTGTATCCAGAGGCGATATCGCCAATGCTGTTTTCAGGATTTTCGTAATAAAATGCCGGGCAGAGGTAGAACCTGCCGTTCGGTGCAAGTGTAAGATGATCGAGGCCAGCGCCACAGTTATGCATGGAGGAAAGAAACAGTCTGTCGGAAACAACGTTGATTTCGCCGAATGCTCCTTGCCGGTAACGCTTTTCGAGCTGTCGCCGGATGGATTCGAGTTCAGCTCTGTAGCTGTCGAGTTCAGCCTGACCGAATTTTTCCGGGTCACGGATTACCAGATTCACCCTGCGGCAGTTTTCGGCAAGATGATTGACGGTTTCAGCCAGAAAGGGGATCTCTTTTCGCGAAAATCGCAGGATAATATTGCTATTGCTGTCGTCCCTATCAGGAAGTGCTTTGGCACGCATCAAAGTTTCGGAGACACCGTTGGCCAGATCGATTACCTGCATACAATCGGTACCGTGACAAACCGTTTGGTCTGGAATGATCTTGACGTGTTCAACCGATTCAATGAGTATGGCATGAGCTGGCGGCAGGGGGGTGTCGCCATAAAGAAAACTTGCAAACAGCCTGTTGGTGATGGCATAATGGACAGCTTTTCGCAGGATGTCTGCATCGATCAGGCAGCTCTGAGCGGAGCCGCTGTTTTCGTAGTGACAGAACGAGGTTGACCCTTCTTCAAGTATTACAATCAGGAGGTGCGGCATCTGGCAGAAAAATTCAGGCATGAAGAATACGGTCGAGCCGGTTCCGGTAATAGTTATTGGCCCTTACCCTGGCTTTGTGCATGGAGCAAAGGTTGGTGGCTCTCCTGAAAATGGTTTGGGTTTCTGCATAATCGTAGTTTGCCCCCTGACACCAGGCACAACCCGAGGCAACAGGACATTCCACGCACTCGGCTGTGCTTTGTGAACGCAGATCAAGCGAGAGGAAAGGCCGCAATCTGTTGAGATTAATCCCGTCAAAGCAATTGCCAACAGAAATTGCTTTTTTCCGCGAAAGCGATGGAGGGGTAAACCGATGGCAGGGGTAAAAGTTTCCCTCACTATCGACGGCAAGCATCCTTCCTGCGCCGCACCAGTTGTTATTGTCCATTCGCGGATAACCAATGGTTTCAGAAAAGAACGAGCAGGTGCATTGCCTGAATAATTCCTGATCGATGAACGCGTCGGCAAGCGTGATCAACTGCTCTTCGAACAGTTGATCATCGCCTTCTTTCCACGCATCTTCGAAGACGACATTGATGCTGACGTGCCTGATACCCAGATCATGCAGGTGCAAGACGCTTTCGGCTACAAAAGGCAGATCGTCGCTCGAAACCGTTACTTTCGTACTGGCGTCAGGAAACTGTTTGAGCCAGAGCGGGATATTTTTGACGATGTCTGCATATGAGCCCTTTTCCGAGGGATAGACTCTGTTCAGATCGTGTTTTTGTGGTGTTCCGTCAAGTGTGAGACCGATGCTGAGATTTTTATGGTTTTTCGTGATATAGCGTTGTACGGCAGGATTGGCATAGAGGATGCCGTTTGTTGTAATGCTGAAACGGTAACTTGCGCCCCACGGATGATGCTTTTCTTGTTGACGGACCTTTATATAGTTACAAATTTCATCGATAAGACGAATCTCCAGCAGGGGTTCCCCACCGATAAAATCCCATACAATCGAGGGCTCTGAAAAGAGTTCCCGATTTTCTGTAAGGTAATCCACAACCTTCCGGGCGACCTCAAAACTCATGGCGCTGTGGCTGTTTTTTCCTGTGAAATAGCAATATCGGCAACGTAACTGGCAATCTTCGGTTACCATGAACGTTACGGTTTTCGCTTTGGACTGCTGCCACACGACTGGTGGCCTGGCGACAGATGCACACATAAATACACGATAATCATTGATCACAAGAGGGGAAGGCGTACAGCGATACATCAGCTGTTGCTAAAGCATGCAAATACTGCATCATCTCAAGACCATAAAGGAGGTTGGGGCAAAAACACAGCCGTTGAATGCGGAAATACAAACTGCGGGGATGAACATTCTGATTCGATCCCCGCAGTTTGTAACGGATATCCTGAATAGCGGAACAGCTTATTTGCTGACCGTAATGCACTCATCTTTACAACCGGAGAGGCACTGGCCTCCACAACCCCCATCGCAGTCGCTTGCGGCCTGTATGTCCATATGGGCTACCGTATTTTGTGATCCCGAGTTCAAGAAACCAAAACCGGGGAGGGTCTTTCTTGCCATGCGATGCAGGCGTTCCCTTTCTGCGCTGATGATTTTTTCCATTGCATTATTCATGATTTGGTTTGCAAAAACGGCAATTCTCATTGACCAATGATACTGATATGGAATCTTATTTACAATAGCCATAACAAAATACGGAGATATATCAGTGATTTCTTCTGTAACTAACCAGGGCTCTGAACCGGCAGGGGTAAACTTATGTGCCTGCGAGCCTTCAGATCGTAAATATAGAAAGTATGAAGGTTTTGGCTGAAGCGAACATAGTGTTCATCGTAAGAGAAATTTGCGGCGATGGAGCGACTCCTGAGTATTTTGCCATCACGGCCAAGCAGTGTAAACGCCATGTCGCTGTTATCGCTCTTGCGGGTAGCTACCAACGAGTAATCTCCTTTCGGTGAAACCACAATATCCACGACAACACCAAGGCTGGTATTCTGTGTCCATGCAATATTGCCGGTTGCGGTAATGAACATGGTAATGGTTGATTGTTTTGTTCCATTTTCGCCGGTCACAATCATGTCTCCCTCAGGAGAAACCGCATATTTACTGATCCACCGGAGCGAGTTGTTCTCCGTTGCTGCATTCCTGAAAAGTATTTCCCGAACCAGATTTCCATCCCTGTCATGGACAGCCATGCCGCTCGATCCGCCTTCGTCGCTCCAGCCCCAGAGCGGGAGAATAATGACCGAGCCGTTGTCGGACACTGAGGCATGACCGGGCTCAACCCAGAGCGGCTTGTTCCAGAGTTCATAACCATGCTCTTTCATACTCCATGATGCGGAGTTGTTCCCGTAGGTGATCGTCACCGTATAGCTTCCATTATCGGACGTATACGTTTCTGTCTTGCCGGCAAGATTTGACATCCGTTCAGCTGTGATACGAGCATGACCGCTCGGCAGTTTAAGAGAAAAAATAACTGCGAATATAAGGCAGCATCGTAAAATGGTTTCTGTTACGGCCAGCGTTTTTGACGGCCTTATTGTGCCACTCCCCATTGTTACCGGTATTGTGTTTATTTAAGAAATAACGTTTTGGCCGTCAGATTATCAAGGCAGGAATACATCGGTTAAGTCATTGTTTTAAAAAAACTTTTTCATGATATGGATTTTTAATGGATTGTGTTTGATAAATGATATTTTCAGATGTTTTTTTGTGTAATTGATCCAATCAGGAATGAAAACGCCACAGTTATGAAAAAAGTGTATCGCGTCCTTTTTTTAATTGCCATGGTTGGCATGCTCGGCAACAACAGCATATTTGCAGAAAGTGCTCTTGATCAACTCAACGATGCTGCCAGAGATGGGGATGCTGCGACAAGTGAACCAACAGATGAAGGCGCTCGTGAGGGTACTTCATACGGATTCGACAAACCCTCAGATACGCCTGTGGATTTAAGTGAAGACCAGGATGTCGTTGATCCTGCTGATCTGAAACAATAAGAGCTATTATAGGAACGGTATTATTGGATGTGTTGTTCGCACGAAAATCCTTTGACACCATGAAGATGCTCTGCTGATTATCCACAAAAACTGCCCGTTCAAGAAGCGGGAACGGGAATATATGTGATTTGAAATATCAGAAGCACTACTTCTGGGCAGAAGAAGGGAACAGCCTTAATCCGCTTTGCTGAACCTGTCGGTTCCGGTCAAGCAGTCCCGTCCAGTTGTACTTTTCGAGAAAGCTTCCCTCGATGTTCAATTCCATTTCCTGATACATCAGGTAGCGAGTTCGAGCGTATGATCGCCACAGGCATGAATTGCACAGGCCCTTTATGGCCTGCCTGGGGGGAGCTTTTCGCGTGAGGGGGGAATCCATAAGAAAAAACTATTCAAAGGAGAGCGGATAGTTTTCGGGATGCTCAATCATACCGATGCTGATATCGACATCCAGTTCGGGCCAGTAAAAATGGCCGGGGCATGGTTCTTCAATATTCAGGATTTTTCTGAACCAGGGAAATTCATCGAACGAAAGGAAGTGCTCCTTTCCGCAACTGAGCAACCAGAATCCGTGAGACGAGATGTTTGTCACCTCAGGCTTTAATGTGTTTTTGCCGGGACTTTCCGAGCTCATCATGACGATCCCTGATGATTCCTTCTATCTCTGACAGTTCTGCAGGTGTTAAACGATAATTTTTTTCGAGCTGTATTTCAGGTTCGAGCCGGAATTTTGCCTCACCGTTGCCACAGTGGACATGAACATGCATTCTGTTTTTTTTCTTGAAAAGAAAAAAGCCTATAATCTTTTTCAATGAAAATAGTTAAACAGTCTGATGGGTTCTTTGCGCCGGAAAGCCTCTATCTGACATAAGCAGCAAATACCTCTGCATGCTTACTGAACCTTGTCAAGCAGGGCAAAAGGATATGAATGCCTGACAGGTTAACCGCTTGTCGGCAGAATGGAAGAAAGAAAAAAAAGAAAACCCCGCAAGCCTCTCAGGAAGCTTCTTTGTTCTCTGTGTTCCTGCTGGACTGCAGGGGCAAGGAAGGGAAGTCGGGGATGATGTTGTCGAGCACCCGCACGGCCCCGGCGAAGCGTTTGTCGTAGTAGTTCTGCTGGAGCTTGTCTTCGGTAATGCCCCTGGAGACGGAGGAGTGTACGAAGGTGTCATTGCCGACGAAGATGCCTACATGGCTGATACGGTTGCCTCCGCGGGTCTGGAAAAATACCAGGTCGCCGGGCTTGAGTTCGCTGCGCTCGACCTTCTGCCCGATGCTGGCCATTTCAATCGAGGTGCGGGGAAGTTTCGTGTTGAACACCCGGTCGTACATGAACCGTACAAATCCGGAGCAGTCGAATCCTTCCGTACTCTGTCCGCCGAAGCGGTACCTGATGCCGAAAAACTGCCTGACGTCGCTGAAAAAGCTCCGCATGGAACAGGCGGCCTTTTCGGTGCCGGACTGGATGAGACTTTGTTCAGAAGATGGAGCTGCAAAACTGTCGGAAGAAGGAGCGAGGAAAATCGAGGAAGAGAGAAAGAAAAAGAGGCAAAATGAACGGAACGGGTGCCGGGATTTTCCGGAAACGGAGCGCGGTAAGCATAACAAATTCCTGTGCTGCATATGCGAAGCGTTTGTTAAGATGAACGGGATTGTCACTTCTGGCTTTTGGCCGGTCGGCACTCAACTTTTCAAGTTAGTTGTTTTTCAGCATGAAATCCAAATGTAATTCCAAAAAATCCCGCACGTTCATGCCGGGTATCTTTTTCCTGAACAGGCGGTCGAAAAACTCATAACAGACGAAATTATAAAGCTTTTATTCATCTTCTCAAGGAATATCGTTACCTTTCGTATAGGCTTTCTGTCTGAAACTCCGTGTAAAAACGTGCAAGGCTAACCACCGAAAACATTCTTTTTTATGACTTCTTCCGACGATCTGTTTCAGTCGCTTTCAAGCGAAGAGCTCGACGAGCTTGAGGATTTTCTTCTTCTCGACACCCACGACGACAAATCCATGACGCTCGATATGCTCGACGGGTTCCTCGCCGCTCTGGCGGTTGGGCCCTCGCTCATCACACCATCAGAGTGGCTGCCGATGGTTCTGGATGTCGAGGGTGAGGCGCCCCCCTCGTTTTCATCTCCCGAGCAGGGTGCCCGTATGACAGGCCTGATCGTACGTTACATGAATTCGGTTGTTTCGGTTTTCGATGCCGATCCCGAGAGTTACTCCCCGCTTTTCGACCAGTGCGTGTTCGGCGATCCCGAAGAGGAGGAGCTTGCCGTAAAGGCCTGGGCGCTGGGATTCATTCTCGGCATGGAGCTGCGGTGGGACGACTGGCTGCCGGTTTTCGACGCCCTCAATGCAGAGGGCGATGCCGAAGCGCATCTGCTTACCCCGATTTTTCTGTTGTCGGGAACCGACGAAAATATGCCCGAACTGAATGATGAAGAGCGAGAGGAGTGGCGTGAGCTGATTCCTGAAAGTGTTTCGAGGCTCTACCGTTACTGGCTGCCTTCCCGCTCCCAACAGTAATATCAATCAATGCATTCGGATTTCATGATCATATGAAAAAAGGGTTCATTTTTCTTTTTCTGCTCGTGCTGCCTTTCGGATCGGCTATTGCACGAGGACCTGATATGATGTTCGCCGATCTTGCGGACTATGACGCTTCGATCATTCTCGACATCCGTTACGCGACAGCAAACAATTTTACCGGCAAAGCGATCTATCCCGCATCGAGGTGTCTCCTGCGCCGAGATGTCGCCATGCGGCTTCTGAGGGTAGAGGAAAAGCTTCGCCGGAAGGGGTACCGGCTGATTGTTTTCGACTGTTACCGCCCGTTGTCGGTGCAGAAAAAATTCTGGGCCATTCTCCCCGACGAACGCTATGTGGCCGATCCGAAAAAAGGGTCGCGCCACAATCGCGGAGCCGCCGTCGATGTAAGCCTCGCCGACAGCACCGGGCGGCCTCTTGAGATGCCTACGGGTTACGACGATTTTTCCGAGAAGGCGGCCAGGGGCTGGACCGGTTCCTCTGCTGCCGCCCGGCGCAACAGCGAACTGCTTGAATCTTCCATGAAGGAGGAGGGGTTCGAGCCGTTTCCCTCCGAGTGGTGGCATTTCGACGCATCCGGCTGGGAACTTTACCCGGTTTCCGATTTTCCTCTTGAAAAAACCGGCGGTTGCGAAGATTGAACACGACGGGACAGCTGGGCGTGGTCATTACCGGGGGAAGTGCGGGGCTCGGTCTTGCGCTTGCAGCGGGATTTCTTGAGGCCGGCGACCGGGTGGCGATCTGCGGCAGGGATGCGGTGCGTCTGGCAGGCGCCCTTGACGATCTCGTACTCCGGGTGCCTTCGGGTGAGGTGCACGGGATGGTGTGCGACGTTTCCCGTCCCTCGGAGCTGACCGGTTTTCTGTCGTTCGTGCGCGAACGACTCGGGAGGGTGGACCGCTGGATCAACAATGCAGGAAGCGCCGGTACCCTGCAGCGTCCGCTCTGGGATCTCGACAGCAGGGAAATGCTCGAGGTCTGCTCTACCAATCTTGCGGGCAGCATGATGGCCTCCGGCGAAGTGGTGGGGCTCATGCTCCGGCAGCCCCCTTCGCTCCGGCCGCTCTATCACCTGTTCAATATGGGGTTTTCGCCTGCAGGAGCACGTTTTTCACGCTCTTCGCTGCCGCACAGGGTCTCGAAAACCGCCGTGGCATCTCTCACGGCCTTTCTTTCGGAGGAACTTCTCCGAAACGGCGTCGGCTCTATCGGCGTGCATGAACTGAGTCCCGGCCTGGTCAGAACCGAGCTTCTTTTTCGGGGAGTTTCACCCGAAACCCGACGATTTCTGGAGCATGTCGCCGAAGATCCGGAACGGGTGGCAAAAGCCCTGGTCCCGAAAATCCGCCGGATCTCCAGCCGAAGCCGCCCTGTACGACACGCTTCGTTTCCGGGAATTCTTTTCAGGTCGCTCAAAGCCGTATTGGTTTCCCGAATGGCCCGTCCGGCAACGTCTTAGCATCCGCTGGCTGACGGCTGTTCACTGCGGAATGACCTGTTTGTACTGTGCGTATCTGGAGAGAATGTTCCGCGCGTAATTGACCGGCATGATGCCGTTGCAGAAACCATATTCGGCTACTTCGTCGCGGTAGTAGAAGGGGTCCGATTTCAGCTCCAGATACCTTTCCACGCTGCCTTCCCAAACATCGGGATCCCTTCCGTATTTCCTTGCCAGTTTCTGTGCGTCGCGAACATGGCCGGGACCGGCATTGTAGGAAGCGAGAATGAAGCGTATGCGGTTTTCCGGGTCCGCAATATCGTTCCACTCCCTGTGCAGCCAGGCAAGGTAAAGCGTTCCCGCCCTGATGTTGGTTTCCGGGTCGAAGAGATCGCTCATGCCGAACATGCGCGCCGTTGCCGGCATCAGCTGCATGAGGCCCATGGCTCCAGCCCAGGAGACGGCCTGAGGATCGAAATGCGACTCCTCGTAGAGCAGCGAAGCCAGCAGCCTCCAGTCCCACTTGATGCTTTGAGCATATTTTTTGACCAGAGGGTCGTAGTCGGAAATTTCGCCGGCTTTTCCGGAATAGAAGGCGTGCATCGCCCTTTTTTTGAAGGTGTACTGCTGCCGGTAGTATTTGTCCTGCAGCACCTTTACGTATGTTTGCGTGCTTTCACGGGCGAGCCACCGGTTCAGCGCTCTCAGCAGCCCGGCGGATTGCTTCGGGACGGCCCATGCCAGCGGAAGGTTTCGGCTCAACCCGGTTTCGAAATCGAGATCGGGGTAGAGCGACCTGTGCGCATCGGCAATGTTCCGGTCGGTCACCGTATAGGCGATCTTCCGGTTGGCGACATCCGTGATGATCTCGCTGGTGCTTTTCGAGCCCGGTACGGTGAGAATATCGAGATCGATTCCCTCGGAACGCTGGAGATTCTGCAGCCGGGTGTAGTAGGCCGAGCCTGAGCGGACATGGATGGTTTTTCCGTGGAGTTCCCTGATTTTTCTGATCGGCTCCTTTCCCGCCTCTTTTCTCTGCACCAGCACCTGGCTGGTGAAGCTGATGGGTTCGGTAAAGTTCACTTCGAGCTTTCTCGGGCCGGTAATGGTAAGGTTGTGGGCTATGATATCGCCATTGCCGGACCTCAGGCTCAAAAGCAGCCTGTCGAGGTCGCGAACCATGACCACCTCCATTTCCACGCCGAGATCGTCGCAGAACTTCCGGGCAAGTTCGTAACTGTAGCCCATCGGGGCGCCTTTGTAGATGAAATAGTTGACCGGATCGCAGGTCATGATGACCCGGAGTTTCCCTGATTTTTTTACGGCATCGAGATCCTGCGGCGGTTTCAGGAAGTGGCAGAATGCAAGAATCAGCAGGACGGCTGCCGATGCAATGCCGGCAAAGATGGTCCGGTTCAGGTGGAAAGATGCCTTTGCCTTTTTCATACTGGATCAGGAAAGGTTTCAAAATAGCAGGCCGGGCTTGCTTCGGAGGGTTACCGCAACGCTTTCAGGCACAGTTCTTCCCAGAGCCGGCTGTAGGCTTTTGCGGCGACGGAGGAGGGGAGCACGGCATTGAGAGGCGCCCGGTAGAGCCCCATTTTTTCGACTTCGGAGTTGTACGGGATGATCTCCCTGAAAAAGTCGGGCTGGCTGGAGCCGGCTTCGATAATGTCCCGGTGCATCGATTTGCGTTTTTCGGCCATGGTAAAGAACGCCCTGATTTTCGAAGCGTCGAGGCCGCTGCTTTCGAAAAACCCCTTGAGCTGCTCATAGGTTCGCATGGAAAGGGTGGTGGGTATGACCGGCACGAGAATCAGATCGGCGGCGGCAAAGATGCTTTCGGAAAAGAGGGTGAGGTTCGGAGGACAATCGAAGAATATGTAGCGGTATTCATCGCTGAGCTCCTCGAGATTTTTCCTGAGTTTTTTCTGCGGGTTTTTCTCCTCGAGGAGCTCAAGGTCGAGATTGCGGTATGAAAAATCCGACGGCAGCAGATCGAGGTTTTCGTAGTCGGTCGCCTTGATGTTCCGGTATATTTTTTTGCTGCCCTGAAGAAACTTGCTGCTGTTGTATTTTTCACGCGCGGCTATCCGGAAGTAGTAGGAGCTTGCGCCCTGGGGGTCCAGATCGCAGACAAGGGTCTGTTGCGAGTTCCTCGATGCCAGATAGGAGAGATTTACGGCGGCGGCGGTTTTTCCGACCCCTCCCTTTATGCTGTAGAGCGCAATGGTTTTCATTCTGGTTTATCAGCTGTTGAGAAGTTCCCTGAAAAGTGTCCCGGTTTCGTCGTTGTCGAAAAGCCGGAAGGTGTGGTGAAAAGCTTTCCGGGCCTTCTCCTGCCGGAGATGCAGCAGGCTGACAAGTCCCCCAAGCGCTGCGGCGAGTTCCGGGTTCGGGGGCTTTCCCTTCATGCCCTCCAGGCAGGTGAGCAGATAACGCTGCTGTACGGCCAGATCGACGAACATGCCGAGATTTTCCTGAAGTTCCTTCAGGTGTCTGACGACCGTTCCGATGGTTTTATCGGGAAAAAGCGATGAAAACAGTTCGAGGAGGTATCGCAGCCTCTTGCAGTCGATTCTCAGCATGTGGAGCTCGTCGTCGGAGGCCTCCGACGGGATCGCCCGTCCATGGCGCACTACCTTTTTCCATGCCTTTTCGATATGTTTTTTCGCAACGGAGAGCGTCGGTTCGAGCCCGGCGGCAGGGGGAGTGCCTCCATAAGGGTTGTCGAGCACCTCTTCGAGCAGCCTCTCCCATCCGGCGATCATTCCGGAGTATGTTTTTGAACGGAGATATGCGCTGAAACGCCTCCGCTCGGAGGTTCGGGCCGCACGAAGGTCCCGGAAGAAAGGGTCGATATGCCCGGCAAGCGACAGGGGAAGCATTGCCCGGTATTCGGACTCCATGAGCAGATAGACGTCGCTGTCCCTGAATGCGTTGCACCGGTTGCCTGCTTCACGGAATGCCCTGCTGCAGGTTTCGGTTGTTTCCGGATCGAAAATACCGCCGATCCGGCTGATGACCGAACGGGTTCTTCTGACGGCTACCCGGTAGTCGTGCAGAAACTCGGTATCGACATCCATTCCTATCCACCCTTCGTTGCGTTTCATGACGCCCAGGGCGGCAAGCAGCAGAGCGGCGACGGATTTCCGCACAGGGTCGCCGGGCCGGAGTGCGAGGGTGATTTTCGCGCTGTAGTCGTTTATCCTCCGGCCTGCCTTTTCCATCAACATGGTGAAGATATCCCTGAATTCCGAGACGCATTCGCCGCCCAGAAGATCCTCGAAACGCCGGGCGAGGTCCCGGGTCTCATCCTGGAACCCTTTAAGGGGTTTCAGGGCGAGTGTTCGGATAACGGGCTCCTTTTCGCCTTCCCGTACCAGGGCGAAGCTTTCCCACAGCAGAAAGCCGGTCGTTTTTTCTTCGCTGTCGAGTATTCTCGCGCGGAACACCTCCGTATCGACAGTGCAGCGCCTGAGCAGCGCACGAAGACCGGCGGTCGCCTCCAGCTCCGTTCTGAGGGCTCCGGGAGTAAGGGTTGCAGGGAGAAAATGTCCGGGAGTGGAAAGAAACGGTATCGACAGGCGCTCGATACCGCTTTGCAGATCGAGCAGCACGAGCCTCCTGCCGGTTATGGCCACGGCAAGCCCCTGATTGAAAAACTGCCATTCGAAGGTGTCGTAAAAAATCCACCGCTCCTTTCGCCGCTGTTCGGGCCGGAACCGTACCGGAAATGCCGAAGAGTTCAGAAAAGATTCGATGTCGAAACCTTCCCCCGGCTTGAAGTATATGGTTTTCAGCGCGACATCCATCTGCAGGGCATTTTCTCGAGGATAGTTCTTTCTCTGTTGGTAAAGATAAATATAACAGGAAGTTTGCGATATACCGCCAACTCCGGCAGACGATATCCCGGATGCGCATCCATCGTGCCGGCAAATTTCTTGCAGCTCCATTTTTAAATGGAGCTGGTTTTTTCTAACTTGGAATTCGTGAAAAATCTTGATACCCGACATCATTATCTGCAATCCAGCCTTTTCCTGTTGCAATCATGAACCGTCTTTTCCGTTTTTTTCTGGCATCCGTTTTTTTTCTCGGCGCCTGTTCGGGTTCTTCGACACCCGAGAAATCATCCTCCAGACCGGAAGCGGGCAACCTGAGGGTTGGCCTTGTTTTCGATGTCGGCGGTCTCGGTGACCGCTCCTTCAACGATTCGGCTTATCACGGCCTTGAGCTTGCAAAAGAGAAGCACGGCATCAGCTTTATCCATTCAGAACCCTCAGGCGAAGGAGCCGACAGGGAAGCGGCTCTCAGGCAGATGGCGGCCGATCCCGATGTCGATCTGGTCATCGGCGTAGGACTCCTTTTCAGTGATGACATTACCGCTATCGCCAGGGATTTTCCCGACAAGAAATTTGTCTGTATCGACTATATCCCGAAAAAGGGGACGCCGCTTCCCGAAAATCTTTCAGGTGTTGTTTTTGAAGAAAAAAGAGGTTCGTTTCTTGCCGGGGCGGTTGCGGGTCTGGTTACCAAAACCAATACCGTGGGCTTTATCGGAGGCATGGAATCCGGCATCATCAGAAAGTTCGAGACCGGCTTTACCGAAGGGGTGAAGTATGTCAATCCCGAGGCGACGGTCATTCCCGCCTATATCGGCATGACCGGAAGCGCTTTCGCCAATCCGGCCAAGGGCAAGGAGCTCGCTCTCGGTCAGTACGCCCGTGGCGCCGATATCATCTATGAGGCTGCCGGCGCAAGCGGCATGGGGGTGATCGAGGCTGCCCGCACCACAAAAAAACTGGTTATCTGCACCGATCGCGACCAGGAGCCTGACGCTCCGGGGTTTGTTCTGACCAGTATGGTCAAGACCATCGACCGGGCCGTCCTCAAATGCGTTGAAAATGTGCTCGACGGCACCTTCAGAGGCGGAGCCGTGAGGGTTTTCGGAATAGGCGACCGTTATACCGATTATGTTTACAACGACCGCAACTCGGCGCTTTTCGGCGCAGGGGTTCACGATCGTGTCGAGGATATCCGCCGGAAAATTCTTTCCGGCGTCATAGCAGTAGAGGAGCAGGCTCCGACAGAATAAGTGTTCTCTCGGCAGGCCTGTGCCGTTCTTTCAATGATTGAAGTACAGTATTGGTGAAGAAAAAAATTCTGGTGACTGGCGGTACGGGTTTTATCGGATCGCGTCTTGTCCACAAACTGGCCTCGACGGCCGACGACATTCATGTTCTTGTCCGCAAAAGCTCCGATCTGACCTCCCTGGAGGGAGTGCTCGACAGGATAACCCTTGTCTATGGAGATGTTACCAACCGGAACTCTCTGGACAGTGCGCTCAAGGACACCTGGCAGGTCTATCATTCCGCCGGGCTTACCTACATGGGCGACAAGCGCAATCCGCTGCTGCAGGCCGTCAATGTGGAGGGTACCAGGAATATCCTCGATGCATCGATGGGAGCGGGTGTGCAGAGGGTTGTGCATGTCAGTTCGATTACGGCAGTAGGCATGTGCAGCGGGAAAAAGCCTCTCGATGAAAATTCGAGGTGGAACTTCGACAGCCTCAATCTTGAATATGCCCGGACAAAACAGAAGGCGGAGCAGCTTGTGGCCGAAGCGGTGAAAAAAGGCCTGGACTGCGTCATCGTCAATCCCGCCTTTGTCTTCGGTGCCGGAGACATCAATTTCAATGCAGGACGGCTGATCAAGGATGTGTACAACCGTAAGATACCGTTTTTTCCGGTTGGCGGCGTCTGCGTGATCGATGTGGAAATCGTAGCGGAAACGATTGTTGCGGCGATGGAGAAGGGAAGAACCGGAGAGCGGTATATCATCGGCGGCGACAATGTGTCCTACAGGGAGCTTGTCGCGACGATTTCAGCCGTTACCGGAGCACCGAAAGTGTATCTTCCCCTGCCGTTCTGGATGGCCAGAATACTGAAATCGCTTCTGGATATGCACAAAGGCCGCAACGGCATATCCAAGCTTTTCAACCTCTCCATGTTCAGGGTGGCTTCGGAAAATCTCTATTACGATTCGTCGAAGGCCGTTCGCGAACTCGGCATGAGGCGCGAGCCTCATGCAAACAGCATCAGAAGCGCATTCGAGTGGTATCGCGACAGGGATATGCTGCATTAGGCAACTCCGCTCCCGTCC
>Ga0066604_10000556_pt1 | contig 23571 bp, 27 predicted proteins | sample Higcelwee11metaG_FD_59501 | JGI IMG/M metagenome (GOLD analysis project Ga0066604, IMG submission 59501) | Freshwater pond sediment microbial communities from the University of Edinburgh, under environmental carbon perturbations - High... | ecosystem: Environmental > Aquatic > Freshwater > Pond... | reverse complement strand
CTGAAAAAATACGGTATCCCCTGCGGTCGCACCGGGCAGTTTGTTGCCGGGGGTACCAGCTGGAACAAAGGTAAAACCGGCTACATGGGTGCCAACAAAACCAGCTTTAAAAAAGGGAACATGCCCTGGACCAAGCGTCCTCTTTACAGCGAAAGCGTGGGCAAGGACGGGTATGTCTTTATCATTGTGCCGGAACGCAACCCGTGGACCGGCGCAGAAACCCGTAGAAAGCACAAACACCTGTGGTTGTGGGAACAAGCCAACGGGCCGATTCCGCCTAAGCATGCCGTTATTTTTGCAGATGGTGATATGCACAACTTTGCCCTGGAAAATTTGCTCTGCGTCAGCCGTACCCTGTTGCTGATTCTGAATCTTCATGATTACAAAAACCAGCCTGCAGAGCTGAAGCCAAGCATTCTGGCACTGGCCAAACTTGAAGCAGAGGCCGGTGTCAGGTCAATAAAACCAGCAGCCGGACGTAAAAGGAAATAGCCATGGAACATCCCATACAACGCTTTGAAAACCGCTTTAACGCCCCTGCACAGGGGCATCAGATGCATGTACCACGCCGGGTGCTGGCTATCCGTGCGCTAGCAGAGTGGAAACAGGCCGGGCATGACGTAGGGGCGTATGGCCATACGCCCCTACAATGGCTGCGCCTGGAGATCGGCGGCGCGTTTCAGCAGCTGGTGGTACTTTCGCTGCCAGGTGCCCCTGCAGTTGAAATGCTGCCAGCAACAGCAGAGATGTGGCTGCTACTGATGGGTGATATGGACCTTGATGAAGAGATCGATCGGCCACGGATCGCCAAGGGCTTCCGGCTGCTCTACACCCATCTGCGGCAGTGGCCGCAACTGGTTGACTTGATCGCCAACCTGCCACCACGGCCACAAAAAGCCCCACCGCCGCCACAGCGGACCGAACAACAGCATGCCGATGGTGCAGCCAGGTTAAAAGACATCCTTGAAAACTTAGGGAAAGAAACAGAGGAGACCGGACATGAATGACAAACAGCGCGAAAATCTTATGCAGACACTAAACCGGCACGGCATGACCGTATTGCTGTCCAAAGACCATACCGCCCTTATGCTGGAGCTGTTCATGCTCAAGCGGTTTGACAGACTGGTGCGGAAGGCTGCAGCGGTGGATGGACAGTTGAGTATGCTGGTTACAGATATTGACCGTAGTGCTGATGCCTTGCGGGCCTCATTATCGCAACCGGCCTGATAGCCTGGAGATGCAGAAATGACCGACCCGGACAAACTGATACCTTATTTGAATGTTGATGAACTGCCGGAGCATTACCAGGATGCAGCCCGTGCGATCGGCGTAGAGGCGATGCTGAAACTCTGCCAATCGTTCCCCGGTGTGCCGTTGTATTTCAAAAATGTCGATCGCATTTTGTTTCCGGCAAAACGGGCCTATGTGCTGGAGCATTTCAGCGGCAGTAATCACCGCCGTCTTGCGCTGGATGTGAATCTTCCTCTGGCTACGGTGTATGAGCTGCTGAAGGCCGATCGGGAAGAGAAGCAGGGATGGAAGCAGGAGAGCTTGATATGACCACGGCGAGGACTAAAACCGCAAATGTCTGCGCCACCATCTATGAGGGCAAATTTGACATTAATTTTGATTGTGTCGGAGTCCTCGACTGTAGGTATGCACTATGTCATGCGATGCCGCCTGATGGCAATGACCCATGCTGTTATCATGACTATGGCACGTGCATTTCACCACATGCAAAGCTGGCGGCAATCGAATCACTCAGGAATCGGCTCTCGAAAGAAAAGAAGGATATAGAGGAAAATTTTGACGCCTAACTTACCGTGATAACCAGCAGCGGTGCCGAAGGAGGTGCCCAATTATGAGAAAAGTACGCTTAAACATTGATCAATACAGCGAAATGCAGGCAGAAGTCGACAGATGTAGAGCAGCATCTGTTAACGGTGCGCCTGGAATGCTGTTGGCTCAAATATGTACCGGGCCTGAAACAGGTAGTATGAATGTGTTTTTTATACCAAAACCAGTTGCAATTGAGATCCAAAAAGTAATGGCTAAATACTCAAAAACACCAGTTTTGCCAGGGACAACAAAGTTTCACGACAGCCCCTAACACCAAGCCTATGGTAAACTTAGTAAATAGAAAGGAAACGGATAATGTGCAAAGCTGCGTGTATGGGGCAGGAATGTATAAATTTTAACGAGTGTTTGGCTGATATTATGTCAAAACACCCAGCTGACCGGCTCTGTCCGGTCCAGCGGGAGTTAGTAAAACGAAACCCCATTGACACAAGCACCTGAATAGGTGTACAAGGCCCCCATCAACCAAGCCCTTCTCCCCAACCGGAGAGGGGCTTTTCTTTTTCCCACCCTGAAAATACATCCCCAGCTCAATCCCCTATAGTCGCATCTGTCTGCACCTCTTTTGTTGGTGGGCGGGTCGGCCTGGTCAACCACCCGCCCTGTATTACGAGTTTGAGAGTTCAAGAGTTTGTAGAGTCAGCTGACTAAAAGGAGATCCTATGTCACGCACCATCACCCATATCGTAATCCATTGTGCCGATACCCCGGCAGGCCGCCGTGTGCTGTCTGCTGACGTTGATGCATGGCACCGCTCCCGTGGTTTTCAGCGCACTGTGGAATGGCGCAAGCGCTTCAACCCTGATCTGCATGCCATCGGCTACCACTATCTGATTGACGTTGACGGTCAGATTTACACCGGGCGGCATCCTGATGAGGTAGGCGCTCATGTGCAGGGCCACAACAGCACCAGCCTTGGTATTTGTCTGGCCGGTAAGGGCAACTACACCGTGGCTCAGTGGAACAGTCTGCATCTGTTGGTAGACAAGCTACTGGATAAATCCCCCGCTAAATGTGTTGGCCATTGTGATTTTCCCGGTGTTGCAAAAACCTGCCCTAATTTTGATGTGGCCAGTTGGATTGCTGGCGGCATGAAGCCCCTGCTGGGGCATATCTACGATGTACCAAAAGGAGCTTAACCCATGAAAACCCTGCTCAGTCTGTTGTCCGTTGTCCTGCTGTCCCTGGTTATGGTGGCTACCGTTGCACTGGCTGCAGATCCTGCCGTGCCTGCCGCTGTCACAGCTATAGCCACTGCAGACGCAAGTTCTACCACCTGGATAGCCGCTATCCTGGGCGTGCTGCTGGCACTGTCTGAAATGCTGGCGTTGATTCCCTCTGTAAAAGCTAACGGCCTTTTTGACGCTCTATACAAAGGATTAAAGGCGATTGCCGGTAAGGGTGGCCAGTAATGGAATGGGTGGCAAGCATCATAGTGGGGCTTGCCGCCCTATTACTGAAGACCCTCATTACAGCCCGTAAAGAAAAAGAGGCCGCCCATGAAACCAAGCGAGAGGAACTACGTGAAGCTCTGGCAGAAAACGATACTGCTGCTGTGCATGGGGTGCTGGGCTCTCAGCATGACCGGGTGCGGGAAGCGTTACGTGGTGGTGCCAGGCAGCGAACCGATAACCATAACCAAACAGGAACTGGATCAGGTGTACAGCGATAATGAAGCGCTTTTAAAGGCGTTAGAGGATTGCCGTGCCCGATGATATGGACCGCGCTCAGGAGATTAACGATCAGTTTCTGGGTGACGTGCTGGCAGAACATCAGCGCAACATGCCAAAGGGTGACAGCCTGGTTGAGTGTGAAGATTGCGGAGAACCGATCCCAGAAGCGCGGCGCCGGGCAATGCCCGGATGCCGCAGATGCATTGATTGTCAAACCACCCATGAAAACTGGAGGCCCCTGTAGATGGAATCATTATCCCTACCCTTCGCCCAACTGATTATCCAGCTACTTGGCCTGCCTGGGTTGATCTTCATTATCTGGCACTTTGATAACAACCGCCTGAACAAACAGCGTGGCCAGTATGAGGAACAGCAGCGCTTATTGCGGGAGGCATTTGAAAAAGAACACAAGCAAGATCGCAACCAGGTGATGGTTATCATTAATCAGCATCGTGAGGATATTGCGGGCATATCTGCAATGTACAAGAACAATGTTCACCTGGTTGAAGATTACGAAAAGGTTGCCGGTGCCCTGATGGATACCGTCCGCCTGAATACTCAGGCCACCACCATGTTGACTGATTACTTAAAGAACCGTGAACGCTGCACACAGTTACTGAACGGCTCTGGAGGTTGCAAATAATGAATCTGGAACGCGAGGCAATGCAGGGCCGTCTGGCCGGGCTGAAACAACAACGCGAGAAACTGCGCCTGCGGATTGACGGAAATGCTCGGCAGATCCGACAGGGGCTGATTACGGCACTGATCCCGGTGGATGATCTGGAAGTGCTGCTGCTGGATGAGCAGTGGGATGAACTGAAAACCGCCTGGGCAGAGCTGACCAAGGTCAACGCAGATATCGCCCGGCTGGAGCGGGAGCTGCACTGATGGCGGTCAAGGGAGATAGAGAACGGCTGGAACCGGTTGCCAGAATGCTTTACTGCGATGGCAAAAGCCTGGTTGCAATAGAGGAGGCCCTGGGGGTCTCTCGCAATACCCTGGCTGAGTGGCGCGATTGGGCCGGATGGGATGCAGCCAAGGCAGCCAAGGACGGTTATGAGGCCAAGCTGCTGAAGGTGCGTGATGAGCTGATGATTGAGATTGAAGCCAAGCCGCTTGCCGCTACCACACACCTGGATGCCCTCTCCAAGATTGAGGCGATTCTGGAGCGCCGGTCCAAGGCTGCCCGTGAAGCTGCCGACAGTATTGCCCGCCAGCGGGGTGAGATGTTCCTGCAGTTTATCAAGGATCTGATCGACTACGGCGGCAAGCATGCCCCAGAGATCACTGGTGCCATTCAAGACAACTTTGATGACCTGATCCAGTGGGGCCGTGAAAAGTATGCCGCCTAGTCAGGCCAAAATACGCCAGTTCGACAAGGAAGTGGAGGCGCTGCGCCAGCAGATCCAGGCCAGTGCCAAGCCGTTCCCTGCCGACAAACAGGCGCAGCGTGAACGCAAGGCTAAAGCCGAGCAGGATCTCGACTTTTTCAACCGTACCTACTTCCCACACTACTTCAGCAAACCCAGCAGCCGTCTGCACAAGTACTTTGCCGAGCGCTACCCGGCCATGATTAACCGGGCCGTTGCAACCGGTGAGGGAGATAAGGAAGCCAATGCCGCCCCCCGTGGCAATGCCAAGTCTACTACCGGAACCTTTGGCCTGCCGATCTGGTCGGCGGCTTTTAAGAAGCGCAAGTTCCCCCTGATCGTTTCCGAAACACGTAGCCAGGGAGAAGACTTCCTTTCGTTCATCAAGCTTGAATTGGAAACGAATGAGAGGCTGCAGCAGGATTACCCGGAGCTATGCGGTGAAGGCCCGCTCTGGCGTGTAGATCAGATTGTCACCCGTAATGGCATAAAAATGCGTGCGGTCGGAGCCGGTCAAAAACTGCGGGGCCTGCGCCACGGTAGCTGCCGACCTGACCTGGTGATTGTGGATGATCTGGAAAATGATGAGTCGGTTGAATCTCCGGATCAGCGCAAGAAGTTGGAGGCGTGGTTCTTTAAAGCCCTGATGAAGATCGGCCAGCCGGACACGGTCTTTATCGTGGTGGGTACTATACTGCATTACGACAGCCTTCTGTCCCGCCTGTTGGTTAAACCAGGCTGGAAGGGCCGCAAGTGGCAGGCGGTACTGAAGTGGTCAAAATCAAAGCGCTGGCAGGAATGGGAGGCGATCTTTGCCGATATCTCCCAGGGCAAGGACACTGCCGAGGCTGCAGCAGATGCCTACTTTGAGCAGCACAAAGAAGAGATGCTGGCCGGCACAGAAGTGCTCTGGCCAGAGATGGAGTCGTACTACTACCTGATGAAGATGCGGGTCAGTGACGGCCCGGCCTTCTTTGACAGTGAAAAGCAGAACGAACCGCTGAACCCTGAAGACCAGGTGTTTTTTGAAGAGTGGTTCCAGGATTGGGAAGAGGATGAAGTTGATCTGAGCGACGTGCCCCACGCCGGTGCCTGTGACCCCTCCCTTGGTAAGCGCAACAAGCGCAATGACCCATCGGCGATTCTGGGCGGTCGGATGAAAAACCGGATGCTGTATCTGACCATTGCCGACATTGAACAGCGGCGGCCTGACCGGATCATGGATGACATCCTGCTCTACCACGAGCGTGATCCGTTCGTGAAGTTTCGGATGGAGACAGTGCAGTTTCAGGAATTCTTTGCCCGGTCTTTGGAACAGCTGTCAAAGGACAAGGGGATCACCCTCAACATTGATGACAAGACCCCAAACACTGACAAGGATCTGCGGATCATCCGTCTGCAGCCCTGGATCAAGAACGGATGGATCAGGTTCCGCAAAGAGCATACGGAGCTGAAGCGCCACCTACTCTATTATCGGCCCAAAGGGCGTGGTGGCCACGATGACGGACCGGATGCCCTGGAGATGCTGCTGGATCTCTGCGAAGGGGCGCTAATCACCGCCGCCGTTGCTCCACCACAGGAAACCCAGGCAGATAACTACCACGCCGAACGCACGTCCACCCTGGGCGGCATGAGAAACAGAATGAGCATATACGGGAGACGTCGCAGATGAGTCTGATTGATAAACTATTCGGTGGCCTGATTCAAAACCGTGTTGACGATAGGCTATCAGCTGCTGTTGACGAACGCCTGAAAGCGGCCCTGCCTGCTGCAGTGGCTGAGAGTCTGCAGGCCGCCTCCATATCCCTGGATAACGAAGCCGGGTGGCGGTTGCTGAATGGTCAGAGCACCCGTGAACTGATGCTGGCCCCCTATGAGCAGCAGATCCTGTTTGCCTACTGGCTGTATAAGACCAACCCGCTGGCCGCATTTTTGATTGACGTGCCAGCTGCATTCGTGGCCGCAACCACTATGCCGTACACCTGCGATAATGAGGCCGTCAAAGAGCTGCTGCAGGCCTTCTGGGATCGCAACAAGCTGGAGATCCGCTGGGAGGATTACGAAAAAGAACTGGGGGTGTTTGGCAACATCATCCTGACTGCCCATGTGTCCGAGCATGCCGGTCGGGTGAAAACCGGCTACCTGGACCCCGGCCTGATCGTCACCACCATTTGTGACCCTGAAGACGTACAGACCAAGATCGGCGTAAAGATCAAGGCTACTGAGACCTGTGGTGAACGTATCCTGAAGGTAATCCTGGATAGCGATACTGAAGAGGATCTGTCACCCAAGGCCAAGGTGCTGCGTGAACAGATGACCGATGGCCAGTGCTTTCTGCTGCAGCTCAACTGCATGAGTTCAGAACTGCTGGGTACCTCAGAACTGTTTAACGTGGGGGAGCACCTGGAATCTTACGAGCAGATGATGCTGGATGCTGGTGAGAAATACGCCCAGTACAACGCCTTTTATTACGACATTACGGTTGAGGGTGCTGATGCCAAAAAGCTGGAGGATGAGCGCAAGCTGTACACTCCTCCTCGCACTGGCGGGGCGTTTATCCACAACGAAAAGGTCAAGTCGGTTGCCGTCTCCCCTGATCTAAAGGCCCCGGATGCCGAGGCTGCCAGCCGGATGCAACGCCGCCATGTGCTGGGGGCCAAGAGCCTGCCCAACCACTGGTATGCCGACCCTGACGGCAGTAACCGGGCCACAGCCGATGCCATGGATCGCCCCACCCTCATGAAGCTAACCAGCCGTCAGAACCGTTCCACCGCCGTGCTGAAGACCATTGCTGATTTTGTTATCAGCAGCGCCCTGGATGCATCCTACCTGAATGTGCCTGAAGATGAGGCCTACAAGTACACCATCAGCACCCCGCCGTTGACCGACAAGGATCTGGCCAAACTCTCCACCATGCTGCGGGATGTCTCCACCAGCCTGGTGGTGGCCCAGGGTAACGGCTGGATCGATCAGTCTGAGGCCGCCCGGATGTTCTCTTTCTGTCTGGGCATGCTGGGGTTTGAATATGACCCGGATGAACAGGATGATCTGCCGCCTGAAGCGGTTGACTACAAAAAACGCCCTGTACCGCCTGTGGCCCCTCAGAGCCCCCCAGACGCTACGGATGTCGGGACGCAACCATAAACAGCCCTGTAACACCTGTTATAAACCGCCACGCGGCCAAGTGAGAAACGATGCCAACTGTCACACAGACCATACTTTCGCAACTCAACCAAAAAACCGCCCGTCAGCTGGATGGTACCGATGCGGTGGTCCGTCTGCTGGCAGAGTTGAGGAAACAGATTGCGGCTGAACTGGTGGCCATCCCTGCAGAGAGCTATGCCGCCCTGAATATGCGGGCAACCATGCGGTCAATTGAGAGACACTTGTCTACCTGGCAGAGCGCTGCCGGGCGTGAAGTGACCACGGCGCTGTCAGATGTCTGGAACCAGGGCACATCATTTGTACCCACCGTGGCCAGCCTTGCCGGGGTGTACAGCGGCATCGGCCATATCAGTACCAACCTGCTTGATACGTTGATTGAATTCACCACCAGCAAGTTGGGTAACGTGGCCACTGATCTACAGAGCCGGATTAACGCAGAGATCCACCTGGGCATCCTGGGCCAGAAAACACCGGGGCAGATTGCCGATGCCATTCTGGGGGCTGGTCTGGGGGCGCACCAGAATAGTTTTATGACCGCTCAACAGCGGGCCGCTACGATTGTTGATACGGAGGTGGGCCGGGCCTTCAGTATGTCGACCGAGCTGGGCATTAATAAGGCGCAAGAGGTGCTGCCTGAGATGGAAAAGATGTGGTTGCATGCCGGTCACCCTAAACAGGCCCGGCTCTCCCATGTGGCTGCCCATGGCCAGCATGTGAAGGCTGATGAGAAGTTTTTGATTGGCGGCATAGCCATGAAATACCCCCGTGATCCGGCAGGCGGGGCTGCCAACAGCGTGTACTGTGGTTGTGATCTGGTGCCGTACATGACGGATTGGTACAGCGCAGAAGAGTTTTTGGATGATTGGAAGGAAAAACAGGCAGCGGCAAACAAGCCGAAAGGCCCCTACAAAGGAAAGGATTGATCATGGAAAAAACCGAGACAAAAAAACAGGGCAAAGACGCGCCACAACCCCCTGCAGCGGATCAGCAGGCCCAGACGGCAGAGGCTGATGCAGTAACCATCAGAGCGCTGCATGAGATGATTATGGAGCTGGGACAGCAATTTGCCGCCCTGGGTCAACGGATGGCCGATATTGAAGACCACATTGTTGGAGATGTGCTGACCGGTCGCGTTGCCGTTGATGTCCCTCAAATCAAGTTTGACCCGGCCTGGCTGAAAGGGTTGGTGTTTACGGGTTCAAAAGAGGTTAAACCAGAGGCCGGTGATAATGGCCGGTCTGTCAAGCGGTACCAGCCGTTTACGCGGGCCGCTACTGTTGATGACGTCATGTCCTGGAGGATTGATGGTGATGAGGTGTCTATTGTTCTGTCTGACGGCACCAAACACCAGGTGGAGCGATAGGGGGCAATCATGGTTCTGAGTTTTGAACAGACACGGGATCTGGTGCGGGATGCCATCATTACGGCCATACTGCCCAGGAATGATTATGCCTACATCTGCGAAATGTACGCGGACAGTGTGATTTACGAACAGGGTAAAGACCTGTTCAAGCGTTCCTATGTTGTGATCGACGGTAAAGTGACCCTAGGCGATGCGGTCAAGGTGAAGCGCCAGGTTGAGTACATCCCGCTCCAGGCTGCCTGTCAGATTATGGCTGCTGCAGAGGGTGACGATACCGGAACCAAGTGGCGCACCTGTGTGGTCAAGTTTGGTCAGGATGTAAATGGCGTCTATTGGGACCAGGCTGCTCTAACCGCTGCTGTGGATCTGTTTAACGGTGCCAAGGTATTCGCTCTGAACGATTCCCAACACCAGGAAAAGGCCAAGCGGTTCGGCAAATCTCCCCGTGAGCTGGTGGGGGCACTGACTGCCGCGTCGGTAGAGGCGGATGGTATCTATGCCACCCTGGTGATCATGCCATCGGCAGTCTGGTTGAGTAATGATCTGACTGCCTGTGAGTCAAACAGTATCCCCTATGTCTACGGCCTGTCCGTGGATGTCAGTTGTACCAAGGTGCAAAAGGTAGTGGCCGGAAAGAAAATGGTGGCACCTGGCGTTATTAAGGCGGTCCAGGTTGATGTTGTGCATACTCCCGCCGCCGGTGGGGGATTTTTAGAAAAACTGGCTGCAGCCGTAGAGGCTGGGCAGAAAGAGGAAACTGATATGTTGATAAAACTGTTGGCCGCCCTTGTGGCGGTACGTCCGGCCCTTGCTGGCCAGATCAATGCGGGGCTGCAAGCCGGTACCATGACCGAAGATCAGGCGATTGAACGTATTGCTGCGGCTATGGAGCAACCTGTTGCAGTTACCCAGGTGCAGGCTGCTGCTGACAACCAGGATCTGGATGAAATGCGGGTACTGGCCTGTGAGATGATCCTGACCACCAGCCTGGCAGCAAGTAAACTGCCGGAGCCAGTACAGGATAAGCTCCGCGCCAGCTACAGCGGCACGGTATTTACTAAAGACCAGCTTCAGGCAGCCATTAAGGCTGAAAAGGAAACCCTGGACAAGCTGACCGCTTCAGGCGTGGTAACCGGTGCCGGTGATGTACGGGTGACCACTGATCAGTCTGAAAAGCACGGCAAAATGCTGGATGACTTCTTTTCCAACAACGGTGTGACCTCATTCAAGGCCTGCTACCAGGACATTACCGGTGATATGCGGATATCCGGTGATCTGCGCGATGCCTCACGCCTCTCTGCATCGGTTGACAGCACTACCTTTGCCCTGGTCCTGGGTGATGCCCTGACCCGCCGCATGCAGGCTGAATACAATGCCTCCGGCCTGGATGACTGGCGCAAAATCGTTGACGTGGTACCGCTGAACGATTTCCGCACTCAGCACCGCCCCCGTATGGGCGGCTATGGCGATCTCCCCACTGTGGCACAAGGGGCAGCATACGGCGCACTGGCTACGCCTGATGATGAAGAGGCAACCTACGCAGCCGCTAAGAAGGGTGGTACTGAGGACATTACCCTTGAAGCGATCCGCAACGACGACGCCGGTCTGATCCGTCGGGTGCCGATTAAGCTTGCCCGGTCAGGCGCACGTACCCTGTACAAGTTTGTGTTTGGGTTCCTGTCCAGCAATGCGGCTATTTACGATGCCAAGGCGTTGTTCCATGCAGATCACGCAAACCTTGGCGCTGCGGCCCTGGCTAAAGCCCCGCTACAGGCTGGGCGGTTGGCTATGATGAAGCAAGCCGAGGCCGGATCAGCCGAACCGTTGGGAATTGGCCCTCGCTTCCTGATCGTACCAACCGATCTTGAAGATACCGGCTATGAACTGACTGCTCAGCCTAACCTTGCTGGATTTGCCCCTACGTCTCCTGATGCGGTTCGCCGTCAGACCTGGGATATTATTGCGGTTAAAACCTGGACTGATCTGAACAACTGGTACCTGGCTGCTGATCCAAAGGATATCCCCTGTATTGAGCTGGGTTTTCTGGATGGCAAGGAAGATCCTGAACTGTTTGTCCAGGATATGCCCAACGTGGGCAGCATGTTCAGTAACGACAAGCTGACCTATAAAATCCGCCATATTTATGGCGGGGCCGTGGTTGATTATCGTGGCTTGTATGGTGCGGTTGTAGCCTAACCCTTGACATCCTGATCCAGTCAGGATACAAGGCACAAAAAAGAGCCCTTCTCCTAATCAGGAGAGGGGCTTTTCTTTTTCCCGCGCTAAAAATACTTACCACGCCACATCCCCTATAGTCGGCCCATGGCACTCTACGATCTGGTCATAGCACGGGTAAAGGACGACGCTACAAAGTTGTCCGACCCCGCTGATTACAACAATGCGATTACCGCCGCACTGGCACGGTATAGCAAAGGCAAACCCCGCGTCCTGGTGCGTGATCTGTCGGGTACCGACAGCCATGATCTGGCGCTGCCGGTTGAGTGGTCTGCTGATTTTTCCGAGGTCCGTTCCCTGGAATATCCGATCGGCAACGTACCTGCCGATCTCCTGCAGCCCGGCTGCTGGGCGCTCTATCAATCCCCCACATCCACCGTTATCCGGCTGGTTGATCTGTCACCAACAGCCACTGAATCAATCCGCTGCACGTTTGTTGTGCTCCATACCGAGGCCACCCTGCCTGCCACCGATGTTGAGCCGGTTGCCGATATCGCCGCTGCTATCTGCCTGTTGCAGCTGGCAGCTGCCTACGGCAACAGCATGGACAGTACTCTTCAGGCCGATAGCGTTGATCATCAGAGCAAAACCGATCAGTACCGCCGTCTGGCAACTGAGTTGCGCCGCAAAGGGTTGGCTGCCCTGGGGCTGGATGATGAAGATGCTGCCCCAGCTGCAGCAGTGGTTGCAGCGCCACCGCTACGCCGCACCCGCTGGGGCCGTTGATATGGAACTGAAATTATCAGTCTCTGCCAAGGGAACGCTGTTGGAAGGTAAGGCCCCGGCAGTGATCCAACAGCATACCGACCGGTTTATTGTTAACGCCACCATGTTTCTGCTGGCTGAAGTCAAGAAGCGGACGCCCCAGGGCGTAGGCGGTGCAAAAGGTGGTCTGCTGGCCTCCATCCAGCCGGATATACAGGGCAAGGGCACCCCTCTGGTTAAGGGGATTGTGGCATCAGCCGCCAACCATGCCCTGGTGGTTGAAAAAGGACGTAGGCCGGGCAAAGGGATGCCGCCCAAGGGGGCTTTGCTGGATTGGTTGCAACTGAAATTGGGGCTGGATGCAAAGGCTGCCCAGCGGATTGAATACGTGGTTCGTCGCAAGATTGGTCAAAAAGGTTTTGAAGGGACACACATGTTTGAAAAGGCCCTGACAGAGAATCTGGCAAAAATACAACAGATGGCTGAGGCCGATGGCCTGGCAATGGCGGTGGAATTAAATGGCTGAGTACCAGGATTTTGCAACCGACATCAAAACCAAATTGACCGCTATTACCGGTATTGGTCTGGTGCATGACTATGAGCGCCAGGCTTCTGACCTAACCAAGTTCATCAACCTATTTGCCCGTGATGTGGCCGCCGGGAAAAAAGAGGTGCTTGGCTGGGAGATCACCCGTAAGCAGATCACTGAAAACCAGCGGGGATGTCACTTTGCACACCACACCATGGTTGTGCGTGGCTACATGGGGCTGAATGACCTTGCTGCCAGCAGCAAAGCGTTTCAGACACTGATTGATAAAATCCGCACCTCGTTTCGCACCGCCGCCCCGGCTGATCCCGCTGCCATGTGGGAGTACCGGGACGGCAATGATCCCGATAATTCACCGGTGCAGGTGCCACTGATAGATGATCGGATGTTTGGCAACATCCTGTGCCACACCGCAGAGATTCATATTGTTATCACTGAACGTATCGTCCCTTAACGAAAGGAGTATCACCTATGCAGGTAACCATTAACGACGCATCAGAAACCACCATTGTAGGGGCACGGCCCGCCGTGCCCCTACCGTACGAACCGGTCAATGCAGATCCACCACCTGCCGAAGAACCGGCCCCCCCTAAACCCAAAGGAGGTAAATAATGTTAACTAAACGCAGAGCCCTGGCCGCCAAAATTGAAACGGTTGAGGGAACCATGGAGGCAATCACGGTTGCAGATGGCGGCATCCTTGCCGTTGATCCCAAGTTTGACGCAGATATCTCGATGTATGACCGCAATATCATGATGGGCACACTGTCCAACATGGAGCCGATCCCCGGCGCTCAGTCGGGAACGATCAACTTTAAAGTGGAGCTGAAAGGCACCGGCACAGCATACGCTGTCGACAACAAACCTGATCTGTCAACCTTCATCCGGGCCTGTGGATTTGCCGAAACCGTGGATCTGACCGCTGGGTCTGAAAAGGTCACCTACCTGCCCGCCTCCACCGGTATCCCCTCCCTCACCATCTGGCTCTATGAAGATGGCATGGTCCGCAAGCTGTACGGCTGCCGGGGTACGGTCTCCTTCTCCGGCAAGATCGGTGAACCGGTCTTTGCTGATTTCAAGTTCACCGGCGTCTACGGCGGTACCGCTGTGGCCACCATGATCACCCCCACGTTTACCAATATCAAGCCGCCTACGGTGCTTGGTGCCAGCCTCACTATTGATGCCTACGCTGCCATCTGCGAATCGTTCTCCATTGATATGGGTAACGAGATCCAACTGCGTTCCTCCATTGGCGCTGCTAAGGGGTATCTCTCGGCGCTTATGACTGGACGCAAGCCCACTGGTAAGATTGATCCTGAGGTGGTGCTGCCCACTGCATACGACTTTATGGGCAAGTGGACCAGCGGCGCATCGGCAGAATTGTCAATCGGCCCGATCGGCAGCAGTGACTACAACCGGTTTACGCTTGGGGCTCCCAACAGCGTTTACACCAAGGTCGGGTCAGGAGACAGAGCAGGTAACATGACCGCTGATCTTGACATGCAGTTGGCAATGGTAACCGGCGATGATGAAGTTAAGCTGGAGTTTGTGAAGTAAAATAGCAGGGGCAAGGGGCGAAAAACGTACGGGCGTATGGCCATACGCCCCTACCCCCTGACCCTTAACCCCCATACACCCAAAACAGAAAGGATTTACCCCATGGCATTAGCAACCCTGTCCACCAAAATCACCTCAGAGATCGGCGCTGCAATCGATATCTATCACCCTACAACCAACCTGCCTCTGGGTATTGCCATTGTTGTCTGTGGCACTGATTCTGACAGCTACAAGACTATCCAGCGCAAGCAACTGAACCGCCGCCTGGAGCAGCAAAAAAAGCGCCGTGGTAATCAACTGTCCATGACTGCCGAGGAGCTGGAGGCCGAGGCAATGGACGTACTTGTGGCCTGCACCAAAGGGTGGGCCACTGGCGACCGGCTAGAACTGGAGCTGAACACAGATGAATGGTTGCCCTGCACCCCCGAGAACGTCAGGCGCGTGTACGAAGAGCTGCCATGGTTAAAGGAACAGATTGACCAGGCTATTGGAGATCGTACCAATTTTTTGCAGGGCTGATTGATGAGTTGAAACAACAGGCCGAGCAGTTGTGCCGTGGCAAGGGGGTTGAGGCCAGCGATCTTAACCACGCCACGGCGCACCTGGTCACCTGGTTCAACGACATCAGCAGTGATCGCAGCTTCACCATAGTTGCAGGCATGGGTGGCGGGGCCAGTATCCCCAATGCCATCAAATATCGTGATCTGGAGGCCTGGGCCAGCATGACCGGGCATAAACCTACTCGGTGGGAGATTGAGGCGCTACGGGCGATGGATACAGCATGGCGGGCCGCTTATAAACCATCAGGCGGTAAAACTGGCAGCAGCAATCCGGTGGCGGAAAAACAGCATCAAGCGGTTGGTGAATTTTGCGATGGGGCACATCTGGATGAATGCAAATTGAATCTGGGTGGAGGGTTGGAGAGGGCGTGCGCTACCTGCCCTAATTAATGCCTTGCAGGTAGAGACCACCAGACCATAAATGCCAATCCAATTGGTGGACACAAAAAACTGAACAGTATGAAAAGGGTAAACAAGGTAGCGTCTCTCATACAAAAATCTTAGAACCACTGGCGCCGCATGTCAACTGCAAACACTCAAAATACTGTAGCAATAGCACTGAAACTGATTGGCTTGGAACCGGTAGCATCCGGCCTGCAATCAGCGGTTGGTCATGTCAATAATTTTGGGGCTGCTGCAGAACGTAATGCCAGCAACTATCGCTCTAATATGGCGAAGGTCACCACCTGTACGGAACAGTTGCAAAAGTCGCTGGAGCGATTAACGACTGGTGCTGCCCTTTGGTACGGTGCTCAAAAAGCCCTGGATGTATTTACAGCGCTGCTCAAGGTATCGCTTGATTACAACCGTACCCTTGAAAACAGCCAGCTTGGTATTGCCGGTATCCTGCACTCAATGACCAACATCATTGATGCCTCGGGCAAACAGCTGCAAGGCCAACAGAAGTTCAACGCTGCCATGCAGATTGCTGCACAGCAGCAACGAGAGCTGGAAGTGATTGCCATGTCCACGGCGGTCACCTATCAAGAGATTGTTACCGTGTATCAGGCCCTGCTTGCCCCGGCACTTGCGGCCAAGTTGACCATGGGGCAAACCGTCACCCTGACCGGCCTGCTGGCAAACAGCGTCAAAGCGATGGGCCTGCCGATGAACCAGATCGTGCAGGAATCCCGCGATATGCTGACCGGTAATATTGATAACAACAGCCAGCTTGCTAAATCCCTCGGCATTACCCGCGAAATGGTCAAGGAATGGACCGCCAAGAAAACCCTCTATGATGAGATCACTAAACGCCTTGAAGGCTTCACCTATGCTTCCCGGCTATTTGAGGGTACCTGGGACGGTGCTATTTCTAACCTGAAGGATGCCTTTCAAAAAGCCATGGGAACCGGCATGGCTCCACTGATGCAGCCGGTTATACATGGTGTGCAGGCCATAGCCACCTCCTTCCTGGACGTTGAACGCAACGTTGACGGCACCATTAAAAAGATAAGCATCAAACAGTCAATTATAGAGAACATCTACCTGTTTATTGCCAATCCGCTCTACAAGGCATGGTTGGTTATCCAAGGCGTGATCGACACCATTAATGAGCTGTTCATTAAGCAAAGTGGTGTGCTCAGAATTGTGACCGATGCGGTACTGATTCTGTTGGGATGGCTGCTGAAGATCGTTGATGGCTGGGGCTGGATCTTTGCTGTTGCATTGCCTGCAGTTGCTGCCGGTTTAGGCAAAATCAATGAAATCCTCAGTTACCTGCTAAAGGGTGCCTGGGATTTTGGCAATCTGCTACTTAACGCCATGTACGCCGTTGGAGAATCCCTTGGCGTGATTATGAAAGCAGCATGGCAGGGCATTACTGGTGATTTTGCGGGTGCTGGTGAAACACTTGGCAACATCTTTAAAGGCAAGGCTGTTGAAAATATGAAGGGCTGGTCTGCAGAACTGCAGAAAACCGGTACCGGATTTAAAACATCGGTTAACGGCATGGGTACCGTTATGGATCAGTTCCTGGACAAAACGGTTGCATGGCAACAGGGACTGAAAAAGAGCAACGAATCTGCACTGGGCACGTTTGGCGTAAAGGGTAAAGATCAGCCTGGAGAAGCTAAAAAAGGCACTACTACCGACTTCAACCGAACGAAAGAAGCCTTTGACGCCCACCGTCGCTGGCAGGAAGCTTATTGGGCCTGGGAGGATGCTGGCGCCAAGGCTGCGGCAAAGAATCAGGTTGCTGCCCTGGAATGGCAAAAAGAGCAGGGCCTGATCGCCGTTGCAGATTTTATCCGCGAAAAAGAGCGTCTTGAGGCCGGGGTACTTGAAAAAGAGATAGAGCGCAACAACAAACGGGTTAAAGAAATGCGCGAAAGCGTTATCTACACCATGGGTGCAGGTAAAGATCCGTACAGCGACCAGGCTATCAAATATTCCAAATTACAAGAGGAGCTGACCAAAACCTTAACCAAGGGGATTGAGCTGAAACAGCAGCTGGATGGTATCCATCAAGGCGCTCAAATCAATCTTGAAAAAGATCAGCTGAAAAATACCAAAGACCAACTCTCTGCAGAGCAGGCGCTTTTATCTTTGGGTGGCGACACCTATCAGGCCGCCATGAAACAGCTGGCGCTGGATAAGATTTCGCGTGTCCAGTTGGATGCCCGGACCAAGGCTATTTATGAGCAGGTTGATGCGGTTAAGGTGCTTAAAGCTGCCCAGGAAGAAACCAATCGTATTAACGCCATCAAGGACCAAACCACCGACATCAACATTGATATGATGAATGATCCCTACGCCGAGCAACGGGCTGCCATGGAGGAGCGGTATCGTCGTGAAGCCGAGTTAATCCAGCAAAATATTGATCTGAAGATAGCCGCAAACAGCCTTGAACTTGACGAATATGAATCACTCTCTGCTCTCATGATCGCCAAGGCTCAAAAGCTCTATAAAGACGTCGCAGCCAGCCAGCGCAACCAATCTATCGATGGTTGGGAAAATGTTATCAAACAGGCTGCAAAGGCATTTCCTCAGCTTGCCGGATTTGAAAAAGCCCTGGCAGCCCTGCGCAAAGACTACACCATTAAGAATAAAGACGGCGTTGTCGATGAAACTCGCTCTAACCTATCTATGTACAGCGCCTATGTAGGGGCTGCCGGATCAATATTTCAGGGGCTGGCTGATACACAGGATAAGACCAGTAGGCAGGGATTTGAAACAGCAAAAGCGTACAACACTGCGGCGGCAGTAATGGGAACAGCTGCCGGTATTATGAGTGCCATGACGCTACAACCTTGGCCTCTGGCGTTGGCTGCATCATTTGCCACTGCAGCAATGGGTGCTATTCAAATTGCAGCAATTCAATCGACGACATTTGGTGGTGGAGCCACTATACCAACTGTGTCAGCCGGATCGTTTGGCGGTGGCGGTACCGGATCATCTACAGTAGGCACCAAGATCGGCTTGGCACTACAAGACCCTCTGCAATCATCTTCAAATGACTCCCTGCAACTGCTGGCACAATCCGCAGAATCAGCCAGTCTAGCAATTGGCAATATGATCGATGTATTCGAGCGGATTGCAGCAACGTTTGAAGAGGGTATTGGAGCAAGCCTAGTCAGCAGGGCTTATGGTCTGTTGCAGGGATCGGTCATCAGTTCATCATCCACCGGTAATAAATTTGCAGATGACACCTGGTCTACCGGCATTAATGCAATATTCAACGATGCCTTACAATCGCTGAATGCAGCCGCTGTTGGCTTGGGGATGGATGCCAGCAAACAGGTATCATCCCGTGGGATCTGGTTTGATGGAAGTTGGCAGGAAGAGGATATCAAAAAGGCTCTGGAAGGATTTTTACAATCATCAATGGATGCATTTGCAAAAACCTTCGACGGCCTGGAAGAATACGCTAAAGCAGGTGAAAACGCTTCTGATGCCTTGATCAGACTAAGCACCGCCCTTACCGCCTTTAACGATGTAGCAGAGCTGGCTGGTATAACTTTGCTGGAAGGTCTATCCGGTGCCAACATGGCAAGCAAGATCGCTGATGTCATGGGTGGTACGGATGAAATGAGCGAGGCCATTGAAAGCTATTTTGCTGCTGTATTCACCGATGCCGAGCAATCAGTGAGGGAATCGGAAAAAGCCCAGCTTGACTTGAATAGGGCCTTTGCACGGATCAATGCCGATGCCGTGCTGCAGGCTAACAATCAATATGAGGCTGCGATTAAAAATGTAACAACAACAGTAGACCGCACCCTGGCTGGTGCGTTTGATTCGGCTGGTAACTTTTTAGGTCTGGCGAAGGGTGAGGCTGAAAAACTAACCTCTTTGGGTTTGGAGGTGCCAAAAACCGCAGATGAGTTTTACAGTCTGGCCCGTGTATTGGCGACACTCCCCGCCACTACTGCCGAAACAGCCGCTGCCCAACAACGGGCACAAGACGAGCTCCAAAAAACGCTGGCCGCCACCACCTTGCAGGTACCTAAAACCCGTGAAGAGTTTCGCAATCTTGTAGAATCAATCAGCTCCGATATTAGAAAGTATACCGATTTGGCAGCTACGGTTGCTGATGTCCAATTATCGGCAGAATATCAAAAACAAGCGGATTCTGCGGCAAGCACCTTTGCCGCCCTGATAAACGTATCAGAGGCATTTGGTACCCTGATGAGTGCCGCCGATGAAGCCGCTGCCCACCTGAAAGAGGTGCAGAGAGCCACACAAGACCTTGACGTTCGGTATCTGCAGGCCACCGGTCAGAGTGACGCAGCTGATGCCCTTGATCGGCGACTTGCCGGTCAACGTGAAATTGAGCAGGCAATATCCGACAACATGGGAGATGCGTACATTGCGCGGCTGCGCGAGGTACTGGCTGCTGAAGACGCCTCAGTCGCAGCCGCTGCAGCGACAACAGCAGCTACCCAGGCCGCAACCGATGCCGTCAATGCTGCATCAGCGGCACTTGCAGCAGCCGAGGCCCTAAAAGCCAAGCGCACCGATCTGACTATCCAACTATTACAGGCCGAAGGCAGAACCGCCGAGGCTACGTTTTTGCAGAGACAGAAAGAGTTGTCTGCCCTCGACAAATCCTTGTGGTCTCTGCAACAGAGGATCTGGCTACTACAGGACGAAAAAGCAAAACTTGATGACCTGAAAACAGCAGCAAATACAGCGTATAGCGCGTTAGAAAAATCAGTTTCCGCCGCAAAAACCGCACGGCAGTCAGAATATGACCAACAGACTGAAATACTCGACAACGCTCTGAGCGCAACCCAGTCTATCTACGATGCCATCGTTGAGGCCGGGAAAGATGCCGTAAGCCAATTGACGGCTTTCAGCGACACTATTAAATCCACCATCAACGGCCTGGCTCTGCAAGGTGTAGATACAGCCTCTACCCGCGCCATGGCCCATACTCAGGTTGCCGCAACTATTGCCAGCGGCAAAATCCCAACTGATGGATCACTGGATAGTGCCTTGCAGATACTGGGCAGTATGTCCGCCGCTGATTATGCCTCTGCTGCTGACTATGCTGCAGAGAAGGCCCGCACAATTGCCGAGTTGGCCCAATTGGGGCAGCTCACCGATAATCAAATCAGTCTGACTCAGCAACAGTATGATCTGCAACAGCGTCAGTACGCTGCAGAGCTGGGCCAGATTGCCGAGCAGCAACGGTTGGCCAAGCTGCAGTTAGATAGCGACCTGACCCAGTTTGACCAAACTCTGGAGCTGTATAAATCGCAGATTGATGCAATTAATGGGACCACATCTGCCGTGCTATCGGTTGAGGCCGCAGTAATCAACATGACCGCTGCCCTGGCGGCATATCAGTCACAATCCGGCAGTTATAATTTGCTGGTTGCCAGCTCTCCTGTCCTCAAATTACCCGGTTTTGCTGTGGGAACAAATTACCTGCCTGCAGATATGCCGATCATCGCGCACGAAGGCGAGCGGATCTTCCCGGCTGCGGATAACTATGCACTGATGCAACGGCTGGATAATCCCATAGATACCAGTGAGCTTGCAGATCTGCTACGCGAACTGTTGATTGAGCTAAAAACCCGCCATGCCGAGGAGAAAAGCGAATCAATCACCGGCCTGCAAACCATTCAGCGCATTGAACGGATGCTGGATGATTGGGAAGAAATCGGCCTACCACCTGCACGGGAGGCTGCATGAAACGTGTACGGCCTGTATTAATCACCGATACAAACCTGATATCTACCAATGTGCCAGAAGATGATTACCTGACCTATCTCCCTGCGACAACTTATGCGCTGGGAGACCGCCAGATTTCGGGCCATAAAATTTACGAGTCACTGCAGGCTGCCAACCTGGGCCATGATCCGGCCACTTCGCCGCTCTGGTGGCTGGACCTGAACATAGCCAGCAACCCGTGGCGGATGTTTGATGGATCATCCAGCAGCCAAACAACCCACACCGATAGCATCAGCGTAACTCTGTATCTGGCCAGCCGGATCGACACCATCGGACTGCGCGATATCGCTGCAGCCACAGCACGGGTCACTATGACTGATCCTGTGGACGGGGTTGTCTATGATCGCACCATTAATCTGATCTCCCCCTCCGGTATAACTAACTGGTGGGCCTATTTTCACGAACCAATTGTGCGGGCAACATCCTGCCTGTTCACTGATCTGCCCGCCTATGGCGGATTAACGGTTACGATTACCCTGAGTAATCCGGGACTGACTGTTGCCTGTGGCATCTGTGCACTGGGTCTCAGCCAAAATCTAGGTGGTACCCAATACGGCATGGCACTGGGACTGAAGGATTACAGCATAGAAGTGGAAAATGGCTGGGGAGATACAACATTAAAACAGGGTAAATTCCGGCGCACCCTGGACTTGACTGTAGAGGTTGACAATGATCGGGTGGACTGGCTGGTGGACAACTTGGCTCAGTACCGTTCAATCCCTATGCTCTACATCGGCACAGAACGGTTCGGGTCATCAGTATTGTACGGATACTACCGTGATGCGCGGGTGGTCGTCTCCTATTTTGCAATCTCAATATTATCGATAGAAATTAAAAATATGGTTTAGGAGGCCACATGGCTATTGATGTAATCCTACCGACGATTTCACGCGGTATGACTGACGAGGAGTTTATCCCGGCTGCAGACGAAGTAATGGCTAAATTGCCGATGGTAATTACACAGATAAACTCAACATCAGCGACAGTGAATGATCAGGCCGATCAGGTGGCCGCCGATGCCGCCAGTGCAGCCAGCAATGCGATTATTTGCCAAGCTGCCAGCAATTTCAAAGGCAACTGGTCAAGCCTTTCTGGCGCGTTGAATATGCCCGCAGCAGTCTATCATTTAGGTCAGTTCTGGGTACTAACAGCCAACCTTGCCGACGTGACCGCAAAGGTGCCTGGTACTGCTTCGGAGTGGGTGGTTGCAAAGACCATCAATCCGTTGCCCATGTTCACCCTCAGCGGATCAATCACCAAGGGCCAACCGGTATCGGTATTATTTGATGGAAGAGTGGCACTGCCAGCTGCAACGGCATTTTCCGCAAACACGGAATCAATCCATCAGGCAGGGTCATACTATCCGGTAACCTGTTTTGATCCTGCCACCGGCAAGATCGTTAAGATTGGGTATAGTAGCGCATATTGCCGAGCGCAGGTGGGGACTATTAACGCTGCTGCTGGCAGCATATCATGGGGTGCTGAAAGTGCAAATATTGGCGGCAGCGCAATGGCCGGGCACGCTGTTGTTGCTGATACAATAAACAACAAGATTATCGCGTTTTATTCAAATAGTGCTGTTTATGCGGCAGTCGGAACCATTAGCGGGACATCCATTACATTCGGATCATCGGCAGCAGTTGCAAGCGGTTCTAATGCAAGTATGCATCAATCACAGACAAATACATCGGCAATTTTTGATGTAACAAGCGGGAAAACTATTTTTACCTATCGGGACAGTTCGCTAAATCCATTTATTGCGTTGGCCACAGTGTCCGGCACCAGCATTAATTTTAACACCCCATTGGCATTATCAACAAACTTCGGGCAATTTACTTCACTCTGTTATGTGCCCACTATTAATAAATACTTGGTTATTGGGGGCAGGTACGTTGCTCTGGCGACAATATCAGGCTCTACAATAACGGTCAGCACCCCCGTTGCGCTGCTGCCGTCCACGGTTTCCACTAGTTACATTCCCCAGGCCGTCTACATACCCGATACCGCACGGGTCGCAATTGTTTATGTTGACACAGCAACATATGGCAATGTCGTTATGGCAGATGTTGTACTAACCGCAGTGGTTTTGGACCCTAAAACCGTCAATTTCTACCCCAGCACCATGACGTATTTTTCAGCAGTCTACAATCAGGAGAAAAAACGGCTGCAAATAGCGGCCTCGGGTGTGTTGGTTTATGCGTGCGAATTTAGCGGATCGGTACTGTCTGGATATTTTGACCTTTCGGAGGGGGTTGTTTTTAAAAGCGCAAACTCTGATTATTTTAACATGTGCTACTCAACCACTGATAACGTGGCAGTAGTGAGTTATGGCACCAACTTTTCACGCATTCTAACCCCCTATTCCA
>Ga0066604_10000550_pt1 | contig 23813 bp, 16 predicted proteins | sample Higcelwee11metaG_FD_59501 | JGI IMG/M metagenome (GOLD analysis project Ga0066604, IMG submission 59501) | Freshwater pond sediment microbial communities from the University of Edinburgh, under environmental carbon perturbations - High... | ecosystem: Environmental > Aquatic > Freshwater > Pond... | reverse complement strand
TATTGTATGATTATTAGGATCAGTTTCTGATTTCAATAACCCTTTAGCCTTATATCCAAGCTGCTGACATTCTGCATCGGTATAATATGCATATGAGGTGATTGCATAATTTGCGTCATTGCTTACGCCTTGCGTATATGTATCCGTACCGTTTAGCGGCTGCACCTTTTTTTGCAGGTTCATCATACTGCTGTCGTAGATGTAATAAGTACATTTGCCCGACTCATCCTTTTCCATTGTAAGGTTGTTGTTTGAATCGTATGCATACTCCTTACAACTCATATCGGGATTTATCTGTTTTTTCACGTTTCCATAACTGTCTATTTCATATTGCGTTTTATTTCCGTTCCTGTCGGTAGTCGATTTTATATCCCCGTATTTGTTCTTCCCGCTAACGAGATAATATTCCGTATATGTGAATCTGCCTTCCGGATCCTGAGTCTTAATGGTTCTAAAGGTATCGTCAAACCAATATGTCCAGCTTCTCGCACCATTTTCTTCAATTGTAGTCTTCTTATTGGCAGTATCAAAATTATATAGGCGTGTACTGCCAAGTGCATCTACCGTCTTTACAACCTTGTGGTCTGTAGCCCTTATTTTTCCTGTGCCCGAGCTTGAGGTTCTTGTATGGTCATAGGTTAATGAAATCAATAGAGCATTGTTGTTATCTCTTATTTCATCCATGTAGCCACTGCTGTCGTAATGATAGCTCATAACATTTCCTGTAGCATCAGTTACAGCCATAAGGTATGTGTAAGACGAATCATAGCTGTATGAAATTTTTCTTCCAATGGGATCAGAAATATTGTCAATCAAACCTTTGGCATTATAGTTAACCGTAAAGTGCCTCCCGGCAGCATCAGTTATGCCTGTTACTTTATTGGTGCCGGCTTGTAATTCTATAGTGATGGTGTTTCCGTTTCTATCCTTCATCCATGTCAATATGCCTGAGCTGTTGAAGCCATATGAATACTGATCCTTTGTAGTCAGTACATATGTTCCATCCCCGTTTTTTACCAATCTGCTTCTTGAATCCTCTGCCGTATATGTACCGTTAATTCTTTTAAAAGTTTCCACACTGCCGTTAGGCAGAGTTACAGTAACTACGCTGCTTCCTTCCAAATGTCCCTCAAACCCGAAGGTCCAGCCTCTGCCCAGTGATGTTGATTTTGTTTCTTTGGAATTATATGTTCTGCTGATGTTGATATTGAAGCCTGGTGATTCCATTGTCATATCATTGCAGGAAAATGAATAGTTTCCTGTTGCAGGACTGATTCCACTCTCACCGTAATGTATTCTTTCCTGGAGATTGGACAACTGGTCCATAGTATACCAGGAATCATCACCTGTACCTTGCTCCCCGGGAGGTATTACCACACAGTCATTACCAGGACCGTTATACTCATCAGCTTGCGGTTTTGTGTTGCTCAAAGCCGCAAATGCATCAAGCCTGCCTCCGGCTGCCACTTTTCCCTCCAGGTTTGTACAGGTTACGGCATTGTTCTTGATTCTATCAATAATCTGGCTGACTGAAAGCTCCGGAAGGTAACTTTTAAGAAGTGCTGCTGCACCACATACAAGCGGAGCTGATGTGGAGGTTCCGCTAATATACTCATAGCCATCTCCGGGTACAGTTGTAAGTATGTTTACACCCGGTGCCGCTATATCCACATTACCTCCGTAGCTTGAGAAGGGAGCAATTACACCCTTGCTGTCTATTGCTGCAACAGACAATATATTTGATATTTCAAAGGCTGCCGGATAAACCGGAGAAACTGCAACATCCTCTCCCCTATTGCCTGCTGAGCATACAAAAAGTATCCCGCTGTTTTGCATGGCATCTTTTAATGCCGGATTGTCATTAGTACTTCCGAAGCTGCAGTTTATTATTTTTACACCCATTTGGGAGGCATAATCGATTGCTTCAATTATGCTGCTTGTATAGCCGGAATCTCCCGACATGAATTTTAACGGCATTATTCTGATATTAGGAGCAACGCCGGTTATACCTTCGCTGTCGGAGCTTGCAGCAATTATACCTGCCAGCTGTGTTCCATGAGTGTCCTGTTCGGACGAGTCAAATACCGAGCTGTCCCCATTGTAAAAGTCCCACCCGTTTATATCATCTATATATCCGTTATTGTCATCATCCATGCCATTTCCGGGAATCTCCCCGCTATTTGCATATATATTGTTGCTAAGATCGGCATGTCCAATATCTATACCGGTATCAAGTACACCTACAACTACCGAAGGAGCGCCCTGGGACAATTCCCAGGCCAGCAAGGCATTTACATCTACTCCATTTCTGCCTGTCTGTCCTTCTATGTCCTGTCCAATATTTAAAAGCCCCCATTGCTCCCCGAATCTGTTGTCAGAAGGCAGTATATTAACCTCCAGCTTATAGTTCGGCTGAACATATTCAACATTAGGATCCTTTCTGAGTTCCTGTATAGTATTTTCAATGTTGTCGGTATCATTTAAAGCAACCACTTCCATCCTGTGCTTTTTTATCTTTTGCTTTGTATCCATTTTACTAAGCTTAAGCTTACCCTTAACAGCTGCTTTTGTAGCATCTGACTTTTTTTCATCCTTATACTTTATGATTATCTCTTTATATTCCTTTGACTTGTATGTACCGGAAGCACTATCCGCATAATATGTTGATCCTGCATATAAATACATAGGAGTCAAAACCAGAATACCGTTAAAGGCAAGTGCCGCTATCAGCATCCTAATCAGTAATTTTTTCAATTTCTCCATTACCATACCTCCTGGAGCTCGCTGTAGATTATTGTAGTTTGTCCGCTTATCCTGGATTTGAATTTGATACAGTTTATTACACCTGTGTATGCCTGCCCATCTTGTACCGGGTAGCCGGATATGAATTCTACAACACCGCTCTCATATTTTGTTACTGTAATATATGTACCGTCCAAAAGACCTGTCTTTAAGTCTGCTCCTAAGGTTTCCTCGCATAGGTCAACTACTTCAAGCTCATTTGGATTATACACAAGTACAAATTTGTATGAATTAAAGCTCACTATATTGTCCGCTGCTATCACTACATTATAAGTATCTCCCTCTGTACAAGCCATTACATACTCAACTCCGGAAGTCTGCACTTCAGAAACATCTGTCCATTCTCCGACTGTAACAGCGTTCTTAGCCCTTACCCTGTATCTGTGCTTTGAATTTGGCGCCAGGTTCAAATGTGCATATGTAGTGTTGTTTCCAACATCTATTACGACTCCGTCAACTTCTATTTCATAGCCTTCCGCCCGCTCTATCTCAGCCCAGTTGATATCAATCCGGCTCATTTGTGCTTCTGTTGTTATTACAGGCACAGCAATAGGTATTACCTTACTTAAAAATGCGCTCCAATCACTTGTCCCTCCCCAATTTATAGACCTCACCCTATAATCGTGTCTGGTGCCTGGGAGCAGTCCTGTGTCGGCATAGCTGATACTTGTCCCGTTGTTTATTATCCTTCCATCGGCTTCTATTTCATAACCTATTGCTCCTTCTACGGCTGCCCAGGTTATTGTAATTGTATTTCCAGTCTGGTTTGCATTTATATCTGACGGAACTCCCGGTTTGTCTGATTGAGTAAGCACAGTCATATACCCGCTCCATGTTCCTGCTCCGCCGATGTTATTTGCCCTTATCCTCACATTATGCTGTGTGCTGGCTTCAAGACCATCTTTTGTATATGTTGTATTCAACCCATTATCATATTGGATCCCGTCAAATTCTATATCATAGCTTTCTGCATTGTAAACAGCCTCCCATACTGCTGTCAGTGAATTGCTGGCTGCTGTTATCTTTATATTTAACGGTACTGCCGGTGAATCAGGCAGTGTTGTCTTAGTTATTACCTCACTCCAATTTCCCGGCAATTCTCCATTTAACGCCCTTACCCTATAGCTGTGCTGCGTCAGTTGCTGTAATTGCCCATGGGTATAGCTAATATCACTGACCTTGATAATCTCCCCACCGTCTGTCTCGATTTCATATTGTGTTGCTCTTGCTGCCATGCTCCACATTAATGTTATTGTATTGTTTGAAGCTGCTGCTGTAACATTTGCCGGCACTCCGGGTCTATCCGACAAGGTTGTTTTTTCATATATGCTGCTCCAATCACTAACTGCATTGTCCGCTCTTGTCCTCACCCTGTAGCTGTGGGCAGATTCAGGGTTAAGACCGCTGTGTGTGTATATTGTATCTGTTATGTTTTCTTCAATTATTCCATCTGCACAAACATCATAACCGGTTGCATTTGACACCGGCTCCCAATAAAACACTATTTCATTTATTGAAGCTAACGCACCAACCCACGAGGGCGGCATTACCGGAGCAGGTAAAGTAGCCGTAGTAACAGCTTCACTCCATGGACCTGTCTCATTTCCGTACCTCGCTCTTACCTTATAAGCGTGAGGGGTTTCCGGTGATAAATTATCATTAATATATTTTGTTTCAGTAATATTTTCTGTAAGCCCGGTATCTGCCAGGATATCGTAGCCTGTTGCTCCTTCACACTGGCTCCAGGTGATTGTTATTGACGTTATGGAAGGGTCAGTATATACGTCTTGTACTACACTGTGTTCATTGTTTCCCGACATAACTGTTATTGCTGTGCTCCAGTCACTCTTTAACCCTGATTTTTCCGATCTTACTGCATATTTGTATTCTTTGCCTGTGTCTATGCCTTGTTGCATATATACCGCTTCATATACCGTCAGTTCATACGTGTCATTCACGGACAAATCATAGCTGGCAGCGCCTTCTACCGGATCCCACTCTACATTTATCCTGTCCTCTTGTATTGCAGCCCTGAGATTTTTAGGCACATCGGCTGCAACCGGCAGGGTACGCCCTATTGTTATACAGCTCCATCCGCTCTTCCCGGCAGAGTTTCTTGCCCGTACCCTGTATTTATGCTCTGTATCCGGCATCAGACCCGTATGCCGGTATATCAAACTGTCTTTGTTGTTAAGAATTAAACCGTCTGCTTCAATCTCATAGCCGGTGGAACCTGAGGACACATCCCATGTAACAGTAATCATACTTGCAGTCGCTTCTGCCTTTAGCCCTGGCGGTATCTCCGGTATTCCAGGCAGTGTTGTTTTTGTCCTTTCATCCGACCATAAACCAAACGCAGCACTATTTTGGGCCATTACACCGTATGTATATGCAGTGTCAGGCATGAGGCCTGTCCACATATATGTAGTGTTTATACATTCTTTTTCTATATTTCCTACCTTCACCAGGTAGCTTGCAGCACCGGGAACCGCATCCCAGGAAATTGTCATTCTTGTATTTGTAGCTGTTGCAGTTACATTGACAGGCTTTTCAAGCATTGTGTATGCAATCAAACCGGAAGAATACAAGCTTACTCCGCCAGTGTTAGATGCTTTAATGCAAAATGTATGCATAGACCCTGGGGTAAGTTCCGTTATGGTATATGTTGTTTCTGTCAGTTGTTTTTCTATACCGTCTGCTTTTATTGTATAATCGGATGCTCTAGCTGAAGCATCCCATGACAGCTTTATTGTATCTGTTGTTACAGAATCAATTCTAAGATTTGTCGGGGTAGCCGGAGGATCCGGCAAAGTAGTCACCGACAAGGAAGTACTCCACGCACTCGTACCGCCTGAGTTTTTGGCACAGACTTCATAGGTGTGCGTTGAAGCCCCCGGTAAGCCGGTGTTTATATAACTGTTGCCTGTTATCTCTTTAGGCAAACTGCCGTCCATTACCAGAACCCCAGCCGCCCTGACATTGTAGCTTGAAGCCCCAGCCATAGCATCCCAGGATAATGTTATGCTGCTGTTATCAATATTCAATGCTTTTACATTGGCAGGTGTATATGGCGGATCAGGCAGTGTCGCTCCTGTGGCAATCTCATACCAGCCTGTCTCTATATTTTCACCATTTCTTGCTTTTACTTTGATTTTATACTGGGTATCAGAACTCAAACCCGTTACCGTATTATATAGAGTCGTTGACCATGTGCTCTGTTTTACCAGATTGTTGCTTGCATCAAAAGCAGCCAGCGAATACTGCGTCGCAGCCGGATTGCCGTTTGCCTGCCAGGCTGCCTGTATGCTGTTTTGTGATTTTGTGCCTATCGTTCCATTATTAGGCATATTAGCTAATGTGTATTTTGTTGCAGCAGCACTTGCAGCACTTATACCTGAGCTGTTTCGTGAATACACTGTATATGTATGCGGTGTATTAGGCAGCAGTCCGCTATGGGTATATGTTGTATTAGTACCCGTATCCGTTGCGCTTGAACTGCCGTCCGCTTTTATGCTGTAGCCCGTGGCTCCGGCAACCGCATTCCAGTTTACCGTAACTGAGCTAGCTGTAGCAGAAGTATTTGCCACTACAGGGCTGCCGGGTATTGTCAAGCATGAAACAGGGCTGCTCCACGCTCCTGCTCCGGAGGCATTCTTAGCCTTGACCCGGTATGTATATTGAGTACCGCTGGAAAGACCGCTGTGAGTATATGTGGTATTTGTACCTCTGTCTATGACTCCATCCTTCGTCTCTATTTCATAACCTGTTGCATTAGTTACTGTATTCCAGTTTATTACAGCAGAATTTGCTGTTACAGTTGATGTTATACCAGTTGGTGCCGGAGGCAATGTATAAGCTGTTATTATTGTGCTCCAACTGCTTGAACCCGCTGAATTTGCCGCCCGCACCCTGTATGTATGCGATGTCCCCGGCAAAAGGCTGCTATGTGCATAACTTGTGCCGGTGCCGTTGTTATGTACTACACCGTCAGCTTCCAGATCATATTGCGTAGCACCGGAAACTACCGACCAGGTCACACTTATTGAGGTGCTTGTCCCTGCCGCGCTCAAATTTGACGGAGTAGCTGGCGGAGCAAGTTGAACTGTAAAGGCCGCTGTATTCTGGGCAGTGGCAACACCATCGGTTACAGTAACACGAAACGTATGGCTTCCTATTGTAAGCTGGGATACATTTATGGCTGTAGTAAAATTAACAGTATTGCCATTTGCAGTGTTGCTTACTGTTTTTGTCTGCCTTGGAATGCTTTCCGAGTCTATATAATATTTACAGGTTAATGTATTGTTTCCAAAACAACATGGTACATATATGCTGGGAGTTATTGTCTGTGCCGTATTGTATACTTGATTTTTAACAGGAGCGTTAATAGTTATGGTAGGACTGGTACTTTTAACATACCAATACCCGTCGGTATGTACACCATTATCCGGATATGTCTTATCTGCGGCAATTATATCTGCCTGTACCAGGTCACCTCTTGCAGGCGCACTTGAACTCATAATATAGCGGTGACTGAAGGTATCGCCTAAAGGAACTATTGCGATTGCTGCATTGTCCATACTAAAGCTGTCCAGTGCACATAACCGTATACCTTTGTTATATATCATTTCGCCACCACTACCGTCATAATATACTGCCGTCTGTTTCCCGTCTGCCGATACCAGGTATTTGTAGCCTGATGATGACTCATCTAATCTGTAATCTCCACCGCTACTACCTGATGAACTATCATATGTAGTATATTTTCCGGTAACAAAATTCCTCCCCAAAGTATTTCCCGATGAACTAAGCGTTGGAATTCTGGGAAAGGTTCCAATCGTATAACTTGTTGTCTCAGCATATTTAAATACGCTGTATTTGTTGTAATAGTACTGTGTGTCTGCGCTGACCTCTGCAGTCATTACATGTATCCCTTTATTGTCAATTTCAAAAGAAATATTTGTAATGCTGCTAAGCAAAAGAATCAGGACAAGTACAAATAACCTTAGTCTCGTTTTTTTCAAGTTTCTTCCCCCCTGATATATCTTTATTGGTATAATAAGAATAATAATCCTTATAATGTATTACATACCAATATTACTACGAAGGAACATACATGTCAATATTTGTATTATTTTGACGATAATTGCCATACTACTCCTCTGCTACACCATATCTGCTGTATTATAAATCAGTAATTACTACTTTACCGGGTGCAGAAAAGCTGCTAAAACACAGGGTACAATTGCTACAGTCTTTATGGTAGAATAACTATTATAGATTTATGCTAATCATTGAATAGACTCTGTAACAATTGACAATATTAGTTTTAATTATATACCGAACGTAAGTAAACAAGCGGGTGAGCAGATAGTGACAATAAAAAAGAATAAAGATGATTATCACAATGAAGAACTCATTGCTATAATTTTGCAGGAAGGTTTTGGGCTTGACTGGCAGGATATAGAAGATCAGTTAGATAAAGAGCAAATACTTTTACAAGCAGAAGTACATTCAAGATTTATGGAAAATGCAGATGCTTCCCTCTTTTATCTGGGGTTTTCCGATCAATCGGTGCCTTTGTCCAACTCAGTCAACTTCCTTCGTACTATAGCCGCGGCCTTTGTTAAAGCTCTTTCAGAAACCCCCGAAATTGAGTTTCTAAGAGAGAAAACCATTGTAGAACCTGAATCGGAAGTTGTTGAACATATTTTAAGCAATGCACCTTATATGAATGGTTTAGAATACCTGAGTGAAGACTGGGTTTTAAAAATTTGGAGCAAGCTGAATAATGTTTTTTCGAAAGAGATACGGGCTTTTGACGGCAGTGTTTCCGATTACTTTACTTCCAAGAGTCCCGGTATACACATTGTAGGAAGGGTATTTTTTCACCTTGTAGAAAGTAAGAAGGACGATTACCCCTTTGCCTTTCTGGCAACCTATTCCTCAGGTGCTGCAAAAGACGGAAAATCCAAGCATCTTCCATTAAAAAACGCTCTGGTGGAATATAAGGAGGATAACAAGAAACTGTTGGAGCTTTTGTCAACAGTAAATAGAGCCAAAGAAAAAAGCTCTCTGATTTCTGAATTTATGGATTCGGGAGAAATTTTCCATCCCCTCAGTTTAACAAGCACTGAGGCCTATACCTTTCTTACGGAGATTCCGTTATATGAAGATGCCGGAATTTTGTGCCGCATACCAAACTGGTGGAAGAGAAAATCAAATTCCTTGAAAATGTCTGTAAGTATCGGTAATAAGGGACCTTCCCATTTGGGTTTTGATGCCTTATTGGACTTTAATGCACAATTGTCCATAGGGGATGAGACAATAACGGTTGATGAATTTAAAAAACTGCTGTCTGAAACCGATGGTCTGGCGTTTATAAAAGGCAAGTGGATTGAAGTTGACCATGATAAGCTCAAGGAAACTCTACGGGCTTACGAACAGGTTCAAAAGTTTTTAGAAAAAACTGAAATGACCGTAGTGGAAGCAATGCGTTTTCAATTAAATGCCTCAGCGGAATTGAATGTCTCCGAAGAAAGTTGCGAGCTTGAGGTAACCAATGGTGAATGGCTTAACACAGTTATTTCAAGCTTGACACAACCCGAAAAAATTGAAGAAGTTCCTACAGGAGAAGATTTCCGTGCCGAACTTAGGCCATACCAGCATAAAGGACTTGCCTGGCTGAATTTTATGAAAAATCTCGGCCTGGGTGCTTGTCTGGCTGATGATATGGGACTAGGAAAAACAGTACAAATTATTGCGCTTCTTAACTATATCCGGACTCATGAGCAGGAAAAAACCCTTTTGGTCATTCCGGCATCTCTCATCGGCAATTGGATGAATGAGATTGAAAAGTTCGCACCTTCGCTGAAATACTGCGTTTTGCACCCCTCTGAAAGGAATGCTGCTACAGAAGACGATAAGGAATTATTGAAAGAATACGACATATTTATTACAACCTATGGAATGCTTCTAAGGTATGACTGGATAAAGGATGTATCCTGGAATTCTTTAATATTGGATGAGGCTCAGGCAATTAAAAATCCGGGAACTAAGCAGACAAGAGCCGTGAAACAAATAAAAGCAGGCTACAAGGTAGCAATGACAGGAACTCCAATAGAAAACCGCCTGTCGGATTTGTGGTCCTTATTTGATTTTCTAAATAGAGGACTTTTGGGAAGTGCAAAGGAGTTTAGCAATTTTACGAAACAATTGAAGGAAAACCATGATGGTTATTTCAAGCTGAAAAAAGTAGTAAGCCCCTTCATATTAAGAAGGCTAAAAACCGATAAAAGCATAATTGCAGATCTTCCGGAAAAAATTGAGATGAAGACCTTTTCAGCACTCAGTAAAAAGCAAATGGCATTATACACTTCACTTCTTAATGAGCTTAAAGCAAAGTTGGAGTCAAGTGAGGCAGGTATAGAAAGAAAGGGATTGATATTATCTTCCCTTATGAAATTCAAGCAGATATGCAATCACCCGGATCAGTACCTTGGGCAGAACTCTTATGCTGAAAGCGATAGCGGTAAATTTGAAAGGCTCCGTGAAATCTGTGAAACTATTTATGAAAAAAGAGAGAGAGTCCTTGTTTTTACACAGTTCAAGGAGATTACCGAATCGCTTAAAGATTTTCTTGAAACAGTATTTCATCACAAGGGACTTGTTTTGCATGGAGAAACGCCTGTAGCCAAAAGGAGAGACATCGTATCAAAATTTCAGGACCAGGAATATGTACCGTTTCTTGTTCTTTCCATAAAAGCAGGGGGCGTAGGTTTAAACCTTACCTCAGCGAACCATGTTGTTCATTTTGACCGCTGGTGGAATCCTGCGGTGGAAAACCAGGCAACCGACAGAGCTTTCAGAATCGGACAACAGAAAAATGTCCTTGTGCATAAATTTATAACAAAGGGTACAATAGAAGAAAAGATAGATCTCCTGATAGAAGAAAAAACAAAGTTGTCGAAAGAAATCATCCCGGATGTTCAGGAAAACTGGATTACGGAAATGGACAACAAGCAGCTTATGGATCTGTTCAGACTTTCACTATAGAATAGAGAGGTTATATGAATGTCAAATTATGATGGTTTTGGAAAATATATTACAGCAGAAGAGAAGAGAGCAAAAGCCCAGAAAAGTATTGAAAAATTACAAAAGAAAAATGCTGACCTTTCTCCCGTTATTTTAAGCGGAAAAACGCTGGCAAAAACCTGGTGGGGTAAAGCGTGGAATGACAATCTGGAAAGTTATTCTGATTATTCAAACCGCATAGGCAGAGGCAAAAGCTATGTCCGTAGCGGAGCGGTATTGGACCTAAAAATTGCTCCGGGTAAAATTACTGCTCTGGTACAAGGAAGCCGGGCAAAGCCATACAAAGTGGAAATTATCATAGAACCACTAAGCGAAAATACTTGGAAAACGATCACCAAAGCCTGTGAAGGCAAAATTGAATCACTGCAGGAGCTTATAGACGGCAAGTTTCCAAAAACCCTTGCCGAGTTGTTTACTGTCCAGGGAAAGGGACTATTCCCCGCTCCCAAAGAAATATCGCTAAATTGCAGTTGTCCTGATTGGGCAAATATGTGCAAACATGTAGCAGCAGTTCTTTATGGCGTCGGCGCCAGATTAGATGAAAATCCTGAATTGTTTTTCAGTTTGAGAAATGTTAATATCGACCAGCTTGTCTCAAAGGCCATTGCACAAAACACAGAGGCACTTCTCAAAAAGTCAGACAAAAAAAGCAAAAGGGTTATTGAAAATGATGATATTTCAGCTATGTTCGGCATTGATATGGATATAGCGGATAAGAAGTCACCCAAGAGCTAAAGCTTCACATTACCCTTTAATGGGTCTTTTTTCTTTTTGAGTAAATGTTATTTATTTTCCGGATAAGCCGCAACAACCGATTCCATCCAACTGTTCCAAAGTCATTCATATTGCAAATTTATTAATAATTATACAAAATATTTAGTAATTATACAAAATCATTTGCTTACAGTAATAAACTATAATAATATAGTAATGTTATAAAATTTGCACTTATGAAAGGAAGAGGTTTTTTTGGAGACAAAGTTAGAGAAAAAATACGGTCTACTTACGGCAATAGCGATGGTTGTTGGTATTGTTATAGGTAGCGGAGTTTTTTTCAAGGCAGAAAAAGTTTTAAAGGCAACCGGAGGAAATCTTGCATTAGGTATTTTGGCTTGGGTCATAGGCGGTATCATTATGATTGCTTGCGCTTATACCTTTTCTGTAATGGCAACCAAATATCAGTATGTAAACGGCGTAGTAGATTATGCAGAAGCTGCAATGGGTAAAAAATACGGATATTATGTTGGGTGGTTTATGGCATTAATTTACTATCCGACATTGACATCAGTACTAGCCTGGGTTTCTGCCAGATATGCCAGTGTATTATTTGGATTTTCAATTACAGGTGGAGAGTGTATGACTATTGCATGTCTGTTTTTGGTAGGCAGCTATGCATTAAATGCATTATCACCAGTTTTAGCAGGTAAATTTCAAGTAACTACAACTATCATAAAACTTATTCCACTGGCTTTAATGGCTGTAGTTGGAACAATTATAGGGCTCGTAAACGGTATGACTATAAGCAACTTTACAACAATAGTAACAGAAGTCAATACTTCCAATGCATTATTTACAGCAGTTGTTGCCACATCTTTTGCTTATGAGGGTTGGATTATTGCTACAAGTATCAACGCTGAATTAAGAGACGCAAAGAAAAACCTTCCATTAGCTCTGGTTGGAGGAACTTTTCTTGTTATGATTGTTTATATTCTTTATTATGCCGGATTGGCCGGAGCAGTACCGAACGAAGTTATGATGGCCGGTGGTGAAGCCGGAGCAAAATTAGCGTTCCAAACAGTATTTTCAACTTTAGGCGGTTCGTTAATCTTTGTATTTGTTATTATTTCTTGCCTGGGAACTTTGAACGGATTAATGCTTGGATGTACACGTGGCCTTTATTCAATAGCAGCAAGGGGCTTTGGACCAAAGCCGAATGTATTTAATCAGGTTGATAGTATGACAAATATGCCCACAAATTCATCTATCTTCGGGCTGCTTCTTTGTGGTATATGGTTATTCTTCTTCTATGGTGCCAACTTAACAGCACCTTGGTTTGGGTTCTTCTGTTTTGATTCTTCGGAATTACCCATAATTACTATTTATGCACTATATATTCCTATTTTCATTATGATGATGAAAAAAGAAACAAGTTTAAGTTTCTTCAATAGATTTTTAGCCCCTGCTGTTGCTTTAGCAGGGTGTGTATTCATGATAATTGCTGCCTGTTTTGCTCATAAAATGGCAGTCGTTGCATATCTGATTATATTTGCAGTTGTAATGGTTATTGGTGCTATGTTTGCAAATAAAAAGGTTGATAAGTAATTAACGCTTTTGAAGCGATGCTATGACCTAAAAAAAACCTCTTATACATAGGTATGAGAGGTTTTTTTATATTTATGGGCTTTATATGTATTGTGCCGCCATACTGCCGCTAAAAGGTCATCAACCGTCCAATAAATATCACAATTGTCACAAAATAAAAAACTGTAGGCAGCTACTGTACTTTTACACGTAACTTCCTGCAGTCTTTATAGCACCAATAAATTTGATTAAATCAACAATACGTTGCATTGGGGACATACGGCTCCCTCTTTAGCAGTAGTTATAGCCATGCAGCTTGGACACAGGCGTTTTCTCATGGTTATATCTTCTATCTCTTCCGGTGCCGAATACTTCTCAGCATACATTTTATTATAAAATTCCTCCTGCTCAAAACGGTATCCTTTTCTTGCTATAAAAACTGATTCAACTGTTTTACCTGGTGAGTAAAATGCTATATCAAATTTTTTTGAACTGGTTCCATAACTATCACTCACACAATCATTAAATTTATCATTAAATAAGTCTAGAATTTTTTCCTTTCTCTCTCTGATTAGCTGAATACTGTCCAAAAGCACTTGTGATGGCTTGAAAAATTCTACTGCTGCACATATTGGCTCACCATTTTTTCCTGCCTCATAATAAACATGGCAAATTCCGCTATAATCTTCTGTATCATATAAATCAAATTCTGATTTTTTAAATAATACAGGTTTTATTTTCAGAATAGCTTGTATTTCTTCGCTTGACATTCCAAACTTTATAATGTCTGTTCCTTCAAAAAGAAGTAAGTTAAAGTCCATTTGATTTTCTCCTTTTTCCATAACTTAACCGGCAATGCCCATGGAACATTACCGGTTAAGTTATATTATACTATAATTTTATATTATCGTTAAGATAAACTTTTTATTTGTACCACTTTAAGGTGCCGGTCGCATACGACCACATTCTTGAGATAGCCGTATTATATCTGGTGCCAAATTTAGCATGTACGTCATCAATATCCATCTGCATAGCTGCAAGATATTTGCCCTGCTGGACAAGGGTCAACTGTTGAGCACGGTATGCTACTGCTGCGGAACTGCTGCCCCAGCTTGCAGTCAGCATATGGTCTGCAGTAGTCATTAATATACATGGCCCGGAATAATAACTAACAGTACCAACAATGACTCTGCTGCTATTATACTTATATACGGTTGTATTATCATACGCATTCGCCGCAAAACAATGATGTCTTTGTCCACCCATAGCATCTACAATCGAACTATAAGAGCCGCCAAGCTGAGCTGCAAGTATTTCGGCATCTGTTGCGAATACCGAGACTACATTTGCTAAAAGTAAGGCAATAACTAAAAGCGTCGTAAGTAAATTTCTAGTTAATTTCTTATTCATTCTTACGTACCTCCATTCAATCACTTAATAAACCTATGTATGAAATATTTACACAGGCATTCCACTTCTTTTTAATTCCTGACATTATCAGCTAATACTATAAATCCCCCCTCGCCTTGGAATTTACAAATGCACTTGTATTTTAATGTGTACACATCTATTTAAATCAAAGAAGCCTTTACTTTTGAGATTATTTAAGATTAGATACTTAGGACTATTCCTTTTTAAAGGTATGTAAACAATTTGTCAAAGGTATGATCTTTAATAGATATTTTGTGTTACTTATATGATTAATGTAAATTTGAAACTTCAATATAATTTGTTTTCTATATACTACCAGTGTAGTAATATTCTACCATTATAAACATTCTTTTTCAATAGCTTTTTACAAATATTTGTATCAATTTACATTTTACAACCGCTTTTTCAAGAGATTTTTGCATAAAAATGCAATACCCTGTAGTATAAACTCGACTCAAGGTATTGCAGCACTATTGGAAATACTTAAGCGTCATAAGAATACCCAAGAAAAATATAAGCTCCTCTTCAATGCTTCCGAACCCAAAAAGACCGTACATGTCCTATACCTCCTTGCCCTGCAAGCTTGCTGATTCAAAGCAGTCAGGATATGATACCTACCATCATTTTGTTGTCTCTTTCTGAGTATTTTTCTATCTATTCTTTGTATATATAGAAGTTATTCTTTACACTACCTTTGACCATATACATAGCTTTATCAGCTTTTTTCAATAAAACCTTGATATTGTCTCCATCCCTAGGAAATACACTAAAACCGATACTAACTTGAATCTGCAAGAATGCTTCGTAGAGATCAAAACTTTTTTCAAAAATTTCTAATATCTTATTCCCTATAATCTCAATTTTCTTATCATCCCCAACGTGAGGAAATACGATTGCAAACTCATCTCCCCCAATTCTCGAAATTATATCGGATCCGCTCAATACTTCTTTCAGCCTTTCCGCAACCTCGCAAAGTACTCTGTCGCCTGCATCATGTCCATAAGTATCATTAATAGCTTTGAAATTATCCACATCCAAAAAAGCCACAGTTAATAAATCATCGTGTATTCTGGCATGAACCAATTTCTGTGAAAACGAAACTAGAAAGTACTTTCTGTTTGGTAACCCTGTCAAAGTATCATGGAAGGCTGCATGCTGGATAATTTCTTCTGCAATTTTTCTCTCGTTAATATCGTATAGCTGCAGTAACCATCCAATGGATTCCTTATCTGAATTTTTTATTTGAGTAAACGAAACCTCATAGAAATAGTGGTTTTCGTTACTCTCAAAATCCATTTCACAAATACTATCTTTTTCTTCTTTGTAAATACGAATCAGGTCAGGCATACCACTCAGTTCTGTCTCAATCGAATGACCGACAAGATGTTCAGACGTAAGCTTCAACATTTTTCTGGCAGCAGGGTTTATATCCAAAAACCTGCCTTCATTGTCTAATACAATCATACCTGTTCTCATTTCCTGAATTATGATTGAACGGGCGATTGGAATAATATTAAATAAACGATACCGGAAAATTCCCCATGATATTGTCAGTGCGGATAATCCTAAAAATGACGGCGTGATATCAACGTGAAACGGATTTAATCCTGTGATTTGCAATATATTCGCAATAACGGGCAATAAAAGCGCAATAAAAAGAAACGCTATTTGCTTCCGATATAATGATACCTTTTCCTTAAATGCATTCGCAAGGTTTACCATTGCCAATAAAGTTATTACATAATTATAAACAGCAAATATCCAGAACAACGTGCCATAGGTTTTCCCTATCGTTGGAAAAGGACCGCTATAGTTTAAGTAAACATTCTGTCTAATCAATCCTTGAAAATCATTGGTCCATAATAAAATATTAATAGCAGCAGGAGCAATCAGAAACAGTAAAGGTAACCAGCGCAACCGCAGCCAATTTTCATGCCTCGTAAATTGGAGAGTTAAATATAAGTACGTTATAGGCGTCAGCATAATTGGTATATACTGTATATTAGCCCATATTATTTTTGTTGATAAATCAAATGCTGCCATTTCCAATGCCTGAGCTATGATCCAAGCCTCAATCAGAGTCAAAGTCAGTAAAAGATTGCGTGCACCTAATACTGAGCGGTTTTTCCATGCATAAATAACTAAAGTTATTATAAATAACATTAGAAATAATGATACCCATAAATATGGAACAAATTGATATTTAATAACTATCGCCCGCTTTACTTTTTCATACATTTAAATATTATATTTAAATTGCTTATAATTTTATATAAATACTTTTTTATGCATTGTATTGCTTTTACACAATATTGTTTACTAAAGTAAATTATATCAGCTTTTAAAGCGTTTTTCATTTATTAGTTATATTTTTGAAGACTCAAAATCTCAAAGTTCTCATGAAAACATCTACAAATAATTAATATATATTTTACTTCATAAAACGAAATAAGTCGACTGCAAACTGAAAGGACTTATTCATCTCGAATAAGTCCTTTATATATGTACCTCAAAGTATTCTTAGTGACGGAAAGAAAGGGATTCGAACCCTCGGACCATATTAACAGTCATACGATTTCCATTTCCGCACTGGATTTACATTATATTCGATATTAACCTATAAACTCATCTTTATCTTCATATACCAACTGTTTCTTGCCTGTTGCTTTTATTATAAAGCCTGCCAGGCTGCCACCAATAAATGCGAGCACAACAGTAATAAGTATTCCTGTTATCTGGGCTTTAGCTATACCCGGTACGACAAATATTGCAATGATACCGCCAAGAAGGCCGGGCATGCCGTGCAGGTTATGAACGCCGCAAGTATCAACATTCTTTAAGAGTGCTTGAAGTTTTGGCTGGATAATAATATATCCGACGACACATAGCGCACCTGCCAATACACCAATTCCGAACGCACCTGGTGCTGTTACAATATTACAGGTTGCTCCAATAGCAACACCGCCAGCTAGAGCAGCATTGGCCATATCGGCAATAGATGTCTTGCCTTTTCTTAAGCACGCACTTACTAAGTATGTAGTAACAGTCGCACCGCACAAGGCTAAAACTGTATTTACAGCTGTTTGAGCCATCTGTTCGTGAGGAACTATCGCACTGCAAAAGCTTGGCCAGAAAATCCATAACAACATAGAACCTATCATAGAGAACCGATCTGATGTTTCATCGCTTTCTATTGCTTTATCCCTATCCTTCGCAGAAGTCAAAGCAATAGTCAAACCCAATCCGAAATATGCTCCGAAAGCATGAATGATTATTGAACCTGCAGCATCAACAAAGCCTTTTGTTATGCTCAAGCCTCCATCCAGCACCAGCCATTCATTCAGCATATATAAAGGTACAAGCAGCATAGCCAGGAGAGCATATTGATAAAGTCTCAGCCTGCCAAGTACAGCCCCCATTGCTATCAACGCCGACGCGCATGCAAATTCTGCAAACAGAAGTGCTTCGATGCTGTCTGCAGGTATTGCTTCTGCCGATATAACTCCGGTGGAACGTAATAACATATATAACGGCAGACCGGCACCTACGACAAGGAGAGTTCCTGTTGTTGCGCTATAACCATATCCTTTTACAAAAACCATTAAGAAACCAAAACCGAGCAGCAGCATTGCCAGGATGTTGATTGAAAAGTTGTACTGTTCTACCTGCCTTAAACCATCAATAACAGTTGATGTACCATCGTTAGCTGCAAAAGCCTGCATAGGAGCACATAATAAAATAAAGCAGCTTAACACATAACCCCAAATCTTTTTTTTCAATTTTTTTCCCCCTCAAAATAAATAAATTATTTTATATGCATAGTTGCATATAAAAATCAGAGGTAGCCTTTACATGTAATTCCAACCATAATTACCAACAATATAGAATTATATTACAGTAAATTACTTATTGCAATACAGATTTGTTAATGTTTCTACAATTTATGGCTTTATTCCCCTATTACCTATTTACATATTTCGTCTAATTAGTACAAATCTCCGGAGTTTTAACTGCCAATTGAAAAGCTGCAGAAAAAGTTAAAAGGCCTGATCCCAATAGAATATCGGAATCAGACCTTAGTTTCATATTTTTAGTTTTTTACCTGTTTACTTGACAGGGGGCAGTTCATTTCATTGTGCAACAGCCCCTTTATCATTCATTTATGATGGCGGAAAGAGAGGCAATTAGCCTCTCTTTCTCTCTATGAGCTTTTTGAAGACAGGCAAAGAGCGCTTGATCATCTCGTGATCCACACAGTAGGAAATTCGCACATAAGAGGGACAGCCAAAATCGTTACCGGGCACGATGAGCAAATCATACTGCTTAGCCATGTCGGAAAAGGTCTGTGCGTCGCCGTTGGGAGCTTCCACGAAAAGATAGAAGGCACCGGAAGGCTTTGCACACTTGTAACCCATTTCGGTCAATGCATTATAGATCAACTCACGATTCTCAATGTAGGGCTTTAAATCCGGTTCAACATCCGCACAACGTTCAATTACGAGCTGCAGCAAGGATGGTGCGCATACATATCCCAGCAAGCGTCCTGCGCCAACAATGGCACTGTACACGTCATCATGTTCTTCTACACAACCTGGCACCATCACATATCCGATACGCTCACCGGGCAAGGACAATGACTTACTGTAAGAATAACACACGATAGTGTTGGGATAGTAGTTGGGAATGAATGGCACTATGCCTTCATACACCAGCTCACGATATGGTTCGTCGCTTACGATGAAGATGGGATGGCCTACCTCGACGGATTTCTTCTTTAGTAGTGCCGCCAGCTCTTTGATAGTTTCCTCGGTGTAGATAACGCCGGAGGGATTATTGGGTGAATTCACAATGACTCCCTGCGTGTGCGTATTAATGCTCTTCTCCAGCGCATCAAAGTTGATCTGAAACGCGGGAATATCTGCTGGGATCACTGTAAGCTTAGCACCCGCTGTGGTCGCAAAGCAGGAGTACTCCGTGAAAAAGGGCGCAAAGGCGATGAATTCCGTTTTATCGTCAATGGTCAATGCGCGGAACGTGGCGGTCAGTGATGCTGCAGCACCCATTGTCAAATAAAGATCTGTGAACTTGTAATCGGTGCCAAAACGTTTGTTGAGGTTATTAATAATGGCTTTGCGTGTATCATTATTGCCCGGTCCGCTGGTATAGCTATGGATAGCCGTGGATGGCATTTCATAAATAATATCCCGGATGGCCTGATTAACAGCCTCTGGAGCGGGAACACTGGGATTGCCCAGGCTGAAATCATATACGTTTTCTTTACCCACAACCGCCGCGCGCTGTTTTCCGTATTCGAACAGCTCACGGATACAGGAACGATTTGTGCCGTAGCGATGCATTTCTTTCGATATCATTTGAACCTCCTCCTAAATATTTTCTTATCTATCTGCTGTTATAATAACATGTAAAAAAATACAAGTAAAGGTTACCAGGAGTTTAAAGTTTTGGACATAGTGAGTAGAAGTGGCTTAGGTGCCGGACACCATCAAAGGATTCATAATGTCGGAGAGAAGGATTCGAACCCGCTGACCGCTGTTAACAATCACACGATTTAATAACATATTATAGCTTTTTTCTCTAAATAGTATTCTATATTCGCATTTATGCACATTTATAGGTTTAAGCAATATTATCATCCTTTCTACATTTACTCTATATTATAATTATACATAACTTGGAACAGGTATGTAAGGCCCTCGACCTGACATGCAAGCAAGCAAAAAAAGGCCGATTGTGGACCGGGCTTATAAACGGGAACCTTGTAAGAATCGTTGTACATCCGCACAGCGAAGGGCGAGATATAGCTTCCGGCACTTTCAATAAGTATGTTAAGGAGCTTGGATTCAATAGTGAAGCAGATTTTATGGGATTCTTAAGGGGTTTATAGGAGCCGGTAATTATACAATAAATTTTATAAAAAGGCGCATGGGATTTCATACATGCGCCTTAATTCTTCTAAGTTTGTTTTCTGCAAAACATATAGAAAACCATAAAAAACATTTTTTAGATATTTTTCCATAAGTACTGTAATAATCAAAGATTACGATGTTTTTGTTGATAATTGCAGTTTTTAATATTCTGAACCTATCGCATTCATCAAAATCACTGCCCCAACGTGAAAAATCAACATCAATCCAGTTTATATTGCTTTTCCCAAACAAAGTTACCATCTTCTTTAATACCGGTTCTACATCTGGAACTTTTAATGCATTCAGACTCTGTAGTGAAGATAATATGTCATCCTGTTCCTTTTCAGAAAGCATTGATTTGTTAATAACAAAATTATCGAGTAGGCGAATGCATCCTCCTTTACCTTTGTTTGCATATATTGGTATACCTGCCGCACTCAATGTATCTACATCGCGATATATCGTTCTTTGAGAAACCTCAAAATGGTCGGATAGTTCTCTTGCTGTTACTATTTTTTTATCAAATTAAATCTTATTCCTCTTCATCTCGCCCCTCAGTACAAAGCTCATCTAAATATCCATCATCAATAGCTGAATCCCTATTTTTATAAGGAACTGAACGTGCCCTACCCATTTTGTAAAGTTTGCATGATTTTGGTCCATAACAAAAGGTTTCAAATCGATATTTTTTTATATCTTTATCAAAATCCCATTGAATTTCAACATTAGCCATATTAGCCCAAATACATTTAAAGCATTTTGTTTCCCAAAGACTTTTACTTAATAATCGGGCGCCTCTTCCCTCATAAGTCTGCATTGTTGGAGGCAGCATTATCCACGGTGGTGCTGATATTTCAAGATTATCAACTGATCTATTCAAAATTTTAAAGGAACCAGATCTATAATAATCTGAAAATTCTCTTTCTGCATATTGTTTTGTCCATGCTGTTCCTTCAATTACATCACCTATCCGAAACAACATCTTTAACTGCTGTTTTTCTGATATAGCTACTGTATATAGTCTTTTACCTTCACTGCTACAGCCTTCAATAAATAAATTATATCCCAAGTGATAATGTGTTCGATTATCTGTAAGATATCTCCAAACTCTTGTTCTAGGTTGAATAGACACAATTTCACCTTGCCAATTTACCTTTGATGGATTATTCCCCAAAATGCTATTTGCCATTGTTATTCCTCCATTGCCTAAAACGGTAATTCATCATCTGGTTCATAGGGATTATCCAATTTTTCAGCCATGTATATTTTTTCTTCCTCATTAAACAAACCATAAGGTACCCCGCCTTCTGTAAATCCAGCTATAAACTCCATACCATATAGCTCTTTTAAATATAACTCATGACTATTATGATTAATAAACATTCCCGCTGCAACATCATATGCCTCGCTAAACATATTTAGGCTTTCAAAGCAATCTACCAATTTTTTGTTTAGAGCAGAAACAAGCTGTTCATTTGTAACTTCTTTCAACGCATCTCTAATAATCTGAACAGCCTCATCCCACATTTCACAGTTTATAAACCCTTGAGCTGCATCATTTAAAAAATTAGGATTATTCAAGATGCTATTAGTACATCTCTCTCTAAAGCTCATCCATACATCAACTGATTAGTAAGCAAGTTGTTTTTTATCTGATAACTGATTTCTCATAGAAAGGTAATATTCTTCAAACACTTCATCCCAATCAATCTCTATATAGTCCATTGGGTTTTCGGTTCCTAAAATATCTTCATCAAACTCAGCTTCGTGAAGACAATTCATCACCTTATCAAAAGCGGTATATGAAATATCATAATTTTTATTTCTGGAATACATCACTGAAAGCTTTAAGAGTGTTGAAAACTTTTCTGCCCATTCGTTTTCACTATAATCGTATGTTTCTTCATCGTCATAATAATAGTCATGGTATTGTTCATACTCCGGCTCAATAAAATATTTTCCGTCCAAGCATTCTTTGCAAAAAGATTCGACCTTTTCCCTAAAACTACTACACTCACATACACCTGCCTCTTCAAGTGCTGCTTGTGGACTTATCCATTTTGGAACAAACTCCAGCCGTTCTTTTTTCAGTTAATTTGTTCATTAATTTACTGACTAATGTGACTAATTCTTCTTTTGAACGGCTCATCAAATCATATTTGTCCAAGGTCATTTTCCTTCCTCCGAATACTTCTTGTACTAAATATTCTCAGGCTTGAGGCTGCCCATTTTCAAGTCGATTAGCACATAGGCTTATTTCCCAGTATCCCAAGAAGCCTGTGCACTTTGGATAGCAACATTGTCAGTTCTTCATCGGTTTTAATGACTATCCTATCTGAAAGTGGATTTGGTGTATATGTATAATAAACATTTGCTCTATTGCGCTTGATTTTTAAAATAAAAAAGGCCTGATCACAGTTTTGACTCATTACTAGCCCATTATTTTTTCTTATTCGTTTTAGTCATGCAGTAACAGCCCCGTCTATAATTATAAAATCAAAAAACTCAATAGGAACTTTTTCATTATACAAAAGGCAGCGGATCATTGTTCAGATATTTCAGCTTGCTCACCGCATACACTGCCGACTGCTCCTCAACGGGTGTGAGTCTGTATCCCTCTTCCTCTTTCTTGGCTTCAATCACTCCAACGGGTTTTTGATCGACAAATAAAATATAGTCTGCAGGTCCTGCATCTGTCTGATATTCCCGGACAGCTACACCAATACCGGCATACAGATTAATCTGGTCTTTATTTTGAATGATCCAACACAGTCTATAAACTGCTTGTCTATATTATCCCTGGCCTTCTGCTCCGGATTCTGATTCATTAAATCACCCCTGTTAAGATAATTGCCGGACATAACCTGTATCATATCAAGCCTTGCTCAGCAAAGCTTATATACTTATATCATTTTTCCTCACGTCTTGCCCAATATTTCATATTTATTCCATTTTACCACAATGATTGTTCCATTATAAGGTTTTACTCTATACTGTTTTCTATTTAATTGCTCCTGATTAATATAAACATAAAATATTGCCCGATTTTATCATCCCCCCCACAAAAGATTTCTTTGAGAATATGAAATTGTACTTACGAATAGACAATTAAAAATGGTGCATGGGATATCATACATGCACCTAAGCTCTTTAAAAGTCGGCAAACATCACAATAATACCACAAAAAATAAAAATCTCCGGGGACAAAATCCTCAGAGCTATTTATTTTAATAGCAGAGAGAGGGATTCGAACCTTCTCTT